>Ga0209611_10014717_pt1 | contig 10375 bp, 13 predicted proteins | sample S1TSphgellanicum_3_FD_187693 | JGI IMG/M metagenome (GOLD analysis project Ga0209611, IMG submission 187693) | Host-associated microbial communities from peat moss isolated from Minnesota, USA - S1T2_Fc - Sphagnum magellanicum MG (SPAdes) (version 2) | ecosystem: Host-associated > Plants > Peat... | reverse complement strand
TTCCAGTAAATGCATTTGGTAGGCAGTTTAGCAATACTTCCTATGAAATGAATCTGATGTATGTGTGCAGCTGCAGGACTCTGGTACAAAACTAGTTAAACTAAGGCAGGAGACCACAGAATCTAGTGGATAAGCAACAGGCCCACACGGGTGGCAACTGTTTTTGGTAGAGGGCAACTTGCAATGGCTGCTGCTGGCAGCACAAGCCTTATAGGTGGGAAGGCAGGTTCAAGTGGAGTTGATCAACTGCCGAAAGAGATGCATGACATGAAGATTAGGGGTGAACAAATCAACCACATTGATGATAAGGTATCCCAGCTTCTATTGCACTTGCACTCTGCTGCCGAGGTAATAGTCTGTAGGTGTGCCTATCTCTATAGAGGATTTCCTGGTTTGTGAATCTGATTTTGGGCCATTTTGTGGTTGTAGGAGATGGAGGCAACTGTGGTTGATGGGAATGGCACAGAAACAGGTCATATCATTTCAACCACAATTGGTGGTCATAATGGCCAACCAAAGCAGGTACTTACTTTTGCTTTCCAGCATCTCATTGAATGCACAGATTATTTTAGAATGGAATGCCTAAGTAACTGATTATATCATAATGTATTCACCTGCAACTCCTGTTGGGAGTGAATTAAGTGAGTTGGCAACGATGGCTGCTTGTCCCTGGCATACTTGATGGAGATGATAGTATTATAGTTTCTGAGTGGCAGGTCCACAGTTTACCTGGACCAATGGACTAGGATTTGTTTGGGTTTTTCAGCCACTTTGTGTGGAGTGTCTCAATAATAGGATACAAGTGTATAAATGTGAGATTTTCAATGTCTTTCTGCAGACCATTAGTTATGCAGCAGAGCGGATTGTGGGAACTGGATCTTTTGGAATAGTATTCCAGGTAAGCAGCCATCGCATAATGCATAAACTACTTTCTCATTATGCATATCTTCTCCTTATTGGTTAGGTGATGAATCTGAGCTATGATATAATAGGATTTATTTTTAACATTCTGTGAGATGTTGAGGCTGTCACACACAGCTGAAACAGTGCTTGTGAAGCCCAGACTTTCTTAGAGGACAACTTTTTATTCAGGTTCAGGAAAAGGTGGCCAGTCAATTGATGTTGTATGGGAAGTGTAACAGGCAAAGTGCATTGAGACTGGAGAGACTGTGGCAATTAAGAAAGTCTTACAAGACAAAAGGTACAAGAACCGAGAGCTTCAGATTATGAGATTGCTGGACCATCCAAACATTGTGGCATTCAAGCACTGCTTCTTTTCCACCACAGACAAGGATGAGCTTTACCTCAACCTGGTTCTTGAGTACGTCCCTGAAACAGTGTACAGAATCGCAAAGCACTACAATCGCATGAATCAGCGCATGCCTTTGGTGTATGTGAAACTCTACACTTACCAGGTATTCTTCTGGTCCTTTGGTTGCCTAACTCATCCACTTGCCATCATATTTATCGCAAATTTTTCAGTCTGCAAGCTGTAGTCAGCTTGTTCAGCATAATCTACTGATGTCAACTCTGTCTAGTGGTTGATTGATGGTTTGGAAAATTGTCAAGTTTTAGTTTAGGGTTTTGATATGGCAAGATCATAAACAAAGTAATCACGGCAGAAGTTTATTGGATAAATTCCTTGGGTGCTGGGCACAGATATGTCGATCATTGGCACATATCCATAGTGGCACTGGTGTTTGTCATCGTGACATCAAACCTCAAAATCTGCTGGTATTCTTTCATGCTTGCCATATTTGTGGTTCAAATATCTGGTGTCTTCTTCCTGTTTGGCTAAATGAAAAACTGTAGCAGAACTGGGCCTGTTGTAATGTCCATTTGCATGTGTGACATTTGTAATCTGTATTTCCTATTGCTGCCGGTATTTTGACAGAAATTCAGTACATTGGTTAATGTTTGACATTAACCTCCACCCATTGCCGGGAACTGATGAAGTCAGTGGGAATGTTATGGTATGTGGTCAATACCATACGTGTTGCTGTTGAAGGTCCTTGAACGTGCATATGACCATCTCTGTCATTACTATCACTCCTCAATTCTGTATTTCTCTGTAGGGTGGGGTTTCATTGTTTCATTCTTGCTGATTGGTTGCTTTAATGTTGTCAGATGTGAAATAGTCATAACCTTCTTATCAGGTCACCTCTCAATTCTTTTCAGGTTGACCTAAAATATTAAGTATTGAGAAGATATATTTGTATGTGTGACAGGTGAACCCACATACCCACCAGCTCAAGCTATGTGATTTTGGAAGTGCTAAAGTGCTGGTAGGCTCTCTTCTGACTTTGCTAATCTCACACAGGATATCAGCCTCTCCGCAAGAATCTGACTGGGGATTCTGAGGAATGGATTTTGTTAGCTTTTAGCTTCCCTAATCACTAAGTATTCTGTTTCAGATGACAAGACATTGAGAAGCTTTGATGTTTCTGCATGTACTTAAGTTGTGGAAGGGGAGTATATCATTATCCAGTTTACCCTGTGGTGCATAGGTGAAAGGGGAGCCCAACATCTCATACATATGTTCTCGATACTACCGAGCACCTGAGCTCATTTTTGGGGCTACAGAGTACACCACTGCCATTGATATCTGGTCAATGGGCTGTGTGATGGCTGAACTTCTTTTGGGTCAGGTATATGCTCCTTAGATTTCACAGTTCAATTTTTCCCATCTATTGGATTTTGCTCAACCATCAGAACTGCCACATTCACTATAAAGAGCTGGCATTGCTGCAGTTCATAGCATGTCATCATCTCTGAGTTATTTTCTTTCTTTGCGGCAGCCCCTGTTTCCAGGAGAAAGTGGAGTTGACCAACTGGTTGAAATCATGAAGGTACATTTTGTAAGCTGCAAATAGGATAGTATATTCACTTGTTCAGTGCATTGAGGATTGTTTTTACATGTTTGTTCTTGTGAACTGTACTCTTGTAAAAATGGCTTCATCTTTGGTTGCTCAGGTTTTGGGCACACCAACAAGGGAGGAGATCAAGTGCATGAATCCAAACTACACAGAGTTCAAATTCCCTCAAATCAAGGCTCATCCCTGGCACAAAGTATGCAGTCTTCCTCATGGAAATGTGCTGTTAATGAAGTGTGCAACCTTGTATATTGAACATCTCAGTGGTGGTGTGTCTGCCTTCTGTCTAACTGTGGTCCTGACTTGACATAGGTCTTCCGCAAGAGAATGCCACCTGAAGCTGTTGACTTGGTCTCAAGACTTCTTCAATATTCTCCAAACTTGCGCTGCTCTGCTGTGTGCATTCCTACCTTTTGAATCTCAATTGTGTTATGATAAGTTTTTATTATTATGAATTTCTTCAAGAGACCTAGGTGCTGACTCTGTTTGTATTCAGCAAATGGGAATAAAATTTGGTTATAGCTGCAACTTTCTACAGGCACATTAGTGTTGCAACTGTTGAAGAGCATTATAGGCGGTGTCACATATTTGTTGGATGATCTTTAGATCAGAAGAAGAATTAACTGTGACATAGCCAGCAAGTCTTTTTTCTGTGTCATGTTTTAGTCTTTACTTCCTTTGCAGCATAGTCTGTGCTTATAATTGTTGGGTTTGTTTGGGATGTAGTTGGAGGCTTGTGTGCATCCCTTCTTTGATGAACTCCGTGACCCAAACTGTCACTTGCCAAATGGTCGCCCTCTGCCCCCTCTTTTCAACTTCAAGCCACAAGGTAATCCCATTAGCTTCTTTCTCATGATTTCTCTTGGTCTTTTGTCTCCTTTGCTGTCTCCACTTTGAGTTGAGGTCAAGCTACAGCAAGGAGAGTTTTGGATTTAAGTGAAGAAATAAATGTGCTGGGGTGTAGTTTTTGCTAAGCAAACACTGAGACATATTGGCAAAGCTTGTTTGTTTATTTCTGATGAATGTCTGCTCAATCTAAGAGATGAAGTTTGGGGCTGTTATTGGAATGGCAGAATTGAAAGGTGCAACACCTGACATTCTGCAACGCTTGATACCAGAGCATGTGAGGAAGCAAAACCCAACGCTTGCCCTTTAAAGAATCTGAGAATGGACACCACCACCTCATTCTCATGGCCACATTTTGCATAACCAACTCTGCTTTAAAAGGAATGAATAATATTCTTCTTTCAGCATAGTGGCTTACATTCATTTACATGTTCTGTCTCTCAAAAGCAAGCATTTTCTGCTAATGCTGCATTCAAGGATTGGAAAACTTGCCAAATGTCTAGCAGGTCAAAGTGACCTGATGGGATACTTCTTTTAGTATGTATGGGGGAAGTGGTCTGGGGTTTGCAGTCTCCCTGACAAATATGACTGTAACAAAAGTGATTGTTTGTTACCAAGAAAAGATGCTGGTCTGTCATGTGGGTAATGATGCCATTATGTCAAGACAGCTGCTGTGCAAAGTAGCCTGACTTTGTGGACTGTGTAAACCTGTCTGAAAGGTAAAGTATTACACAAGTCCAGGTTGATATGTACTGTGAAGGTTGAGAAAGACGATCTTTGATATCATGAGAATGCTAGGACGATGCAAATCTGATTTCATCAGTGAAGAGAGGTAAGCAAGCACCTACCCTCTATGGCTTTGAATATCTCACCAATTTTTAGCTTCCTTGAAATGCCTGATCTAAGCCAAAGGATGTTGCAATGTTTGGTTTGCAGCTTCAATTTAGGTCAACTATAGTGTTGCCAAAACTGTCTTCTGTGTTTTTTGGCCCATGTCCTAATTTCTGTGTGGATTTTACTGTCTCCTTTTGTCAATATATGTCAGTTTTTGCTCTTTTTCTCCTTCTACAAGGTTCTGCAAGATAGGTTTGGAGCTTGTTGCTTCCTGTGGTTTCATTTCTGTCAAATCCACAATTTTACATGCCACAGTGAATGACCAGTCATGATATGCTGTTTGATGAAAACTGCAGAAATAAATCAAGACGGATATTAGGACATAGAATGTTTAGGATATGAATCCAAACGAGTGTTGAAATAGAGATATCTTGTAGACGAGCTTTCTTCCCTTTCTGAAGTGCTTTGTTGCAGTCCTCTGGAGAGCAGACAGCTGGACAAGAATTTTCAGGATACTTAGAGCCTAAAGAAAGCCTATTTTCAAAGACCCTGTACCATGTACAATTTCTTAGGTTTTTCAGGATACACAAAGTCTGAGTCCATCCCCAGTGGTGCTCAATATGTGATCCTGCCAAAACAGTGTTGACATCCACATTTAGGTACTTAAATGTGTGCAATCTCAACTATAAAACTTAAACTGGGACTGCAATGAGGTTGGAGACTACTAATAGCAAACCAGCTGGACCAATGATTATGATTGGCCAATCAGACACATGGAGCAGCAATATTACTCCGATCTCCAGATGCACAGACTTTTACAAGACTTTGTAAGAGTGTTTTTTTCAATTTCCTCATGGCGCTAGGGTCAGGGAAGTCAAGGAATTTTTTACTTAAATTGTGACATTAACTCAAAGGAAGAAACTCTTATAACTCTTAGACACCACATAAGAGTACCACATTTACGGGTCCTGCAAGAATGCAAACCATTTTGCTGAGCCAAACCAGCATGTTTTGATTTTTCTTCATCCAATTTGAATATGCAGGGTCACATACCAAGCACATACTGAGGATGAGAGAACATGTTTTCAGACAGCTTGTAGACTGTACCACTCCTGAATTCTGGAGGCTTTGTAAGGCTGTTCTAGAGCATCCTTGTAAGAACGCACCCTCTACACACAGTTGCCATGTCCTCAACAGAAACTGTAAGTGAAATGCAGACAAAATAGGATGTAGAAACAGGTTTAAGTGGTTTGTGGGGATGTCAGAGTGAAATCGAATGATGAATGGACCCTACCTATCTATTAACTACAAAAGTTTGCATCCATTTTTTCACTACCCTTTCCGAGTCTTCTGTTAGTGGAGGACAAAGACTGTACATCCAGGTTTCACCCTCATTGGGACGAAGAAACATCATCCATCAGGAGCTCGTCTTCCCTGTTCCTTTACGGGGTCAGGGTTTAGGGTTTAGGGTTTCTTTTGTTCTTCTCGTTAGTTTTTCGCATCCGCGGTGAATTCTCTCTTGTTCCTTCCTGCGACGTTTTGAGGCCGCAATGAAAGTTCCAACGCAGTAAGGGATTTTCTCTACGAGGAAGGAGAGTGAGAGAGGGAGAAGAAGAAGAAGAAGAAGAAGGAATAAGAAATCATCATGGCGGATACCGTGCAATACCAGTTGGAGCGTATGCTCCCCGAGCTGGAAGATTTGGAAAGCCGGAAGCTTTTCTCCCGCTCTGAGATTAAGGAGATAGTGCGGAAGAGGCGTGATTTCGAGTACATGCTCAAGCGGCCTTCCACGTTGAAGCGAGACTATTTGAGGTATGTACAATATGAGACGGAGTTGGAGGATGTGCGGCGAGCCAGGAAGAAGGTGATTAGTCACAACTTGCTCTCCAAGGGCGAGAAGTGGCGTGGCTCTCTTTGTGATCGAGCTAGTGCAATGCGCATCATGTTCATTTACGAACGCGCCGTCACTAGATTCAAAGGGGATTTAGATCTATGGTTTCGGTTCCTGGAATACTGCCGCGCACAGGGCTCTCGACGGTTCCAAAAGGTGTGCGTTCTAAGAACTTGTCTCAAATCTTCCATCCTTCTTCGAAATCAATCCATGAATGCTGTACCTTTCAGGAGTTTCAATTGTCCATGGAAACTCGGTTGAATTAGGGTTATAGTTTCTGCTCATTCATGTTATGGAGGAGGGTTGAGGGTTGAGGGCTCAGTTGAGAATTTCCAGGTTTTAGTTTATCGATTAGAGTTTTCCACCAGCTCGCCATTGGTTGTGGGTTCAGTCACACGTGGTGTGTGCAAGATTTCGGCCAGAAATACACTGCTGTGCAGCCACATTATCCTTTATGGCTGCTATAAAATATTCAACTCGGATGCAAAACTGTAGTGAGTGAAAAACTTGAAGCACAGACTGTTCTACTTCTTCTTCACTGTCCTAGACTGTGGCCTGTGCAAGCAGGATTCAAACTGTTAAATTTGAGGGTACCGTTGTTTGATAGAGATGCGGTTGTTTGTTTTTCAAGGCAGCAACAAAGGCTCTACGGTTGCACCCTACTGTGCCTGGCTTGTGGATCTATGCAGCTGTTTGGGAGTTTGAACACAATCTCAATGTCACTGCAGCACGTGTTTTGATGCAACGAGGGCTGCGGATGTGCCCAAAATCTGAGAATCTATGGGTGGAGTATTTTCGCATGGAGCTGACTGCTGCTCAAAAATTGAAGGCACGTCAACTTGTATTAGGCATAGGCCATAAACCCAGACCAGAAGCCTTGCTGGAGAATGGGAATGCAACTGAACACAGCGGTATGGTTGAGGTGGAGCTTGATGGAAATGTAAGTAGAGATTTGGAGATAGTTGCTAGAAAGGAGGATGCTGGGATAAATCTTATGGTTGAGCAGGAGGCAAGCTTTAAGATTGCCCGAGCAATATACAGGAGTGCAATTGCTGCATTGCCAAACAGTCCTGGTCTTCGGCAGCAATTTCTGGAAGTGATAGAGGCTATTGATCTGGAACAGGCAGGGGCACTGGAGATTGAGATTCTTTCTGGTTTAAGGGATAACTTTCCTGGTGATGAAAAGAGTTGGGATTGGCAGGCACGTCACTGCCTTTTGAAAGTACATAAGCAAGGGGTGGACAACATAAAAAGTGCCCATGAGAAGGCCATTCAGGTAAAAGTTGCATCCATGTAGCAAATGCTTATATTATTAGCACTGTAAGCACTGTTGCAGTTCTCTCTGGTTGTCAATTTCCTGCTTCTTACTGCACTTTCTTTCGCTTGGTGCTTCTCTTTTGGCTGACTTTTAAGCCTGAAACCTACTCAACATACTGGTACACTATGATTGGAATGTGAATCCTCATGTGATGACTCAAAATGCAATGGGACATGTACTGAGGCTTTATATATTGGTTGATCGATGACTAGTTCAAGATTATCTGCAATTGTCAGATTTATGTTTGGAGCATTGACAATAGCATGTCTGGTGGTTGGTGCTTGTAGGTTTATGAAGAAGCTATTCAGTCAGTTCCATCCGCACGCATGTATGAACTTTATGCTCACTTTCTGGCTGAATGGTTGGAAACTGACCACATGGAGGGGGTGAGCAAACTTGGGGTCAGTGAGACAGAACAGGAGAATAAGGAAGAAGAGGCCAGTGAGGCCCTCCTTGATTTGTACAGCCGAGCAGAGTCAGCTGGAGTTGCTAGTGATGTACTTGCACAAGGCCATGTAAATCTTTTGATTCGATTGGGGAAAGAGGAAGAGGCTAGGGAACTTGCCAGAAAAAACTGTATGGAGGGGGCCTCACTTTGTGGATCTGCTAATGCTTGGGCACTCTATATGTTGCTAGAGAGAAGTTTTCTAACTGTGGATTCAGATGGCATGATTCAAATGGCTAAGCTTTTCAGACAAGCATTGAAGATTCCAATTGCTGATGCCAAACCTCTTTGGCAAATGGTAAGTTATGACTGCAAAGTCTCTACAGTGTTGTGGTATCTCAGTGTAAGGCTGGCTTATGTGGGCCAGCTGCCTGTCTACTTTTCATGTGGAAATGTAGAGGGGTGGGGTTTTAAAATCAGGCTCAGCTGGGATCATCTTGAGACAAACATGTTGAAAATGATGAGTGGGATTTGCAGGCATTTGAGGTTCTAGGAGGACAGGAGAGCCATTTTGATTCTCTATTGCAGATGCTGGAGACAGCATTAGGGAGTGGAGGTGGGAACCATGCTGGGGCAGAGGTTGCATGTACATTCGTTAAGTGGGTCCTCCATGCGAAAGGCATTGAACAAGCTCGACAGGTCTACACACGGTAACTGTACCTACCTTACACTAAGTAAACCTGCACTGGTAGCTGTAGTTGTCATATCAATGGATACGACCTAACCAACTTGGTATTTCATCTTTCTGTAGATTTTTTTCATCTGTAATTGCTGAGAGCAGTTGCGTATTTTTGCAATTTCAGATTTGTAGCTCTACCAGGGCCAAGCATGGAGCTATTCAGGCAATGCATTGGTGTTGAGGCTCAATTGCATGCCATTGGCAACACTGAAGCACTGAAATACATGCGCAAGCTGTTCAACTCAGCTGTGGAAATTTATGGGCAAACAGACGTCGAGTTGTGGCTGGAGTACTGTTTCCAAGAGAGAAAGGTAACCTTGTCATTGTCTCTTTTTGTTGTGCTATGAGCAGTAACCTGTCCTTAATCATGACTGCAATCGTGCTTGTCATTATTATTGTGACTATGTTTACGGTCCATCTTTGTTGTCATGGTCTTCATTTTCACATTATCTGTGCAGCTATGCTAACTTTCTAGATTTGTGTGCATGGACGTTTCCAGGCAGGAAACATTGAGGCAGCAACTGCAGTATACTGGAAGGCACAGAAGACTTTAAGGGACCCCTCATCCTTTTATGAGAGATACCAGGCATTGAGTTGATTAAAGAGACATTAGTGTGCCACTATGGTGACATTAGGATTTTTTGGGATGTAATATTTGTATTGACACCTTACAATTTCAGTTTTGACCAACATTAATGCCCCTTATGGAGGTTTGTATGTTGCAGCTTTCATACTGTTACCTTGTCTTTATTCTTCATGATGACTTTGTATTGTCAAAGGTGAGGAAATATAGGTTCTGTGCTATACCATGCATGCAGAATGGTGTCAGAAGTAAAGGCTGAAACAGAAGGTGAGAATAAGTCTTTAGTAAGGGCCTTGGTTCCACTGTGCTACTTTGCTTAGAAACAATGACATCACTAATGGAAAATTGATAGCAATCTGATCCATTAGTAGTGTAAACTGACCATTTTGACTCATGCTAACAAGTCATGATATGATTGGATGAACATCTTGACAGGAGTTGGACTACGAAAATTATGTTGTCAAATAAGAGTAAAGAATCTGCAAACTTGGGTTGCTCCTGGTGAATTTTTTTCTGAGCTTTCTTTCAGGTTCAAAGTTGTAGGGGCTTTGAAACGCTTATTAATTGTGGTGTGCACTCAGTTTCAGTTCACAACCTGCCCCCAACCTTGCCCAGCATTTCTGATCATCTACACAGTTCTTATCAGTGGCATCTGGAGATTGTCGCAGAGTGAAATAGTTATCTTTGGTCATTTGTCCAAACTGAAAAACTGGACTTCAAATTGGCCTTAGTAGGCTCAACATGATTGCATCTGGAGCTGCTTCAGCTTTTGCTAAGATGAAAGAAGACAAATTTGGATGTCCAGCTTTTCTCTAGTACTGAAATGGTTTTTTGCTAATGTTTCAACATGATGATTTACAAATAGGTAGTGTTGCAGTGTGGTTTCATCAGTGGTTGCAGACTATC
>Ga0209611_10014715_pt1 | contig 10376 bp, 8 predicted proteins | sample S1TSphgellanicum_3_FD_187693 | JGI IMG/M metagenome (GOLD analysis project Ga0209611, IMG submission 187693) | Host-associated microbial communities from peat moss isolated from Minnesota, USA - S1T2_Fc - Sphagnum magellanicum MG (SPAdes) (version 2) | ecosystem: Host-associated > Plants > Peat... | reverse complement strand
GATTTTAGGGGTGGTGGCTTGGTTATGATAAGGGGGAAGTAGGTTGGCTGCATTAGGGTAAGGTTGGGTTACCTTATCCTTGTTCAAGATTGGTTATCGATGTTGGATAAGGAGGTACGAATAGTGTGGGGGGGGGGTGGATTTTTTTAGCAGTTTTTAACAATTAGGGTTAAGGTAGAACAATCGTAATGGCACTTCTTGAAATTGAGAGGAAGAGAAAAATAAATATTAATCCTTCTTCTTGAATGAAGAATAATGATGATGGTTGTAAGGATGGGAATGGTGTTTTAGGGCATCATGACAGGGTGAAATATGTGAGAGAGGAAGGAGGATAGAACATCATGAAAGAGTAGGCTCTCTAAAGGAAATCAAGTCAACATACATTTTGGAGATTAAAAGTAAGCTCTTCAAATGGTGGTGTCGCAACCCTAGCCTTGGGCTTGCGACCAAGGCAAGGGTTGGCAAAGGCGCGAACTAAGAGTGTAACCCGGGAGTCACATTCTATGCTCCTGAGAGTGTATGAAAGTGTGAGGGAATGAACCCCCACACTCCCAAGTGAACTCCCACTTTGGGAATTGGAGTCCTAATGGACTTCCAAATTTTCAAAGGGTAATTGCAGGGGTCAAAACTCATTGGATTGAAAAGTTCCTTATATTTTTGGAAAGTTCTTAGAACGTAGATGTTTAAAATGGGCTTACATGACTCATTTGAGCACTTAAAACATAAGTTATGGCCAAAAGAAGGGCCAGGAGTCAAATTACCAATTTGACTTCCAACCATTAGAAGTTGAGAATCACCCTAAATTCCTTATGTGCAAGTGGCGTGCCACATATCATTGGAAAAAGCTCTCGACAAGGGTTACAACTTTGCTTTAGACCTCACCTCAATAACAAGTTTATAGACAAAATTATGGGCCTCCAAAGTTGCGGGAGTACCAATTTTGAGAATTTCGGAACTCCAACTTGGGAGTCCCGAGACAAAATGACATTTGGGTGTTGGCCCCGTGGTTAGGCATAGAAAATAATATAAGGGGGAAGGTGGTGGCTTCCCCCAAGTCCAGGCCGTGGTGAGTCTTGTGAGTCTGTGTTTGCCCATGGCTCGTCCATGCACCAAAAGTGCTTCAACTATGCACTAACCAACTTGTTGTTTGGTTTGTGCTGGTTTGTGTGAGTAATTGAATTGCTTATCACTCTTCCTAGTCCCATCCCGGAACTCTAACACACCCCTCTACCCCAAAGTGTTGTGAACCAAGTAGCATGCCCCAACTCCTTATCCTTCCGCTGTTTTCACCTTAGACTCACATTTGAGTCTATCAAGGAGCTTGGGAGTGTGTCAGGTCAGGTGGCAATTGCTCAAATGGAGACATTCCATAAATACGATGATTAAAGCAAATCGGGGAGGTCAAGAAGATGTTAAAGACATGAAAAACCATAAAAATAAAGGCTAAAGGAAAGGTCTAAGTCTAACTTCCAAACAAGGAACAAGACCAGATTATGTGATTCAAAAATATAAAAACAGGAACAAAAAATAAGAACACAAGATGAAAAAAAATGTGAAAATGAATTTTTATTATGCTAATATATGCAAACATGAACATGAAAAGAACATGATAAGGTTATGATGCAAGATCATGCCTAAAATTAATGTTGAATAGACTAAAGGAAATGAGAGGTCCTATTTTTATTTTTACCCCTTTAGGTGTTGAAGGAAGCTTTCAAGGAGGTTTTTATGTGTGCATCAAATAAGAAAGTTTTTTGAAAACCTTCCTAATTGGGAGCTGATTATGAATTAATTCAAATTTAATTGAAATTTAATTCGGACTTAACTAAGATTTAACTACAAGTTAACTAGGATTTAATTTGAACTTAATTAGCATTTAATTAAAAGTTAATTTTGAGTTGATTTGGATTTAACTAAGAGTTAATTGGGATTTAACTAAGTGTTAACTTGAACTTAACTAAGACTTAATTGAAAATTAATTAAAATTTAATCAGGAGTTATGGATGAACATTATGGATGAATTCCATATATTGGAAGATGGTGTTTAATGTTCACATCTATCAGAAAAGAGGTATTTGAACTTGTTACTAAAGTAAATAGATAGTAGTAGAAAAAAAACATAGTTACATAGTGTTGTTGTGAGCCTACAAACACAAAAGAGATGGGTTGCCTTTTTGTAAAAACAAGAGAAATCATGAACTAAGGGGACTGATGTCGCACATAGAAAGAGTACGTGTGAAGGGGATGTTTTGTGCAAGGTAGAAGCTTTGGAGGTGTAAATAGTTGTAAAATTAAAAGGTGTGGCAAGGGAAGACCATACAAAAGCCAATATTAAGAAATAGTTAGAGCAAGAATTGGGAGTATTTGAATTACAAGCAATACATTATAACCTTTCCTTGAAGATGTGACAAGTGTTGTGTGCAAAAACTTGATGGATTGCATGGGTGATTATGTTTGTGTGAAATTGCCTAGATTAGGGTTGCAATTGGTTAAGTAAGTTAAAGAAGGGACAAATAGATAGAAATGGGTTTGCTATTTGCAACAAATAGGAGAAGGGGATTATAATCAAGAAAACAAAAGGGAGATTGTGGTTAAAAAAAAAGTAGGATAGTTGTCTATAACAGACATGGGGAAAATGATAAAAAAGGGAGTGGTTAGAAGAAAAAATAGGATAATTGTTTGCAACAAATAAGGGAAAAATATATAACCAAGAAACCAAGGAGGAAAGTTTAGGTAGGATAGCCATGTGCAATAGATAGGGGACAAGGATATAAACAAGAAAACAAGGAGCAGGGGAATGGAAGTTGGGTAATAAGTTGTGATTCCCCCCTTTGATAATCTCCAAGGGGGTAAGGGATAATGATCCAGGTTAAAGTGTTAATGATGCACTAACTTTGTGTTAAACACCAAATATAAATGCCCATGTTGTGATAAATTGTAAGGGAGCAAAGTGAAGTTAAATCAACACTTATTGGTTACACTTTGCTTAAGGGTAAAGGCAATTGCTAATTGAAAGACATTACTGATTGAAAATACTATCATTAAATAAACATCACATTGCAAAATATGAGTGTAGTTGGGGCCACAAATTAGGGACTTGTATGCATCAGGACCTTAAGGAAATGTGTAATTTGGGATTTCAAACTATGAATTTTAAATTGGAGTTGGTAGTCAAACAATAGTTGTGAACATGTGAGGCCCAAGAAATGAACACAACCAATGGGTTCAAGAAATGCTTAACTAGTGTTTCAAATCATACGAATATTGTGCAATTGTTTGAAGACAACGTCTGTGCTACAAAATTAATCATTTGCATTTGTGCCATCCAATAGACAATTGTGGAGTTAGGTTCATGTTGTAGTTATAAACACCTTGTTGATGAACATATTATTTAAATTAATAATGAATTTTATTAATTAGTAATGAAATATGATGTTTACATAATGACCTTAGAATGAAATAATTTCAACCAAGGTGAAATCATTAAGGTAGGGTGAACCTATTTCTTTTTTAATTTCCTATAGTGATTTAAGCTAGTGATTTTCACTTCACTTTTGTACTAGTGATGAAATAAATACATGTAACACGGGAGCAGTAAGGTTTCCTCATGTAAAGTTTCTCGGAGGAAACATACTTCCCCTTTGGGAAGGGAGGGTTTAAGCAGTAATAATGAGAAGATAAAACTCCCTAAGGGAGTTGTGCTAGGGGAATGGTTGGTTCCTTGGGGGAGGGTGGTTGTTTCAAGGAGGAGATGTTTTTCCTAGGAAGTGGATTGCTTCTATATGAAATGGTCTTTGGGGAGGAGGGTTGCTTTGAAAAGAGGACAATGCTTTCGAGAAAAGATGTTTTGGAAAGAACTTGATGTTATTCCGCCTAAATGTGTTTTCATTAGGAACATTTTTTTTTTTGGGATAGGTACACTGTGTTTTTTTAAGGAGTATGGGACAAGTAAGATGTCAAGAATGGGTTTAGAGTCAATAAGCAATATCGGGAGGAATGGGCAAGCAAAAAAAAAAGGGAAGTAGGCGCAAGTTTGGAGTTTTGCCGGACAGGCCATGGGAAACATTAATGGGTGGGTTTTATTGATGAGGGGTGGGGGGTTTCATTTGGGTTTAGTGAAACAATAAGGGGGTGTAGTCATAATCAAACGAGCCAAAAAAATGTCGAACGACCACCAAAACTCTATAAAAATTATAATTTTGTTAGATATATTTTGTGGTGTCATTTTAATGCCATGTTAATCATGGAATGTTATGCTAAATGATTATTATTACTGTTGAAGAATTCAAAATAAAAATTCAAAAAAAATATTTTGGGTTTTGGTTTTAATAAAGGACCTTTGAATTGAACAATAGTTGCATCAAAAGTAGTCAATTTTGTAAATTACTAAGCTAAAAAATTTCCTTATAAAGGAATTTTGATGAGAAAAAAAAATTGAAATGATGTTAATTGATTATCCACACTTAAAAAACACTCACAATTTGAAAGTTGTGGAATTTAAAATTTTTTAAAATTTAAAATCTATTGAACAAAAATTTAAAATTTCAAGAATCTTTCACCAAATGTAAGTCGGGTGTAATGTACATGACATCTAAAACAAAGTTGTAGTTTATGAAAATAAAATAAAATAAACATATTTCCATACAATTTGAAATTAAAATAAGTTTTCAAAATGAAACACAAAATTTGGTAGAATTTTTACACTTAAAAAAAAGTCTTAGTTAATTATGAAAAGTTAATACAAAAAAGTGATGTATTAAAAAATTATATGTTTTTTTAATAATATATTGCAAAAGATTTCCTCCCAAAGTCTTTTATATGAAAAAGTGAAAATGACCAGAAAAGGAATACAATCCTTGAGTCCTTCATCACTGTTGGTTCATTTGATTGTGATTGCACACAGGGACATGATTAATCAAGACCTTGACATTCTAGGTTGGGTCATCAAAGTTCAAGAACTTGATGGTCAAAGTGCATCACAAACTGTGCTTCATGTAATTCATTACTACTGTTTAGTGTTTGCCCTCAAAGTATGATTAACACATTGTTGCAACCTCATAATTAAAACCTCATCCACAGACACAATCACATTACCTATACAATAGCCATCCCAACCAAAAAACAAAAGGTTAAAAAATCCCTAGATATCATATGTAAACATAATATACAATAAAGATATTCATAAAGTTGCTTAAAGCATTGACATTGGGCGAAACATGATGTGAGACACCAAAATGGGTTGAAGTTGGTATAAAAAAAAAACTGAAGGTGAAATTGGAAATGCATTGATGTCATGTGAGACAAGGTGACAATGTGTGTGAAAGAGCTTTAGGGGTGTGAGAGGCATATGAAAGCTTCAAGTGTGTGAGAGAGCTTTAGGGTGTGAGAGTGTTTTCAAGGCATGAGAAGATGAGAGAACTTCAAGGTGTGAGAAAACTTCAAGTATATGAGAGGGAAGAGGTGGGAGGGTATGTAGGGGTGAGGTTGCCATGAGGCTAAGTGATATTAGCATGAACAGTGAGGTGGAGGTTGACAATAGAAAAGTAAGTGTTGCAAAGCTTGGTGGCAAGAACAATTTTTTTTCCTTCTTTTTAATTTCTTCCTTCCTTCTTTTCTCCTCTCTCTACCTTTGGGCTTTTTCTTTCCTTCCCCTTTGCCTCTTGACCAGTGTTGGGTGGTGGTTCTAACTTACCAAATCGAGTAACCACCCAACACCGCTTCTGACCCCAACATTTTCTTTTCCTTCCTTCCTTTCCTTCTCTGCTTGGATCCCTACAATTTTCCTTTCCTTCTTTCTGTCCTTTTATTCCTTCTCTATGGTCCCCAGTTTTCAGTTTCACCCCAGGTTGGACACCTTTACAAACAATCGCTAACTAGGCATGAAACAGAAGGTAGAAGGTTGTCAAACAGGGGATGAAACATGGCATGACTTTGTGGATATCTTTGATGATCAGCAATAATATAAGCACTCTGGACTCTGGACTCTGAACTCTGAATATTCATGTCAAAGAATCTGATGAATTGGCTTACCCATCTATACCTATAGGTGCTATTGGGAACATTATGGAGAACTTGGGGAACACTATTGAGAACATATGAGTGTATGTTCTGTTGGTTGCATGCATATTCTGTTGCCGACATGGTTGCCACCATTTTCCTGACTCAGCTAATACCCCTTTCTACAAAGCACATCATACCTATTCTAATATGAGGTTTGTCACACTGGGAATGAGCTCTAATACAAAAGACCTAATAGTCGACAGCTATCGTACCCATGGAAGAATGCAACATCAAATGAACACTTGCAATCATGCATACACGTTTCGAATTACAGGGTACAATATTAAAACAAATTGTTGAGAACTGGAAAATTCATTCATGTGCACAAGTTTGAAAAATATAAGGTAGAAATATGTTTGGAGTAGAAAATTTGATTATACTGAAAAATTATACAATGACAAATTGTGAATGCTAACATGTGAAGCTCTTGTTACACCCATCACCAAACAATATTTTATTCATACGTGCGACTTCAGTAAAACTTACAATAATCATGCAAAAGGATATAAGCCCCTACATATATCGAACAGGTTCCCAAACGTAAAGCACTGCCTGGATTTTTCCTTTGTATTTTCAGCTCCCTTACCTGCCTAAAGAACCCTATTTTCAGCAAGCGAGATCTTGTGCGGTGGAAGGTACCAGCCATGCTGTACTGGGATCTTCTGACCAGCGGAAGGTACCAGCCAGCCTGTCACTATTTCTAAAAAGTGAAAAAATCCCAGCTCTGCTTTAGGCAGGAAAAGGACCTGCCCTTCTCCTATACATTATTCCCAACATGTTCCCGATCACATGTCAACAGTACCACACCTCATCACATATCCTTTGCCCTAACCCTTTAAATGGGTGATGGGCTGCTTTGATTTATTTGTTTTTGGCTATGATGTTCATTTAAAGATGTTTAATAAGCCAAAGGTCCTAAAGCACATTTCTTTTTTCACTATGTACCTTCATATTTTCAATAACATTTATGGGGGATGCCCAAACATTTGGGCTTGTGGTTATGCATATTTTGGGTGTGTAATGGACACTTGGAAGCATAACTTGCTTCCAATACATGCCCAAAATGTTCATAACCAAGGGCCCACATGTGTCTGGCCAACAACAAGATGTGTTTCAACTTCAGAAAACACATTAATTTTATTTTTATTTTTTCTGGCTGGAGTTAGAAATTTTGTTAGTGTGAGAAATAATTCAGGTATCAATCAATTTTTTTAATAAATATAATTTGGGGTTTGGGAGGGGGTTGGCATTAGGAATGTAATCGTTACTTTGAAACATGGCTCAAGTATGTAATTTTATTTTATTATTTTGGTTTTGGAGTTGATATAAGTTGTTAGTTTTTATTGGTTGTAGAGTCTTACAAAAAAAATTAAATTCATTTTTTGGCTATATGTGGGTAGTCAAATTGGATCTGCATAGGATTTGTTTGGGGAAGAATTAGGAATCAAGAGTCTTGAAATGTGAGGAAAGGGGGGAGGGGGGTTTGCAACTAAATTGGAGGTTTTAAAAAACAAAAGAAAATTCTTTGAACCATAATTTGAGGTTATTTCAAATTAAATGAAAGGTTGAAATTGAGATTAGAAGTTCCCTTTAAAAGTAAGAATTGAACAACATTAGTCAAAACCACAAAAAAATCCAATAATGTTTTTGACAACATGGATGCCATGTGACAATGTAAAATGATACAATGTATTCTAATTGATAAGCTTGCATTTAGGCCTTTCAAGTTTAACTCAACTCTTAAAGATATACATTGTGTAGGTAAATGTCAATTAATTTGCTCATTGAATTTAAATGATTTTCTTATTTCAAACCTTACACCATGTTTGAAAAAAAATCTAAGCACCCTTCCAAATGGAGTTAGCAATGCATTTTTGACTCCCATTAGACCTTGTAGCATGATTTTAATGGGTAGCCATAAATCAATTTATAGTAAAAAAACCAATAAACATAGCATCATCCTCTTGTGTAATGTTGAGGTAGGTTTTTTTAAAAAATTTAAAAAAAAAAAAAAAAAAACCTCATTCTTGATGTGCTCGCAAAGACTTGTCACAAGATATTATACACAAACATTGGTCCAAATTAATATTGGTAGGTTAAGGTGTTAAATAATATAAGGTTTAAATTTTTAGTCTTATTTAAATCAAAGGTTCAATATTTTGCTAAAATTAGATTTGGATCCGTATAATGAAATGAGCTTCTTGTTCAAACTAAAGTTTAAGCATGCATAAGGTTACTACCCCATTTAAAACAAATCCAAGGTTTTTATCTATATAAATGCAAGTTTTTAAAATGGGCAATTATAGAAGGGTGAAAATGTGTTCCCCAAGCATTACCATCAACTCGCTTATTCTACCACAACTACTCAAGTAGTAGTAGGGAAATCTCCGCTTAGCAAGTAAAAGTGCTAATTAGTAGTTTATTCTACTACAACTTCATAAATAGTAAGCAGGTAACATTCCATGTACGAAGAAATCAAATAAAAAGGGGTTTGTCCTATGAAGGTAGTCTACCGCCTACATTTAACATTATTCCAACTAGTCAAACCTATAACGAAACAATCTAACACAAGAACAAATAAGAAGGGACTAGAAGTAATCTAGTCTAATGGGATTAATGATGCATTTAACATTTGATGTCTCCCATCTACAATGCATGTAGACCTTCTATGGCTATTGCCTATTAACTACAATGCTTGCATACCCGTTGTAGTTGTTGCCTACCATCTACAATTGTTTTCCATTCGTTATAGACCTCAACTTTCAAGTTTACCTTCTTGTTGTTGCCATTTTATAGTAGTTACTGTCCTATGGCAAAAATGTATTTCCTATTCTAAAAGCTAAACATAAAGTAGATGTCATATTACTTTTATAAAAGAAATGCATAACTAATATATGAACACAACAAAACTCTAATATGAACTACTTTCCCTAGCTCTCTATCATATTCTAAGTAAAACCAACACCAACAAGACAAATTAGAGTACATTGACCATTTTCCATTACAAGAATCAAAATACAACTTGCTTCCATATTCTTTTCCTTTCTCTTTAATTTCAAACACACATTTTTTCTCAAGAGAAGGATCTCATAAAAAAAACTCCAATTTATAATACAATGCAATGATTCTAATATTTCGTTCATTATTTTAATCCTCCTTCCTCCCAAGATCACACAAGGCCCATATCCTTCCTATGAAAAAATGTCCTTATCTTAATCCTTCTTATAAGTCCATTATGTGATTGGTAGATTACCACCAACCATTCAACTAATTAACCCCATTAGCTTCATCCTTTAATAAAAGATGGTAAGCCTACCATTAGTCACCATCTAGTTACTAGGATGCCCCATAGTACTAAATAGCTTAGGAAATATTACCTTTAACAATAATTACCAAGCCTTGCTTTTAAAGCAAATTATTAGTTTTAATTGGTTGTACATAACATTTAATACACAATCTTTTAACCTTGATCACAATGTAGTGCTTGCAAAAAAATAAAATTACTAATAATTTAAACTTTAGTTGAGCGCAATGTAAATGAAATCAAACTTGGTCTTAGTTTAGATTGGGCTTTAAACTTTTTGGGAAATGAATTAATATTCATGAAGGCATCAATGGATGGAACTTGTTACAACTTAGTTGTGGATTTGAAGCTCAACTATTGACATTTGCTTCCCTTCAATTAAGATTTAAAAAAAAACATTTAAAGCTAGCCATTTTGATTGGCTATGGGATAGGAGCCCAATGGAAAAAATGTTTCTTATGGAACATGTAACTACAAAATCTTATCATTGAATGGTCACTAGAGCTCAATGGGCATTGAAGCAAGCAAGACATCACAACTTGATTCTGATTTGCTTTCTCTTTTCAGGTACTTCATGAAAGCTAACTACACAAATTTGTTTCCATTATGCTACTTGGAATCCAATGTCTAATTAGTGCAAAATGGCCTTAAACAATATGCATGTTGACTATTGCATGTTATTACGGCATGATGAATGGTGGGGATAGATTGTTGGGAAGATTTTGTGATCATGAACCCATAGGGATCATATTTAAAAATATTATTGCAAGACTTGTGGGATGCTTGAAATTTGGCCTCTACTTAAATTGGTTTGAATCGATGTTACTTTCCTAGACATAATCACATCCTTTAAATCACCCTTCCACAATCATAGTTTGAACTTGAGATTTGGCTTAATGTTTATGTTTGTGTAAAATGTGCTACACAAGGTGGTAACCATCATTATAACACATATCAAGCTCAATTAGGTGTAAAAAAAAAAGGTGTACAATTACATAATCACATAAATCAC
>Ga0209611_10014714_pt1 | contig 10378 bp, 12 predicted proteins | sample S1TSphgellanicum_3_FD_187693 | JGI IMG/M metagenome (GOLD analysis project Ga0209611, IMG submission 187693) | Host-associated microbial communities from peat moss isolated from Minnesota, USA - S1T2_Fc - Sphagnum magellanicum MG (SPAdes) (version 2) | ecosystem: Host-associated > Plants > Peat... | reverse complement strand
GCATGCCTTGAAAGGAGTGCAAATAGTACAATAACCACAGAATTCAGCCATGTGATTGTGCCACTATTAGTATTGTCTGCAATATGCTGTTTGACCTGAGTTTTCAGAACAGAGTCAACCTCTTGTGGCTGAAGAGGTGGAACCCGTGCACTTACACTAAGCGGGACTGCTGGTGCCAGATTCTCCCCAGCCATGCATCCATCTGTTGACACCCATTTTGATGGTCCATGGCCACCCCAACTTTGAACTCTGTAAGAGTAGATACTTCCTGGTATGAGGGATCCTTTGTCCAAAAACATATTTTCCTGAGTGTCGGAAACTTGGATCCACATTGATGCAGAAATATTCCATCGCTGAACCAAGTGTTTATGCAAAGGAGGAGAACCGTGAAAAGGGGGAACCTCCCACTTCAATTGTATGCCACCAGAGTTTGACGTAGTACAGTTCAAACCCTGAGGGGGCGCTGGTGTGGCACCAAGTCCAAAGACCTGCCGCACTATTGCATGAGTGATCTTGGTGCGATGAAGAATACTCTGCACCCCAAGTTCCTCAGCCAATGCTCTGCTCTCATTCTCAATGAGTGCTGGGAAATCCAGCCCCATGATTGCATTCTGACGGAATGCTTCTGCATATTGAGGGAGTTGGAGCCCATGAGTGACCCAATCTACCACATGATTGGCTGTCATCATATTTTTCAAGTGGTCCTATCAAAGATGAAACATTGTTGTCAGTGTTGACCTTTACAGAAACAAGAGCTTACATTTAAAAGCAATTCATAATGGCTGACACACTTGGTACACTAGCACACCCAGTAATGTGCACAAGGGTTCCTGAAATGACATACAAATTGACTACTGAATGTTAAAATTGAGTTTTCAATACTCAAATCCAACAAGAAGTTGACCTCTAAACTAATGCCTCCATCTTGGGAGTCAAGCAGCAAACAATTTTAGAAAAGTGCTGTGCTTCTCATTTAGAACAGAGAGAAGTGCTTTGAACTCAATTCAATGCAGACACCTTTCACTCTGAAGGTGAGGGAAGAACATTGTCTCTGAAGCCTTCCAGGCAGGGCCAAAGAACCCATGTGGAATTGGGATGATGTTACAGAATTAGACACATGTGCATGTAGAAAGGTGAGTGTACACCTCTAACTGGGACTGTGGCCTGCTTCATGACCTGCCCCGATACAAGCAAGCATCTAAACCTAAGGTGTAGACAGGCCTACATAAAGGGTAGTGGTTGGAGCCTCCTGCACCCTCAAAATATAATTCAAGCTCAATGCAATGCCCTTTCCACATTGGTGAAAAGACAGCCATCAAACCTTCCTCAAATAACCCCTTGAATGTCGTAACAGAACCCTTCATGGCTCAAGGAGGACAACATGACATGAAATGCTGCAAATGGGCATGAAGCCTTACCATCATTTCTTCAGATGAGATAGTAGTGCCACCATAGCTGAAAGCCTCAAATTGATTTGATATCAACAAGTCAGTTGTTCCTTCCCTTGCTCCTGTCCCATATTTGTCCATCAATCTTGTGTCCAGGTGCTCCAAAAACTGCATGTTGAGAAAAGTTAAGCCATAGTTTAGTCCCCACTACAGGTCCCAAGAAGTGGCATGACCATATCACAATGCCATAAAAAGATGTAAGTTGTCATCCAAGAAACTATCAACAGGTGTATTGCAAGAGAAAAAACTACTTCTGTCCCTACATCCCACTGCTGTATAATGGCCATAATATAATGTGAACATGGATAGTAGCCATTTGGAGACACAATTCTCATAGACACAGAAATGCATGTTACCCACTTGGTGCTCTGGATAAGAGAAGAAATGGACTCAAATTATGCAATGAGAGCAGGATAGTACAATTATGAACTCTGTCTACCTTAGTAGCTTCAACTTGTTCAATTTCTCCATTACCATCCTGATCAACGGAGCCAAAAAAGCTTTCTAAATTCCGCTGAAATCCTGCATAAACCCTGCCTCAGGTCAACACCTAAACTAGGACAACAGCTACTCCAAAAAGTAAAAGAGCTCAAACCTAACATCAAAACCAAGCTGGATGGCCACTAAAATTAAAAAAATCAAACATGCTGACCTACACATAATATACTACATCCTGGCAGCTCATAATTCACTAGATCAGAAAGCTCAATGTTTCAAGGACAAGCTTTGGTTTCAATCTAAGATATCACTTTAGACCTAAAAGATGGCTATTCAACAATGCGGTAGCTAGAATTCTGTGGCTATAGACCAATTTGCACATGATTTCTGCCAGGAACTAGAGCAAGCTATTTTCCACATCTGACAGCTACATATAAACCTACCATAATTATCAGCATGCTCTGATCCAGTAGGTTGCAAGAATGCATTCTGGTCAGTCAATCTTCAATAGACTACTGCCAGAAATGTGGTAGTTGAAATGATGTTCAAGGACCTGAAGTTCTAAATCAAGAGCTGACAACTCCAAAAGGCATGTCACAGGGAAACCCACCACTGGGCTTGATGCTTGCTGCTGTCCCAAAGATGAGCAATAATGTGGAAAATGCCAGGAAGAGGAAAAACCTCCCAGAAACCCACACATCAGAATGAAAGCTGCATCTGCATCTGGAATGAGATACCATGGACCCGCTTTGTCTCACATTGACATCCATGTTCTTTCCAACAGTCCATAATTGTATGTATAGGTGATGATTATAGGCCCTTCGGATTTCCATCAACCATCCTTCCAGTAGTGAGTTGTTAACCATTGAACACTTGAAATGCTTGATCTGATCAAGATTTGCAGGCCCCAACCATGATTATAAAACTTTGGGCCCCTAGAAATGCCTGTCCTGCAAGGTGAAAAGTGGATTCAAAAGATGACCAGGAACTAGAAAGGTAGGCTTTCTCCCCTTCTTATGCAAAATTGGAGTGTGTAACCATACCAGAAAGAGCCATCTCTTTGCCCCACTATTGATTGCAAGCACATGTGATCAATCTATTGCACTACTTTTGCCTAGATGAGAACACATGGCCTGGCAAATGCAGAGAGAGAGAAGTGCACTGGTTCTTAGATTTTTTGAGAATTGTGGTTATATATCACATTCAGTCCTAAGATTGGAGAACTGTAATTCTATATCTGAGAAGTTCTTTGATTTTCTGAGAACTTCTGTGGTTATACATCTTTAAGAACCACCCTGAGAACTATCAGTTGTCCTTTGCCATTCCTAATAGACACACAACACTGTTTCCAGGGCTGTGGCTTTTGTTGTTGTTGTTGTTATTATTACAGGAAGTTAATTGGCATACCAATCTGGTGTATTGTTGTCAGCTTTATTAGCATTTGCTACCACCTCAGGGTTCTTCTTGTGATAGTGGGATGTCCAGCCATGGCATACTTTAGGAAACACCTTCACAAAGCTTATTACCTGCACACAACCATTTTATAGGCAGCAGCAGCAGGATCTTATCACAGAAGCATTAGTTTCTTCTCAGCTCTGAGCAAGAGTGAGTTGCAAGAGTTTCCTAAGTCCTGAGCTCATGTTGATATGTAGGTACTAGACCTTCTTGTTTATTGTCTGAGCTATCATCGGTCATCCTAAGCTGTTGATATATGTGTGGCTTAACGTGCAGAAGAAGAACTTGGAAACTACTGTTTTGGGCCATAAGCATGAGTCAAGCATTGATCGGAAAGGATTCAGATGTAAGTACATCAGTGAATGCACCCAGGATTGGTCTTGCAAAGAGTCTCGGCCTGGTCTGTGGGAGATGCTAACACTGGCAATTACTGCATTCCAAACCCTGCGGTGGGAGCTACTCTCTTTCACGTTCTTTTCCTCAGAAAGTTAAGAAAGAATACCAATGCATGAAGATGTTGGGACTGCTCCTACCTTCAGGAGCGTGCATCTGAATTTTCGAAAAGCAGCTCAGCCTCGCCAATCTCTCGCCAAAGAGGGGAGGAAGAGTATGAAGAACAGCTTCCAACGGGGGGGCGGAAACTTCAGCATCAATGCTCGAGATCTGGGAGAAGCAAAGACGCGAAGATCAATTAGGGTTACAAAAAGTTATAACCCTAATTTTCCTCTTCCCACAGGAACCGTAACAAAAGATCAAACTTCATCTGTCTCAGCTGGATATCAATCAGTTGGAGTTGCGATCTGCTTGCTAAACGTGCTTGCATTCATTTGCTAAGCCAGAAAGAAAAGGATTTTTTTCATTTGAGAAGAAACCTCTGACAGAAGCTCTCTGACAGAAAAACCACAGGGAAAAAGAAAAAAGAAAAGAAGCCAAACACCAGCCACCTATATGCAATTCCAAGACAGCAAAAAAAGAGGGGAAAAAGGAAACGCTATCTCCTACTCTTCGCCTTCCCAAGGAATGCAAAGAAACCCGAAATCGGGTTGTAACAGAAGAACAGCAAAAAGAGCTTCGATTGAACTCCAACCTGGCTCAAATCCGGAACTGTAAAATCTGACAGAGAGCTCGAAAAGGGGTCGAAAACAATCTCATGCTCCCGAGCATATGCAAATCCGCTCCAAGTTACTGATGCCCACCTTCTCCCCAACGCGTCCGCAATCGATGAACGCGGAACGAGGGCGGCGACACGAGTTCTTTTATTCCTACATTTCTTGGCGGACAGCCCGCCCATCGCACTAGATGAACCACCGGTGAACGCCCTCGCCCGATGATATGATGGGTCGCCCTTCGCTCGCCGCCCTCACTGACATAACCTACAGTTCAAAAAATTTAGGTCAAGTGAAGGGCATTAAAAATTGTTAAATAAAAAATTTTAATTATAAAATTGAAGCCAAGGCGGTTTTCACCGCCATGGATGAATCCTGAGGTTTAGAAAAGGGGAAAAAAAAAAGAAAAAAAAAAGAAAAGGAAAGGTCTCACGGGTGTTGTGGAAGGGTGCCTTGGCTATTGGGGGAGGGAATGTAGCCACTATGGCTATTGTGGCAAGTGCATTAACCAGTGATCACCAAAACTGTGTTTGCCATTAGAGTTATCCGTAATGTAAGCCTTTATTCACCCTGTCTTTGGGCCTCCTTTCACCCCTTATCCCCTCTTTTAGTGGTGTCTGCATAGTAGCCTTCTTTTTTCTAGCAGTCTGCAGCCAGATTTTAACATTTGTTGAGGTGGTACGATGGGGCTACTAGGATGTATAGGATGTAGTTCACCATCATTGTTCTTGGATGAACATGTAGGTTGTTATTGTACATCCACCAAATGTGATTACATCGCCATAATATATGTTGATGTAGTTGGCAAGGATGTGACCTTATTGCCTTTTTTTGACCAAAACCCTAATTTTAATTGCCCCTGGTAGTTGCAAGCTTTTTCAACATGAGCCTTGGTACTCTCACATAGTTGCTACCATCATCAATAGTGGTGCTCCAAAGTGCAATTTTTTTGTTAGAATTGTTGTAAGCTCCTTTAGTGCAAATTGTCAAGATCTACTCCTCTTGTAGGTAGGATCACCTAAATTGTCTTCTTCATTCCTACTTACAACCAACTATCCAAGAATGCGACTTGTGTACACAACTTTTTGTTATGCTTGAAAGCTGAAATGGCCACTCCCAACTCCCAATCCTTCAACTCATTTTTAATTTCCCGTTCTTGTTTTTGTTTGATCTTTGTGAAGGTTGATATTGTACTTGTGCATTTTTAATTTCCTATTCTTGTTTTTGTTTGATCTTTGTGAACGTCGATATTGTACTTGTGCATTTTTAATTTCCTGTTCTTGTTTTTGTTTGATCTTTGTGAAGGTTGATATTGTACTTGTGCTTGTGGATTTGTGTAGAATTATGGGGGTGGTTGTTTCAGCTTTGAATAATGGCAAGATTGGGACTCAAGAAGGTTGCAAATTGAATTTTGGCTTAGATTTGCAAAGTAAAACTCAAAGTAAGTTTCATGATCACACCTTGCAACTTACTATTCCATTTGTTTGTTTTAAGAATTTTTTTTCTTATGCAAGTCTTTTCTATTCCAAGCCTTTCGTTGTTTTTTTGCAAATTCTTTTCATTCTTCTTTTGCAAGGAGAATTTAAAGGAGATTTAACCCTCCTCACAATGTTTTCGACCATTATGGACTTTATTCTATTTGGATTTTTAGGGCTTTGTTAGCATTGTGCATTTTTCTATTCGATTTGTTCTATGCTTCAGAGTTGTCCGTTTTTATGTAAGAAGGTTTAAAAAGTTTCAACCCTTTCACTATGTTTTGGGCTACCTACAAGTAGGGTTCAAAGAGTTTTGACCCTTTCACAGTGGTTCCATCTACTAGCAAGAAGAGTTCAAAGAGCTTTGACCTCCCCTTTCTCACAATGTTTTTACCTCTCATTGTGTTTTCAATTAATTTTGACCTCCCCCCTCTCGCAATGTTGTCGCCTCTTTCCTTGTTTTCAACTAGTTTGTTTGCTATGTCTTTGTCAATATTCCAATACTTCAACTATTTTAAGAACCCAACCCTTACCATGCCATTGTGTCTTGTTTATTATTCCAATATGTTTTCAAGGTCGTATAGCTCCTCTAATAGTGGGCCAAAATTGCCACTAGCTAGAACTTGGCCCAAATCCCCAAAATCGAATGTCAACCTAGTAGGAACAACCAAATCCCTACAGCTCCAAAACCCTAAATCTTCTTTTGCAATATTTGAAGTCCTCCCCAAAATCCCTTATGTTATTGATGTAGATCCTAATGAAGCTTCCTTGGAGTCCTTAATTTTATAGCTATAGATCTTGGTGAAATTTAGAGCTATCGGATTCCCAATTTGATCCCCAAGTTGATCCCCTAGGGAAGAAACAAAAGCTTGGTGTGGATGGCATTGGGAAGAAGCCTTGCAAAAAGTCATATCATAGTAGTAAAAAAATTTAGGTAAAATGGGCAACAAAATTACCATGGGCCAAGGGGTTAATGGCTACCAGTGGGATTACTTAAACTGTGAGGTGTAAAGTTTGTTCCTTGATTGAAAACAAGGAAAAAATTATCAGATGCATTTATTGAATTTATGTACCAGCAAGTCCAAAAAACGATTATCCAAACCATACAATTTGCCCAATTCTTGGCATGTTCTTGTGATGAGGCGATAACCATAGATAATGGTTCTTGGATATGTGTCCATGCCTACGTAGTTTAGTTGGACCAAAGTTTTTATCTTAATATGTGTTGACTGAATTGTTGATGGATCGTTCTCACAACCTCGATTAGGTGATTCTAAAGTCTATGATGAAAGGTGAAGGGTTAAGCAAGGAGGAGTTATCCACAAAGCTCCTATGTTTTGGGGTAGATGGAGTGGATGTGTTTCAAGAAGGCAAAATTGGAATGACAAAGCAAATCAAACATTCGTGGGCCTCATTTTCCATGGGTGTGCGTTGTGTTGCACACTGCACTAATTTGGTAGTGCAATCCCTAGGAGATGTGACCCTCATTGCTAAGATTGAAGGCTTTATGTTGAACATGTATGGTTATTTTAACCATTCACTAAAAAGACATTTGCAATTCCAGAGACTTACTCAAACCCTAGAAACAAAGGGGAACAAAATCCTCAAGAGTGTCAAAACAAGATGGATGTCCATGTTTGATCCATTGAAAAGGATCATGGTAGAACACCACCTTTTGCATGCGATGATGCAAGCTGCCTATTCTATAGTCCATGTGGCAAAGGTATTTCTATCTCCGTAAACTGTCATTTTGCATCTATGTAACATTCTAGGTTTATCTATTTTTATGTTATTGATCTGGGTGATTATCATGATAACATGGTCTTTTTTTTAATGTTTTACAAATCCCAAAAATGATGTATATTGACAATTATTCATTGTGTGGTGTATGTGTAGACCAAATTGGGTCTTTTCTATAATGTTCATATGCTGCTTGGGATGTTGTGTATTTTGTTGCTTATGGAGAGCATGCGATATGTGCTCAAATTTGCACAATGGGGGAATATTTTCATATCTGGTTTCATGGCTGCAATCAAGGTATGCCAAGGTTAATTATATAGTTTGTACTATGATGCCACTTTGTCATTCTAAGGAAATGAGTTTTGGTCCTTCCATGAACTGTTATAAGGTGACCACCAACAAATCCACACTAAATGGGTGATTGATTATAACATAAAGTGTTTCGAGCATCTTGCATTTGTTATAAATGGTGAAAAGATATGGGCTCATTGGGTTGTACTATGCCATGATACAAATGTTATGCTACTGGTGACACAAACTGCATTTGCCATAATGGTACAATTTATGAAAACTGAATACAAACATAAATCCTTCAACCCTTTCTTATTTTTGTTGATATGAGTTTTGTAGATTTGGTTTCATTTAGGTATTTTTAATGAAGTTTGATGGTCCTTTTATCTTTTTTGTTTTTGTCACATCCCAAAACCATGAATTATGAAGGTCTTCTTGATTTTCTGCATGTGTCAAATTCTAAAACAAATGAATTTAAATGGTCTTCACCTCTTTTTGCTTCTATCAAATTCTAGAAGGATGAAATCAAATGGTATTTTTATCTTTCTGCCTTTGTTAGATTCCAAAACCATGAACTTAATTATGATTTTATCTCTTATCACTATTAGATTATGTAATCATGAACTTAAGGTATTTTCATATATTTTATTTATGTTAAATTCTGAAACTTTAAACTTAGATAAATCTTCTTATATTTGGCCTTTGTCAAATTTTGGAACTCTGAACTTAGATCAATCTTCTTATATTTTGCCTTTGTCAAATTCTCTAACCATGAACCTACATGGTCTTCATATGTTTTGCCTATTATGGAACCATAAACTTAAATGAATCTTTTTATATTTGGCTTTTGTTAGATTCAAGAACTTTAAACTTAAATCAATCTTCATATGTTTTGCCTTTGTCAAATTAGATGGAACTCTGAACTTAAATCAATCTTCTTATATTTTGCCTCTCTTAGATTTTGTAACCATGAACCTACATGATCTTCATATGTTTTGCTTTTGTTAGATTCTAGAATTATGAACTTAGATGAATCTTCTTATATTTTGCCTATGTTAGATTTTGTAACCATGAACCTACGTGATCTTCATATGGTTTGCCTTTGTTAAATTCTAAAACTATGAACTTAGATGAATTTTCTTATATTTTGTCTTAGTTAGATTCCAAAACCATGAAATTACATGTCTTATTTATTTTTTGCCTAAGTTAGATTCTAGAACGCTAAACTCATATGGTCTTTTTTTCTTGAATTGCATTTGTGAAATTCCAAAACCATGAAATCGTATGGTCACATATTAATTTTCTTCCTTTGTCAAATTTCCATAAACATGAACTAGCCTAGTCTTCTTATCTTTTTGCCTTTGTTAGATTGCTAGAACCATGAACTCAATTTATGAACCTTTTATATGAATTAAGTTCTACCTCTGTCAAATTTCCATAACCATGGATTGTGGTCCAACCTTTTTATGTATTTGCCTAAATGTCTATTTGTAAAACCTTGTACTTGGATGGTCTTTTTAAAAAATTTTTGCCTTTGTCATGTTTTGTTTTATATTGGATGGTAGAGGTTGTAAAAGGTTTGATAGTAAAGTTAGATGCACAATTTCTTGAACAAGTAGTCGTGGATGCTATGGGGATTGTTTATCCCCAATACTAGTTGCAAGTAGATGTAAATGTGACATTTCCTTGACATTTTAAAGCATTGAAGATTTTTTATTGTAGCCCATGTCCATGTGGACAACCTAAGGATGAAAATTTTGCCCCTATGGTTCCTTCCATTTTTTTAGGTTGGGATTTGGATGTTCAACAAGGCTTGTTTAAGATTGACCATGAAATCCAACATTGTTCAAGCCATGGCTAAAGTCATGGCTTTTGCATTTGACGAGGTTAACCCTACCATCATCAATGCTCTCACACGCATGTGGTGAATGATCCATGCATCATACTTGTTATCTAATGCTTTTCCTAAATATTTAAAAGTGGCAGAGATTGCCATGGTTCATGTGTTTGGTTCTATTGAAGATGAACAATGTTTCAATTTTGTTGCATTCTTGAAAAACAAAGTGTGGAATAGATTGAACAACCATTTCCAGCTAGTTGTTTCTATGTATGCACAAAAGTTTTTCACACTTCACAACTTTCTTTATGAGGATACCTATGTAATGTGGTGTAATGTTCAATCGACAAATGGCCAAGGTTGATATGTTTAAATTTTATTGGTCATTTCATGCCCCTTTTCTCAAATGCATATTGTTGGATAACACTTTTAACCTTAGGTTTATAGCCATGTTTTTTTGCCAGCATCTAGTGCACATAGCCAAATATTGATGGATTTGGGGCTTTAATAGCCAAAGGATATAACTAAAAAAATATGCCTCATAGCCACCATGGACTTTGTGGCTTTTTATGTAATTGTCCAAGGGCC
>Ga0209611_10014713_pt1 | contig 10379 bp, 5 predicted proteins | sample S1TSphgellanicum_3_FD_187693 | JGI IMG/M metagenome (GOLD analysis project Ga0209611, IMG submission 187693) | Host-associated microbial communities from peat moss isolated from Minnesota, USA - S1T2_Fc - Sphagnum magellanicum MG (SPAdes) (version 2) | ecosystem: Host-associated > Plants > Peat... | reverse complement strand
TTTTTGGGCATACTAACTCAATATCATTGACAATAGTGGGTTTTTCCTTCCCCCTTTTCTAAAGGTACCACAACTTCTTTCAAACTTATTTATAAGTGTCATTGGCAACCATGGGTGTTTTTTTTTTCCATTATTTGTTGAGGGTGCCATGACTTTCTTGAAATTTAACCAATGTTGTTGACAACAATGGGTCTAAAATGTTTTAGATATATTTAAATTACATAATGTCATTGGTGATAAGGAGTTTTTGAAATAAACAAAAACTGAGTTTTAGGCACTTTAATTAGTTTTCTTCAAACAACCTACTACCATAGACATGACAATGAGATTTTTTAATAATTATTTATTTTCAAGGGACACCAATTTTCCATGAAGTAAATATATAATGTTGTTGACAATGATTGGATGGGAGGGGATAACACTCATTCCATGACAATATTTTAAAAATTACTTATCATTGTTCATGCTTTCTTGAACAAAATTATAAAAATGATTTTGGTCCCATCATCATATTTTCTTCTATTATCACAAGTTCATTATCCATCATCATTAAATGACATTCAAGTTTGAGATATTAAAACTTGAATTTATTTATCTTCCAATCATGGATTAGTTTTATTTGTGATTTAAATTAAATGATTTGAATGATTTGTTTATTTAATTCAAATCATAAATGAAATTCATCCATGCAAAAATGACATTCATCCATATGAAATCATTCATCTATGAACATATTCATCCATGTAGGTGGATTAAATCACATTAAGCTTTAAGTTCTAAGCTCAAGCTTTACACTCATGCACAAGCCATCTTCCATTTGTGCCTTCATGGTCAGAAAGAAATTGGATAAATGAAACTGATTATAAGAGAATTAGATATTGAATGATAAATGAAGATGAAAATTTTGAAAGAAAGACAATTGATGAGATGAAATATGAATTAAACCAACAAGCAAATAATTGTTCAAATAGACCTATTGTTTTTCTTCCATAATTTTTATTTCCATGAGAGATGTTTATATTTGAACAAGCAATGATTTTCTTGATCACCATGCAAAGTCTTTCAATATTGTGTGCCACCAAAATATTTTTGTTTCAATGTTGTTAGGTTGATGAATAAGGTGGAGCTTGCAATATTGTAGCTTGCAAATACCTTTTCACGTTAGCCAATGGCTTTCATCATAAAAACATTGGAAGCTTAAAGGAATTCCTTAGATTTGGCATTAACTATTGCACACCAATTGAAAAGGTGGAATCAACACCAAATGAATTTGGCATGGGAACAACTAGTGACCATACAATTTTTTATTTATTTTTAGAACTATGGATAGTGATAGTAAAGGGGTTAAGTACCTACCAAAATAAGGTTGTATGTGTTTAAAATGTGAAGAACAACATGCTAAGTAACTAAGGTGAGTAAGTAGTGGTTAAGTTTTCATAAAAAATTAAAGATAATTGGTTATGTTAGTGGTAAGTAAGGGCATGAAAGTAAATCGCTACCATTATGTGTGAATAGACCTTTAGTTGTGATCTCATTGAATTTTTAAAGACAACCTTGTTCAATAGCTATTGCATTGTCAGTTTAAACTAGTGTGGGGTGGGTATTAGATTAAAAAACCCTTCACCTTAACCCTACCTATTGACATTGAAATCATGGGCATTTGCCCTTACATCACCCTTCACCTTTGACCCCATTCAAAACCATAATAAAATGAAAAGAAAAAATGGGTTAGTTATTTGGAAAAAACTTGAATCTATGCCCTCAATATAACTGTCGAGGGCATACAATAGGGTTGGAGTTTACTTTGTTTCTTTGAATGGTAAACTTTTTGCAAAAAAAATCGATATTCCATGATTTTGAAAACAACCTTGCTAGTTAAAGTAGCTTGAATGTGATTGTGAAATGGAGTATTACTTAACACATTAACGCAAAGGAATATTGGTTGAAGGAACATCAATCGAAGGAGTGTTGATCAATGAAGTTCGTAAGTGATACCACCGTGTAAGATCTTTAGAAAATTTCATGAAAGAAGAGGAAAGAATGTAGGCAGTTTTTGATTGGTCATGAATTTTTTTTGTTCATCATGTTTTTTTGGTGCATCATGTTTTTTCTTTGTTGTTCTTAGTTTCCACTTGGGAGAGAATCACCATTGAGGTTTTTCATCAATTATCGATTGAGAAAGGGCAAAGGAAGGAATTTTTTTTTAGCATTGTTGTGATCTTTTGTGATTTGCATGCACCTTATAATAATTGAACTTTCATTTTTGTGGTCTTGTAAGTGTAAGGGTTTCGTACATTTTGTTTCGGCAGCCTCTGTACTTTGAGGTCATTGTTTGCTTGAGGTCATCATGAACTAGTAAACATAACTCCTATTTGTTGTGGTTTTTATTGTAATGTTGTGATTTTTCTCCATTGCACATGTCTTACTTGTTGTAGTTTTTGTTATAATTGTTGTGATTTTTGTTGCATGGTTTAAGCTTCCATAGGTTGGGGTTTTTCTCCATTGCAAAGCTCTTACTTCTTGTGCTTTTTGTTGTTGGGTTTGAACTTTCACAAGCTAGGGTTTGATTCTATTACTATTCCTACTTTTTACATTTTTATATTATTGGGTTTTAGGTCTCAAGTCTCAATTTTCTCAAAGTGTTAAGCAACAAGAGAATGGGCTCTATAATGAACATGCATGATGTTGCTTTTAACCTCAATATCTTTCATTAGTCTTTGCAAGATCTTTGTAAAATGTTATAACAATAACATCATAGACAACCTGTAAATTCATGGTAGTGGAAAACAAGGTTTGAAAATGCCAATGGTGATAAGGCACACCTATTTGAAGAGCACATGGAGGAGTTAAAAAAATAAGGGGTTGTTTGGAAGCCTTACAATCATAACTTGCCGACATGGATTTTTTTCAAAGTAAATGACAATGAACCCATAGATATGAATGTGAATCAAATCATGTGATACATAGTCTCCCACAATCATACATGTTGCCTTGAAATTTCAGCCTTGCACACTAGGTGTTATAAAAGTCTCATTATTTACTACAAAACGAATAACATTACTACTATGAAAAAACTGCGTAACCTTATCTAAATTGTATGAATAACAAGTCACAAGTTATTTTAGATCACTGCTTGATTGGGAACCAACTAGTAAGAGCCAAATGTAATGTACCAAGTGCCATTTCTTATTTGTTTTGTTGTTTTAAAAGGGTTTTCAAAAGATCATGCCACATAAAAGGTTTGAGAAGGATATCATGTTGTTTGTGATCAAAGTTATTTTGCCATTGAAGATAGTGGAATCAATTTGGTTGCAAAGATTGGCATACAAATTATGCCCAAGGGTTGTCTTTTCATCCAAGAAAGTTTTTGTTAAAGAAGTTCTACCTTCTTTAATGCAAAAAACTTTGGGTGAATATGTTCAACTTGCATTGGCCACATGTGATTTAACCATTTGGATTTTGATCTTTGGATGTCAAAAGGGGTTCATGACATATTTGTTATGGTTGTAAATTTTCTTTCAAGTGATTGGTAGGATGTAATGATTGGGTTATCTAAGACTTTTAATACTTTTGGTGCAGTTAACAATTCATTTGTGACAATTCCTTTATAGGTTTAACCTAATTTAGAATCTATTCTAGCATATGTAAAGGATGAGGGGTTTAATTTGCAAACATGTACATTTGCTTTAAATTCAATTGTATCTTGTAATGCCTTGGGCATGTTTGAATTATTTGATAGATCATACTTGGGGCATGCATTATCCAAGGTTTGCCCATACCTATTACATATGACAAAGTTTCCTAGTGTTTTAACTTTGCATTTGTCAAGTTTATTTAGGTTGACATCCAAAAATGTACAACATGATCAAAGAAAAATGGCAAAATGAAGCATGAATGGGATAAAACTTGCATAAATTTTGGGTTGAAGCTTAGAAAATTAAACACATTAGTGAGAACTCGGTCAGTGGGATGTGGTTTTTTGAATTTCAAGTTGATTTGTTTTTTGTTGTGTTTAATTTGTAAATCTTACATGAGGATGCTCGTTCCAAGTTCCACCTAACAACTTGTTTTGGCTTTTAGTGTCTTGGTGTTTTTCATGTAGGTTTGCAAGTTGGGTGTTATTGTTATAGGACATTTTGACATTTTGCTTAGCCATTCCTTTAGCAAATGATGGCATTGCAAACTTGTGTACCATCTCCACAAACTTGGGTAGTTTGGGAAATTGTCATGAAAGTTTTGTCATTGATAGTAATTAATTGTGATGAACTAGAGCCATGGTCATTGGTTGTTTAATGACATTATACACTTTTTCATTTCCATTTGTCATGAGATTCGTGATAACCTTCACATCAAATTGTCCTTGACAACTTGATTAATTTGGAGACATCAAATTTTGATGAAAAATTAGAAGAGTTGTGAGTTTGCTTGAAATTTCAAATTTTAGAAACAATATTTCCTTTCATTTCTTTTTTGAAAGGATTTGATAGGAGGAAATGCCATTAGATGTTAGCATTGATGTTAGATCCAAGGTTTAAAGGTTTTCATCCAACAATTAGCTATGTGGGTTGTGAAAATGCAATTAAAATTTGGTTGCTAAATATGATTTATAATAATAATTACTTTTATTGGTCCATAGGTTTACAAATGATTATTGATGCCAAATATTATTGATGAACTTCAAGTGCAAGGATCACATTGAGTTGATTTTGAAGATTTGTTTCACACCATTAAAACAAATTTAAATACTTTGAGGCACCTTGTGTTAAGAGAGCTTGATGGATATCACCATTATATTGTCAATGCAAACTTTAGGGATGCCTTGAGTTGGTGGCACAAACAAGGAAAATTTCAAAATTAGTGAAACACAATTTGGGCGTTCTAACCTCTCAAAATCAAAACAAAGAGAATTTTTTCATTGTTAGAATTTTATTTTCACTTTGTAAATGTTGTTTTTAAACCAACAATTTTGACAAGTTAGCAAGAATTGGCTAACAAGTTCGTGCATTGGTTGCTTGAAGCATGTAGATTTGAGAAGTGCATGTCAAGTAAAATTTAATTTAACAAATGTCAAATTGAAGATTGCATTTGAAGATGCAATGGAACATGATGAATTCTTGAAATGAGTGATACGAATTATCTATTTCAATATTAAATAAATGGTGAGACATGTTATTTTGTTTTCATTAGGGTTTGTTTAGTTGTTTCAGATTTGTAAATGATTTCATGGTTGTGGAAACATGATGGTGATTTAAAATTGTTCACAAATATGTGTTTTTGGGGATTAGCTATTGTATGCCAATGTGTAGGTGTTCAAGCTTTGTGGAAATCCAATCTAAGTGGTATGTATGGAAATGTGACAATGGTTTGGTGGTTTTCCTACAAATTGTGCTTCTAGTATATTTATTTGTTGTTATTGAACAATAATGACACCACCCATGAAGCTTCAAATCTCGAGTTGTGTTATGTGTTATCCCATATATCACCCTAGTATATAATGTAATTGTTGATTAATTTGTGGCATTGTTGTTGCTTATGACACTGATGTTGTGCTCATTAATTACATTTGCCATGGGCAAATTTCTTGAAGTGACTTGAAAATGATTAGATGCACAATTCTCAAGTTGAAATCATATTTAACATAAATTGTCAAAATTTATTCTTCAAGATCACTTCACCTTTCCTCTTAGTAGAGATGTGTTTTGCACTTTACATATTTTTGTAAGTTTTGTGAATGTTTCAATAAAGTTATATGCAACTTGGAACATGTAAAATGTATCTTTTCATGATAGCCTTATTGCACAACGAGTTGGAAGTGGATCAATTTTATGAACCACATGACCTTCCTTGTTCATCTTTATTTTGCTTTTGGACAATGCTTGCAATGTAAGTGCTATACATAAACATCAAGTTTTCAAGATTTAAGTATGTAAATCTATAAGTGTTTTTAATTTTTTTGTTTCATTTGGGTTCAAATTCGAAGAACCAAACAATATTAGCTAAGGGGTGAAAGCATGGTAAAATATACAATTCAATTACCATGGCAATTTACTTGTCAAGCTAACAAGAAATAGGACTAAAACCCATCGTAGAATTATATATATTAAATATATTTACTTAAGTGATGAAAAAGATACTTTTTCACTATTATGAATTAATTTTTAAATTTTACATTGTAAAAGTAGGCTTCAAATAGACTTTTAAAAATGTAAATAACTTTTGAAGCTTACTTTTTATAGTGTAACATTTGTTTCAAGTATGTGTCAAGTATATTCTACCAAAAATAAAATAAAATAAATTTATTTTCCTTCCTTTCAATATACAATGATCTTTATGTTATAACTTCACACAAATTTATTTCATTAAATTTTTTTAATGAAAATATAGTTTTGAACACCATATTGACTAATCAAATTCAAAAATACTTGTTCTCTACTTTATTCCAAAATTTTTCAAATTTTGTATTCAACTTAATACAAACCCATTAAAAAGCACCATGGTGATTTCAAAATGGAACTTAAATAAAAATTGAATCTACTTTCTTATGTTTTTGTGAAAAATTGTCTCTTTTTAAACTTGATATTTTTTCATCAACTTTGTTTTGTATAAAATACCATGCTTTCTTTCACCGTGAGAGACTAGGTATGTGATAGAAATGTTGCAAGGTACCTCCACAAAGTATTTGTCAAATAACCAAGTGAGATAATTACCTTAAATATGTTGAAATCCCCACCCCCACCCATACCCTCAATCTTCAACTTTTAAACAACTAGACCCATGCGGGTTCTCTAGTTAATTTTAATTTTTCAAAAAATCCAGACCCTCAAGGTTCTCTGAGTTTTTTTTCTCCCAAATGCCCAAACCTGATTGGTATTTAAAAAATCAAATACCCTCCCCCACACTGGTCTAAACATTATGAAACCACCTTGTTGCACCTCTACTCATGGAGGGCTTTCCAACAGTACCAAGAACTTGGTGGGGGGCTGGTTTGGGAGATCTCCACATGACAAACAAAACAACACAAACAAACAAACAAACAAACTTCTTTGACAAATAGATGATAGAGAAGCTCTAGTGGTTATGCCGGGGACACTCTTTGCCGGCGGGAACACTTACACCAAACTAGATAGAACATCCACAATCATCAATTGGAGATGGAATTGCACATGACTAATATGGATGACTCAAAATTGAAGCTGAGAACTTGGTTGAATTTTGCTTGCACTGCAAGATAGTAGCAAGCAAACAGATTAGTCGACCGCCTGCGATCTGGACAGACACAGGCAGACAAGCACATTACCATAGTATCTTGACGACTTGACAGATCTGTGTCCAATACTTAATGGATTTTGAAAATTTTCATCTTCCACAAATAGAATGTTCTTGAAAATTCATTATTTTCCGATACATAAAATAAATTTAAAGAATAGAGATAAGTTGGACATGGCCTGCTGCTACCCTGAAAAAATGTTGCGATGAGGTTGGGAAGAATTCTTCCACTGCAAATAACGAATTAGCTGCGAAACTGCTAAGATTGAAGTACGCCAAAACAATCTCTTGGTTTCGCAAGTTCTAAGCTGAACTAACAAGGTCGTGAAGCAGCTGGAATCTAGAGTAACTAGTGATCTGGTCATTGACCTCAGCGATCAGCTGAGATGTCACGAGGTTTTTCCCAGCGGAAGTCGATAGCGTTTTGTTGTTTAGGTGGACGTGGAGGTGGAGGAGGGTTTTTCGGCCTCCAGGCTGATCCTCCGCCGTCTGTGACAGAAATTATAAGCGCTTGTTCTTGAGTGCGGCCCCCATAGACACACTCGATCTTCCGGGCATCGACCTTCGCTGCCTCATAGTCCTTCATTTTTCCACCAAGGAGTTTATTCCCTTACTATACTTGCAGGATTGTTGTGAGATTGGGGAGTTGATGCTCAGCGGACTGGTGGTTCGACGATATAATCTGCTCGGGACTCGCGGCCCTGCGCATCAAATATCCACGACAGCTAAACAAATTACAAATGGCAGAAACACGAATTATTCCAGGGGGAAAATTCACCAAAGTTCTATTGCAGTACAAAAAACAAAGAAACGTTACAGAGAAGTCTCATATGTTCCCCCTCAGATGATCAAGTGTCACAGATAAATTAGAATGTAGGAGGAACATGGAAGAAGAACCAGGAGTTCTCATATTACGCCATAGAGAATTCACAACGATGCAAATGTATCTCACCTGAGCTATTCTGTTGGAAAGAAACTAGAGCAATTTGGGACACACTAAACCCAAAATCAGCGAGCTTGCTGAAGTTCTTGCCGCTGGCTTCGACCCAAGCAAAGTCTTGAACCTGCTCGAACTCAAATTATTCAAGAATTCTGGTGCTAGAGGACAAGATATATTCGAGAGAGCAACTGAGCTCGAAAGCTTGGAGCTTTGAACAACGATAATGACAAAGATATAACCGATCTGTTACGAAGCCTTTGGAAAATGTATAGGAGAATTACTGAGTCCTGAGAAGTTAGGTGACTTCATGATCTTTTCCGAGTCACTACTATAATGCAGTGTCGGCCCCGACACTCAAAGGGACCGCACGCTGCAAGCATTGTCTACAATTCGAGGACCCTTCGAGAATCTGAAGATTCGATAGAAATGGACAGAGCCGCAGCTGCCCACGGCCAGCTGCTTCACCGCATTCCATTAGAACTGATTCCAAATAGATAGCTTCAATCGCAATCCACCTCCAGACGTGGACTCCCTTAGTTTCTCCGCAATTAATCCCCTGACCGACAGCTTTGATTCAACGCCTGTTGCGGGGTCCCAAGTCAGTGGCCATTACTAAAGATTTACACATCAACCGGCCGGCCGGCCTGCCGATCTCAGATTGAGCAGCTTCACTATGTTCTGACAAGGAAACTGCCGAAAATCCAAAAAAGAGTTAAACTTCCAGAGGAGGTCAAAACGCCGTTCGCAACATGGAATCCTCAACGGACCTGCAACAAGTGAAACATTAATTATGCCTGGGGCAAATCCTTATAGTACTCTTGACTTACATGTTCGTGTTTGGCAAGTTGATGCAGATTTGTGAAACCAGCGTCGATATCTTTGTTTCTGTCTGTGTAATCTTCAAGCTGATTACATAGTCATGATTGCTGCAATTAATATCATATCCGCAGACTGATCAGCAAATGCTCATGAATTAGTACTTTAGATCATTACTAGCTTGTCGAGTCTCCTAATTATCATCATCATCGTTGAGGACCGCGACATGCGTGATCAACAATTCTTCCGGAAAGCGAAACAGAATTGAAACTGTACTACACTGTTGCGCACATTTAAAACTTTGTTTTTTTTGGTATTACGTGTTCAAGTAGCATATTACACCACATATTCTGCAGAAACTGTGTGGTTGTTTTCTGTGGCAGAATGGGCGAGGTCGATTGATTCTGTCTTTCAGGTTGTTTTATATGGTAGAATGTGTAAGGGGCACGAATTTTGTCATTAGAATGCTGCTTTTTGCCTCATTTTGGTGCATGGGGGTGGAGAGGGGAGTGATGAAATTCTTTTGCAGTACCTCGGATGCGTGATGACTGTGTCCTATGAAACTTGCCCCCCAGCCCCAACTGCACAGAAATGGAACCCTCATGTGGCCCCTCTTGTGGACATAATGTCCATTGGGATTCATTTTCTAGTGATAGTTGGATGGCACCTTACAATTCATAATAATTCTTGTGTGAAGGGTAGCTGTTTGAAAAATGAATGTTCACTTCAAAAATGTAATGCTCACAGGAGTAGGCATTACATTTTTTTGGAGATGCTCATTTTATTTTTTGTTTTTTCTTGTCATATCTGGTAGGTATAATCGGAAAAGTTTTAAAAAATTCCTGTGAGGTCTTTACACACAGTGAAACCCTTGGCCATGGGTTTTATGGGAATCTGGAGCATGCTTGGCTCCACTCCATGCAACCCCTTATTCTGGTAAAGCCTGCGGCTTCAGGCTTTACCTAACCACACAAGCCTGTGTCATTCTATTGAGATGAACACAAAAACGAAATATGGTTGAAAGATGAAAGAAAAATGAAATCCAGAAGGAAGCCAAAATAGTCAACCTGGTTTAGGGGTTAGGATGCAACCTAACCTAAAGCCCAGTCAACACTTGACAGACTGCTATACAGAAGACGCTAAAAACACCCCCATCATACTGCAAGCAAGTGATATTGGCACTGACCTGTAGGTCAATAGTCACTGTGGCTTGTTGAAATTATGCAAAGGAGCCTGCAGGCACCATGATAGTAGCATCATCATTCGTGGTGTCCACTTTGGTACATCTCAGATTTAAAGATTTTGAATGTCAGGAACTCCTGAAGTAGTCTTTCCCAAGCATTAAGCATAGGGTATT
>Ga0209611_10014712_pt1 | contig 10379 bp, 7 predicted proteins | sample S1TSphgellanicum_3_FD_187693 | JGI IMG/M metagenome (GOLD analysis project Ga0209611, IMG submission 187693) | Host-associated microbial communities from peat moss isolated from Minnesota, USA - S1T2_Fc - Sphagnum magellanicum MG (SPAdes) (version 2) | ecosystem: Host-associated > Plants > Peat... | reverse complement strand
CAAGTGTAAAGGAAGAAGATGGTGACATGGTTTGCCATTTAAGCACTATTTGGAGAATTGATGATGATAGCAGCATTTCAATGAAAGCAATAGATCTTGAAGAAAAATACCAAATCTGGTGATGGCATAATTTTGCATGATCACTTTCTGGCTTAAAGTCTGGTTTTTTTGGTTCAAATCCTAGCTATCCTAGCTTGCAAGTGACTGGCAAAATGTTTTTGCGAGAAATTTGGCAATTTTTTGCAAAAAAGAAAAAGAAAAGTGCAAACTGCCTTTATTCTCCAGACCCTATGCTCGCCCAAAATGGAGGTCCCATATTGCCTCTCTCAGTTGGGCGAGGTGGTATGCCTTATCCTTACATCTACAACAATGCTTTTGGAACAAGTAATAAGTTTCCACTTAGTACTTACTACTGGGCCCCGCATTTCGTGAACGCTCCCTTTGCCGTTCAATGCACCTTTAAAGCTTGAAAAACTTTTCTTCAGTGTATGTTGAGGAGAAATTTCTAACTTACCGATTTGTACAATCTGCAGTGGGCACTGTATACCGCCCATTAGTGCCTCTCGCAATAGTATGCGGCCGAAAATGATGGCCAACAATTACCTTTAAAGCTTGAAAAGCTTTTCTTTAGTGGACATTGAGGAGAAATTTCTGAATTACCGATTTTGTAGAATCTGCTGTGGGCACTGTGTACCCCCCATTAGTGCCTCTCGTATCAGTATGGGGCCAAAAAATGATGGCCAACAATTACTTTTAAAGCTTGAAATTTTTTGCTTTAGTGCACGTTGGGAATAAATTTCTGAATTACCGATTTTGTACAATCGCATCAGTATAGGGCCAAAAAATGATGGCCAATAATTACTTTTAAAGCTTGAAATTTTTTGCTTTAGTGCACGTTGGGAATAAATTTCTGAATTACCGATTTTGTAGAATCTGCAGTGGGCACTGTGTGCCCCCCATTAGTGCCTCTCCCATCTGTATGGGGCCAAAAAATGATGGCCAACAATTACTTTTAAAGCTTGAAATTTTTTGCTTTAGTGCACGTTGGGCATAAATTTCTGAATTACCGATTTTGTACAATCTGCTGTGCGCACTTTGTGCCACCGTTAGAGGATCTCCACCAGTGTTCAGTATGTCACTCTGGATAATAAAATTAAATATCTAAGTCTACCTGTGTTTTTTTGGGCAACCCCACCAATAAAACTGTAATTGGAACTGTACATACGTCCGAAGTACTAATAGCAAACCACCTGGACCAATCATTATGATCAACCAATCAGAAATACTGAGCCGCAGTCAGGTCCAATTTATTACACTCTTTTCTGGAGGTGCACATTTTGTCGGCCTTGATTTTTGCCCCTACACTAAATGCAAGTTTCTGACTTACCGATTTTGTACAATCTGGAGTGCGCACTGTGTACCGTCGTTAGTACAACTGTGCACTAAGAGCATCTCCACCGGTGCTCAGTATGTGACTCCAGACGGTAATATTTATTGTGAGCATGTCAAAATGTGTCGGTTTAGCTCAGGATATTGGTTTTTCTGCACCAAATTTGTGCAGGTTGCCGTGGCTAGTAAAAGGCGCATGCACTCTAAAATCCCAAGATTTTTTTCTTTTGGAAGGGGGGCGGGTGGCTGCGAGTGTTTTCTATCGATTTTAGGTAAAGGGGGGAGGGTGGTTTGAGTGTTTTCTTTTTTATTTTGGCTCATGGGTGGCTTTTTGTGTCATGACACACTTTTGTTTTGATTTGTTTGCAAGGTCGTTGTGGAGGTCCAAAAATAATTCTATTCTTTCCACTTGAATCGGTTGGTCACATGGGGAGAACACTAGGGGCAAATATTTTTGGTTTAGTTTGCAAAGTGGTTGTGAAGGTTCAAAATTTTTTTTTCCTTTTTGCTTGCCTGGGTTGACCACATGGACAGAACACTAAAGATAATTTTTTTTAAAGTTTAGTTTGCAAAGAAGTTCTATTCTTTTCATTCTTTTTATTTACATGGGTGCACCACACATACAGAAAATTAAAGATTTTTTTTTGGCTTTGTAAATTTATCAATGTTTTCATGAATTCATTGGTTTTCCATTCATGTGAATTTTTTTCTTTGTTCTTTCGTTACTTCTTCTTCCTTATGCTACAGAGAGAAATGCATGCTTAGTGCAAATAGAACTTGTCTTTTGTATGGAAATGTTTTAAAAATCAAAATTTTCACTTGGATCAATGCCAATAAATGGGCTATGGGAGCAATTTCTATGTTAGGGGTGTGTCAATGTGTGAAGAGTGGGTTTTTCGTGTTTTGGGTGATGAACCAATCAGAGAGGACTATAAAAACAAAACAAAAGAAGGAAGTCAAAGTTGTACCGCCAAACTGATCAATATGGATCCCACTCCATCCCCACAATTCTGACCAGTGACGAGGGTATTGAGAGCCTTACTGATTTTATAAACACAAAGATTGGTAGACCCGGTAGGAGCCCACATTTTGGGTGTACGCCACACCATGCACCTTCCAAGTTCCAACCTTGAAAACTTTGCTTTATTAGTATACATTGAGTAGAAATTTCTTACCAATTTTGTACAATCCTCACCAGGGGCCAGAGTGAACCAGAAGCCACCAATGCACCAGTTGGCCGTTCTGTCCACTGGATGGGCTGCGTTTTTTCATTCCGCACCAAATGGGGTTCATACAGGTCATTTCTTTTTGCTACTGATCACTGTACATTTTTATTTTTATTTTATTTTTTTGTTCTTGGCCCGTTTTTCTTTGGACTTGACCTCACACATAGCTACCCTACTCACCTTCCTATTTCCATATGTACTACACCAACCTTGACACCTTATTTATTATCCCTTACTGACATAGTTACCCTAATAACTAATTATCCTATTGACTTAGCTACTATACTAACTACCTACCCTACTAACCTAGCTACCCTATTAATTACATACCTTATTAACTTAACCATTGTACTAACTATCAACCCTACTAACCTAGCTACCCTACATACACTACCAGCCTATTGACATAAGTACTTTACAAATCTAACCACCTTGATTTTTTATGTATTAACTTGCCTATCTACCTAACTACCTTGCTAGTGTAACTTTCTTCCTACCTATTATACTAATTTGCTTATGTACATGCCTACCTACCCTAATAACCTATTTACCTTATTCCTTGACCTTTTTTTCTATTTATTAACTCGCCTTTTAACCCAACTACTTACTTATATACCTACTTACCTACCTATGCACCCACCTTCCTACCTATCCATTATGCTTACCTACCTATTTATGATTTTTAATAACCAAATACTTAATTAATTACCTATTCACTTTTTCCAACCCCACCGCCCTAATCCTACCTATCAATTTATTAAAGTTTGCCTAGTTCATGGATGATAAACATAGGTCTTCATATGTTGGTGTTATAAACAATTTCTAGTGGAAACAATGCCATAATTGTAGCCATTTTGATTTAACTAATGCATATTTTACTAAATTTTGTTTACTTAATTTATTATGGAATGAACATTACAATACATCTTTTCATATAATTATTATAAGTATGCACTATTGGATTATGGTTTAAGTTTAGGGTTGGGACACATTATTAGAAGTTTTTCACAAATGTATGGTAATTTACCTGAACAAGGTTAAATTTGGGAGGAAATTTTAGGGTTTACACATATGTGAAGTAATACAATTTCATTCTATATCTTCTTGAAGGATAGTGAGAAAAATTAGGTTGGAAAGATCACACAAAGGTAAGAGACATATTTTCTCTTTTGGTTTTGTATGAAATTTATTTGATTGTTTTTTAACATTAAGGTATTTTTTTCCGGTGAATAAATATGTATAATTTAAAAGTTTTAAAATTTGGTTTCTAAATTTTTTCTTATGTTTTTAAATTTATTTGTTTTACATTATATAATTTGTATAGTTTGTATAGTTTTTTGGGTTTAGGGCATATATCATTAGGACTTTTTTTTGTTAAGGTTTGTATAGTTAAGGTTGTAATAGGGCTTATGGCAAAATATCATTTGGATCTTTAAGGTTATGCCTTATGATTTAGTGTATAGGAATTTGGTTCATATATTTCAAGGTTTAAGGTTTATATTCTAAACTTTGCTCATTGTATTGGTTTTTCATTTTATCACTTGTTTAAATTTACACCACAATTATGAATCTCCTTTTATTCCATATGTTCCATAGTTGTTAGAGTTTAATATTTTCTAACCCATTTTTGTACAAGTTATGATCTTTTAGGGTTGTGTTTTCAACTAGGATGACAAACTTTGGTGGAACGTTGTCATCTTTTATTCCTAAAAGTATGCATTTGTCTCTTATTATTTCTTTTGTTTTGTGTTATATTTTCATAATTCAACCTATTTTCATTTCCTAGCTATTGGATATGAAATGGGCATCAAATTTCATTAAATATACAACCATAAATAAAGGTTTTATACCTTTATTCGGGTATTTCCTATTCAATATTTCTTTATAGTTTGATTTTTTCATACCATATGCAAATAATGCATTTATTCGCCACAACCAACATGGGTTTTATGGCCTAAGGCATGTATTGCATTTTGCACCTCTCAAATAATGTGCATTAATGATCATTATGTGGGTATTGTTACATGGGGTTTTCACACGTTGTGGGTTTAATGTACAATCCAAGTATTACATATGTGAACATTTTCAATGATGGAAAGTTTAATAGTTCAATGTGGATATTGCCAAAGTTTGTTTTAGTATATGGGTTCATAATGCAAATATTGTACATGATGTACATTGGAACAATAGGTATTTTATATCATGATGTGGGTATTGTAATGGGAATTCCAAATCACAACATCGATTTTAAAGGAACCATGTAGGTATTGCATTTTGGGTTTTTGTTCAATGATGAATGTTTATAAAATTATAATTTCTTTTGGTGTAAAAATTGTCCTACTTCCTTCAATCATGGGAAGGGTTCCAAAGTCCTATTCCATTCGTGTCCAAAATTCCACCAAGTCCCCTTTTTCAAACAAGGACTTGGTGTGGAGGTCTGCAATACGCTATGGAGGGCAAAATAAAGTGACCATTCAATTTGCTTATGTTCCATATGTTTGCATCTCGGAATTCTTGGAAGGTGAACCAAAGGATATGAACACCCCTATGGAATGGAATGTTTACAAAAAAATTCCAAGCTAAACGGATGTCAAGCAACCAACTATCAAAAACCACTTCAGGCATATGTGGTAAACATTTATGGCATTAACCTTTTTAATTTCTTTAATTCACATACCAAAGATGTAATCATTTATGTTTTGATAGTTTTTTGGTTTAGATATCAGTGCGGATATGGACCAAAAGACTACTAGGAAAAATTCAAGCCACATTTAATTTATTAAACAAAGATGCATAGTGTCATTTTCAATTAAACATCTATATACATGGCCTGATGTGGCTAAGATCATGATTTATCATAAGGCCCATACATGAACAAATGGGTCATTCGCACATGATGAGCATGACCTGAAATCCATTTCTCATATGTCTCATTATGTTCCACACATGTCATAAACATTGAAGGACCATATATGGGCCCAACTAAGTTTAGGTTACACAGCGAAACAAATATATGACAAGCATAAAGTAATTTGGTGGGAACGTGAATGCAGGTCAAAGCATGACACAAGATGATTTCACTTAGTTTCAAAACATTGCATATTTGGATAAAAAAACATAAGAAAGGGAGTTGGCATTTACACACCAACCTTATAATTTCAATTCAATCTTGGGTTTTCCAGCATCCAGAAGATGTGTTCTTTTTCTAAGATGTCGGTGAAATCAATGGGACTCAAGTCCCATTCACCATAGGTATTCAAACACCAATTCAATGTGAGTCCATGCTATCATATGGTCATAATGGTGCCATTTCTCTGGATGCCACATTTGGCACAAATGACATGAAATTCCATCTATTCACTTTGATGGGGTTTGATGATCATTGCATGAGTGTCCCTTTCACCTAGATCATTACAAGTAGGTAAACAGGTGAGGATTGATCGAATGGTTGAAACCATTAAAAGATAAGATGTTGTCACACATGCCACATTGGAAACCATCATGTTTTTTTGTTAATGATGCACCTCAAGAATTGAAAGCATTATAATTAATTATATACCTAGTACCTATTTTGCGTTTATTTCTTTAGATGTTTTTTAGTATCTTTCATAAAAATTTTAATTACTTAATGCATTTTATGTTGTATTAACCCCATCCACTCATGGTGATTTTATTATATGTGTCCTTATTAAAGTCATATGGGGTATGGACAAGGTTCCCATCTACCTTTGTTATCGACATGTTCTTAAAACATGGCACTTATGTGGTATTAAAAACATCAAAGATATGGAGGTGTGGGGTGGAATCTTCCAAGACCTTCATGATGTGATGTACATGTCCATCAATCATGGAGAAATAATTGATGACTTTAAATAGCATGAGAGGGTTGCTGTGAGAAAAAACTTTCACAAACATGGGCCTAGTGATGTGTGGACAAATTACTTTTGAATGTATTACCATCAATTTGGTAGGTGATAATATTTATCATGGTTTAATATTCAAAATTATTTTGTAATAAAGTTATTCTTCTTTATGCATTGTGTTTATGGTTGTAGAATTATGGATGGTGGGTGTTCAAAAAGTGCCCCATTCCAACCAAAACACCGAAGCAAACATTGAATCATGTCATGATGCGCTAAAACGTTGGTTTACTCTTGACACAAAAGGCCTTAAAGGGCGTAAGATTGATTGGTTGGTGTGATGATTAACAACAACCATTACACGCCACTACATGCACATATTGGAAATGAAAAAAAAGGGTTTCATAAAAAACAAGGTTATGGAGGCCATTATTACACGAAATGTGGAAAAGGCAGCCTTTATTCCACTCACCCATGTGTACCAACCAACCCTTGCGAGTGATGGAGTTTGGGGTGTATAAAACCAACGCCTTCCCAATGTCATTTACATGGTGAAATTCCCATTCACCGAAATACTTTGTTGCACATGTGAATGGGCATTGTGAAGGAACATGTGTAAACACCAAATTGTGTCATTCTCACATGCACAAACATTTTTCAGGAGGATATCATTCATTATTGTGGAACATGGTATGGATCACATCATGGAGGGTTGGCTCACATGTTTGCAGACCCACGACACATTCCAGATGATATGGAATCCAGTGATGATGAGGAAGATGAACATCTTGAAGGTGATGATGGGACCATGGAATTTTATGAGTTCAGGAGCATGGAACAAAATGATCTCCCTATGGGTGCCATTGTAGGATTTAGTGACACAATAAATTCATCAACCCCAATGGAAAGGACCCTTGCACAATTGGTCACTATAATGTAAGAGATCACAAATGAATGTAAAGAAGGTAATGTGACACTTTGTGAACATGCCACCTCACACGCGAGAGTATTGGCATGTAATATTCATGACATATGTTTCACAAAGGCAAATGAAAATTTACACTTAAAATTGGTGTGACACCATGTAAAAGATGGATTGGGAAATAATGTCAAACGACTCTAATATTAGCATGAAACAATGTTCAATCACACAAATGTACGTACTAAACGATGTCATGAATAAATGTTTCAATTAATAATCAAGATTATTGCCATTGGCACCAAAAAAGGTTTCTTTTAGAATCAATTTTGTATGGACGAAACGATAGCCCAAATTCCTTGAACATCATGTATTCAACACACACATGAAGTCTAATATGCCACAAAAGTTATTATTGTTTCCAAGTAATAAACACAAAAAATTTGAAATGCAAAAACACAAGGATAGTGATAATATTAGTGTTAAATGCAGGTATTATAACTAGGCCCCAAAATCTTAGTTGGTAGAAGTAAGTACAAGTGCAAGTATTGCAATTAGGCCCCAAAATTCTAGTTGGTAAAAGTAAATATAGGTGTAGGTATTGCAATTAGGCCCCAAAATTCTAATTAGCAAAAGTAAATATAAGTGGGGTATTGCAAGTTTAAATGAAGAATCAACCTTAAATGTAATACCCACATGCATGGTCGCTTCAAAATAACCCATTTAGATGGTTTGGATACCCTTAAATGAAGACCTAGTGATAGTTCATTAATTTTTTAAAATAATTTTTTAATCATTCATTAAATTAGGGGGAAATTTATAGGGTTTAAACATATGTAAAACAATACAATTTCATTCTATATCTTTTTCAAAAAGATTGGAAAATTAGGTTTGAGAAATCACACAAAGGTAAGAAACAAACCTTATGTGAAGACCTAACCCTAAATTCAATACAAAGTTTGTTAAGATCAAAAAATTAAAAGTTCATGCTTAAAATTTCTTCAAATATGTTCATACTTATGTTTTTTCTTTTCAAAGTTGTGAATTCATTATATATATATATATATAGTCTTTAAGTTAATAAGATTTTAAAACCATGTTTAAAAACAAATCAAAGTACATGAATTTTTTTCTTTTTCTATTTTATTTCACATAATAATAAAAATGATCTCTCCCATATATTTATCTTATGTCTGATTGAAATTTTAATTAAAATTTTTCTCATATATAGTAAATAATTTCTTCGTTAAAATAATCATATAGTGGGTCAAAAATATTTCATATTTTATACATATATAACACAAGTCCTTATGTAAACTTCATTTACTATGATGTATAATATTGGTTTAAATATTGGTCCAAATATATTTTTATTTATAACACATTCTATATAAATAATGATATTTTGGAATTATATGGTTGATTCATTTCAATACACATAATATCTTCATATTTATTTTAAATAATAATATATAAATATGTATAATTTAAATTATATATATTAACCCATGGTTACGTATATTGCAATTATTTTTAATGCACTTTATTTTAAATGTGATTTTTAAAACTCCAAAATATTAATAGTTAGTATGAAAATGTTCATAAACTCTTGGAAGCCATGCCAAAATTTGTGTGGATTTGGAAGCTTTGTGAAGGCCAAGTTGTTATGTAATGTTTTCAACACTTTTAAAAGTTGAAACATGATTCAACTATCCAGGAAACATAGCAGTGTTCATAAAAAAAAACCAAAAATCCGTAGCCTTGACAAATTACTAACTTCAAAAAAAGCTCATCACTAAAGTTGTCACATTGATTAAAAGGTTGACATTGACCAAGTTAGACAACCTAGCCTAACATAAATAATAGGTTAGTAAGCTACTTGTTAAGTAACCTAACTAACTACCTAGTAGGCTACCTACGTAATATAGGCCTATTATGTAGTTTACTCACTAGTGTAGGCCTTTTAAGTTAATATTTTAAATGGTTTAGGTAGGTATTCAAGGTGGTTGAACTTACTAAGTAAACTTACTAGTTATGTAGGTAGTTTACAAGCTTAGGCCACATAAGCCTAATAAACATTTATGACAATTTAATCTTTATTCCTTATTATATTATAACATATTAAATTTGATCTAAAAAAACTTATTAAAAAGAAAGCACATTTTTTCATATAATTATTAGAAATATATATTATTATATATATAAAACAATGCAATATATTATTTTATATATTTTAAAAAGAAAATGAAAAAAATCAGCTTGGAAATATTAACAAATGGTAAGAGACATACCTTCCTTTGTGTTTTGTTACAGATTTTATTTAATTATTTAAAAAATTAAAGCCAAATTTTTAATTAGTGAAAGTAAGTACGTGTGTGGATATTGCAAAATTATATGAAACCTCAACCCTAAATGCAATAACCATATTCAAGTTCATTTCAAAATAACCCATAGGTGATTTAAGTAAAACCTTAAGTGAAAGCCCAACCTTAAATGCAATACCCACCTGTTGAGTTGCTTTAAAATACCCAATATGTAGTTTAGGTGATGCCTTTGAATGAAGACCAAAGCTTAGATACGATACCTGCATGCAAATTCATTCTAAAATAATCCATAAGTGATTGAGGCAAACCTTATGTGAAGACCCAACCCTAAATGCAATACCCGCATGTAAAGTCATTTCAAAATAATTAATAAATGGTTTAGGTACCCAAAATATGTCTTTTTATATACCTAAATTAATTATTATTCCAAATTAATTTTATGATAGTTAATTCTCATGAATAATTATCTAAAATAATGATATGAATAACTTTTCAACCTAAAAGAATTTAATTAAAATAATAAACTAAATATCAAATTATCAATTTAATTTCTAGATCTAAATTTTAATTATTTGAATAATCAAGGTTCAACCAAATAACCAATTAATTAATATTAAGAAATAAATGATTGTCTAAATATGATAATCAATCATATAAATTA
>Ga0209611_10014709_pt1 | contig 10383 bp, 10 predicted proteins | sample S1TSphgellanicum_3_FD_187693 | JGI IMG/M metagenome (GOLD analysis project Ga0209611, IMG submission 187693) | Host-associated microbial communities from peat moss isolated from Minnesota, USA - S1T2_Fc - Sphagnum magellanicum MG (SPAdes) (version 2) | ecosystem: Host-associated > Plants > Peat... | reverse complement strand
CTCTTGAGTGCTAGCCAACATCACGTCTGAGTCTTCCCATTGCTTCCGGAAAGGCAACAGAAACTCAGGACGCAGATTGTGTATAATGGTTTGCCCAATTTTTTTGGGAAGATTATTATATGCTTATCTACACCCACTGTTGGGAGCTGATGAACTCAGTGGATAGTCATGGCAGCTCATCACTGCCGTTCATGATGAAGGTGATGGTCTGTCACTTTGTGAGCACTCATGAGGTTATGACTGCACTCATTGTCGTGTTACCTTTAAATGTTGTTGAGGGGATTTCTCTGCAACTTCATCGATCTCTATGTAGTAGTGTGACATTGAATGACTTTCTGTACTTGATAACACAATCAACTGGGTGCCATTTCTGTTGACCTATGTTCAGGACCCAAAGAATTAATGCTGATTTGATCCTTCTATGGTGTATTGTGCTTTCTTTGCAGACTATTTACTCAATAAAGTTGCCAGGAGAGGTCAGATTAGGAGAAGGGAAGCCAGAGAATCAAAACCATGCTATCATTTTTACACGTGGAGATGCTATCCAAACCATTGACATGAACCAGGTCAGTGGAGGGGCTTTCTTACAACTTCTGGCATGTCCTGAGATTTCAGTAAATGTGTTTGCCCAGGTTATGTTGCTGCAGTTATTCATTTGATGCAGATTGCTTGGAGAAAAGTTTCCCACAATTCTGGACATGGGAGCTGCTTCACAGGATCATTTCTTAGAGGAAGCTTTGAAAGTAAGGAACCTTCTAGAGGAGTTTGACTGCAAGGATCATGGCCTGCGTCGTCCAACTATTCTTGGAGTTCGTGAACATGTCTTCACTGGGAGGTTAGAGAGAATCCTTCAAATTCATAGTGAACTTTGTAACAGATATTTACAACTATTTCCGAACCTTGCTTTGGTTTATGAACTTACTACACACATGAGCAATATGTTGATTCTGGTATTTATTTTTTAGTTCTGCAACCAATGGTATAAATCTCTGACTACTTTCTACTCTTTTGGGTGCAGTGTGTCTTCACTGGCTTGGTTTATGTCCATGCAAGAGAGCAGTTTTGTAACATTGGGGCAGAGGGTTTTGGCTCGGCCTCTTAAGTTAATAACATCTCCTCACTTTTTCTTGCACCAAGGTGTCTTTGTTTTGTACATCTTAAAACTGAATGGATGAAACAGCAATCTTTATTCACTGGTGCATATGTGCACAGAAAAGGAGGAAGATTTGCAGTTGAGCAGGTCATCATATCTGTGTTATGATCTCAATTTCCCATTTTTGACAACTTGCATGGGTGCAGGGTACGGATGCACTATGGGCATCCTGATGTTTTTGATAGAGTCTTTCATATTACTAGGGGTGGCATCAGCAAAGCATCGCGTGTCATCAATCTCAGTGAAGATATATTTGCGGGTATATGTCATTATTACTTCATGCTTGTCAATTCTTAGGAGGTTATGTTTACATACTCTTTCAGGTTTCAAGTTTCCTAAGGTCTGCAATTGCTTCATCCCATTGGACATGTGAAGTTCCTTCCCCTCCTATTTGTTGCAACAAGCACTTTTTCACCTTCAGCCTTTGTGATTCTGTGTGGATTAGTGAATCTGTAGTTAAGTTTCAAATTTTTTTGGTTCTGGAAGATTCTTATTCTGTACTTTGTGGTCCGCTGGCCTCAGAGCTTTCAGTGGAAGGTGATTATCTTTATTCCTCTCTGCAGGTTTCAATTCTACCTTACGGCAGGGCAATATCACCCATCATGAGTATATCCAGGTAAACAGAACTGCTACATACACAGCACATGGTCAATATCTGTAGATAAAAATCCTTCAGTTAACTGCATTGAACAAGAGCACTAGTTTATGGTTTTGTGGATGAGACTCAGAAGTGTTGTGGGAGCTCCTCCACAGGTTGGAAAGGGACGAGATGTTGGTTTGAATCAGATAGCTCTATTTGAGGCAAAGGTGGCCAGTGGAAATGGGGAACAATTGCTGAGCCGTGACGTATATAGGCTGGGCCAGCTATTTGACTTTTTCCGAATGCTCTCTTTCTTCTTCACATCAGTGGGATTTTATGTCACCACCATGGTAAGTTTCCATATTGTCTGACCCAGAAGCTCTTTGTGTGGTAAATTTCCTCCTTTTCCTCTCCCCCAAAACTCTCCAGGTAGTAGAAGTCAGGAATCTGCAAGGAAGACCATATTACCAAGTAATTGGAGCATAACTCCTGTCATTCGGTGGTGCGATTATTCTGCTTTTCTGCAGGGGTATCACAATTGTCACTTGCCAACTCTTATCTTAATACTTTTGTAGATGATCTGGCAAAGAGACTCTTAACCTGGAGTGAGTAGCAGAAAATTGGACTCGGAAGGTTTGCTGATCTGCATTTAGAGCAACAGACATTCAGATTGTAGCTACCCAACCTTACATCTAGCTGATCATGTTCCAAGCTTCACAGACTACTTCCAGGGTGAAATAGTTGGCATTTGGTAATGTATTGAAAGCAGAGAACCAACTTTTCTGCAGTTGTCTCTTGTTTTGATGTTGTGTAATACAGTTCAGTCATTGAGAATGGTTCATTCATGCTTTGTCAGAGAGAGCTTCAAGGTTGGGAAGAGTAGGTCTTAGGAACATGTTGCTGATGGATACTACAGATTCTTCTGTCATCCTGGGCTCAGTCCACTTTTTCTCAATCCTTGTCATTATTTCTACTTGTGCTGTCTTTGGAGGTCAGATGTGAAAGAGACTGCTAAGATATTTTCTGTCTTCATGCAGATGACAGTTTTGACCCTCTATGCATTCCTTTATGGCAAAGCGTATTTGGTAAGTCAAAACTGTGTGTCATGCATCCTATATGCTCAGTGCCAGATTTTTCATTCTGAACTAATGTTTTTCACAAACCAAAGTGATGAATTGATTGTGTAATGGTGGACAGGCACTCTCAGGTGTTGATGCCTCTTTGAGATCGAGTAGCAACGTACTGGAAAGCACTGCTTTGCAAGCAACACTGAACACTCAATTCTTATTTCAAATTGGAATATTTACAGCTGTACCAATGATTGTGAACTTGATCCTTGAGGAAGGCATACTGAGGGTGTGTGATCTTTCCTTGCTCATTCCAAACCTTCTGCTTTGCAACAAACAGTGATGTCCAGAGTCTCATGTGTACTGCTTAGAGGTTCCAGTGTGGCAGACCAAAGACTTGTTCACATTTATTTTCTTTTGGGTTTCTGAAAAGCTAAGGGATTATTGAGTGCAGGCTGTTATCAGCTTTTGTGCAATGCAACTACAACTGGCTTCAGTGTTCTTCACCTTTTCACTGGGAACACGAACACATTATTTTGGTCGAACTGTTCTTCATGGGGGTGCAAAGGTAACTTCTGTCTTCCTTCTCAGGATGCTCCTTCATTTAGAATCCTCAAATTTTGCTGAGTGCTGAGTGTGGTGTTACTGTGACATGTTGCAATTAGGTGAGAATTTGTATCTGCCACAGACAATTGCATCGAGTTTTGGTATGTTCAGTGTTATCCAGCATGGGGTAGTGCAAGGCTGAGTTAGGATGAAATGTTGGCTTGTGCAGTACCGGTCTACAGGTAGAGGATTTGTTGTTAGACATATCAAGTTTGCTGAGAACTATCGCCAATACTCTCGAAGTCACTTTACCAAGGCGTAAGATTTATTCTGTCTGATGGCTTCTGATGCAATGCTGTCCATTTGTATATTCCCTGCTTTGTCCCAATAGTCTCCTTGTCTTTTCATTGATTTTGTGGATCGTTTATTTTAGAGCCCTTTAACCCAATGATCTGTGACAGGAAAGTTGGAGAGCCAGCCTATTTCAGATCCTACCTTTTTCATGTGCCTGACCAGGAATGGAATGTGTGGAATAACACTTTTTCTTAGGCAAATGATTGTGGTTCTCTCATGAGACTATAGAGATCAGGATGTTGTAATTGGCTTCTGAAAACAGCCACTGTTGGATCTTTTGTCTGTCAGCTCTTCCACAAGTTTCATTTCATTTGATTTGCCAAAATGGTCACTGTGCAGGCTGGAAATCATTATTTTGTTGATAGTATACTTGGCATATGGGGCGGAAGACCGGACAGCTGTCACCTATATCTTGCTCACCTTCAGCAGTTGGTTTCTAGCACTGTCTTGGCTATTTGCACCTTACGTTTTCAACCCATCTGGTTTTGAATGGCAGAAGTAAGTGCAGCTTTAACAGCCAAAGCTTCTTGAATCATTTGTGGCCTGACTTTTTGTCAGCATTCTTGGAAATACAGTTTTCTCCTCATTGAAGTTGATTTTGCAACCCTTGAGTGCAGAACCGTGGAGGACTTTGATGACTGGACCAGCTGGTTATTCTACAAAGGAGGAGTGGGAGTGAAAATTGATTATAGCTGGGGAAGCATGGTGGTTTGATGAGCAAGTACAGCTCTCTTTCTCCTGAATTGTCTTAGAGTTATTCCCCTGGTTTCAAGAGTTTCCAGGAGTTATTCCCCTGAACAGAAGATGTCTAGGGAAAAAAAATTCTGACCTTTGTTGATGTTGTAATCCAAATGAGTTCACTTTTTTCTTTTCTTATCAAGCTTGTGATGTTTGTCATACAGTATTGCACAGGTAAATTGTGGAAAATAGGTGCTCTTGTTATTACTGCTCTTAGCTCCTCCAGAGGGTTTTGCACTGTGAGGTTCTTCATGAGATTTACAATTTACATGGGTCTATTTTGTATGTGCAGACACACATTCGTTCCACAAGAGGCCGGTTTTGGGAGTTTATATTGAGTTTGCGATTCTTCATCTTCCAATATGGGGTAGTTTATGCTCTTAATGTGACACAGCATAGTACAGCTTTTTCAGTGAGGACTCTGAACCTTGTTCCAGCCACAGATTTGCCGTTCAATGTTTGTTGGTTCAAGCCATAAATTTGCCAAACCTGGGATTTTCCTTTTCTATTAAAAAACAGAGAATATATGAATTCTGGGAATGTACTGCAGATTAACCTATCTAATTAGTTCTCATAACCAAGGTGAAGAGATCAGTGAGCTCTTGGTTTTGAAGGATGGTGATTCTCAGAGCCCCAAAGAATCTTGAAAATTTATCCTGATGTTGAAGGTTGAATCATGCAGGTTTATCTCTACTCATGGTTGGTGTTATTAGGGCTTGTGATTATCTTTAAGGTATGTAGTTGCATCTTCATGCAACCTATACAGCAGTTGGTAACAAAGTTTTTTGGATAAACAGAAAGCTTAGTGGTTGTGTTTTAAGAAAAAAAAAAACCTGAGCTGATCAAAGAGCAATGATTTAACTTTTTCTTTTGAATTATGTTGCCTGTCCCTGATGAACATCAGATTTTCTCATTCAGCGAGAGTATATCAGCCAACTTTCAGCTCACTGTACGGACATTTCAAGCATTGCTGTTCACAGCTATAATTGCTAGCATTGTTGTCACGGTTAAGAAAACACCGCTTACAATTGGGGATGTGTTCTCTATGGCACTGGCATTCATCCCCACAGGTTGGGGCCTTCTCAATGTAAGCCTCCCTCAATGATGGACCTCTTCTGATTGTACTTCCTTGTGATTTTGCAAGCTTAAGAATTCCTGTCTGTTCCTTATCTTGCAAAAGGGTTGCTGAGTAAGTGACTTGACTTTGGCTTGAGTTCCACTTTGGTTATGCAAGCTCTTGAAGCTGCAGTGGGTCTGTTGCAGATTGCAATAGCATTCAGACCCTGGTTGGAAAAAACAATAATATGGAAATCTGTGCGCGAGGTTGCCCGTATATATGACGCATGTATGGGTATGATCATTTTCATTCCTGTTGCCTTTCTGTCATGGTTCCCTTTTGTTTCTACCTTCCAGACACGGCTTGTGTTCAACCAAGCGTTCAGCCGAGGTCTTGAAATATCCCTTATTTTGGCTGGTAATCGTCCTAACAAAAATCTGTAGCTCACGAAACCAAAATCTCTTTATTTCTGTGCTCACTCCCCAAGATTTTTTGGGTAGGTCATTAGTGCCACCAGAGTGGGGATTGGTCTGATCTGGTCACTGAAATGATGGAGTGTTTCCTCTTGTCCATTCTTTCTCTTTCACAACCTCTTCTATCATCTATTACACTTAATTCAATTCAAGTTTAGGGTTTTAGGGTTTAGGGTCGGTCACATTTTTGTGGACATCAATCAGAGCTTTTGATGAGCTCAACAGAGGAGAAAATGTAGAAAGACATGGGCTATAAGTTGTGGCATTAGATGCAATGTAGTCACTACACTTTGTAGTTTTGAGACACACCAATTGTCAGAGAATCTCAATCCTGGGTCTGATTGTGTTTAGCACCTTTTTCCAGTGTCTCAGTAGGCAGCACAAAAAGACTGCCTTTTCTTGCCAAAATATTGCCTCAACAGAAATCATCTTCTTTTCTAAAATGACTCAATGCTTGCATTACCTTCCACCAATCTATTGCTTCCTTCAAACATCAAGGACTTGGGTGGCAGAGAATGTCATTTTCTTGACAATTCCACATGACATGATCTTCCCATGAAGATTGCACACTGGTACTATTGACCAAAGTGTCTGTTGAAGATGAAACTTTTAAAGAATTTTTTTTTGAATCTGCCACCAGAGACCCTAATGTAATGGAATGGTGTGAAAAATGAAGTATTGTGATCATGCAATGGATATACAAACAAAAAAAAAGGAACATGATTTAAGCCTAGTCTATTCCATAGAGGCTACCATTATAATGCTACTCAAATTTTAACAGAATTCAGTTTTTTGTGTAAAATGCTTCCATGATGACTAATAGGTTTACATAATACATGTATAAATACACTCATTCAAGAAAACATGTATTCTATTACATGGAAATTCCTTTTTTTTCAATTGTAATTTTATTCCTTGTTTGTTTTCAGTTTACAAAAAATTTCAAACCAAAAGTATCAATTTTGTATATATATCTTAAATACACAAATGGTAGGGTGAAAGCAAGGTTGAGTAGACCTCTACATGGTTTGGCCATTAAAACCCTATCTCATGCATATAAGTGTAAAAAAGTAACATCAACTTGGATGAAAGTATATGTCAAATACCATCCTCACAAAAAGTTTCATCCTCATTAAGTTTCTAAGAATTTAATTGTAAAATATTAAAAGAAAATGAGATTAAAAATAGATAAAATAGCATTTTTTGAAACAAATTGATTAATAATATGTGGTCAAAAATATTTTTACAAAACCTAATAAAATAGATATGTATTAAGTTAGGAAATGAAGATCATTATATATTAAAAAACATCACCAAAAAAAATTACCTTTTTTAAAAACCACTACTTGACACCTACTTGAAACAAAAATCCACAAAAATTAAAATGTATTTATATTTCTTAAAACTTCTGTGAAACCTATTTTTTTAATGCAATATTTTTAAATTGAGGTTCATTATTGAAAAAAATCTTATTTTAATCACTTAATTAAAAAATGTTAAATGATTCACAATGTTAATGAGATTTGTTGTTAATTTACATTTTCTTGCATGCAATTTTGACAAGGAACATCAAATGTTCATTTTATCTCGCTTACACCCGACAACTAATAATAATTGCAACTCTGAGAAATGAACATAGAAAATTTAAGTCCTACCAAAAATGCCTTTAACATAGGTTCAAACATAACAAGCTTCTTGTATGGTTAATTCATTGCTAGTAAAAGAAATTCAATTGATTCATTTAATTCAATCACCTAGTATTGATAAATCAACTAATATCAATTGACTTTCAAATACACCTTCAATTATATTGGAGTATCAAATTTAAGCTCTCAATTTTAAACCAGCTAAATAAACCTGCCATTCTGGTTGAAATACTAATGCAGAAGCAACATTTTCCATTCTATTGTCTTTGGAAAAGTTTTGAAACATTGATATAAGTATTGTATTGAAATGCTGTAAGTATCTATATAATAAGACAGGTGTTCGTTTTATTTTATTTTGTGACCACACATGAACCCTTCCAATTGGGTCACTGCAATTTTGGTACCTTCAGAAAGTCCTCAAGAAAAAGGTGTGCAGTGTGGGTGTTTGTCGTTTCACAATTTTCAGATCAACAGAGCAAGCATTTCTGTATCTAGATTGATTTCGGGTCTCTGGATATTGAGGCAACATTTTATTCTAGTATTAAACACAAACTCAGCATTTGTGTTCACAACTCTCTACTATAATAGCTCTCTACAATAATATGACACAAGAGATGTTGTAACTTGTTTGCAAAGAAGCAATGGCCACGGTGCTAGATGTTGATTGGAATTCTATTCATATTTGAATCTGTGGCACCTTCCTACATTACCATCAACCACAGTTGACATAGAAGCAAGCATGGATTGCTCCCACAAACCCACTACCAGGTGACACCTCCATCTCATGAAGAACTCACATGTCTAGTCAGAGTCTTGCAGCCAGCATCAAAACACAGCCCTCTTCCATGCATTTACCATCCTCTCTTTATATAGAGCTTAAAAAATTCAGATCTCCCAGTGCTTGTGACAATTAACCTGCTGCTGAAGGATCAAGTTTTAGCAATCTGGGTTGCTGGACAACAACAGGAACATCTGATGTAATTCATGTATGCAGGCAATGTTGTTGATGCAACAGCCCACCCTCCCTGAAGCTAGCTACAGTTTCATGAATGATATCTTCAATGGGTTGGAAGTGGAGCCCAAGATCCCTCACTTTTTGGCTTGATGAATTGTATATTGGAACCCTAGGGACTGTCTCATCAGCATCCCTGGAGACCCACCAGTTCACCCATCCCTTTGTATCAACTAGACATCAAGAATTTTACTCCGGGGGAAAACATAGTTGCAGGAAATATCTCTGTATGGTCTAGATGACACCCATTTTTCTGAGTAGACAACACAAACTAAAGAGAAAGTGAAGCAAGAGAGGACTACAACTTACTTAGCAGAGATATCATACATTGGATACAGCTTCTTTAAAAGTGAGACCAAATCAGCCACGTGAAGTACAGGACCCTCACATATGTACTGACCTGTTGCATGTTCTGACTCATAAGCCAATACATGTGCCATTGCCTCATCTTTCACCCCCACCACCCCAAAAGCCATGTTTGGAAATGCCTTCATTGTCCCTGCAAAAACAAAGAGAACATCAAAATTTTTGACAAAGTGGCCAATGAGTACAAGTACTTCAGGCTGTGAGGATTTGGAGATACTCACCATTCAGAATGTTCAAAATATATCTATTACTTCCAGTTTCTGAAGCTTGTAAAGCAGGACCAAAAGTCCCACCAGGATTGATAACCACCATGTCTAATCCTCTCTCTTTCACAAAATCCCACACTGCCTTTTCCGCAAGTGTCTTGGACAATGGATACCATCTCTGTGCCAAACACATACAATCATAAATCTTCCAAACTGCAATAAATTATCAGGTTTGTGACAAAAAAATCTAAGAGCAAGGTTCAAATGCATAGGAAAAATCCAGTACTAGGGCATTCAGGTCACCATATCCAGCAGACCTTGTTGTCCCAACAATAGTCTTCATCACTCCACCAGCTCTGATCAACAACAACCTCAGGGGTGCATTTAGGAGTATGAATGAGAGCTCCTACAGTTGATGTCAAGACCACCCTTTCTGTATGTGTTTCTGCACAGGAAGCTAGCCATTCAGAGTTCCATTCACTGCTGGATCAATGTAGTATGCCTACCAGGTAGACAACCCTCTTGGCTGGTAAAGAAAGCATTGAGCAACATTTGCTTGTTTTTCACAAAAACTAATTGCAAATGGTTTTCCATATGCATTTTTCCAAGACTAAAACAGAAAGAAAAGCAGCAGCACATCATGTTTCAAATATGAGGAAGACATAGCATTGGCTTGACCTCCATGAAAGAATCTATTGTCTTGTACATTATTTTGTTGTAATATCAAAGGACATTCAAAGCTACCTTCTAATTTGTCGGGGTTAAATCATAATACTTCATGTTGTTTCTTGTGTAATAAAAAGTGCATTTGAAATCACCAAAAATTGTGCCCCACTTGTCTTTGCACTCTACACCATTTCTGGGTGCTTCTGCAATCTTCCACCATTTGAAGGTAACAATTTCAAATTGGTCTCTAGAATCCACCAGGTCTATCCCAGCTATGAATTCATCTCGTTTTGCTTGAATTAAAACAATTACCTCTTAGTACTCCCAGTTTAGTTGTAGTGGTTTCTTTGTGTTTACTTTGCAAGTGGAGTTTGAAGCAAGATCAAAAGCAATGGTCTTCCTGTCTCTCAAGAGTCTGCCACCTCTGCCCCTTTTCATTCTTCGACTTCTCCTCCCAATTTGTGATGCAATGCATCTTTTAAGTATCTGAATCTCCACATTTTTTTTTGCAAATTGATT
>Ga0209611_10014708_pt1 | contig 10384 bp, 7 predicted proteins | sample S1TSphgellanicum_3_FD_187693 | JGI IMG/M metagenome (GOLD analysis project Ga0209611, IMG submission 187693) | Host-associated microbial communities from peat moss isolated from Minnesota, USA - S1T2_Fc - Sphagnum magellanicum MG (SPAdes) (version 2) | ecosystem: Host-associated > Plants > Peat... | reverse complement strand
GTAAGTGAGACTTCGTCCTGCGTAAAGCATTTCCTGGATTTTTCCTTTGTACTTTCTGCTCCCGTAGTTGCCCGCAGAAACGTCTTTTCAGGGAGTGGGACCATCTCCGGTGGAAGGTGCCAGCCAGGCTCGACTGGGAGTTGGAAAACGTTAGTCAGGCCAAAGGAAATGAATGTAGTCAGTACAACAGTCCTTCTGCTATATTTACCTCCAGTCTGCCCATTTTCCCATCGATATTTTCTCAAGTGACACCCAGGCAGGTCTTGTAGTTGCAACTTAATACGGTATATTTTCCAGTTGTAACCTCACATAAGATGCGGACTAAGACGTTACATACCCATTTAGTGTGTTCAAAATGTGCAAAACATCCACTCAAAACATCTCTTTGCACAACAATCTGAAAATAAACCGGGAAAATGGGCAGACTGGAGGAAAAACGTCGCAGGAGTACTTTTGTACTGACTGCATTCACTTCCTTTGGGATTTCGATTATTTTCCGGATCTTCTGACTAGCGAAAAGTTCCAGCCAGCCTGTCACTATTTGTTAAAAGTGAAAAATCCCAAGAAAAGGACCTGAGTACAGGCCGTTCTGTGATTTTCTACCAGTTCGCTCTGCGTACCGGCCTCCGCCAGAGATCCCTGAAGGTGAGACTGCGGTACAATGTAGTTTTCATTTGGTCCCACATTTTGGATTATGGGACCTAAGTACAGAATACCAAAACATCCATACTGGTACATGAGTCCAACCTCAGGTCCATTTCTTAAAAAATGTTTCAACCAGATGTGAAAATGGTACATAAAATTTTAATCCTAGACCGGAATGGCAACAGATTTCTAACCTTAGGCTATATTTCAAAAAATCATTCCAACCTTAAGCCAATATGCCCAAAAATATATTCCAACCCTAGGCCAATATGCATATCCAAAATTAATTTTGTGTTGGGATAAACTCTCTTGGCCTGAAGTATAACATGGTATATTTTTTAACATATGTACTTAATCAAATACACATAAATTCTTGGTCCAATGGCTCGGAACTATTAAATAATGGACTGGGTTGTTATTTTAAGGTAGGAGACATTTGTCTTAGAGGAGTGGGACATTTGTCTTAAGGTTGCAAAACTTTTGTCTTGGGGCTGTGAGACATTTGTCTTAGGGGTGCAAGACAAATCTCAAAGGTCCAAAACATTTGTCCTAGGAATGAGAGACATTTATCTTAAGGGAATAGGCCATTTGTTATGGGGTTGTCAGACAATCTTCTCTGGGCGTTGCAGGACATTTGGCTTAGGGTTCTGAGACATTTATCTTTTAAGGGTAGGACATTTATTCTCAAGGTGTACATTCGTCTGAAGCGTGTAAGACGTTTTTCGTAAGGTGCAAAGACTCTCACCCTTAGTCCTAGATACATTCTAACCTTTAAGCTAGTTTCACAGAAGGTGGTGAAAGTGATAAAGTAAAAGAACCAAGCCTAATGCTATCCCATTCACACAACAGACGTAAAAATGGGCTTCAGGAAAGACATTAAGAGGGGGGATAAATCGATTGAGATATCTTAATTCAAGAAAAAATTTCTTGATTGTTTTCGGATTTGGGAGCAAGCTAGCCCGGAATCAGGAGGTTAGTTTGACCCCTTGATTTCAAAGGGTTAAAATACCCCTCATGTTCACAAGAGTTTCTAATGTTGTTCTACCCAACGTATTGACATTCATGTGAGAGAAAACCTGAAATGGTGGGCAAGAAAAAAAAATCAACTTGCATAATGTGTTATAAGTTATCAGGCAGAAAAATGTCCCAAAAACTGCCCCATTGTTTTCAAGTGTTATGATTTTTCCAGAGTGCCCAAAATGTTTGGGTAGAAATTCAAACTTTCTGCAACCTGTATAAGGGGCCCAAAACTATCTGCAGCATAAAAATTCCCCAAATGCCCGAAAAATTCAAGCCTCAGGATTTTTCCAGAGTCCCCATATTTTTTGGGCAAAATTGAAAAACTTTCAACGTTTATGATTTCTTGGACAGGGTGAAATTTCTGAAATTGCCTGGAATTTTTCCAGAAGTTGCTCGAAAAATATTCTCCTGAATCTTGCCAAGCATCAGGATTTGTTGAGTTCTCAAAATTTTGAGCAAAAATGAAAAAAAATCAATCTACATAATCTCCCCGAAATTTATCGGACAGAATAAAATTTCTCAAACTGGTGAAATTCTTTCAAGCATCCTGGAAAACATTTCTCAGGAACTCTAAAGTGCCCAAACAAAAAAAATGAGCGGCATGAAAAAAAAATCCTAAATTTCCCCGTGCTGCCCAAACTTCTTGTATAGTTTTGAAAACCCCTTAATGTGAACAGTTCAACATAAGTTTAAATGAAGCCCATCACATTATTTTATCTATCTCCTTTATGTGAACATCTCAAAGGTTATTTTATTGTTTATATATTGATTCTTTTAACCCTCAAATCAAGAAAAGGTTCAATGGAATAAAAATATCCCTATTAACCCTTGGTGTGAATCCAACTTTAGGCATAAATTCTTTTAACCTTAAACAAAATATTTTTAAAAATTAATTTTAGATTTCATTGTCAAGAAGATTTTAACCTTAAGGCAAAATAATAAAGAGATTACAAATTTAAGTTTAAGTGTGAGGCCTAAGTGCTAAAAACATTCTAACCCCAAGTCAAAGTGGTACAACGATTCCATCCCTAAGTCAAAATAATAATAAAAATTAACCCTTGCGTTTAAATAGATTCTAACCTTATTCTTAAATAAATTCCTACCACTGGGCTTAAATAAATCCTAACCTAAAGTCAAAATTTTAAACAAATTTCAATTTTAAGCCTTAGTGCTTTATCCTTAAAGCAAAATCATAAAAAGATTTTAACCCTAGGGCTAACAGCTTAAAAAATTCAACTCCAATCAACAGTGGTAAACATATTGTAACCCAAAACCAAAATAGCTATACATTTTAACCCTACGCCTAAATATATTTTATCCTTAAGTTTAAAAAATTTCAACCTTGAGCCAAAATATTATAAAGATTATACCTTAAGCTTAAATGTCAAAAAGATTTCAACCCCAAACTCAAAATATGATTTTTTAAAAATTATTCATAAAACAAATATTAAACTTTTTTACACTAGGCTTTAGAAAGGTTTTAACCCTAAGCTAAAACACTAAGAAGATTCTAGCCATAGGTTAAATTATTGAAAAAGATTTTAACCTTAAATCAAATTTCAACTTGAAGCCAAAGTTTTCAAAACATTTTAAATGTACACCAATATGTTAAAATAAATTCTAAGTTTAAGCCAAATTATTAAAAAGATTCCCAACCCAATTAGGCCATTCATCATCTCTTGGAATGTACAATATTTGCTCTTTGAGGCACTTTTTCATTATTTATGTATCAAAAGTCATGAACACATCTGAAACTTGCATGGAAACATCAAATCCCCAAGCTGGATGCTAAGAAGTTTGATGGGCATGGCTGCACTTCCTTTCCACCTCTTTATTGTATACCAAAACTCACAAGGTTCAGTCGTTGTACTGTGGAGACATTGCGAATTGCTAAGACCAGCACTGTTGCCCTTGCTGATGACCTGAATGGGTGTAAACGAGTAAGGGCAACACTGCAAGTGTTACCGACTATCATGTGACGGTAATCAGGAAGCTGTCAACATGCTGCTGTTGCCATTGGCTGTTTTTCAGGTTCATAATTTTCTTGTGTGCGGCATACGACAGACACCCACGCAGAGGTTTCACAAGTTTGGGCCACTGCCACAACAAGGACGTGAATGTAAAGCCCCCAAATTCTAATTCGTGCGAATGCCAAGAACTTGTGAGAGCTGGTCAAGCCTAGCATATGGGACCACTTTCTACCCCACCTTAGAGAAGATTTTAAGAAATTTCCCTTGTGTTTGTCACCAATGGATAAAACACAAGGAAAAATCGCCCTGGAAGAAAAGATGTGACAAAAGAGCGCTGTCAGCTTTTCCAGGTGATTCAGATGAAATCATGTATTTCCAATTACCATGGCCAAGGGTCAGTTTCCATATTGACAAATCAAATAATTTTTTTTTCAAAAAATGAATTTCATTTTTTAATTTCGAAATTATAATTTTTTCCATCATCTATTGTAATATTGTGATATGAGTAGTGAAATTATTCAGAATGTAGCCTATAATAATTATGATGATTTTCAACATGTCAACTTCATATTTTCACAAAATTTCATTTCACTATTTTGAGTATTATTTAATAATGAAACTGACCTCAGGGTAAGGTATTACTGTCAAAGTGCATTACCAATTGTCACGTGTCGTCAGCACTGTTGTTGCTCAGGCCACTGAACAGCCAACTAACCCTTGTTACGCTCAGGGGTAGGCCCTCGCTACGCACCCCAATATATAGTGCCCCTGGCATTAGTATGGGAGCAAAAATGGTGACCAACAAATTTAAGAATCAAAATCTTGCTCAGCCAATGAGGAGATGCAGCATGCACCCAAAAGGCCCAGGATTTTTTTCTTTTGGAAGGGGCATGCGAGTTTTTTCTTTTCTATGTTGGGTAAGTGGGGGTTGTGAGATGTTTTATTTTCTATTTTCTGTCATGGGTGGCTTTTTGTGTTATGACACACTTTTCTTTTGGTTTAATTTGCAAGCTGCTTGTGAAGGTCCAAAAGTAGTTCTATTACACGAGTGAGCAGCATTGAGAGAACATTAGAAAGAAAGCATTATTTTTTTTGGTTTAGTTTGCATCATCCGAAAGTAGATCGCTTATTTTCCCTTACATGCGTGAGCCACATTGAGGTAACATTAGGAAGAAGATACTTTTGTTTTGGTTTAGTTGGCAAGGTATTTATGCAGGTCTAAAAAGAATTTTATTCTTCTCACTTGCATGGGTTGGGCACATGGATAGAACATTAGAGATAAATCTTTGTTTTGATTTAGTTTTCAAAGTGGTTGTCAAAGCCCAAAAAAAGTTGAATTCTTTTCACTTACAAGGGTTTGTCACATGTACATAAAACTGGAGGGTTTTTCTTTGTTTTTGCTTTTTAGTTTAATCAATATTTTTCATGAATTCATTGCTTTCATGTCATTTTTTTTCTTTGTTCTTTTCTTTTTCTTTGTGCTATGGAGAAACAACAGAGTTGCATGCATAGTGTAAATAAAACTTGTTTGTTTGCATGGAGATTTTTAAAACTTTCAATTTTTCATGTAAATCAGTGGCAAGCCAATTAGTGGACAATTTTTATTTTAGGACTGCGTCAGTGTGTCAAGTGTGGGTTTTTGGTTTTCGATGATGAACTAATCAGAGAGGTCTATCACCAAGAGAAAAAAATTGTCAAGGTTGTCCCCCCAAACTAATTAATATGAATCACACTACCTATATCACCACCAAGCCATGGATTGAGAGTCCCAGGAACCTTCTCTCTGTTTTATTACAATTTCAGCAAAGGTTTCCTTCTTCTTCTTTGACATCTTCTCATCTAAGAAAATTTCAAAACTATGGCAAAACCTGGGGCTGCTGATCATAAATTTTGGGGACTTTACACGTGCAATAAAGATTTCCAAAAAAAAAAGAGGACTCAGGTTCAACCGTTCTCATTTCAACAATTTTCCTGTAAAGTAGTGAGCTCACATTGATCTCAACACTTAACCGAAACAAAACAGAAAAGTACATTGATAAAAAATATAGGGCCTGAATTTTAGAATTGGTCAAAAATTTAGGAGCTGGTTTGCTCTCAACAATCTCCTCAATTCACAACATATTTTTCATAGTATATCTTCCATTCTTACAGAATTTGAGCACCAAAGGTAAGAGAAAACAAACTGAAAAAGAGCCCAAAAAAACAAAAAACAAAGAAATGAGCAACCTTGAACCCTAGCTTACACTTTGGTTCTCCAAAAACTTAGCTCTCCTTTAAACTCTGGCTTTTAGTCAAGACCAATTGGTTTTCCCTCCAAAATGATGCCATTAAACTAAATCACAATTTGATTTATTTCGGTCCTGAACCCTGATCTAAAGGCCTTGGGACCAATGTAAAACTCTGGACTAATGCAAATGCTGATGTCATCGGACCCTGCTCCTTGGAACCTGTCTAAAGTGGCCCTGAGTACTTCGAGACGCCCCATAAAAAAGCCAGAACAGATGACCACATAATTGTGGAACTAAATACTTCCTATACACTTTCCATAAACTAAGAGCCTCCACACTCAACTTGACCAAAAATTAAAGCAGAATAAGAGTTCCAGAATCATCTGAAAGACTCTTCTGCGGAGGTGCTCTACTATTGTGAATTTTTACAATAACCTGAGCAAAACAAATACATAATAATGGAATATTATTTGTGAAAATGTTTTCCCACATTTGTTCTCTGATTTTAGTTTTGGCAACTTTTTTGTCACTAGTTTTTAAAATATTTAGACATGGGAATTGTGAAATGGTGTCATCCAGGCGACCTTTTGGGATGATTTGTTTTGGTTCCTGTAATCGGTGAAATATCTTTTGTGTTGTGGAATATCAAACAGAGTTGAAACTTTTGCACCTTCTGTACTCAGAACATCGCAGCCAGCAACATTCAGCCAATTAGGAGACATGCATTTGGGATCCTTTTGTCATGATTTGTGGGAACAAGGCCCACTTTACACCAGAAGTCAGGGCTGAAAAACTTGGAGCCAACTTCAAGCATTTTTTGGCTTTTTGTCTGACCCCCAGGGTTGCAAATTGGCTTCCCAAATTTTATGGTACTCATTTTTTCACCCTTGGGGCGAATACGAGGCCATAAAGTTCAGCATTTATTAATTACTTGGGGCAGATTGAAAATATTCTTTTGTGTTTCAGCCTTGACTCCTAGTGTTAAGCCCTTGGGGCTGATTTCAACTTTTGCACCAATAGGAATGCTTGATTTGAGTTGCACATTGGCCTTGACTCCTAGTGTAAAGTGGGCCTAATATGTCTAGAAATTAAATTTGAAGGCACCTTACTCTGACTTTGAAATAGAAACTATACTCTGACTTTGAGTAGAAAAAAATCTAGGGTTCCCTAAGACTTGAAAGCAACATCCCACTCTCCTTAGAATTGCTGGATGGTTTTTTATATTGTCACAATTTTGTATCCTCAGTCTGAATGTTGCCTTGTTTTCTTTGGCCTTGTCATGTTTTGCACCCATAAACTCCCGTGGTAGGGCCACATGGCATGTCAGTAGTATGTGCCAATGTGTGTTGAAGCATGTTACATACCCCTAGCACCCCTAACATGCCTAAAACATGTATGACATGGACCCAAATCATGTCAAGAAATGTCAAGGTGAAAAGAATGAGGCAAAGGGCAGACTCAGGGAAAAAGAGTTTCAGCAAGTACTCTCATACTGCCTGCATTAACAACTATGGGCATATTTAATTTTAGGGGTAATACCCCATACGAGCCACAATGTTTTCTGTCATGTTTTCTGACACTTTTGAATTCAAAATCAAAAAAGAATGGTTGTGTGGTTTGTAAATTGTTACTATTTAGTAGCCTCAATTTTTAGATATTATTATGCAGCATACAGAGTGGGGACCCAGGACATGAAAACTCCAACAACGTGTAAACTCTAATGTAATGTAGGAGAGTGAAAATGGTACTTATACTGTAGGCCTGTACGGTTGATAGCCACCACACCCAAGCCCGCAACTCATGTGAAAAAAGTATTATGGTCAGCCCCATCCACAAGCTAGAACCACCCAGGACCATTTAAATGTCAAACTGAATTTTTTTTTGTCTGTTTCCCATAAAATTGGGGCATCCCCACCCAACTTGCCAAAAAAATAAAAAACAAAGCAGGTTCCAAAGAATCATCAGAAAATTATTTCTATGGTACGTAACAACCTCAGATAGGTTTCCTAGCTGAAATTGAGGATGTCTTATAGTATGTAATTTCCCATTCCCTTCTGAAGTGCGATCTTACACGTAAGTTCCCTGGGGCAAGAGCATAAGGTGATCTGAATCTTCAGATCACCTCATTTGTTTCAAAGGGGAAGGCAAATAAGATGCCTTCCACCCTGGACCACAGGCTTTACCTTTGGTTCACAGGGTGAAAGGTGCTGGCAACTGCCTTCTCATGTACATTATGTGTGTACATTATGAATTCAAGAGAACCTGCAGATACAGAATTCTAGAAACTCAAGAATTAATGTTGCAAGGAAATCAGATCAAGCAATCCGGACTCAGAAAGGTTAGAATTTATAATCCCCAAAGTTTTTCATGATACCAACTGTAGGTGCTGGTTCACCCAAGGGACCCCTATTCCTTTCATCTCTTAGTGTTCTATCTTTCATCTCATGACACCATTTTGGTGACAATTCAAAAGTCTGATGTTTCAACATTTCAATAACTCAACCGATGATCTATGAACTCTAAAACCCAACATTTAAAATGAAATAGCTTATAGGAATCCTCTAGTTATATGATTGGTTATGAATAGTGTGCAGGCAAATCACCTATAGAACTTCTGACATCTTACCTACCTAAGTAGGGGCGACCTTATAAAATAGTTATAATGTAGATTGTGATGCTGACTGTGGGTAAGTTTGCACTTGAGAAGTGTGCGTTCCTTAAGGCTCCTAGTCATTCAAAAAAATCATCATCAATAGATAAATGTGTATATATCCAGTGTTATAACCTTATAACCTCCAGGGGTTTGGTGGGCATTCTCATAATTGTTCAACATCGGTCATCACACAACAAACCAAATCCATGGGAAAAGTAGTGCAAATATGAATCCAATACAAATCCAGATCTCAAGGAGTGTGTGTGAACCTGTGTTGGCCGGTTATTGAAAAACGACCTGGTTATCAATCAGGGTCTGGGTCCAAGTGTCAGATAACCTACCTGCTGATTCTACTTTTCTGCTAAACCTGACCAAGAACCTACCTGGCCTGATATCAATGTTTTAGATACCCTGTAAATACCCTATTGGCAGGGTATCAGTTTCATAAAGTCCAATACCCTACCTATACCATCATGGGGACCTCTCACACCTACCTAGGTAGGTTCTATATTTTCCATTCAATTTTTTCATCCTTTTTCTCATCCAAAAGCTTTCATCGAGTTAGAGTTTCATTTTGTCATTTGCCCTAAACCTAAAAACTTAAAGTAAAACTCCATCTCTCATCATCTGTCACTCTCAATTTCTGCTTTCAGCTGGGCTTTTCTACTATCTTTAGAAAAGATTCCTTCTCTTTCAGCTTGCCTTCAATAGTCATCTATAACTTTTGCTTGTGATTTCCATTGAATGCTTTAGTGAAGGTTGGTGGAATCTTACTTTAGTGATAGAAGATTGGTAAAATTTTTGCTTTTTAAAAAGAATCCAAGAAATTTAATGTTTGATTACTGACCTAGGCACTATGTTGGCTGGTTTTCGATAGGGTCTTGCAAAAATCGACCCTTATGCAAACCAGCCAGTTCTTAGCCATCCATAAAATTAACAAAAAGATTTTTACCCTTATTATTTCAGCAAGTTGATACCAGGTGAGTCTCTTAAAAATTTTAATTTTTTAATATTTGATATCCTGCGTGTAAATGAAAATAAAAAAATAATAATAACCAACCCTGTGGATATTGAAAAAAAATCAATAACCGACCAACAACACTGGTGTGAACCCAGGCTGCAAATTGTGCAGTGGGGTCTTCCAGGGGAGCTTATTTCTATGCTTCCAATTGTAACATATTTAAGAAAATTTTCTTCACGCGCTGTTGAAGAATATTGGTGCTGTCCGAATTATGGCCCCTGATTTCGTTGAGGAAATGTGTCTGCCCCTCCACACAAGCACCATTCAGGGATGATTCCTGTAGTCAGTAAACTAGGTAGCTATTCTAATCTTCAACATAAAAAAATATGATATAGGGTTGAAATTTTTGCACCTTCTATACTCTGAATACCCGTGCCAGCAACATTAAGCCAATGAGGAGACAGTATTCAAGGAGAGTGATAGAGGAGACGTTGTTATGTTTTGTTCACTATAATATGTTTAGATTCCTAGACATGAATTTTCAAAGCTCTAAATTTAAACTAAAAAAGTTTGTCAATTCTTGGGAGAGGGAAATAAACTCTACTTCATACTCCATGCCCCCCAAGTCATGTGTCACGCATTCTCAACTTGACAAGCACATCTGGTGGTGGCCCATAAAGTTCTTCTTTGGTGGATGTGTGACACCACTCTCCATGGAATTGGGGAACATAAGTGAAATTTCCACCCCAGGCCTCAATCTAGTGGGAAAATATTCCTCTGAATTATGAACATCAAAGCAAGCTCACCAACTTGCCAAGCCGCCCACACATGCCAGAAATTAGGGACTATCATGGTACCTTGGCAGCTTCAACACTAAGTATATTATTTCTAGAGATATTGAAAATTT
>Ga0209611_10014707_pt1 | contig 10384 bp, 8 predicted proteins | sample S1TSphgellanicum_3_FD_187693 | JGI IMG/M metagenome (GOLD analysis project Ga0209611, IMG submission 187693) | Host-associated microbial communities from peat moss isolated from Minnesota, USA - S1T2_Fc - Sphagnum magellanicum MG (SPAdes) (version 2) | ecosystem: Host-associated > Plants > Peat... | reverse complement strand
TCATCAAAGTAAATTCATCAAGGCTTTTTGTCTTAAGATCCCCATCAAACAAAATTCTGCCAATTCAATTAACTACATCAAATAGTAATTCCTAATTCTAAGAAAGTGGATAATGGGTTTCATCTACCTAGTAATATGTGGTTTTCAATTGCATTGCAAATTTCTATCATTTTCAATTTTAAAAAATGAAGATCTATAGTTAAATCTTATTTTTTCTTGTTGCATCATTTTGAAAAGAAATTTTTGGCAGTTAAGTTATGTTGAGTAACATCCTCATCCTTAAGCATTACCTTACACCTAATTAAAGTTAATCCTAATTCCGTGAAACCTTAATTTGGGAAGCCTTATGTACGATGATATGCCTTGCCAGAGCCCCTTTATTGGTCTTTGCCTACCAAGGCAAGGATATTGTGTTTAGATTCATTCAAGAGAATAATAGCTTAAGGGATTTTGGCCCCTAGGTAAATAATAGGTCTATTTTTTTTAATATGAGGATTTTTGAAAGATGATATTTTGGCTTGTGTTGAAACTTGAGATTAGTTATAGAGTTATAAATTATCTTGAAGGATTTTGGTTTCTTTAAGAGGATTTTTCGAAGATTATATTTGTTGCATGGTGAAATATTTGGGTTTCCATAATTTTTCTTTTGCCTTAAGATACTTTTTTAATTAATGTAAATGGCAAGGCCACAGTGTGACACAAAAACCCTTGTTCTGGTAGGCTGATGCCTCCATCTTTGGCCATTACCCTACACCTAATTATGTGTAACCCTAATTCAGTGAAACCCTAATTTTGGAAGCCTGAGCTGCAATGACCGAACGTATCAAAGCTCCGAAGAAGAAGAGAGTGTTTGTTGTCGGAGCGACTTTTTGTACATGTTGCATGCTGTAAATCTCCCCATTTCCTAAAGTCCTGCTGTGTTGAGCCACAAACCTTGATCACATGAAACCCTACTTACCTGCTACCCTAATTCAGTGAAACCCTAATTTCGCATGCCTGATCTGCCATGACATAACTTGTCAAAGCTCCGAAGAAGAAGAAGAACAAAAAGACAGTGTCTATTGTTGGAGTGACGTGCAAGCGGAATATGAAGAAACGTGTAGAGGATTTGCAAGCATGGTGATGCTCGGAATCTGTCTTAGAACTAGGAGGAGAAGTGGAGAATTGCAGAAGAAGCATTCCAAGAAGAAGAAACGGAAGCATTTTCGGTTAACAGCATTTGACGTGAGGAGGGAAGGGGCTATGGTATGGTGATAGAAATCTGTAGATAGCTTGTCTTTCCTCTCAGAATTGGGGCTTGGTCGAAGAGGTGTAGAAGGAAGGTGAGGAGTTCCAAGCATCGATGGCGTTTGCCGTGGTAGTAAGCCGTATGGGAGGACCATCATTACTACCGGCTATTGGAGTGAGAGCAGCGTTCCTGCACGGCAACTCTCCTTGCAATGAGAAATGGGACAACAAATGGAAATCGGTATGCCTTTTTTTTCCTGCTGCCTCTCAAAGACATTCCTGCTTTGCAACTCTTGGTTCCTTGTTATTACTCGTATTGAGATGATAGAAAGAGCCGAATGATCGATGAGGTTTGTGGAAGCAGTGAGTTGATGAAGTGGAAGAAAAAGAGAGAGGTCAAAGGACTGTCAAAGACAGTGTGCAGTTAACTGAGGCATTTCCGGCATGCGTCATTTCATGCAGAATTCGTATGGACATATGGACGCAGATTCCTGCCGAAAGGTATTCTTCGTCAATCTCTTACTTTTGCTCACCCCGATGACCATCTTTTGAGCGTTGGTGATTACAATAATGAGGTGAGGGATTTGGTCAGCATGGTAGAGTTTTTTGAATCTTCACTGATTTTCTGTCTGCAGCGACACAGAATATACGTCAAACGGCAGAAACGAGCAGCTGAGAAGCGGACGCTGCTGGAATGGCGTTCTCTGGAGATGCATGCTGATGACTACCGAGAGGTGATTTTGACGTATTTTCTAATTCTACTATTGTTGAGATCTGAACGCTGCAGAAAATGATTTGCACATTGCTGCAGGAGTTTGCAAAGCGAGTCGTGGGCTTTCATCATGGTTGTGATCTGGGTCAAATGACAGCTTCTGTAGGCCAGCGTTCCAAGCATCAGATCAAGAGTGCTACTCTTTACAATTGAAGTAGTGCAAACCTGAAGAACAGGACAAGTTCTGGAACTGTCAAGGAGTTTACTCTTTTTGGTATTTAAGGATATGTACACAACTGAGAGTATATAGTTTGCTTTTCACTGTCATTTGAGGCAGGCCCAAGAAAGGAGGAAGCAGCAAGGGGAGGCCAGTTCACCAAGTCCACATGCCTCCAAATTTGGCTGGTCACGCCGCTTCGAAAAAGAGTGGCAATTCTTCCAAAAGAAACAGAAAGGCATGGATTTAGAGTCCTCCTCCTTGTATGAATGTCCTTCCGTGTTTAGCAGGATTAGAATTGTACATTTGCAGAAAATTCTGGGACCTGGCATCAGTTGTCTTTGCATGTTGGACTGTCCTTCCACCAAAGTGTTGACTAGAATGAATTACTGTGGCTGTGAGTCATATGCTCATAGAACCAATCATTTTCTATTTATCACAAGGGGACAATGTATGTCTCAACTGCTTTTAGATTATCTATTTGCTGTGAAGTCTTGAGTTAGAGGCAAGGATTTTGAATCAGCTACGTGGTTGTCATATTCTGGAAATGTGACAGAAACTCAGGACCTAGACTTTCTATAATGGTTTGCCCAGATTTTGGCTGGTTATTATATACTATGCCCACCATCAGGAGCAGATGAACTCAGTGGGTAGTCACAGCAGCTTGTCACTGCTATTCATGATGAAGGTGATGGTCTGACACTTTGTGAATGACTCTCATAAGGTTGTGACTCCACTTGTTGCTGTGTTATGTTTGAATTGTTGTTGTGGAGATTTCTCTGCAATTTTTGTACTTACTTTTCATATTGGTGTCAACTTTACAGTTAAAAGATCCTATCTTCAAAACCAGTGACAACAGTTTGTGACCAATTATGGTGACTATGGGTCTCATAATGGCTGTAGACTGTCTGTATTGAATTGCTGATAGGGCACTGCACCTGGTAATGTCATTTTTCATACTAGTTGTTGTATTGCTAAGAGAAATTTTTCTCATTGGCACATCTCAGGAAGGCAAGGAGAAAAGCACCAGGAAGCAAACTCCAAGTTTTATGAACAGGATCCAGAGGAATCAACTTCTGGGCACACTAAAGAACAGAGCAGCCATGATTACTGGAACTCGGAGGCTGGTAGATTTAAACAGCAATTCTGGAATCAAACATGGTGGGCGTTTGGGGGATCTGGGGATGCATACTGGAAAGCCAAAGCAACCAAATGCAACCAGTCAGCTCATTCTGGAAGCTTTGGGGGTGCACATTGGCAATCTGGAGAAACTGCAGGAAGGTGTTCAGCAGACAGTGGATGGGTTAGTGAGAGTGTAGGTGCAGCATCAGATAGAGTTGCCCTTGGGCTGTCACCTGTGGGTCCCTTGACATTGAATGATGTCAAACTTGCGTAAGTTATTCTTATTGCTCATGCAAGCCCTATTTACATTTGTTTGATTCTAGTTTTGTGTTTTCTATTGGCAAAGATGTTCTTTATCTTGGATTTGCAATTTAACATTCTGTTGAAAGAGGATTACATCCTAAGAAAGAAACCATTATGATTTTCTGTGCACAGAAGGTGTGCTTTATTAACTGGTTTATCAATTTGGCACTAGCAGATTTCGTCAATGTGCACTGAGGTGGCATCCAGATCGTCATCATGGTGAGCAGAAGGTATGGAGTTATACCCAGGACTTCCAATTGCTTTCACTTGTTTCTGGACCTGAAGCACATGTCCTCTTGGTATATGCTCCAACAGATTCCAACAGCTGATATGGGGTTCGAATTTGCAGAGCTTGGCTGAAAAGAACTTCAAACGTATTGGTGATGCATACCGAACTCTGCGGGAGCTTTTATAAGCATGTGGAGTCTTTAGAGGTGGTAATCAATAAAACCTGGAGACAATTGCCTGGCCTCCAAATTGGTTTGTTTCTAAGTAGGACATTCTTTAATCAATTCCACTTGAATTGAATTATGTATCCCTCACATTCTTCAACCTCTCCAGAAAGGAGATGTCTTGAAATTGCAACTCCCAAGTGTTGTAACAGGAGATTCTTGAAGCAATTGTTCTTGGATTGAGTTTCTATACTTCACATTGTTTGACCATTACCAGAAGGAGTTGCCTTGAAATGATGATGTTGATTTCAGTAAGTGTTGATCTGAAATGACTTTTTAAATTAACTATGTCTCTTATGTGCTAGCCAACATTGTGACTGGGTCCTCCTATTGCTTCTGGAAATGCAACAGAAACTCCGGATGCAGATTTTGTATAATGGTTTGCCCAGATTATGGGCTGATTAGTATACTCATTTATACCCAGTGTTGGGACTCAGAAGCTGAAGTCAGTGGCTAGTCATGGCGGTTCATCCGGAAAGTAGTTGTTGTGATACTTTTGTGAGTGACTCTCATAAGACCATGACTGCACTCATTGTGATGTGGAGATTTATCTGCAGTTTTGATATTATAAGTTTTGTTTTATCTAGTTTTGCTTATCTGGTGCAAATGGATTGAAAGCCTGGTCCCTTGTGTCATGGAGATGATAGTGTGTTTCAAGACACAGAATGAAACATCCCCAATAGTCACCTGCTTTAAAAAAACAAGCATTTGGATTGCTGATGAGACAAAAGCTGTGTGCCTATGAGGTCTCTGTAAGATCCAGTATTGAGAACTGTAAATCTGAATGGCCTCTGTTGTAATATGAGCATTCTAGACGCCTAATCTATGGGCCAAAGTGAACCAGCACCCATCAGTGCACCATTAAGATTGGATGGTGAATGCTCAGCAAACAGTTTTCTGTGGGTTTCCACTTCCCTAGCTAACCATGATGTCTAGCTTAGTTGCTTTTTTTACTAAATACCTTCTAACAGGGCAGCTTATGTTAGCCTCATAACTAGGAGAAGTTTCTGGAAGTTGCAATTTTTGATCAGAATCCTGAGGTTTGAGTATGTCTCAATTCAATTTTTGGAGGCAATGGTGTAGGAGTCACATCATCTGTTTGGTGGCGGGGAGATGCTTCATTGATCATGCAACGAGATGAACAGGAAGACAAGAAGGGTGTGTGAGGACAAGAAAGGAGAGTAGCTAGCAAGTCTATCACATCAGTGAAGTAGAAGGGGAGATTGGGGGAATATTGAAGGAGAAAAGAGTACAGTAAGGAAACATAAGCTCTAGGGCAGAAGCTTTTGATACTGAGGATTCTGATTGGATGCGATATGAAGGAGCTGTTATGAGTTTGGATTAAGTCAGATATGGAGTAAGAGATGAACATGGAGGATTGACATCAAGAAGCTTTTATGGGTTTTGATCAAGTCAGATATGGATTAAGAGTGAAGATTATGAAGGGTTGATGTATCAGATTTCTGGCTATGTTCGAGAACTTCTTCATAGAATCTAGTGATTTTTTAAAAATTAAAAGAATTGATATTTGGCAAATTTTGCACACTGAGAAAAAGGGAGTTTGTGACAAATTGTTGTTCCTTTTCATTCTTTCTTTGAGGTTGAAAGCAGAAGGAAAAACACACTGCGACTCCGAAAGGGGTGAAGGGGAGTTTGGTCGGGGTGGGTGTGGTGTGGTGTGGTGGGAGCCATTCCTGTCATCTTCCAGAACAGCTGGCAAGTTTCTATTGGCTGGTTCGATATTGCGACCACTTTTCACGCTCCCCGACTCCCAATTGCGATTCCATCTCACGTTTAGTACATTCCACGAAGTCAACCTATCAGCGGACAGAGAACCTGACATTGTAGGATCGAATAGAGCATCAAGCTGCCGACATGTCTCATCACTTCGGGTGTTTTTAAAAATTAAAAACAGGTAAATTCAAGGACATCCAACCGTCGAAAATTCAATCCAAGAGAGCACGTTGAGCGTCCGCTTTCAGGTCGATACAACTGTTGCTGCTCCTGGAGCCGTTTTTCGTTTGTGTTTTTTTTTTGTTGTTACGATCACCGGGCGTGTGTTTGCTGGTGCTGCTCCTTGCGCTCCTGCCCTCCTTCTTTTTCTCTTCGTTCTCTTCTCACGTTGTGCTTCTGCGTACCGTGTTGTGCGGAGAGAGAGAGAGAGAGAGAGAGAGAGAGAGAGAGAGGGATCGAAAACGAGCGTCAAGAAGAAAGATAAGCGTTGAGTTTATTTCTAGTTTTGTAAAATCATGCACACACTTGTGGCTGGGCCTGCTGCCCAGCTTTCTGTTTCTCTTGTTGTTGTGCCGCGTTCGCCCGTGATTGAGGTTGCGGCTACCAGAAGATCCTCTGCTGTTGCTGGTGCTGCGGCTTCTGCTGGTTCGGGTTCTGGTTCTGTTGTCCGCATCCGGAGGTCTGCGGCAATCGACAGGCTCGGCACCAAGCATGTATCTTCTTTGGGGAAACCCTTGCGGCAGCTAGCCGGGCTTCGGATATCGGCTTTGCAAGCCTCCGAAAAGAGCGTCAGATGGATTCTCGATCCTGTCGGTGAGTTGGTGTGAGTTTTGCTAGAATCTCTGCTATACTCGCGCTTCAGCAAAGTCACTGCAATTTTGGATTCATGTTGACGGGAATTGCGATGTAGGAAAGGAAGCTATCAGGGAATTGAAGGTCAGAGATATATGTCTTCAACATTGTGGTACACTGAGAGTCAAGACTTTTAGGAATATTGATATGAAGAAGGAAGGGATGATCCATGATTTCACATAGTATTCCTGTTTTCTGCTTGTTTTGACCAACAAGCAGAAAAGGATGAAGAGCAGCATTTTACCACAGGATGCATGTTTATGTGATGGGAGTATCAAGAACGATTTTGTGGTCTATTCAGATGTTTTGGGAAGCTGATGTGGTTTTTTTGTGTGCAGGGGATGGGGATACAAGCCATCTTGATGAACCTGTGCCTCTGCCTGGGTCCTTTGAATTAGTTCTAGTGAGTTCTGGTACCTTGCTTTGTGGCACATTGAGGAACTTTGAGTTCAGAAATTCTTTTTATTTCTTACTCATCATGTCTGGAGTTGGGGGTTTATCCTATGGTACCAGGAGGAAATGCTTAGTGATCAATCTAAGTGCTGGCAGAGCTTTGTTTAGGGCATATGGGCCTGTCACTCACAGTCAATGTGGTGTATTCAATTTCACAAACCAGTTGGAGTATGGAGATTGCTGATGGTATCTCTGTTTTATGCTCAATTGTTCACTCTTTTCTTCTGCAGGATGCTGCCACTGTGGGACGTGTGGCTGAAAAAGCTGATATTGTTATTCCAGTTGCAACAGGTAAGAATCATTTGCTTTGTCTATGAGGTATCCTATGCAGGACCTAATGTGGGAGCAGCTTACTTGTACAAGAAGTTCAACATTCAATGTCCAAATGTTGAAGAACTTTAAAAACCTCTCTGTGGGATCTAACACTGACCTAAAATGCTTGATTAGGAGACATTTATCTCCTCCTATCAAGGCCTGCCATTAAAAAGTATGCATGCACATAAGACCTTTGTGAATCATTATTCTGACTTAATCACAATTTGGCTTTCTTACTTCTATCAGTACAGTAGTTAGTTTAGGTTCTGTTTGTTCTTTGTGGAGGATCAGTGTGCTGCAGAGAAAGCATCAAGATACTGGTTGAGCTGCAGACTGATTCTCAGCACTTGTGTACTGTATGTTTCAGTGTCTGGCCTTCATGCTCGATTGGAGAAAAGGGATGGACAACTGTATGTAACAGACCTTGACAGCACAAATGGCACGTATGTAGATAACAAGCAAATCAGGCCTGGAGCTGTGACCCTTGTGTCACCGGGAAGCAATGTTACTTTTGGTTAGTATTAATCTCAAGTGCTTACTAGAAGCATAGTTGTCATCCCTGACAGGCAAGGCACTGAATGAGCAGCTGTGATGTTGTAAACCCAAAGTCTCACCTGAAATACACCCTTGACATTCAAGAACACTATCCCTAGGGTTCTTTCTTGCAATGTGATGTATCACCCAGTCTTTATGGTTCCACCTTGATCAAAAGTGTAAATTTTAAAGTTGACAGACACAGGACAGTCAGGGTCCAGTCTCAACTTCTATTTTTTATTGAACTATGAATGCTTGACGTTGAGATTCATGATGGCAGTTCTGGAGCACCATCATTTATCATAGAAAATCCTCGCGTGAGGTTATCTGCCTTCATCAAAGAAAGGTTGGGAGATTGCTAACAGTTTTTAGAAAGAAAGAAACAGAATGTTGGAGCTTACAGTAGATCAATCTCACTGTGCATCCACCAGTATAACTCAAACTTTCATGTTTCTCTTCAGGTGATTCGCATTTGGCAGTGTATCAAATTTCAAGAGTGGAGAGTTCTGACAATGAAGAGGTGCAATCTTAGCAGTTCAGCTACTATGCCAGCACAGAATTGCACTTGTAATCATTCTAGGCCTCTAGATCCATGCAACTACCAGGGACCAGCATGTTGAGCCAAAAAAGGGGTTTGGAGAGTTGGGGAAGTGAAATGGTATTTCTTCTGAGCAAGTTTTTTGTTGGTTTTTATAACTCATCTGGATTGCCAAGACTTCAATTGGATGCCTGGCAATCCTTCGGACAAGAGATTTATGTATGAGGTGGGTGCTTTTGGTTATTATTTAAGTATGTTTGTCTTTGTGTTCTTTCAACTCTTTCATTTACACATCTTTCACATGCTGCATCTTCTGTTCAAAGTGTTACTGGCTTGTAGACAGATTAATTTTCGGTCTCGGGACCTAGAAGAATAGGGATATGATGCATTGACAGGTAGACATGGATGAAGGAAGAGATAAATTTGATAATGGCCATACAGATATACACACCCGACTACATAACCTGGCGTTGTCTTACAACTCAAGTATAGGATGCTTCTGGATTGATGTTACCAGCTTCAAGCACATTGCCTATCGGCTTGAACTCATGGTTACCTTGCACTTGGTCATGTTTCAATACACAACTAGGGTTTCAATGTTTCCCATTAGACTCAACACAGCTGTAGTTGGTTCACTGGGTAAATTGGCCATCTAAAGTGTTGCAATGGCGGAGCTTTCAGGTCCTAGGGGAAGGGGCATGTGCATTGCACCTATTGTGGTGGTATCCAACTCCACAAGGCCCTTGTAACCTCAAGGTGTGTGCAACACTCAGCCAGACTTCAGATGTATTGTTCTTCTTGTTGTGATTGTGCAAGATAATGGTTCCATGATAATGCATCCTTTGAAGATGGGATCTCTTATATTCTCAAGAAGTTAATATGGTTATAATCAAGTGGGGGAATTTCCCAAAACGTGGGGCTAGACTCACTGAGAACCTGATCTAGGCCCCTTATTTTGAGGATGCCCCTACCCAAGGGCTTTACATTACAGTTTACTTTGGTTGTCTTGGCAAACTTAATAAAATGTCGGTCATGATGCATTGACCCCAACTTGAATCAAACTTGCAACAGAAGTCAAGGATGGATTGAGGTTGCAAAAATTCAAGCATGTGGGATTAATGACCTACGTGCGATAAATATCTTAAGAAGTACTAAAGATTGCAGACCACCTACAATTAAATTTGTGTTAGTTCTAGGTAAAACCAATCGCAAGAATAACTTTGGTCATATCCTTGTGTCAATCACAAAGTACTAGACCTTGACTAGCCACCATAGTGGGTGTAGACACCCATATGACCTCATCTACCCAAAGCAAAGTTCAATGTGTTGGATATCACTCAATAGAACAAATGTTGCACAAGCTTATTAGGCCAACACTAGAGAATGATACAAATCAATGTGAATAATAGCTATGGTCACATTCACGATCTGTGACCACAAGAGTCACATGCATGGTGGCAGCTAATAACAGCCCAATTGATTTCATTAGTTGTGATAGTGAAGGTCAACAATGTGCATTCTGATTTTCTAATAGCTTAAAGACACAACTGGCACAATGTAGACAATATTCACAGGATCCACATTTAAGAAACTTATATTGTTACAAAAACAAAAGCACAAAAGAAAATTCAAACAAAATGTCAGGTAAGCAAAGAATTCAAGACTCTAATGTCTTGCAAAGTTAATTCAACTTAGAAATTGCAACTCAAATTAAAGACCATCCATGCTTTTCAAACCCAAAAAACTGAACTGAAGAAAGTCCCTTTTCCAAATCATCCTTGTCTTACAACAGATAGAACAAGAGACACACTCTTCCACCACTTGCAAAGTTGACAAATAGGATCAGAGTTGAAGACGATTACTAAATCTGTTCCAAAATAGATGCCTTTGCAAATAGTAATAGTTTATTACTTTGGATATTGGTT
>Ga0209611_10014704_pt1 | contig 10386 bp, 5 predicted proteins | sample S1TSphgellanicum_3_FD_187693 | JGI IMG/M metagenome (GOLD analysis project Ga0209611, IMG submission 187693) | Host-associated microbial communities from peat moss isolated from Minnesota, USA - S1T2_Fc - Sphagnum magellanicum MG (SPAdes) (version 2) | ecosystem: Host-associated > Plants > Peat... | reverse complement strand
ATTTTTGAACTTGTCATTTTTTTTTAATGTTCAATTTGTGAATTTTTCCAAAATTTAAATTACCAATCTTGGGATGTGTTCCATTTTTTTTTCAATGGTCATTTTGGCCTTTAAGATATTAAAAAAATTGCATAGAAACAATGCAATCTATGGTCAAATCTTGGAATTCAAATTAACAACAAGAAGAAGGTAAATGAAGGTATATCCATAATAAAAGGAGCCACACCCAACTCCTTTTGCAAACCAATTGAATAAAGATTTAACATTGAAAAGTGACATGATGTGCAATCATTGCACAACATTTATGTTTCAATTACATATTTAACTTTTTTGAAATGTTTTTATAATAATTTTTTTCCTTTTTAATAATAAAATTTATCCTTGCATTTATCCAAGGGTTATGGGAAGGAAAACATTAGATTATGAATTTTATCATTTATTTTTACATCAATCCAAACAATGGTCCCAAACCATGTAAAATGTAATAATTAGTCAATTTCATCAATATGAAAAGAATTAAAGCAAATTTGCCTCAATTTTGAAGATTCTTATTCGACTTACTCAAGATTTTAGGAGGGGTTACAAGTGTTAAATTACTCTTTTTTTCAAATGTTGATAGAAGTGATTCATATTTTTTAATGTCATTCTTGAATGTATATTACATCATAATGTGTAGATTACATGAAAAATATTGAATCCTAAGTCAAGTTGAAAATTTAAAAGTGTGTTATTTAAGAATGATTACACTTGTAATGGCTCATTTTATCTTAGACTTAACCATGAATCCTTCCTTTATTTTTTCCACCAATAGTCAATAAAATACATCCATCCAAATATCATTTCTTTAATTTGATGTGGAGCATTGAAGGATTACTAAATTGTAGTTCATGTAAATGAAACATTCATTTCCAAAAAGAAGTGATCATAGTTTGTCATCTTTATATGCAAACTCAAGGCACATGCTAAATAACAAGTGGTGGGATGTCTAATTAATTTCATGAATATGTCTTTGTAGGAGGTGTGCTTAGCAAAATTAGCCACCAGTGGCCTAGTGTTTTTAAAGATTATTGGAATTGGCCTACCTTACCCACATGTGAGATTTGGCATAAATTAATTAAAATTGAATGTGTTTAAAATTCTTAAATTTTTTCCAAAAAGTTGAATTTTTGAGGAATTTGTGAAACCATTTTGTTTAATATTGAAAAATTTGTAAAACCATTTTGCATAACATGAAGAAAATAATATAACATTGAATGTTTGAGGATCCAAAACATTTATTTGAATGCAACAGTAATTCATTGCATTCAAATAATTCATACATTGAGCATATGCACTTCCCATCACTGAAAGCACTTCATCTTCAAATAGTTGCTTAAGGTCCTATTCATCATGAATGTTTTCATGCAAATATCATGTCCAATTATAGAAAAAATAACATGGAAAAACACACCTCTAGGTTTTAAAAGTGGTATCAAGGGTAAAAAACATGTTGATTCTCAATTTTACAACAAAATCGAAACCCAAGGTGCATTCCCTAGTGCCCATCAATAAAAATAGTGTTGGGAACTTTGGGATGGGACTAAGATGAACTCACAAATTGGAATTCAAGGTGGTGAAGTCAATTTACATAAATAAAAAAAAGTGTCAACAATACAAATTCGAGTTAAAATCGTGCATGGATTAAGTTTCAAGTCCAAACACACATTAACCTAATTCAACATAGCCCAGACTTGAGAGGAGCCATCATTTTCCTCCTTGTAATATACTTTGAGATTAGTGGTGGGGATTGCATTGAAATGGCAAAAATCTTAGGGATTACAAAATCAAAGTCTCAAAAATCTCCAAAGGTTTTAAGTCATGAATCTTACAATTTAACGGGGTCATAGTTATTACATATGTGAACTTTGAATTAGGAAGTGTTAATGGAAAAGTTGTAGTCCTTGAAAAGGCCTTTCATCATATTACACGATCTAATTAGAAGTCATTTGACCATTTTGTTGGGAGTTGAACACTTGTTGAAATGACTTCAAATGGGAATGTTGAAATTCAATTTCAAGATTTGAGACCCCACCTTGGAGATGTTGGGATTCACACTATCATGCTTGTGGGAGTGTGATTGAGTCCAAGGACACTCTCCCAACCCACTCCTTTTGTCATGCCTTAACTTTAGTCATGAGCCCAAAGCTAGGGTCATGACAAAGGGTCTTGGCAAAATCACATCTATGAATTGTAATTTGGGAAAACAAAATTGGCAAGCACAAACAACACACAAATGAGAGGAAATTCTTTCTTGATCCACAAAAAAAGGGTGTTACATTTATGTAATGACTAAGAACCAAGTAACCAAATGAACTTTTGATTTACAAGCAAGAGCTCACATTCTTTCCACCACACCTTGGTGCGAGATATGGAACAAGAATTTGATAAACAAATTGTTGGCACGTCTTTAGATATAACTAATGATTTTATGTCAAATTGAGAAGTGAAAGTCATGGTCCAAATGATTTGTTGTAAACACAATTTGGGATAAACATGAATCATTGTTACATGTAATTTTTTTTTGCATTGGAAACATGATTTGTTAATTGCCAATAAAACACAAATAACCACTTGCCACTTGTTTTCCATCCCAATCATTTTGACATCTTTCATTCCTTTTTTTTCATAGGTATGTTCCCTAGCCATTGGACCCAAATGTACACCTACACATAAACTATGATTATATATCATTTTGGTCATTTAAGGATATCTAAAAGACAATGACCTTCACATAAGTCATATTGGTGAAACAAAAAATTTCAATATAATATTATATATGAATGTCAAACTTAAGAACCTATTTAAAAATGTGGTTTTAAAAAGTTGCAATGTGCAAATGAGTTAAAGAAGTTATGAAACCCTACACTTATGATATGTTAAGTGTGCAACAAGATATATTTCTTAACAATTAATTATTGTCTTGTGTCCATCATCCTCAAAATAAATTGCATTTAGACCTTGTATGATATTGGGCTTTGATGACAAATGACTTTGGTGTTGATTTCTAATGGTGAACTATTTGCACCTCTTCACATGTTACAAAAACTTTGGCTTCGATTTCCCATTTGAAATAAAGCACTTGTACATGGAACTTTTAATGAATCACAAAAATGCTTCAAGTTCATGTCAATTAGTCTAACATATGTTGTTGCCCTAGGTGTGAACTTGTTACACTCGACTAAATTTTCTTTCAAAAACCATTTTTTGTAATTCAATTGAATTTCCAATGACAAAAAACACTCAAAATTCAATATCCCCCACACCTTGGATCTAAATATTTCCAAATCAACTTCATTAAATCCTACTCAATGAGGACTTTCCAAGAATATCAAAAGTGAGCCCAAGTTCCCTTTTAGTTTTTGGTTTTGATTTAAATGAATTTTCAACAAAAAAAATTGTTCAATATTCAATAACTTCTCCAACATAGGTTGACACATTATGCAACTAACTCAATGTACCTCTATTCATCAAGGGCTTTTCAATGGTATCAAGAGCATTGCAAAAGTCACCTTGATTTGGGAGATTCAATGTGATAAACAAAACAAACTACATTAAATAAACATTGATGGAATATTTGAAATTAAATCTTAATATTTAAACATTTATGGCAAAGCAACATAAGCTTTTTGTAACAAAATTGACATACATGACAAACAACAACACTTAAAACACATTTTAATTTAATAAAAAAATGTCATACATAAAATATGCAAAACAATGGATGCATGTATTACTTATAAATAGTTTTGAAATCTAGTGTAAGGCTTTGAAGATGCTTTGATGTTGCTTAACCTACAACTTCAATTAAGGCCATTTGTCTATAATAATTCAATTTTAATACAAAGTCATTTTTCTTGTAGACTTTGTTAAGGTTATAGTGATGGTGGCATTGTTAGTGTTACCAAAAAAAAAAGTAGTGTCATATGAGGGCATGTCACTCATCAATGATAATGAGGGCATGGCCTCAACAAAGCCTACCAACATGATTTTGATAACAATAACAAGATTTTTGCATGCAACTTCTTCTTTTGCATTCCTCTCAAACAATAAATATTTCTCTTCCTCATTAATGGGTTTCACAAATTTTGTCAAAGATAGTTGCTTTGATGGCATCTTAATCCACACAAAAAAATTTAAATATGATTATAAAATCAAATCTTCATCCTCACCAAAATCAATCTCTAAATTATTTTGAACAATTTCTCTTTCTTATAAAACAAAGAAGTTGGCAAAATTATTTTCATTGTGCACTTGCATATCAAAACTTCATTTTTAATTGCATCTACAAGATACAAACTTTTATATATGTTATCAAATCACAATAACATTGCAATATATGAATATAGGATTCAAGATTGAACTTTACAACACAAATTATACAAGTGCAAACATTCTTCATTTCCATACCACATGAAGTAAAACAAAATTGGAAAATGAAAACATGTGGGAGAATTCCATACTCAAAAAATGTTGAAAAAATAAAAATTTAAAAACATGTGGCAAGTTTGGATTGATCCCAAATTGGATTTCTAGGTTCAATAAATTATAAGATAACAAAACAACGAGATTCGAATTGGAACCCCTAGATGCTCTTATCCCAAACTTCCCCCAAACCTAAGTTTACTCGGAGCAATTGTTGTTGCCTTTGTTGATTCGATGTTGTAAAGTTTTGATGCCCATTGTGTGTGATGAGGACATTCAAGTGCACAACTTTGACATTAAGTGCAATGAGGAGGAGATTTAGGTACACAACTTTGACATTGAATGAAAGAATTTATTTCAAACCACAAAAACTAGTGTAGAAGCTTTGAACCAACTTGTGGCACATGAACTTCATTTTTTTTTTGGTCACTATCATGTTGATGTGAATAGTTGCAAATGTGCAGTGTCTTGGTGGTGTGTAGAGGAACACAAGTTTTCGATTGTAGCTTTGTTGGCTTGGGTAAATTCTAGGGATTCCAACAAGTTAGATCAAGATGGAAAGAATTCTTTGAAGCGTTGAACTCCCCACTACACTTCGTAAATGTCATTTACAAATTGACCATCTTAACCAAATGATTTTTGTTCATAAAAATTGGCTTTCTAAGTAATCCAAGGGTTGGGTGTTTTAAACTTTCTGACCTTGTAGGTGCATGTGAGGAGGCTTAATCAACATGAATGGAAGAGCTTGATGTAAAAGTTGAAGATGAGATTGAATGGGAAAAAGTTTCAAAACTTTGTTTGTGTGATATTTTAATTCCCTTTTTGATGTTCCTTTGGCTAAATTTTGACGATCCTTGTTCCTCCTTCCACCAAAAATTCGACCAATCTTCTAAACCCTTGGAACCGACTAGTTCTTACAAATCCTTAAATTTCAAGGACCTCAAACCAATCAATTTTGTGAATTTTTTAATTCAAAAAATAAAAATCAAAACCGAGCGATTATATAAAATTCTGAAAACCCAACTACCCTAAACCGACAATTTTTTGAAAAAGCAAAAAAACCATGCGTAACCAGCAGCTTTTTACACCAAGAGTTGGGGTTCAATTCATTTACAAGAGGAATGATTGAGAGTCTCTTTTTGGGGATGAAGAATCATCATCATCATTGATGCAACATGGATGTAAAACAAAAAGCTAACATTGTCAGTTGTGCTTGGAATTATGGTTTCAGTTTTTCCTTCATGCAAAGGATGCAGTCATGAGAACAGAGGAGACTCACAACTAAAGCCTTTTTTTTTTCTTTTTAAATTAAAAAAAAAATAATTTTTAAATTTAAATTTAAAAAAATTAATTAATTAAAAAAAATTTAAAAATAAAAGTGTGATGTAAATACATACATACATTTATACATAGTGGAGAGCCACTTTCAAAGTGCATGAACCAAACTTATTGGAGTGAAGCCCCAACTCATGGTTCAAAGTTGTTTGGATCTAGTTGTTGTTGGTTTATAAGATTGGAGGAATCAAATCAACTTATGTTCGTTCGACCCACGTCTTTTCCCAAAAGTATATATTCTATTATATCGTACATAGTACCTTGGGGCAACTTCAACACATGTTTGTCCAAATAATTAATCAAATTTTAAAATTTTTTGATTTTTGATAAATAGAATATTCTCAAAGGTTCAATAATTTCCTTCACCATATATATATATATATGAAATAAAAAATTGAAAATTTCACCATTTTCTAAGAATAATTATAATTAGTGTCAGAGCTTGCCAAGGTACTATGGTATTTGAGCGACATCATGGGAAAGTATTTATCCCAATCAGATAGACTTTTTTCGGTTGGTCTTCTTCTTTTTCTCTTTAATTTTTTTAATTTTTAGGTCTTTTTCTTTTCAGGAGTACCAAGCCCAAAGGCTCATCTTGCTTTGCCTTCCTTTTATGTAAAAGTATTAGAGGGGGGGGGGAGAAAAGGGGGCATCCTTGAGACCTAGATCTAGGGAAGGGAAATATGTTCAGTTGCTATTGTCCAGCTCTCTTTTCACTAGGGTGTTATTATTATTATTATTGATAATTTAAAAAGATTTTTCTTCTTTCAATTTTTCTATATTTAAAGTTGTCAAATTTCCCCCCAAAAATAGAAGAATTAGTCAATTTTACACTAGGAAATAAAATCCAAAGAATTTCCAACTTTCTGGTCAAAAATGACAAAAAATTGTCCATCATGTGAAAATTATCCATTTTTTTGACGTATATGGACTTGGGGGTTCTTCTTTTGGGTTTGGTTTGGTTTTTCCAATTTTATAATATAAAAAATTTGGATTTCTTTCAAAAAAAAAGAAGATTAGTTTGATTTACACAAGAACAAAAATTTTCTATACTTTTTTTCCAAGAAAAAAACAACATAATTCGTCCCAAGAAAAAGAACTGGGACCATGTATACATTCAACATCTATGACCTCTTAAGATTGGGGGGAAAAGTGTTTGAATCATCCAAACCCTACCCACCTACTTCTCTAGTCTAGTTCTAATGAACATTGGGTAGATACATTGGTTGAATGCTTACCAACTCCAACATGTAGACCACCATAGCTTGTGGCAATAACAAAATGCTCGGAGTACTAACCTACGCATACTTGGCACAATTGACGACAAATCCAAAAACATCAAGAAGAACACATAAAGAACAAGATCTAGAACTTCAAAGTTGCACTCCTTCGCCCCATATGGAAACCCTAGCTATGTAATGTGGGGTTGCCTTGTGGGTGAATGAGCCGCTTATTTGTACATCATGACAACCAAATTCACACTCATGCACATTTTGCTTTTTGGACAAAGACTATGGAAAGAAGGTCAAAATTGTTTCCATCTCTTTAAAGGTTCGTGTTGGGTTGATGAAAGTCACAAGTGTACCTTATGTTTAATGGCCAATAACTGAGATTCAAAGGATGAGACTTAAACTACTTTTATACTATTGATATAGTATGGGGAGCTCGATTGAAGAAAACTCATTCGAAATTGTACCATCTTTGAACTTGTAGACTTGCTTTGATGTATGGGTTAAGTATGCTTGGGGAGTGAGAGTGACAATAATGGAACAATATCACATTAAGATGCTACCCAATGTCAATTACATGAAAAAGATGAAAATCCCTAACCGTAGGATAGGATATTTTGCCAAAACAATTTCATCTAAGTTATTTGTATTGTTGACATGAAGGTTGAATTATGCGATGAGAAAATTCACTAGCAATAGAATAGGTATGAACTTGACAATGATGTGTGATTTTACTAATGATGGAACTAACATTTGAAGCTTGGGTGATGCAACAACAATTGAAGATTGGGATTATGCTTGGATAAACTTTTACAATGTGATCATCGTAGAGAGGTAGTTATCAAAGTTGGGCTTTTTAACAACAATTTCCACACACAATTAAACATTCCTTATAATTGTTCGAAGCATAAAACTCCATTACATACAAAAGTTTATGGAGAGTTTTTAGAATTCAGATTAATCTTTCTATGAATCACTATTTGTTTATTTGAATGTTTGGTCATGGATGCAGAAGATTCAATAATATTATGAGTATCAAATGCATGCGATTGTTTAATTTTAATTTTTTTTTAAAATAAAAAAAATCTTTTGAAAGTTCAAATGGCATAAGAACTATGCTTTGATGTGCATAAGGAATATTTCTTGTAGGTCCGTTTAGAAAAACTTGAGGAATTTCCTTCCTTGCAACAAATGGACATGGGGTCAAAAGTTGGAGACCAAGATATTCAAATTTTGTGAAGGCATGTCATAGTCTTGACCAGTGGATTTTTTAAATGGCTTTTTTATTTATTTAGCCAAAGTGACAATTGTCCATAGGAAGGTGTAGAAAAAAGTGGTGTTCATCCCGAAGAAAACTTTAGCCAAAATCTGGCTATAAACCAGATAATGAAGCACAAATTTGTAATGATCCTTGTATATTTCTGTCTACTTACTGGAAGCAAAATATCACTGGGCATGGTGATTTTTTTCCCCCTTTTTTTTTCCTGACTTCTGGCTATTAAAACCCCCCCTGCCCTGCCCTGGCCTGTGCCAAAATGACTTAATTTCCATATTTTTCATTTTTCATTTCACCTTTTTTTTTGGCTATTAAAAAACAAAAGGCTGTGGTCTTGACACTTTTGGCAGGTTGATGAAAACATGGGCCAAATCTATCTGAACATCACGTGTTGAAAAAAGTGTGAGACCCAAATGGAAGCAGCAGCTCCTATGGAAGTGACAAGAGTGGGACCAAACTCATTTTGCACCCAAGATCTAGCCTAACAACCCCTCCCTCCTCTCACACCAAAGCCAAAAAAATTATTAAAAAATTATGTAAAAAATTATTTAAAATTATTATTTAAGATATTTAAAAAATAATATATAACAACCTATCTGGCTCAGCACTTTAAAGGCCCACCTAATCCTAGCCCCACTTATGGCATTCATAGAGGGTGAATACTAGTTTGGGCAACTTACTCATTTTAAGGGTCAAACCATAGACCTTGTGTTGCTTTTTGGAACTTGACAAAAATGCAAAGAAAAGGTAAGCTCGCTTTACCATGAGCATATCATTAATAATAATAATAATAATAATAATAATATTATTATTATTATTATGTGCCACAAACCATTTTTCCATTGTTGAGAGTGGCATTGCCCCTAACCACATCTCATCTCATCTCATTTCTGGCTTCAGCAACTCCACCATCCATCCACCCTACCTACCTACCTACCTACCTACCTACTTACCTACCTACCCACCCACCACCCTAGCCTTCTAGCCTTCTTCATTACCCCTTCATCCAAGATCATTCAATTTGAAACCTATAAGTACCCAATTTAATATGCATAGACTTATTTTGGATAAGATTTCATGTCCTTGTGAGAAAGGATAGTAAATGTTCACATTCAAGTACTTATCTTAGTTCTAATCTGGAATGCCTGCATAGCTATATATATATAAATATAAATAAGAATAAGAATAATAATAATAATTTTCTTTTGCAGTAGGCTAGGTCTGCTTCAGCTATTAAATGTGAAATTGAAATGTCAAGTTCATTACTTACTGGGATCTACCCTGAGTTCTAACCTAGGGTCAGCTTCCACATTGAGAAAATGAATAGGTAATTAATTTCTTTCAAAAAATCTAAAAACATCAAAAAAATATTTTTGGGTAGTATTTTCTTTTTTTTCCTGGATTTTTCAGAATATTCTAATCATATTAGAGAGTTAACCCTAAACTCAACCCTGGTTTGGGGTTGCATTAGGCTCTCTCTCTCTCTCTAATTTCTTTTTGTGTGGCATTCTCACCCTTTCTCTTGAGCTATCCCTAAAATCATCCCCTGTTGGGGACCCAACACTCCAATCTAGGCACCAGAGGGCTTGAGTTTGGTCTTGTGATTTGTGGATAAGTCTATTGCCATATATGAGTAATAAGGGCTTATTATCATTTGATGAGTAAATAATCAAATTATGCACATTGTTGTGGCTAGCCATAATTATGGTGGTTTTTCATCACCTCAACGTCATATTTTTTTAAATTAAAAATTCATTTCAATATTTACAGCATTATTTAATAATGAAACTGACCCTAGGGTAGTAGAGGTATCTGTGTGAAAAGGTAACTTAAGTATAATAAATGCTTGATTTTACATAACTCTGAAGCCTTCTGCAGTTGAGAATTAAATTAAATTAAATTAAAATTATTTTAATTTTAAAATTAAATTAAATTATTATTTTATATTATTATTATTATTATTATTATTATTATTATTATTAATGGGTTGGGAATTTCCTATTTGAGGAGGTAGCCTTATGCACTGGCCAGAAATACTGGACGCACCAGAGGCCACGTTGCCTATCGTTATTTGAGATCTTAAAC
>Ga0209611_10014703_pt1 | contig 10386 bp, 8 predicted proteins | sample S1TSphgellanicum_3_FD_187693 | JGI IMG/M metagenome (GOLD analysis project Ga0209611, IMG submission 187693) | Host-associated microbial communities from peat moss isolated from Minnesota, USA - S1T2_Fc - Sphagnum magellanicum MG (SPAdes) (version 2) | ecosystem: Host-associated > Plants > Peat... | reverse complement strand
ATGCAAAAGAACCCCCCCCCCCCCCCAATAGTTTGTTGACACGTGTCCCTACTTAGAGTTATGTTTAGGTTTAAGTAGGTATATAGGTTCGCCTAGAAATAAGTAGGTAGGTAGGTAAGCCTAGGTAAATAAATAGATTGTACTTAAGCTTAAGGTAAATAAATAGGCTTAAGATAATCCTTTTTTTGCCACATGGCCTTTAAGGTCAAATCTTTATTATTGGTTTGTCCTATGTGCCAACTTCACATTTTGAAAATGATTTGTGCACCAACTTCATTATATGATTTCAAACTTGGAAACTATGACAAACAATATGGGATAAAAATTATAGCTGCACTCTAGATGCATTCTAAGTTGCAACTTAATTTCAACTAAGGTAAACATGTTCACCACATACACTTAAGATTTCAAATGAGGGCAACTCCTTACACATTGTTTATTCGTTTTTGTTTCTAAAAAAAAATTTGTAGCCTTCCATTTAATGTTTCCAATGCTATAAAAAAATGATCAATTTGGTCCAACAAAGAAAAAGATATGAGTTATTTTTAGAAGGTTCATGTTTGGTGATAAACATGTTAAAACAATTTCAGAAAATAATATCAAAAACTTTTTTCATTGTTTTGTTGCATTTGGAGTTCAAAAAGATCTTGTAAACCCTAATTGGTGCACCTTTACATTTTTAAATCATTCAAAATGGACTAAAAATGAAAAAGATATGGGGTTTGAAACTAAAAAGGGATTTTAAAAAATTCTTCAAAACATTTAAAACAAAATATCACAATTTTGGATTTGAAGATTAAATTCTTTCGTCATTGTTTTGTTGTAGTTAAAGTAGGAAGAGGTCTTGTAGATCCTTCGTTGACAAACCCATAGGTTTATAGATCATTCAAAATGGATTAAAAATGAAAAAGACATGGGGTTTAAAACTAAACATGGTTTAGAGATTTTTTTTCAAAACATTTCAAACAAAATATCACAGTTTTGAATGTTGAGATTAAATTCTTTTGTCGTTGTTTTGTTGCATTTGAAGGATAATAAAATCTTGTAAATCCTTAGTTGGCACACCCATAGGTTTTGAATCATTCAAAATGGACTACAAGTGAAAAAGATATGGGGTTTAAAATTGAAAAGGATTTAACGTTTTTTCTTCCAAACATTTGAGATGAGATATCACTTATCCTCTTCCTCCTTTCCATGTTTTTTTCTTTGCTCCTTTGTTTATATTGTTTAAAGAAAATTTGTATTCCTTCAATTTGCCCTTTTAATGACATAAAGATTGTTTGTTGATTTGGTTCAAGAACGAAAAGAATATTTAAAATTTCAATGGTATGTAGGCTTTTGTTTTGTGTTGGGTGGTTTTAAGTACCTAGTACCCAATTCCTAACTAAACTAGAACAAAAACTACCTATAATAATTAATTGGCTTGTTATTATAGATAATATTAAGTAATAGGGAATGATATTCATAAAAATATTTAATTTATAGCAATGAAATTAATAAGAATAATATAATATAATTTAATAGCATTAACTATTTAAATATTACATTAAATATAAAGATTTAGACAAATATATACATTAATAATAAATTTTTATTATCAAATGTCATTATAATTAGTGTTAAACCATATTATTTACATTATTATAATTATAATAATTAATAATATTACGAATAATTAATAGCTAGCTTCTAAATTAATATAACATACATAGTGCTTAAGTTTGGCTAAACTACGGCTAACCACCTAAGGTTAATTAAGTGTTTAATGTGGCATCTAAAGTACATATAAGGTTAAGCCTAAACCATGAAACACCTAAGTTAGATTGTCTAGGCCACATCTACACCTACGGTGCATGCCATGTGTGATACATATGCAACCTTAGACATAGGCCAAGTGACATCTAAATTGGGTCAAGATTTAGCTTTTTAAGTGACATGGTGCCTAGGTTAAATGTAAAACTAGACCACATGGGACCTAGGTCTAGTTCAATTGTACCAAATCTTTTATTAACCTATTAGATTGTATTGAAGCTTGGTATCATGTGCCTTGTATTAAAATTTCAAAACAATTATAAACTATGTACTTAAATGACCATGTTATTATGTAGGTATGTTATCAATCCTAAAACACAAAACATTTTTACAACAAAAAGAAAAAAATAAAATTAATTACATAGAAATTCAAAAATTCAAAAGAATTGGGATGTGTGTTTTATGATGGTAGAAAAATATCAACAATTGAAATTTAATGAAATTTTCTTTATAAGTTTTGTAGTTAAACAACACCAACATCAATTAGTGTTGAATCTTGTAGACTACCAAAGCCATGTGATAGGAGGCACCCCATGGTGATATCTCTTCAATCAATGGGAGGAACTTTGAATGGTTACATATCATGTTCAAGGATGACTAGTGGTTATTCTGAACTTCATTAGCTTAGGTAGGATAAAAAAAGATCTAAATACCTAGGTTTGATTTGGGGACAACTCATTCTTTTTAACTACTTCTAACCACATGCATGTGTCAATGGAAAGGTTTCCAACTTGTAACCATTTTTTATCTACCTAGTTGGAGTTGCCTTTTGGTTTCATTCTCAGCAATCCATCACAATCATTGTGTAATTAGTGAACTTTGTTGGTTTTTACAACCTAAATAAAAAAAATTCATTTAAAGCAATAACCATACATCTCCAACTTATGTAGAGTCTAAGGCACATTGGATTTAGTTGTTGTCATGTTTATTGTGTAGCATTTTGCATGAGGTGTTGACATAGGAAAAATGCATAATTTGCATTTTTTACAAGGTTGACTTGTAGTTGTATATTATAGTTGAGAAACTGTTGAGCCAAAGTTGCAACAAAGACATTAGTCCTTTGAACTACATTTCATCCATCTAACCAGTATTTATCATCCATCTCTATGTCTTGTGACTCTTAAAGTAGTTGAACACAATACTCATGAAGTTGACATACCACCTTGGGAAGCACAACTATAAGCTATGTCCTTTTCCAAATTGATGTCTCAACTATAATTCAACTATAAAACCTATAGGTGCCAAGAATATTTCATGAATGACCCCAATTTTTTTTTAATATTTAAAAAATTGTACTTGAAAATGTAGTAAAAAAAACATGTAGTTGAAAGTGGGTTGGTTGGAAAATGGGGTTTTCTATTACTACAATTAGCTCACAAGACAAAGCTACCCTTCATTTGCTTTTTGGGTTCTTTAATAGGGTAATCTACAACATGATTCATGAACTATCAAAAAACAAGCCCATATTCACCCCATGTCACTTATGAATGATTACAACACCATCTTCAATCCCACTAACTTACATCTAGAGAAACCAATTGATAACAATGGATTAAGAAGGAAAAACATTGACCTAATTGTTGAAGATCTCTCAAAACTTGTTATGGGTGGGCATTCATGAACTTTGGTGGGTAGACATCTTTCACACCTTTTTTTTGTTTAAATTTTTCATCCAAACTTTAGTCGTGATGAAGCCATTGACTACAATTTCGATGCATAATCCAATCCACAACCTAAGGTTTACATCTATCATTGAAATTGTAATTATGATTGAACTTTCAATAGATCCTGTGATTACAACCACAATGCATAATCCAATCAACACCCCAAGCCTTAGACCTTGTTGGATGAGTTTAAAGTGTAGATGATGTATTTTAGACTCTTGGTAGCACATGTGTCAAAAGAACCTACTCTTTTGCACATGAAAACATTGTTGAAACCCCACAAAAGGGAGTTAGATGCTTGATTCAATTAACAAACTGCTTGAAACAAGTTTGCTTGTTGAAGAAAAGTGCACAAAAACACACATGAACATATTTCAAAAGTAGCTAAACCATTTTAAATGCAAAGGCAAGCTTATCAATGAAATCTAAATGAACATGGTGAAAGCTAGTGTTCAAAACATGTCATGAACATGGTATTTTTGAAGGACACAATGGATGGAAATTTTAGAAACACTAACTTTGAAGAACAAGATCCTTTTAATCAATTTAATGTGGCAACAAAAGATTCAATTTACAAAGGGGATTTTGTAGATCATAGTAGCTAAAAAAAACGACAAAATAATTCATTCAAGCTAAGATCAACCTTTGATGTAATAGAAATGTCCAACTTTGTGAACTAATAAAATGATAGTTTTTTTGTTATCCAAGGAAATTGTATAACTCCTTATACATTGTTTATCCAAATATGTTTTCCCCTTCAATTGAATGGATTGGTTGTTTTCAATGTCTACATTAAATTTATGTGCCAAGTTTGTTTTTTGAATCACTTTTGCATCATTCAATTCAATAGTTTTCATTAGCATTTGAATGTTGGATTATATTTGAGAATGAAGGAGTTTTGTAATGGACCATAGCAAGTAAAAACATCCAACACGGAGGACACATGCAAGTCATATTTTCTTAGTAAATGTCAATTAAAATTTAATAATGCCAAGGTATTTTCCATAATCTAATGGACTCTTTTGTATTTCTTGTTCTGTAATAGTTCTAATATATAATGTTGCCCTTCTTTTTGAATGGTGACACAATTCAAGAAATCAATGTGTACTTCTCATCACCCAAAAGATAAAGTGCAAACCCATTTTGCCAGGCTTACACAACCCACTATATTAAACATTTTTATGCAACCATATCTACATAACATTCATGAATTATTAATATTACTTGGAAGACCCACAAAAACATTAGTGATTTTTTTATTGTAATTAACAATTTGTGCCAATATGTTGAAGCCATTGATTTTATGATAGTGGTAGTCTTTAGAAAAAAAAACACCTTAAGGTTTTATAATAGAAATGTGGATTTTGCCTATGGCACCTTGCATAACAAGAAGTTTGTATTATTTTTTGAACTTTTCCATGATAACTACTATTGTTATACATTGAGGCCAAGATATTAAACCTCTATATACACAATTTTGAAAGCATGGACAAACTCATTTAGGTGGAGGGATAATGTGAACTTTTCCATTGCAAGAAGTTCAATTACAAGTCATAAAATTTTCACCTTGAAGTAATTTGTAAATTTGAGATAATTGAACAACAAACTTGAATTTGAATTTTATTTTATTTTATTTTATTTATTTATTTTTTAGTATTTGGTGTTTTATCTTTTAATGATGAGTCTTAATTTTTTTACAATGCTAAACAATGTTGTTTTAATCATTCAAAAGTTTTCAGCTCAACAATCTTCATCAAACTTAATTAGAAGAAACTTTGAAAGCTAAATAATATTTTTGCGCTTCACCCAATGACCCAAATCATGAAACAACCAACTCAAAACACAAATAACTTTATATTCATGCAAAGCAAGAAATTGGATAACAAACTTGGATTCTAAAGTTTGTTGTGCACTTATAATGTTGTCCAATTTTCAAGAAATGTAAAGTTCATTGAATTTGCTTCAACATTTGTTTTTAACATCAAATCAATTAATATTCTATTGGCAAGAAAGAAAGAACCTTCAAGGTGTAAAACCTTCAACACAAGCATATATCTTTCAATGGTTTTGAATTTTTTTGAGCACAAAGTATGGAATGGAAAGAGTTTCCAAGAAGAAAGGAGATGCATGAAGGTAATGAGTAAACAAAATAAAGACACTAAACTTCACACAACCTAGTGTAGGAAAATTACAAACACCTTTCATTGGGTTTGAATACAAGGCATGCCACACCATGAGTGGTTTTAGTTTTAGAAGTTCCAAATTTTTAACATAGATGTAAATAGTCATAAGTGATTTTGGAACCTTCTAAGCAATAAAATGCCATTTCCATAATGACTGAAAGTTGAAAACAACATTCAATAATTTTAATGGCTACCTAGTTAACCTAATTATTTTTAGTATGTATGTAGGTAGATCTATAAGTAGTTATGTTGTAAGTAAATAGGTAAATAACCCTTAAGTAGGTTTATATTGTTGTCCTTAAGTAGGCCTTAGGGAGCGTATGTAGCCTACATAACCCTCAAGTAGTCCTAAGAAGCTTACATAGCCCCTAGGGGTGTGTGCACTCTAAGGTGGCTCATTTTTAGTGAATGTTTCACTCCCTAAAAGTCCATATTGTAATGTTAAAGTGCTAGTCTATTTTGATATCATTAATTTAATGAGAATTACCTAGTGGTTAATGAACAAAAAAGCCCATATGAAGAATCACCATTCTAAACAATTCTTTAATGTACATGTTAAGAGAATAAAAATTAAAATCCACCCAAAAATGATTATGATATGGACTTATGAAAATATGACTCATTTTAGGCCATTCAAAAGTCCATAATTTGTTTTGGCTAAATTTTTTCTAACAATTTTTTTGCATATATGTTTTTAAAAAAAAACCATATCATATATTGAGTCCCTATAATATATCCCAAATAAAATTCATACGCAAAAATACATGTATATAAAAGCACAAACAATAAACCAGTCCATATTTTTCAATTTCAAAAGTCCATTACTATATATTTGGTGTATATATGTTATATTTTTTTATAGATGTTTTCTTCTTTGAGTTGAAAATTTAACTTTAGCCACAAATTTGAAAATTTATTGTTTTTATGTCATGTTAATACATGTAAATGCATGTCACTATGCAAAAAATTGGATTGCAATGCAAAAAGTGAACCACCCTACCTTGCAACCATTCCTAGGTCAGCATTGGGTAGGCTACATACCCCCTAAGTAACCTACATACCCCTAGGTAGGCCTTAGGTAGATTACATAGCCCTATAGCACCTATGATAACCCTTAAGTAGGTTAATGTTGTCCCTAAGTAGGCCTTAAATAGTTCATTTGACCATTTATAATTTAGTTTTATTTTTTCCTTAAGCCTTAAGTAGCTTGCATAGTCCCTCCTTAAGATAGCCTATGGTAGTTGCCTTTAGGTACATTATAAAACTCTTAGGGTAGCCTACAATAGTCCCTAGGGTAGCTTACAATAAATTTTAAGTAACCTACATAGCTTTTAAGGTAGTTTACGATAGTCTTTAGGTAATTTAAATAGCCATTAGATAAATCCACATAACCCCTATATCTAAGTAGGTATAAATAACCCCTAGGTAAAATACATGGCGTCTAGGTAGGCATATGGAACCTCTAGGTAGTTTACACAACCCCCTAAGCAACCAAGATAATCCCTAGGGTAACCTACATAACCCTTAGGTAACTTACATAACTACATAACCCCTAAGGTAGCTTACATAGTCCCAAGGGTAACCTATGATAACTTTTGATTATCCTATGGTAACTTCTATAAGTAGCTTACATAATTTTAAAATAAATTACATAGTTGTTAAAAAAAACTTACATAGCTTTTAATGTGGTTTACAACAATTGCTACTTAACATACATAACCCCTAGATAACCTATATGACTTATAGGATAGCTTAGACAACTCCTATGGTAACCCCTAGGTAAGCTTAAGTAATTTTTGTAAACCCTAATAAAATAGTTCTTAGGTAAACCTAGGTAGGCTGTGTAAATCCTAAGCTAACGTAACTTATCTAAGCTTATGTAGGTTGGGGTAAATTAACTAGCCTAAATTCATTAGGCTACTTAAGTAGAATAGAAAAAATATTTATTAAAATGACAAATTATTTAACATAAAAAAAAATTGGTGCAATGATAAAAAAATTATTTTTCAAAAGTGAAAGACAAAGGATCAAATCTTAAGTCTTGCAACTTAATTTAGGTTAAGTAGTCTTAAGTGCTTAGCTTAGGTAGGTCACCTAGGTTCCTAGTTTAGATTGCTTAGGGCCCATCTTTTAGCCAAAATGTATTAATAGCTTAACCTAGGCTCCTAGCTAATCTAAAAAAAAAGGACTAACTTAATGAATTTGACTAATTATTAATGAATTCATTATGTTTATAATAAGTGATTTGTATTGACTCAATGATTGATCACTTTCATCATGGTAATTTTTCAAATTCATTTAAAATCTATTGAAAACATAGTGAACTCATCACATATTGTGGTAGTGTTGATGGCTATCAAATTGTTAATATTATTGCCTTGTCTTGAGGGGAGGACTTGTATTCTTGCACAAACCAAAACACCACATCCCTCACTTGCCACCAAACCCTAATTATAGTCCTAACTAGAACCCTATGGGTATGCTATTGTGAGACTAATGGTTGAGATCGAGAATAATGGCAATATCTACAATGATCATGAGAATGAATGTCTCAAACATCACATTTCATGGTCTCATAGGGCTAGAAAAGACAATTTGCTATGTTCATTTTGTTTGGGGGGGGGGAGGGGGGACACGGGGTGACAAAGGGTGGGAACTTTTTCAATGCATTATACCCAATGTCACCATATTCTTCACCCAACTTAAAGGAACACAAACAATTTATAACTAGACACTCTTGCAATCTATTGCTGAGGGTTAGGTACATTCACCCATGGGCAAAGTCTACTAAAATTGATTCCAAAGGGATTACCATGTCCATATTCCAAAGGGGAATATCATGTTGTCAAAGTGGCCTTTGAATTTTTATTTTTTTTGTCCTTTCATGCATCATACAAGGAGTTTTCTTACTCCATTGTCATAGATTACCTATACAAAAGAGTGGTGCTAAATTTTGCTTCCAATAATTTATGCCCACATTGCCCAAAAACACACTCTATTGTAATAGGACTACAAAAAGTGGTGCTAAATTTGATCCCAATAAGTGAGTCCCACAATACCCAACTCAAGACAGCACCGACCTTATGGAGCTGCTGCAAAAGTGCATATACAGTTAGTTGCAATTTCATTTTGCATGTCCAACCTCCTTCTTGCATGATGAATTTTAGGGTTTCATAGTAAACCATTATGAATTTTAGGGTTTCATAATGACCTCCTTCGTGCTTAGTTAGAAACCCTAAAATTCATAAAAAACTAAGGTCCGACATAAAAACTAATTAGTATTGGGAAACTAATCCCAATAAATTCATAAATTCTAACCTTAGTTTTTATGAATTTTAGGGTTTCATAGTAAACCTTAGGAGTTTTTATTTCCATGTCCGAACTCCTTTTTTGCACCCATTTCAGGGTTTCCATACTAACCTTAGGAGTTTTATGAATTTTAGGGTTTCCATAGTAACCTTAGGAGTTTTTATTTTCCAGGTCCAAACTCCATTTTTGCACCCATTGTAAGGGTTTCCGTACTAACCTTAGTTATATGCATTAGAGGGTTACCATAGTAACCCTAGGAGTTTTATGAATTGGGTTGTGAGCCATAGAAGAAGACCAGGCACACACAATCTCATGAAGTGAACAAAAAGAGGAAGATATCCATGAGCTACCACCAAAGCAGCAACTTCTCTCACCTAAAGCACCACAAGTACCACCAAGTCCAAAGACAACTATAGGAAAAGGGCAAGGAGACATCTGTGCTTCCCCTTTTCTTGTGTTACCTACCTAATCAAAGGGGAAATGCAAAGAAGCTTACATAGTAGTGAAAGGAAAGGAAAGGAAAGGAAACAAAGGGACCACTTTACACCCATTTCAATGTATTGATGTGAGCATTTGGGTTTATCTACAATAAGATAATGCGGTTTTTTTGTCCTCCTTAACTTAGGACAAATAGGCCTTTGGTTCATGACACATGTGTGAAGTAAAGTAAACTTTGTGATTTCAACCATTTCAATGAAGAATACGGAGTGTGCAATATTTGTCATATTTTTGACACTTGTGTGTATAATATGTGTCATCACACTTTGGGTGCCAATCTATAATAATAGGGGCCCAAGTGACAAATTTGGACCCCTTTTTTAACCAACCAACCAACCAAGGAGTGCCACCTCTTTACTCCTAAGGTTAAGGTGATGGTGGTGGTGGTTGTGGACCTTCTTCTTTCATCCAAAAGTAGTTCCCATGGGGCCAAACCTGAATTTGCCTCGTATTTTCTTGGGAAAAACAAAAGGTGGGCAAAGAGGAGGACTACTTTTTTTTTTTTCAGAATCCTTCAACCAATCAGGGCGTGCCACAACTCATGGTTTTTTTGGGGTCAAGTGTCAATAAATGAAGAGTGTGAATGCGCCACACATCAATCCTTTCTCAACACGTCTTTCACCGAAAGATCAAATATATGCCACGCAGGCCTGGAGCCAGTCATGGCCAGCACACCCCAAGGGAATGGGCTGGCGTGTTTGGACAAGATCAAACGGCCGGACTACTTAATTATTTTAACTTGGCCTGTCAGTTTTATTGACTCACGCACCCCCAAATTAACACTACCAGCTGGCCCAAGTTTCCCACGTGTCAGTCAACACTATTAAAGACCATAACCCTAATTAATTGCCACCACTCCAGAGTTTTGTTTCAACTTTTTTTTCTTTTTTTTCTTTTGGGGGGGGTGGGGGGGGGGGGGG
>Ga0209611_10014702_pt1 | contig 10388 bp, 7 predicted proteins | sample S1TSphgellanicum_3_FD_187693 | JGI IMG/M metagenome (GOLD analysis project Ga0209611, IMG submission 187693) | Host-associated microbial communities from peat moss isolated from Minnesota, USA - S1T2_Fc - Sphagnum magellanicum MG (SPAdes) (version 2) | ecosystem: Host-associated > Plants > Peat... | reverse complement strand
TGGAATTCACCTCAGGCATGGTCACATCCAAGGTGAACATTCGTCCATTCCTTTCCCCTTTTGTAATCAATTTGCCTTGTTTCTTCATGTCTTCTATAAAACATCCATTTGGGTTGAATGTCACCTATAAACCTTATTCCACCATTTGGCCTATGGAAACCAATTTTTTTATTATGGTTGGAACATGAAGTACATCTTTCAAGTATTTTGTTTGCCCATCTTGCATGGACAATGGCACCTTGCCGATTTTTGTGATGGGATGTGTGGTGTCATCACCAGTTTTCACAAACCCTGGTGTCTTCAAATCCTTTGTGTTTCTAAACCATTCTCCATGATTAATCATGTGCTTTGAAGCTCCAGAATCCACATACTAGATATTGTTGTCTGATACACTTCCTATCATTGAATTTGCCATGTGTTGCATCACAAATAGTTGCTCATCACCTTGATTGCTAGTCGATGCATAATTCCCTTGTTGTAGCTTTCCATTTCGTGCATCATGCTCCCTTTGATAACAATTATTCGCCATGTGCCCAGGTTTCCTGCAGTAGTAGCAATTTGAATCACTATTTGGTTCTTAACCTCGATGACTTCCACCATGACCTCCATGACTTCCTCAACTTCCTCTTCCTCCAAAGTTTCCTCGTCCACCTCCTTGAGCTTGAACTTCATGTTCATAATGTTCACCATGCAAACTTTCGTGTCGACTTTGAAATGAAGTTTTATCACCTCCACCTCTAGTACCTCTATTAGTATTTGAGTATAAAGCACTTTCTTGTGATCCTCCATTGGATGAAGTACCAACAATTCTCATCTTTTCACTTATAAATAGTGTTATTAAGTCTTGGAAATTAGAAAATGTTTTTCGAACTACAATTGAAATACGAAACTAGTTATAGTCTTTTCCAAGTCCATTCAAGGTGACGGCCACTAAATCTTCATCATCTATAGGGGCTCCTATAGATGCAAGAGCATCTGCAAGATTTTTCACCTTTATAGAATAGTCACTGATGTTCATCTTGTTTTTCATGTATATTATGCAACTTTTGCTTGAGCTGCATTTTACGGGCTTGTGTATTGGTGCCATACATCTTCACTAATGTATCCCAAGCTTGTTTGGGTGATTTTGCATCTTGAATATGCACAATCATGGAATCGGACACACTCACAAAAAGCCAATACAAGACTTTCCTTGTTTTTTCATTCCAAGCTTTATTGGCTTGAATTTGTTGTTATGTGGGGTTTTCTGGGAGAGGAGGTTCTTTCTCATCACCAGTTATGAATTCCCAATAGCCTTTCCCCATCAAGAAATTCATAATCCTAAATTTTCACACTTGGAAATTTTTTTGTCTAGTTTCTCAATTGTAATTTGAGAAAGATCGTCCACCATCTCTTAATGCAACATTCAATGTCTTCTTGGGGTTTCACAAATGATTTTAATTCCTTCCATGGGTTTTTAGGATTGGGATTAGGGCTTTCCTTCCTTAGGTTTATAGGATTAGGTTAGGGTTAGGGTTGAACAAGATGGACCTTGCATATGTACTAATGTATGTCTTAAGTATTATACGAAAATTTATACTATACATAGGGTTCACGTATATGTATGTATCTTGTATAATATTTTTTATGGTATTAAGTACATAATTACATACCACACTTTTGTATGAAGGTCTTGATAATGTATTTGTGTTTCCCAATCTTCAAACTCCTTCCTTCAAGTTCTCCCAAGTTGTATTTGCTCCACTTCAAAAAATTGTTTTGATGTCTTCTCAAAACAAATTTCCATCACAACAACTTTGCAAAGGTACACCGCTCATATATGACCTTGGATCGATCTGAAATTTTGGTGAAACATGAACAACTATGTCTACTACCTTCTTTCAAAATGTCAGCTCATTTAACTTCATAAAATGAGAGATCTTGCTACTTCCTTGAAGTCACCTCAAATTGAGACTTGAACACAAAATGACTTACAACTTGCTCTTAGCAACTCCAAACTCCTTGAGATTTTGATAGACACATTAGATATATGTCTTCTATATTTGGTCAAAATTTTAGCTCTATTGATGATGACCATAAAGAGTTATTGCTTTCAAAAGAAACTGACTTCAAAACTGAGACTGAAACTTTAGATGCTTGGATCTCTCTCAATACAGATCCAAATGACATGACATTTCTCTCACATATACATTCCTATATGATCTATAATATCTCAAAACTACAGATCCAAAAATGCTCAAACAAAGGAGATATGACCAAAAAACCATATCTAGCACAGAGTCTTCAAAGGCTCATAACTTTCACAAAACATATCTTTTTTTTAAAAAAAAATTGAAAATAAAAGTGTTTTATAGTCTTCTATTATCTCCCCAAGTTTCACTTCAAGATCATTTCATAGTAGATCTAAATCTAGATTTAAAGATCTGACTTCCACAACCTTAATATGTTGATCTCCTCTCACCTCTTTTCTTTTCTTTTCTTTCTCTTCACATTCTTTCCTTTCCCCATTTCTCTTTTTCACTTGAAAAAATCCTATGATATTATTAGAGACTCTCAAGCTCTAATTCTAGAGACTTTATAGCTCTAAATCTCTTTCAACTTTTTCATTCAATAACCTAAGCTCTGATACCATGTTAACAAATAGGAGATCTACTCAAGTGCAAACATAAATCTTTATTGAAAGGAAACTACAACATGATTCTCACAACACAGAACATAACATCAAGAACTCCTTAAGGTTCTTGTCACATGAAATACACAAACTTGTGTAATGAAAAAAAGAGGACCAAACCATCAACACTAAAGTATTTAACTAAAAGACTAAACCACAAATAACCAAACTAATATAAGTAAATAAAGTAATTCAACCTTGTGAAAGTAACCTAGTTACTTTCCTACTTTAATAACTAATGAGACCTAACTAGTTGAGCTTGAATTCTCAACATGGATGACCATGCACCAAAAAACACAAATGCCCAACACCCGCACAATCAACAAAGTCGAGGCTCTTGGGTTTGTTTATTAAAAAAAAGGCAAGAAAATAAATTGGTGTATTCTTGTGGTGTGGGCAATACACAATCAACTCCACAAAGTACAATATCTAGAAATAATTTTGTGTGGCAAACTCATGCAGTGTAGTGGATTCGGATAGGTTGGAAGAGTGCCACAAAAAGGAAGAGGAGGAGGACCTTATGTGAATTGACATTATGCCAAGAGCCCATAGCCAATGGCAACTTGTTGTCTTTAGAAAATTTCATGTGCAATGTGTACAACAATGGCAAGAGTACGTATTTGCCTTGGAGCTTCCAAAGTTCTAAAAGACAATGTCTTCGCATTGCTGAAGTTGAAAGAGGAGGCTTAGAACAATTTTGAAAAGGTTGAGGTTCATGTTGAGAACCACCTCTTTCTTATTACAAAGGGTGAAGAAGTTATCTTTGTTATAATCACTACAAAATCTGTGATCTTCGTTCTTAAGAAAATTCTAGAAAAGTAGTAGGGGTGATTCTTGTTGGGCAATCACAGTTTGCTTGAGTGTACAATTTTCTATATATTATTGAGTGGATTTTGTATTACAAAAGCTCATGTTGTAGACTGATTTATTAGTATAACTATTGTGGGTATTAGTATTTATTGATTGATTATTACTGTACCAAGTACAAGGATCTTTGAAAATTAACAAGGCGGTCCAACAAAAAATTAACCTACAAAGTTTTGACACATATAAATGAGGCCTTATGATTGAACTAGACGAATATCACAAAAACTAAGCTCACGATTATAAAAAATCTAGTTAATTGATAAATTTTTTTTTGGCAATTAGGGTGGACAATGATTATAGATAGGAGGTGAAATAAAACATTGTGGCCTCAGGTAAAGAAACCATGTGTCTCCAAACTGGGAATAGTAGGTTTATGTCATTAATTGGGTTTAGGAATTAGTAAGACGACATTGAAGGCTGAAGACTTCAAAACCCAATGCTCATTATAAGTATCACAAAATACAATGTAATTCATTAATTTATTTTTTTTTGAACACGTGAACTTGGCTCCCATTGAAAAAGGACACATAGGCAAATTGACATTGGCACGTGGTGCCCATGGGATGGTTAAGTGGGCTATAGGTAAGAATCAACCGAAAGGTGATTCGTGATGGTTAGTCATGCACAAATGGCCCCACCCCTCTCTAGGTCCCTTTTAGCCTTTTTTTCTTTCATTGGTCTTAGGCAAATGTTCACACGCCAATAGGTTGCCAAATTTTGCATAGATTGAATATTCTATTATAACATTCATACCTAAGTATGGAAATTGAGCGTGCCAAACTTGAAGATGATTATATCAAGATATTAACAAACTAATGTTATTAGTGCCCTTAACAAAAGATTATATATTTTCACAACATTCTTGGATTTCCAAGGACTAGCATCAACTTTTGAAATATGAAAAGGACAATCAACATGTTGCCACTATTGATTGTGATGCACAATGGGGTTTACATAAAGGCAAAAATCCATATAGGTACTTGCGAGGCTCAAATGAAAGCAAGGATTGAGTACTTGTGGCCCATAGTGCATGAACATATGATATTGTGTCATTGGCTTTTGGGAAAGGGATTTTAGCAAAGCGCAACGGGCTATAGGTGGATTGGGTTGGTGATGCAACTTTAACCAACAAAATAAAAACAAATTGCGCTCGTATTAAAGGTGTCTACCCCCTCATCGAAAGGTGTTGCAGTCATCATTGTCAATGTTAATAATGTTGAGGGATTGAATGTTGTTTAGCAAGAGGGCATGGAGAGATCCATAGGGCATTCATGCAAAAGCACGTCTTGAAATGGAAATGACATGCATGCAAGAATTCAAAGAATCAGTGGACTTGGAGCTTAAAGTTGCGAGTTTAGATAGTTTGGCTATCAATGTAAAGAAAATGATGGCCTAAGCAAAGCTAATAGCTACACAATCTGAAGTGCAAGTGGTTGAATGTATGCTTAACAATGCAAATAGTAAGTGAACATAAATTTTTTCTTTGGTTAATTGGAATCAATTTTCTTTCAAAGCAAGTTGTTTCTATTTATTCTTTCATTGCCAAAATTGTGAGTAGTTTGTTTCTTGAAATGTTGGGTTGTTGTAAGTTTTGAAATCATGTGGGTTGTTCAAGCCTTTTTTAATCTTTAATGATCCCCGATCATTTGCAATCATGGTTTTTTCGAAACCCTTATGTAGAATAGACTGTAATTTTGGAATTAAATTTAGCAAAGTTAGAAAAAAACCTAGCCATGATTTTACAACAATAAACATAACTATATAGTAATTAATGTAAGTAATTGAATATCATTTTTTAAAAAAATTCATGTAAGAATTTATTTTTTAATAACAATTGTTAGTTCACTATTTATAATTTGAAATAAATATTTAAAATATGTATTTTTAAAATTATAGTAATTATATTATTTTACATTAATTATATTATTTATAAGTTGACCATATTTAAAGAAGTAATAAAATATTTTTAAATATTTCAGTTATTTAATTATCTATGAATTATGTATTAATAACTTGTGAGTGACTAGATAGCTAGTTTGTTAAATATTAAGAAGTTATTAGTTATTCAAGTAATTGATAATGAATATTTAATATTTGTGGTGGATAATTTATAATTTAAATATATGTAAGTTTAATCATTATTAATTAAATGATTATCTAATTATTTAATGAACCATGTCCTTGAATTTTTAAAAAAATTAAAAATTAAGAAAAAAAGGCATGAAGAAAGTTTTGGAATTACAACTTAGTTGTGAAAAAGTTGCAACTTTAAAACTTATACTATATTGTTTATTCTTCATTCTTATTTTGAACGGTATATAAACAAGGGGTGTGGTCATTCAATTTCACATTAAGAAATTTATGTAATGGGATGAGCCAATTAAAAGGCTTAACCCAAAACAAAAAAACAAATTATGCACAATTCTAAAGTATTTACCTCCCTAACCTATTTATTTACCTAGGTAAATAAGTACTTACTTACCTAAGTACTTACTTATATGAGTAGGTATTTAGCTTAGGAGGGTAGGACCTACCTACCTACCTTTTTACTTAAGTACATAAGTAGGTATGTAGCATAAGCTTGTAGGCACCTATTTATGTACCTACCTAAATACCTTCCAACCTAATATTAATATTTTTTATTAAATTTATTTTTAAATGCCACATGGCATATTTAAATTGGGCTATGTGTCATAATATAAAATCATCCAAACATTTGAATTAGATGTATTAAATTATTTCAAAATAATAATAATATTATTATTATAAATAAATGAAATATTGGGACATGTGGTAGCACATCATTTGCCCTCAATTGTGACCAAAATAGTTGCATTTTAGTTGTATGTGACAATATGTATATAATGGAATCAAAAGATGAACTTGTACTTGTTGATTTTTTCTTTCATCTAATACCCTTTGTTGTTTGCGACACATGCGACCTGTCCAAAGTGACTAAAGAGATTTTTGTCACAAATGCAACAAAAATTTATTTGTAAAAACTAGTCAATTTTTTTTTTTTTTTTTTCTAGCGGTACCATCATGGTTGTTGCACTTGCTAATGTTTTGAAAATCCAATTACCAAAGTATCACAATAATGACGATCTAGTATTACACATTCGATAGCTAACCAAAGTATGTGTAACTAATGGTGAAGACACAAATACTCATAAGATACAATAATTTCCTAATTATTTAAGAGGATGAGTTGCTAACTGGTTTGTTATATATGAAACTACACATCCAGCTACAACATGGAATCAAATATAGCGAACATTCATTACACAATTTAGTGCAATTCGAAATGGAGGGCAAGTTGTAACAACTTTATGTTATGTCAACCAATATTGGATGTTTTTGTGACCATGAAAGGTCAAAAGGCTTGTATGTCTGAAGAAGAAATTCAGGAAAAAGAATTAAGTCCTATGAGAGGACAATGAACTAAATGGGGACAAGAAAAAAAATCCTTCAAGATGTAATAAAAGAACCACAATCCACATCTATGTCATGGGCTTAGGGGAGGACAATACATTTTTCTAGACTTTTGGATGTGTTGTCCTATGGTTGGGTGGAGAACTTTTGTTGATTTCTAGTTTTATATATTAAATATGCACATTTCAGATTTGTTATATTTGCAAAGTTGGATGTTTGACCTCCAAGTGCTATCTGAAATAATTTGTGCCCAAGTCCAAATACAATAGCTTTTCCAACTACTTTGCAAATATGGTTTTGTGACCCAAACAAGCTTTTAATCGAACCAAAATTTATGCCAATGTTTCAAGCATTCCCATCTCTTCCTCTTAGTGTTTTTCCAAAGTTCTCAAGGCAAAAAGGCAGTGCATCAAAGCCAATTGGACTTCTTTTGCTTGTACCAAAATCTTCCCGTGGCCAATTAAAATGGTTAGTTATGTACAAACCAATGACGATTTTGTTTAATTATGTACAAAATAGATATTTCTTGAATTCTAACATTCGGAAGTCACTTTTCTACAATGTAATGTATTATGAAAATATATGAAAAATGCCAAAAAATCTAATTATCACAAAAAATAGTTAAAATGAATGGAAGCTTCAAGCCTTGACATCAATTTCAAAATGTCAAAATTTCGTTAATTCTTTCTCCTATTTCTTGAACCACATACAAGCACTCATATCATGGAATTTAAAAAGAGAAGCACATGTTTACATGCTTTTACTGGCCTTTCACCTTTTAACATTACTTGGTATCCAAGTCCTCATTTTCTTTTTCATTGCCTTTAGACTTTTCATTACTATATGGAACCACCATTATGTTCAATTGAGGCACAAGTGTGTCGTGTTTTCTACTATAGATAGGATGAGGGGTCTTGTAAGTATCATCCGAGCCACAATCTTTAAGCATTTCGAGCCAATTCTTTGGTAGCATATTGTCCATTTTTGTTATGTGATGGCTATGAATTCCCATGACATATTCAACTTGCCTCTTGTAGTGAATTCTAAAATTATGGTTTGTGGGTCATCCATGCCAAGCATGGTTTCTTGGAGTGTGAAGTAAACTACTCATAACTTCCAATATGAACATTTGTATTAATGTTGCATAACTCTTGTAGTCTTGCAAGCTAACACATGATGTCTATTCTTTGATAGCCACCTTGAACTTTAGTTGTACCCTTCCTAGCTCCCTTTGATCGACCACTGGGTACATGTCCATATCACTTGCAATCCTACATGAATGTGGAAGATGAGACCTTTCCGTTGTGAAAAAGGTAAAATATTGAAGAATAAAATATACAAGATAGAATATCATGTTGTTTGTGGAAAATATATTTCTCGGATTCAAAATCACAAAACGCAAATACAAGACCTTGTTTCATGTTGTCCATTCAAGTTTTTATAATGTATTATGCATCGATATTTGTAAAAAGGCTTTGATGATATTTGTGGCCATTTTTAATACTATTATTAATATTGCACCGTTTTGACCTTCCATTATAATGAGGTTATTTGGATTTGTAAATAGATCCAAATCCTTTGATGGTCTTGATTTTATATATGAATTTAAATGTTTGTCATCTTCGCATTCTAGTTCAACGAATTCCCATTTTACGAAACGAAAATTTATGTTTGTTCAGTTTCCACGTAACTAAGGTCTAAATGGGGTTTTTTTTTTTGTTTGGCATTTTATGTCAGGATATATTCTACCATTTTTGACACTCATGTTGAACTGACATATTCATAGTACTAATTAGGGTTTAATGGCAAGTATTTAATCGAAGCAAGATGACAATTGGGTCAAAATATGATTGGGGGTTTAAGGACCATCTCCTTTTATATCAACTGGACCCCTTTGCTTAAAACATGTTGTAACATGTTGTTTAATGACACATTCATTTTGAAAGTTTGATTTTCTTCATGGATAGATACATTATTAATGTACTATTATATGCATAACATGTCAAATTTGAACAAATTTTAGGTTTACCAAGTCATGGAAAAAATCCAAAACTTCAATGTCTTTTGAGAAAAAAAAAGTTCAAAGATTCATAAGGAATTTTTAAACAATTTTTTTTGGCCCAAGTTTCTTATCACAAACACCTTAGGTACTAATGTATATAAAATGTATGTGTTGTAACCCTAACTTTGGGCTCACGACCAAAACAAGGGTTTGCAAAGTTGTGGGCCAAGAGTGAAGCTTAGGAGTCACATTTCATGCTCCTGGGAATGTAGGAGAGTGTGAGGGAATGAACCCCACACTTCCAAATGAGCTCCCACTTTGGGAGTTGGAGTCTCAATAGATTTCCAAATTTTTAAAAGGCAATTTCAGGGGTCAAAACTCATTAGATTGAAAATTCTCTTATACCATTCAAAAGCTCTTGGAACTTAGATGTTTAAAATGGGCTTGCATGAACCATTTGGGTACTTAAAACATAAGTTATGGCCAAAAGAAAGGCTGAGAGTTAAATTGTCAATTTCACTCCTGATCACTAAAAGTAAAAAATCTCCTTGATTTAATTTCATATAGGTGGCATGCCACATACCGTTCAAAAGCTTTCAATGAAGGTTATAACTTTGCTTAGAACTTCAGCTTAATCGAAGGTTTGCACAAAAAGTTATGGGCCTTCAAAGTTGTAGGAATATCAATTTCGGGAATTTCAGGACTTTCAACCTAGGAGTCCTTAGAAAAATGACATTTGGGTGTAGGCTGTGGCCAGGCACAAATAATACTATAAGGGGGAAGGTGGTGGCTTCCCCCAACTCCAGGCCATGGTGAGTTTTGTGAGTTCGTGTTCACTCGTGGTTCGTCCATGCACCAAAAATGTTCTAACTACCCACTAACCAATTTGTTGTTTGGTTTGTTTGGTTTGTGTGAATAATTAATGCACTTGTCATTCGTCCTAGTCCTCATCCCAGAGCTCTAGCACGCCCTTCTACCCCCGAAATGCTATGAGCCAGGGAGCGTGCCCCAACTTCTTATCTTTTCGTTGTTTTCACCTTTGGATTCACATTTGAGTCTATCAAGGAATTTAAGGGTGCGTTCGTATGAGTATGACAAAAACCAAATACTTTATTGTAATGTAAAAAGTTTCAAAAAATGAAATTTGAGAATTTTGGGCCATTGATATAATGTGGCCCACATTTGATAAATTTTATTGTTTTTACTTTCATGATTGAAAACAATAGATATTTTTTATGCTTATATAAAACTTAGAACATAGTTATTTCATTTGACATGAAAAAAAAGGGAAATCTAAAATAGTTCAAAGAAAAAATGAAGAAAAAAGTGAATTTGGGTCTTTAATGTTCCTTAGGGGCTATTCTAATTGTGATTTGATTCAATTTGTCGCAACCCTAACCTTGGGCTCGCGACCAA
>Ga0209611_10014698_pt1 | contig 10393 bp, 12 predicted proteins | sample S1TSphgellanicum_3_FD_187693 | JGI IMG/M metagenome (GOLD analysis project Ga0209611, IMG submission 187693) | Host-associated microbial communities from peat moss isolated from Minnesota, USA - S1T2_Fc - Sphagnum magellanicum MG (SPAdes) (version 2) | ecosystem: Host-associated > Plants > Peat... | reverse complement strand
GAATTATTAAGGAAAAACCCATTATATTAGATTTTGGAAACCAAACCCCATCGGGTATTAGAATGGTTATATGCATACATACCAGACTGGTATCAACATTTCAAAAACCTGCCCCAAACCTGAACCTGGGCAGTTCTTTAATTATTTTTTATGGAAACTCGAATATTTCACCATGCAAAAAATATAATCTTCAAAAAAACCTCCCAAAGAAACCAAAATCCTTCATGATATTATAACTCTATAACTAATCTCAAGTTTTCCAACACTAGCCAAAATATCATCTTTCAAAAATCCTCATCTAAAAATAGATCTATTACCTAGGGGCCAAAACTCATTAAGCTACTATATACTCTTCAATGAATCTGAACACAATATCCTTGCCTACCAAGGCAAGGCCAACAAACTTGCCATCATTGCCCTGGGAAAAAAATAGGAATAAAAATTACACCTTTACAATTGGCAATTAGAGAGGTATTGATTCAGCCCAGTTGACATTTTACAATTATTGAGCATCAGAGGCAGAATAGCATCTTCCAACTTCATATGTGACAACAAAAAAAATCCCTTTTTTGTAAAAAGCCTGTGAAATTTAACTGAACATCTGGGAACCCACATTTTAACCTAGTTTGAACTCTAAACCTCTCCGAATCATTTTATTGGCCTTGCCTACCAAGGCAAGAAGGATATTGTGTTTAGACTCATTATAGAGTATAGTAGCTTAAGGGATTTTGGCCCCTAGGTAATAATAATAGGTCTATTTTCATATGAGGATTTTTGAAAGATGATATTTTGGCTTGTGTTGAAACTTGAGATTAGTTATAGAGTTATAATAATATCTTGAAGGATTTTGGTTTGTATAGAGGATTTTTTTTAAGATTATATTTTTGCATGGTGAAATATTTGAATTTCCATAATTCTTGTTTTGCCTTAAGATACTTTTTAATGTAAATGGCAAGGCCACAGTGTGACACACCCCTTGTTGTTTTTGTGTCATGACCTTTGATCGGTTGTGAAGTCCTTTGTATTGTTTTGTGTCACGACCTTTTGATTGGTTGTCAAGACCTTGGTATTGTTTTGTGTCATGACCTTAGATCGGGTGTCAAGACCTTTGATGATGCGGCATCCTTGACACCAACACTAAATCTTGATTTTCAACTACAAATGTTTTTGGTCGTCCTTGTGAGGAGTTGTTTTACATTGTGTGCAATATAATTCAGCATAGTACTAAGAGTAAAATATTCATGTGTACCATTCTGTGCTCAATTGTCAGCATTGCGATGAGGAGCAAATATCTGATTTGATTTCTATACTCGATGTCAATTGTAGAATCTAATTTAGAACTGGGGCCAACCCTTTAACAATGGGAATTTTTGTCAGACCAATAAGGTAGAATCCAGACTCCGGAGGTGCCAACAACCGTTGAAATAAGCAATTTTGACTAGAACAAACCACAAAGTTCCTTAAAATTTTGCATGCACCTATTTTTCCTCATTTGGCCAGGAAGAAAAATGTTTGAGCACTTTGAATTCCTTTGACTCCAAGATAGCGATGTCAATGGTCTATTTAATTCACTTATGAATATTTATACCTACATTGTGTACACAAGCAATTTTACCTGAATACACTAAGGTAAGTTGTGGTTCACAAATACCCAATCTAGATTGTAAAATTGGGATGCACCCATGTTGGGTTTCTAGTTTTTACCTAGCCGATTTGTAAAGATCCATAGAAAGAACCTACGAGGCAAGAAAAATAGTTATATCTACCCCCCCCTCCCCCCCCTTCTTCATGCAATTTCATGTTTAAAATTGAAGTGATTCCTTCAATCTTTGTTGTTTTTACAGATTCCAGTTCCATAACACTCTCCATGCACCATATCCAAGGCTCACCAAAATTCCTTGCAAGCACCTTACTAGGCACAATGGCCAACAGCCAGCATGTTCCATAATACATAACAAAGTGCACAAGTAATGTGCATGGCTATTATACATTGAACCGTTACTTCACTCAAGATAATTTTTAAAAAACATTCAAACTCACTAATTCCAACAATTTCATTGGCCATAAAAAAATTTCTTCACTCCTACACACAAGTCTATTCAACACCCTCTATATATATTAATACACTAGTATTATAACCCTTGTCTGTATACATACAAGGTTAGAAAACCCATAGGTTTTTTCTAATGTATGTGAAGGCACCTTTTCTCTCACGAACATTTTTTGCCTCCTTAGAGAGCTTGATGGCAGCACCATACATGGAAAGTGCCTTCTCTTCATTTGACAAAATCACAGCTGTTTGAAATTCTAGCGGATCTTTATGGTACATAATGACCTGGAATGGGCGATTCCGGGAATTTTGGTCTCATAGTTCCCAAAAAAATGAGACCACCCAATGACAAAGAGCCACATGTGAGCTTATACTGCAACCCCAGGGTCTCCTTGCACATGTGAGAACAGGGGTCTCTTTGTAGCCTTGGAATTTTTTGGGGTAATTTTAATGATGGACCCAGTCATCGTCTTTTTTGAGTAATTAGAGAGAAATAGCAAGTGATTTGCAGGGGTTTAATTATAAATTTCTTTTTTTTTTGGGCAAAAGGGTGGAGGTCATGCTTGGTTTTTTATTGTTTTTAGGCATTGTCTTTCTACACTCTAAGGTGAAGGTTTTTTTTAAAAAAAAATTTAATCAACTCATATTTTGGAAATTTTTTGTACAAATGGATGCAATGATGAGTTTAGCATTTTGGGTGATTTTTATTGTGTTCAATTTTCATCTTGTGCTCATAAATGACAAAAATTATCAGGTTTTGATAAGTTCTTAATTGTTTTACAATTTTTGCCAATTCTTATGGCTGCTAGTTATCATTTTTTTCGAGAACCCTGTCGAACTGGTCACTTGGGGGTTGTGCAGGGATTAGTTTGGTTCATATCCCCAGAATGTGTGATAAAAAACAATTTATTATGGTATGATCTATTTAGCATTTCAAATTTTATTATTGAAGTTGACGACTTACACAGTATTCGGTGCTGTCAATCGATGGGCTATGTCACCATTAAATCCTATGATAACATTGAAGATTATTATCTTTGAAGTTGAGAGGAAAAAAAAAAAGAATGATGTCTGATTTTTATTACAGTTTAAGTGCCCTAAGTTGCCTCCACAACGGTGTCTGAAAAGACAAAGGGTTAAGGTTTTCACCACTTTAATATGAGAAATGATTTTTGCATTGGGGGTTAGTTTTATTTGACTATTTGGGGAGTGTTAAAAATAAGGGTGCTTTGAACGCTTCGGCTCTAGGCTCCCAGGGTTCTACTTGTTGGAGCCGGAACCTGAGAACCCCCATTCTGGACCCCTCACCGATACTTCATCCAACAGACCCCAGGGTACAGCCCGTGCTTCACTACATGTGCGAGGCCCTTCTGGTCACCACCCAGGCAGATAGATACCTTGGTAGTAGATACTTGTCATTTTCCACCCCCACACACACACACACTTAAAAGTCAAGAGGCCAACTGGGTACTGCAGAGGCATTCTGGATGAGCCAGAATATGAGCCACTAGTGGATGAGTTCCATGCAAAATTTTTGGCAGGACTTTATGACTTTACCCAAAGTCAAGACTCTGCCAAAACAAAAGACTTTCTAGCCCTTTTTTTTCCTCCCTTTGCAGGTCTTCTCTCAGGAAGGATGGAAGAAGAGTCAAAAGACACTCCAAAGTTTTGCTACACAATAGTTTGCTTACATTCAGGACATAAAAGTATAGCAGATCTTTTTCCACCATTTCTTATAGTTTGTGTAGTTTTTTTTGACCTAAAAGAGGAGAGTGAGTAGAGTGTATGAGGTGTGCTTTTGGCACATCGTGGACCTTTCATGATTTTTGTAATCATTTTCTTTTTTTTTTGCATTTGTTCTTGTTGGTGTCTTTTTCTCCTTTTTTTTGTGTGCATATTGTTTTTGCATGTTGTCCTAACGTGTCATTTGGCTTCGCACTTTAAAGGCGTATCGTATGGCTTCTCTTTTCTTTTTTTTGCATGTCCTTACTTCAATGCTAGGTTCTCTACTTCTTGCATCTACATTGTTGGTTGCAGCTTTAACACATCGTAAAGTTTTCAATTTATTTTTTTCATCAATAATGGCGAACTCTCTTTTTCAACCATGGTGATGGCATAAGAGGTTAGCTTTGTGCTTTCACTACATCGTGCACCTTCCATGACTTTTGTCATTGTTTTTTTTTGTTCAATTATTTTCTTTATGTGTCGGCAATGGTGATCTTTCTTTCTCATGTAGTGCTAGGTTTTCAACCTCTTGCATTTGCATTGTGACATTGCATTCTTTTTCTCACACATGTTTTTCTTTTGTGTGACTTTTCATTTTACATCATGCATTCTACATCACAAATTGCACAATTTTCAAATCACACCTACTTTTGCATTGCTTTTTTTTATTCTTCTATGTTCCTCAAGTTATTTTCTCTTTCTTGTTTTGATTTTCTATGTGTTTGATGTGTGCAAGTTTTTTTTTGTTGTTTCTTTGTTTTTTTTTGGTAATTATTTCTCTACATGCCTTACTTTCCATGTCCTTATTTCAGGGCTTACTTTTTCTTTTCCTTAGCATTTGGGGATTTTCATGAATTTCTTGCACCTACTTCTACATTACACCTATTTCTACATCACAGCTTCTACTGCTAGAACCTTCATTTTGTGTTGCTTTTACATCACAACTTATTTTCCTCACCTAATCTTGAAAATTATTTTGCTTACGTCAATTTTTTTGCCTAGTGAAGTTCCTAACGTCCAAGCTTCTAGTTTCTCTTTTGCTACATTGTCTACTATATTGTCACTCACTACTAATGTTTATAATAAGTTGTTTTGAACCATTCATGAATCTAACATTTATGTGTAATGTGTTGACTTTCATCAATCTTATTTTGATTTTTTTTTTTTTATAAGCCCCATATTGAGTCTCCTTAGTTGCATTTTGAAACAAATGCCAATTTGCTTAGTTGTTTTTTCAACAATTACATAAAAAATTTCAATCTTGAAAGTTTGATATTTTCCTTGATTATGTTGCATCTTATTATATTGTTGATCCTAGTTGTGAGTCAATTTCTCTACCTAATTATGTTGGTCATTGTAATCTTGCCTTGACATTATTTCAACAACAAGTTGTAAATGCGTCATTCACTTTGAGGCGGATTGGCATGGATTTTCACACACATGCAACATGAGCCTCGAAGCAAATCAACATGAAAACATGTCATGTTTTGATGGCGGTTCAGCGTTCATTTTGGCTGGTCAAAATCACATGCCACAAAACTTGAACCTCGAAACCTACCACCCACCAAAACATGTCAAGTTTCGACAAGCTACCCAATGCACGTTTCGATGCTTGGGTAGTCCAAGCCTTGAAACATATCCTACTAAAACATGTAAAGTTTTGGGAATTATGTTTCAACCCCATCCACCCATCTTCCATGTTCTCCCATGTGATCCCCATCCATGCCCCATGACCCATCCATAATGTTTTAAACCTTTTCCAACTTCACATCATCGCCGTGTATTTTTCTGCCGAACTTTGACATCTTCATCAATGTTCCCTCTCTAGAGATTTAGTTAGGGTTTTGATAACAAAAAAAACTCGTGGTGGCGCTAAGGAAGTTCTATCTTTTCACCCACAATAGAACACTCATCATGCTCTTATCCACAACTTTTTTCATTTTCATTTTCATTTTTCCATTCAAAACACAGCAATGTTGTACATGAACAGTCTTAGGAACCAATAGCATGTCTTGTTTCACCCTATTCAGGTTTCTTAATGTTTGCAAGTGGATATTGGTTTCTATACTATTTATGGCAATTGACATATGTTGTGGCAAAGGTTGAAAAGTTGCACACCAAATATTTGTTCACAAAGAGGACAATTTATTGTTTCTATCATGTTCATTTCCTACATTGTTTGTTGGGTTTGCGTTGTTATGTTATTTGTTGTTGTTTTCTTATTCTCTACTTGTTCACTTCTTGTTTGTTGTTTGAATTTCTGATTTTTTTTGTTTCTATAAACATTTTTTTGCAACAATCCATTTGTATCATGTTCATTTCCCACATTGTTGGGTTTGCATTGTCTTGTTGTTTGTTGTTGTCTTCTTATTCTCTACTTGATCATTTCCTTCATTGTTATTTGGGTTTCCAATTTTATTTTCTTTAAATTTTTTTTAGCAACAATCCACTTGGTTCTTGAAAATGGATAATAACTTATAATTTTGTAGAGCTTTTCCCACAACTCTTGAATATTCTTAGATAATGTTTCAAAGTTTTCTGTCTATTGCTTTTGAACATCCAAGAGCATTAGGAGAAATCTCACAAAAATGTAACCTATAACATTCCTAAGTAAAGGAAGTATGGGTTCCATTCTTGTTTCGACAAAATGTACCATTTGAAACATGACAAACTACACTACAAACATGTTCCAATTACATGTTTCAACATTTTTATAGGTTTTTAATTTTTGTACACATGTTTCGACTATCTAGTGAATGGTAGTTTTCAGATATCATTTGGTTAAGGGTTTAACCCATGTTTTCTATTTTTGTACATAGGTTTCGACTATTTAGTTGAATGGTAATTTTCAAATACCATTTGCTTCAAGTTATAACCCATGTTTTTAAATAGCTTTTTGCACGCACATCTATTATGTTTCTAGTTTTGATAATATAGACTTTATTAGAAAGAATCCACAATGATTAATGGAAGGTAGGTGGATGTTTGAAGGAAATGATGTGGTCTATTTGATACATTGCCTTCAAACATCCACGTGTTATATATTGACCATTCTTTCAAATATATTTTTGGTGAATGAAGTCTTGTTGTCCTATTGTAGTGTTCTTCCCACAACCCTTGGGTGTTCTTGGACAATTTGAAGATTAACTTCAAATTACCTTTGAACATCCAAGAGCATTGGGTGAAGTATTGTAGCTTGGTTACATTAGCAACTATGTTGTATTGATTCGAAAAGTCATTTAGAACATACCCCTAGAATATGAAAAAATAATTGAATAAACATGTTTCAAAACCTTTGAAACATGGTAACAACATGGTAAAAACTTTATTAAAACACTATAAACCATGTTTCACAAAATTCGATAGGTTACAAAACATTAAAATATTATAAGAAAAAAAATTGTAAAAACTTGTTATACAAAGTTGAAAAATGAACCTGTGATAAACATGAAAAAAACATGAAAGAAGCATGGATAGAATCCTTAAGAAACATGTAAAAAACCTGTAAAAAACCTGTATGGAACATGACAGAAACATGATAAAAACGTGTAAGAAACATATTTTTTGAAACTACAAGAATATCAAACCTTTGAAACATGACACAAAACATGATAGAAATAGGAACATTGTTTTCCAAAACCATGTTGGGATCATGCCTTTGTATAGTAGTTTTAAACCATAACCTCTTGGAATAAACGAGTGTTTCATGCCCATATTGTGGAAACATTTCTTACAATGGATGGGATATATTCCATTATGGACCCTAGGTTTGCAAAGCATCCTACGAAACATGATAGAAACCTAAAGCTTATTAAAATTAAAACTAAGACTAGAAAACAACGAAACATAGAAATCAACCCAAGATAGTAACCAAGTATATGATAGATGTATTCACACTCTAAGAATCTTTACTTCATTAGTAATTTTTAAAATAAAATAAAATTATAATGAACGCTCGATAATAAATATATTAAATATTAGCACTAGTGTTTAACCACCACATTTTTAAACACAACATTGCTTGTTTGTAATATTGCAAAGATATCGATTATAATTGATGGAATTTAATATGTTCTGGACAATAGTCTTGGAAAATATCTTACAAAACATCATAAAAACATGCTTACCAAAATTAAACCTAATACTATGGAACGACAAAACATGATAGAAACATGTAAGATGAAAGGAACAAGAATTTGCACAAGAACATGATGTTTTGAAACATGGACTTCTGTGTTTAAAAACTTGTTGTGAAGTTAGAAAAGGGGACTTGTAGAGCTCATAGTGATTGCAACAAAGATATGCCCCACAAGAGAAACAAAATGCTAGGAAAATCATGTTAGGAACATGACTCTTAGAAACATAGACTTGGAAATATATACTTATAAACATAGACTTAAAAACATAAACTAAAAGACTTAGGAAAATACACTTAGAAACATAGAGTTAGAAACATTTCAAAATGACATTACCATCCATAAAAGACAAATACACACCTATAAAATGAGTTTGTTTCTTTTGAAACTTGCTAGTTGAATTGTAAAAACATGAAATTTAGTTCCAATAGTAGCCAGGAAGTAACTTGTTTAGAAATATAAGTCCTCATTTGCAAAATTATTTGAAGCATGGATTGAAACATGTTGAGTGGTGGAACATTTAAATTTTAAGTCACAAAATCCAGGTTTAGTTTCCCTCTAAATTTAATGTTTTCAGCTCCATCATTACAACTAAGGAAATTGTGTAGCTATTTTAAGCACATCACATGCCCATCATTCAATCACTGGAATTTCGTTGCTTGTATCGAGTGCATAAGCCCATTTCATAGTTTTGCTAATACTATTTGTTGCCTTCTAACTACTTGCTTCAAATCAACCAATAAATATTACATGAACATAATATTCTCAATAGCATCTAAAACTAGTTTGATGATGAAATCACAAATATTCTTCTTAGGGTTTTCAATCCTTTGGGGAGTTGGACTTATTTTTCATGTTTGTTGCGAAGAAGGTGTGAGAATTGGGTAAGGACTGAACATGTTATTCAACCCACTATTCAAAGTTCCACTTAACGAACCGTAATAATGTTCAATTGTTCCTTTCGCTAGATCATGGCAAAGGAACATTAATACTTTAATTTGATTTTTACATATGTTTCCCCTTTACAACTAGAGACATTCATAGTAGGCCCATTTAGATTCCAAGTTATAAACCTTGTAATTCACATCTTCATGTTTCAAAGAAGTGACAATTGCATATCCCCCATCATCTTCTGGAAAAGTCACACAATAATTGGGGATGTCCCTTGCACGAAAAATGATGTTAACAATAAATCATTCCTACTTTTTGTTTGGGACAAACCTCTTATTCTTTCTCAAACTCTAATATCAATAATGCGACAAAATATCTCCCAATAGTTGGTGGATGCACCAATCCACCTGTCTTTTAAAGAGTCATGTCTTTGCAACTCTCAATGTCGCTTTTAGGTTTGCATGGTAGCTTTCAATGGCAACATTAGTATCCTGGTTAGCATATGGGAGATACTAATTCCCCATCACCCACATTTCACATTTTGGCACCCACTCTAAAATAACATACGACCAAAATGCTTGAACATCTAAAATTGTTTCCATAAGCTTTAACAACTCCTCTTTTGTGAATTCCAGAGGAGTTTTTCCATTGGGTTGCATTGTATCATGCATGATACGCCCCATATTCTTAAAAACTTTTTGCCCGGACTATCACATCCTTGATTTTAATACACACTTGCTTTTGCTAAGATCTTTTTACATGCCAAAGGCACAAAAATATCTTTTTGTTTCGCCATATTTTTTTGCAATCAAACGAGACAATAAAAACATGATACAATAATCTCCAAAACATAGCCAATCATTTCAAAATAGACTGTGTTTAGTTTGTAAACCACCTTAAACCCACCCACATTTTGGCTTAAAATGCATGATATAATCCACTAAAACATAAACCAATGAAACTCACATGAAACATAAACCACCGAAACCGATTTCAACCACTTAAACCCACTCTAAAAATAAACCATTATAACCTAGTTCGACCACTTAAACCCTTGAAACATACGCAATTGAAACATAGTTTGACCAATAAACCCACTTCAAACATAAACCATTAAAACCTAGGTTAACCACTAAAACCCATTCAAAACATAAACCACGAAAGGAATTTAGAGTTAGGGACCCCAAAATGAAACAATGTCCGGAATATGACACAATTGCATCTTGAAGCATATCCACGTCCAAGTCACTTTGAAACATAAAAAACTTTACCTTTGAAACATAGATTTAAATCAAATATTATGCATCCAAGCTATATGGAATGATAAAAGAATTAAAATGTTACCTTAAACTATTGATTCCACATCAACATCATCAACGATGAAAGGATTTGGTTTCCAATCTGGTTTTGATTCTTGCATCTTTTGAATGATAACATCTATCCATTTGGATAGGTCATTTTACTTACTCCAAGATGTGATTATGTACGTAACTGGACAACCATTCTTCCACTTGTAAAACATCATTAATGTGTACAATGGAAACTACTATGAACATAAGCAACTTTCAATATGTGTCAACATATAACAATC
>Ga0209611_10014695_pt1 | contig 10395 bp, 9 predicted proteins | sample S1TSphgellanicum_3_FD_187693 | JGI IMG/M metagenome (GOLD analysis project Ga0209611, IMG submission 187693) | Host-associated microbial communities from peat moss isolated from Minnesota, USA - S1T2_Fc - Sphagnum magellanicum MG (SPAdes) (version 2) | ecosystem: Host-associated > Plants > Peat... | reverse complement strand
TTGCGTTAATTTGACGGGTGCGTTGCGACGTCGCAGTTTTTGTCACGCAGGGTTTTGGGTGTTTTTGCGGTTGCTCTGTTGTTATGAGATTTGGGTTGAGATGCATGGGAAAACCGTGTCGCCTAGGCGAGGCGTCGGGCTTTTGGCGCAGGTGCTATCCTTCTTGTCATGCTGTACGGCACGATGCTAGACAGGCGCCGTGTTGGGTTGAGATGCTGTTTTGAGCGATTGCGCTTCATATTTTTTTCCATCGCCCTAAAGCCCTGAAGCGACGCAGGTGATTTGAGTGACCAATGCCCTGTGGGTTGACGTAAAAGCGGGCGCTATGGTGACCGTTCTGTACCAAGAAAGCTTAGCGTAAACATGTTAAAGGTTCTTTTTCTGACGTCGAGTGTCAGCCCCAACGGGCGTGAAAATGTTGGTGATCGGGTCATTCTTGCCGGAACGCGGAATCTGATTGCCGCGGCTTTTGGCCATTATGTCTATAAGGAACAGGGCCGGTGGAGCCTGTTTGACGGTGACCCGGACGAGTTTGACCTCATTGTTTATGCCGGCATGCCGCAATATGGCGCCCGTTCTGCGCCGAGCAAGGAGGAGGGTTATTTTGACCAGCTGATTGCGCGGAGCCGGCGTCCTGTTTTCATGAATATCGGCGGCGGCGCGATCCATCCGATCGGCATTAATCCGAATGTTGAATCGATCAAGATGGCCAACTCGGCGATCGCCAAATATTATAAGCGGCAAAGTAAAGTCGTCTATCGGACTGCGCGCGATATGACGACCAAGCTGTTTTTCGACCGGATCGGCGTGGCCTGTGAATTACGGTGCTGTCCCAGCTATTTCTCGACGGCGACCATTGCGCGGGGCACGGAAAAGCGCGGGGCGATCGCGGGCCTCAGCAATACGACCTTCGTCACCAACCGGTTTCGGGGCGACCTTGGAACGGTCATGGCGCGCCTGCGCGAACGGCACCCGAAATATGATCTGGTGTCGCATTCCGGGTCGGATCTGGGACTGCTGGCGGATTTGAATCTGCCGCATGTCTATTTTCGCAACGAGATGGCGCTGCTGTCTTACTATGCGAACGTGACAAACCTATTTGCATTGCGCATCCATGCGGCCGTCCCGGCCTGGACTTTTGGCGCCAAGGTCGTTGGCGCCGGCTTTGATAATCGTGTCGGGATGTTCGATGATGTCGGCATGCCGGTTCCGTGGGTTAACATGATTACCGAGACCCAGGATTCGGCGATTGATGCGCTTGAGACGCTGCTGGAAGATGATCGCTGCCATGTGCCGCCGGCCCGTCGAACCGAACTCGTCCAGGCTCAACTGAAGCGCATGTCCGCCGAAGTGCGCGCGGCGGCCCCGAGCCTGGTTGAGGCGGCATCCTCGTTGCCGGTGACGCTTGATGGCTGGAAATCCCATCCGCCGGCAGGGACCGTTGTGCCGAACGGCGATGCCGGCTTTGCCTTGCAGCCGGTCCCTCTGGCGATAGCCGAGGGAACCGAAGATGCACAGACGGACATTGTGCGGATTCCTGCCGGACAGCGTGCCGCGGCCGCGGTTGCGCCGCTTCAGTTCCCGCTCTCTATCCTTGGCAAGAAATTCTCCACCCGCGGCGGGAAAGTGACGGGCGGCAAGATCTCGGCGGACCTCAAATCGCTGAACGGCGCGCTTGCCTATGGCCATTCGGTCTTTCTGCCGGCCGGCCAGTATGCGGTCCGCATGAAGCTGGTGTTTCGGGATGGCACGCGCCCCGGTTCGACCGGGACCGTCCATCTTATCGCGCGAAATCCCGAGGCGATTTTGAGCGAGAAAATCCTTGATGTCCGTGTCCTGGCGGAAAAAGGCAAGCGGATCGGCTCGACGACGCTCAAACTGCAGAGCCGCTACGGCGCTGAGCCGATCGAATTCATTGTGCGTGTCGCAGGCTTCACCGGAACCGAACGGCTGAATTTTGAAGGGCTGGACATCAAGCGGCTGTGATTGGAGGCCAGGGCAGTTCCAGGAAAGCGATGGCATCATGATCGAGCAAAATCTGCCGGCGACTGCTTTACCGCTCCTGTCGGCATTTAATACGGTGCGGGTGGTCGTCCTGGGCGATGCCATCCTGGATCATTACGTCGAGGGCGAGGTTCACCGGATCTCACCGGAATCACCGGTGCCGATTCTGATGTGGCAACGCCAGCGCTATGTCGCTGGCGGCAGCGCCAATGTGGCGGCGAACATTGTTGCGCTTGGCGGCACTGCGGTCCTCTTGGCGGTGGTTGGCGAGGATCAGGCCGCTGGCGAATTGGTCAATGGCCTGCCCATGGGGGCGAGAGAGCATGTGCGTCTCATCGTCGACCAGGACCGGCCGACGACCGTTAAGACCCGCTATGTCTGTGGCAATCATCAGCTTTTGCGGGTCGACCGGGAACAGGTGCAGTCGATTTCAGCGTCGGTCGCGGCCGATCTTTGCGCGATCTTCGACGAGGAATGCCGCCAGGCCTCCGTTGTCGTCCTGTCGGACTATAATAAGGGGGCCTTGAACGATGCGGTCCTGGCCTATGTCATCAATCGGGCGCACGAGCTCGGTGTCCCGGTGCTGGTCGATCCCAAACGCAAGGATTTCAACGCCTATCGCGGCGCCACGCTGATCGCGCCCAATCGGCGCGAATTGACCGAGGGAACCGGCTTGCCCTGTATGGCGGACGACGATGCTGCGACGGCCGCCGCTGCGGCGATTGCTCTTACCGGCGCGGCCATTCTCCTGACCCGTTCGGAAGACGGCATGTCGCTGTTCCGGGACGGCGAAGTGGCGCTCCACCTGCCGACCGAGGCCATTCAAGTTGCCGATGTGACCGGTGCCGGTGACACAGTGATGGCGGCCATGGCCCTCGGGATCGGCTGCAACGCGCCGATCAGCCAGGTGATGCATATCGCCAATACGGCAGCGGGTATCGTTGTCACCAAGCCGGGCACGGCGGTGGTGACCCAGGCCGAGCTTCAGCAAGTGCTGCATGTCAAGCAGAGCAATCTGCCGGATCGGGGCGCGCGGGTCACGCTGGACGAAGCCCGGCTTATTCGCGAGCATTGGGCGGCGAGCGGATTATCGGTCGGCTTCACGAATGGCTGTTTTGACATTCTGCATCCCGGACATTTATCGCTGCTGCGACAGGCGGCAGCGGCGTGTGATCGTCTGATCGTCGCGGTCAACAGTGATCTGTCCGTGAAGCGGCTGAAAGGGCCGTCCCGTCCGGTCCAGACCGAGGCCGCGCGCGCCGAGATGTTGGGCGGCATCGAATGCGTCAGCCTCGTTCTCATTTTTGAAGAGGACACGCCCTTGGAGGTGATTGAGGCGCTGCGGCCGGATGTTCTGGTGAAGGGTGCGGATTATCAGGAAGATCAGGTCGTCGGCGCGGACATTGTCAAGGCCCATGGCGGACGGATCGTGCTGGCCGGCCTCGTCGATGGGCAATCGACCACGCGCATCTTGCGCGACGCGGCCGAGCGCACGGTAAAGATCTGCGCATGATAATGCTTCGCGGCCGCTACACTCCTCTCGTCGCAGCCCTGGGATTGGCGCTGGCCGGCTGTTCCCATGCCCCCATGAACGGACCGACGACCAAGGATATTACCGATGCGGCGGGCGAGAAGAGCCCGCTCAATTTTGACCTCGTGGATGTGAGTCCGGCGACCCTGGACGTGTTGCGCGACCGGCAGGATGCGAGTTTCCATGGCACCTTCGGGTCAGAGGGGGTGCCTGACAAGCTGCTGCTGGGCCTTGGCGACGTCGTCACCATCGCAATCTGGGAAGCCGCGTCCGGGGGGTTGTTTTCGGGCGATTCAGGTAGCCATAACGCGGTCATTCCGCCGCAGCCGGTGGCGCAGGACGGGACGATCGTGGTGCCCTATGCCGGCACGGTCCAGGTGGCCGGCCGCACGCCGCAAGCGGTCCAGCTCGCGATCCAGAATGCGCTTGTCGGCAAAGCCATCGAACCGCAAGTGGTGGTGAGCGTCCAGTCGGTCTACAACACCGTCTCGGTCCTGGGTGAGGTGACGAAGGGCGGCCGTCTTCCATTATCCGGCCGCGGCGATCGGGTTCTCGACCTGATCGCTGAGGCCGGCATCTCCAATACGTCCTGGGGCGTTTCCACCCCCTTCTATGAGGTGGTCGTTCAACTGACCCGAAACGGCCAAACGGTTCGGGTTCCGCTGAAACGCCTCGTGTCCGATCCTGCGGAAAATATCTATGTCCATGCGGGCGATGTTCTGACCCTGATCCATGATCCGCAGCGTGTCATCGTGGCAGGGGCGGTCGGCAAGACGATCGAAGTGCCCTTCGAAACAGATCGGACCGTTCTGGCCCAGGCAATCGCCGCAGCCGGCGGCCTGACCGACAATCGCGCCGATCCAACGGGCGTCTTCGTCCTGCGGTACGAGAGCGGGGACCTCGCGGCAAAACTGGCACCGGCCAGCCCGACAAGCCCCGCCGCGCAGGTTCCGGTGATCTACCGCTTCAATCTACAAAAGCCGGACGGGCTGTTTATGACCGAAGGCTTCCGGATCTACGATCATGACCTCGTCTACGTGTCAAATGCGCCGTTGACGGACCTCGAAAAAATAACCCGCCTGTTCAGCACAATCGTCGCGCCGTCCGTGAGCATCAGCAGCGCAGCACCGTAACCAAATGGGGTTGTGTCCCATTCAGTACTGTATGAGCGTAACCCTAAGGGAGCCTTCCTGCCGCCTTATGGACTGCAGGTCCAGGCGCTGATCGGTACTGCGCATGGCAAATGCTCGGCCGAGCGGCTGGCGCCATGGTCAGAGCGCCGTGCTGCATGGCAGCCAAGTTGGGCGAGATAATTCCACGCAATTAAACGGTGCTGCGCCCGTTTTTAGGCGTTAACAATGCAATTTATCTCGACAAAAAGAGATAAATTGGCAAAACCACCGTCCTTGAGGGTTGAGGCGAATCTATTTAAATAGCGTGATCTCTAATCGCGTAGGTTACAAGCGTGCCGACGAACCAGACGAACGCCGAGCAGAGGAAAGCGATCAAGATGGTCGCTGGATAGCGGGGAAAGTTGTCGTTGGCTTCCGCCAGCCGCGGCGGAACGAAGGTTGCGACATAGGCATGCTGCATGGCGGCATTGGCCTTCGCCATCTCCAGCGACGTTACCGACGACTGATAGAGCTGCTCGGCAAAAGCCTCGTTTTGCTTCAGCGCGTCGAATTTCCCTATCAGGTTCGACAAGCGGGCATTGTCCGCCATGTTTCCGGTCGCGCCAATTTGGAGCCTCAGCTTCGCGAGTTGGTCTTCAACCGCGGCAATCTGTTTCTTCAGGAGCACGACGCTCGGAGCGGTATCCCCCATGTAGGTCCGCAGCGTCATCAGCTGCCCCCGCATGCTGGTCAGGCTTCCATCTAACGTTGCAATCAGCGTGACAACATTGCTGGCTTCCTGCTCTGGCGTGGCCATCTGTTGCTTGTCACGGAAGCTCGCGGTCGCGTTCCGTGCATCACGCAGGCGATCTTCTGCCTTCTGAACCTCGCCCTCAAAGAACTTAATAGCATCCTTTTGGCTGCGAGTTTGAAGATCGTTGATCAGTTGCTCACTCAATTCCGCCAGGTTTTTCGCTACCAGCTGCGCGTCTTTGGCCGAGAATGCGGATAGCCGAACCGTGCCGATCCCAGTCGTGAAATCGAAGCTGGCATAGACGCGGTTTTCCCAATAGGACAGCTTTTTTTCGATCGGCAGATCCTTACGCATCCTCGACCACCAGTCGATCTTAGAATCGGCATAGACCGCATCAAGGTTGATTCTCTTCGACAGATCATCAAGAACAGCTTCGCTTTGCAGATAGTCGATGACCACATAGTTATTGGCCAAATAGTTCATCGCCGCCACCGTCCCGCTTGGAGCAGGATTTGCCGAAGAATTGCCCACAACCAAAGGCTGCTGTTGGTTCTGGACTGAGAAATGGAATTCCGAGACATAGTGCGGGCTGGCAATGGCATAAAGGTACAAAGTCACCAGCGCTGTCGGAAGCACCACCATAAGCAAGAACGATATTTGCACGCGAGAAAAGCGCTTCGACTTGGCTGAGGTCGGCAGACGCAAGGCAATCGTGTCGGTGGTTGGATCGCTGAGCGGGACAGAAAAGGGGGCATCATCCTCTTCATCTTCATTAGCATAACCCTGTTCTTTTTCGGCCCATTCGCCTTCCTCCTCAACCAGAACTCGGGTTTTGGCAGCGGAGCGGCTAGGCGCGATAGGAACAGTCGGCCGCATGACGGCGCTAAGCCGTCCTCGGGAAGCTTTTAGAGATGTAACGGCCTTAAGGCGGTCCGCCGGCGACGGACGCGCGCTCAAAGCCGACGGCGCGTCTCCCGGCGACGGCAGTCCAGGTTCGATCGGGTCAAAGTTTGAGCCATTCGGCGTCAAGAGAAACCACCTTTCCGAGTGGACGGCATACCGCTATTCTCCGGCAGCTGCCGCTGTTGGAAATTGTCGACGATCAAGCAATCCGGCATCGGCGTGGTCATGCCGCATCGCCTTGGTCATATTTTGCCTTCAGCTCTTTGAAGTGCTCGATCCCGGCCTCAATGTCATCATATTCGACAAGTTGGCAGTCCTCGATGACGACGACCTTCTTGCAGAAATAGCGAGCGAAGCTCGTGTAGGCTGTCGCGAATAATATTCCTGATGTTTCCATCCGCTTTTCCAGCAACGTCTCGCACCGGTTTTTGAAATCCGGTGACCCGCCGCCGAAACTACCATCCAGGACATAAATGTCGAACGGCAGGGCATAGGATAGTGCGAAGGCGAGGCGGGATTTTTCATCACGCGCATAAAGTGCAAGCTCGCGATCCAACGCGGTCCCGAGACCAGTGAAATCCTCAACAAAGGCTATCGTTTCTCGAGTATCACAACCGAAAATGCGACAGATAAAAGCGATGTTTTCCTTTCCCGTCATGTTGCTCGATAGGACGGTGGAACTGCCGATCGGATAGGAAATGTCACAAAATCGCGAGACGCTCCCGCTATCTGGCTGCTCGAAGCCCGTGATCATCTTGATCAACGTGGACTTACCGCTGAGCTTGGGGCCCATGAAGGCGATCCGGTCGGTCTTCTCGATCGTCAGGCTAATGTTCCTGAAGACCTCACGTCTCCCGCCACCAACCCGCTTGTAGGACTTGCTAACATTGTCGATCTGGATCATTGCCTTAAACCCTCAGCGGTGGGCCGCTATGCGCCGCCGCATAACACGCTCGAGCGCCAGACCAACAACCAGCGAACCGCATGCCCACGCCGTCAGGTAAGATACGCTGATGAAGATATCGGGGTAGGTTGGATAGAAGCCTAACCGAAACAATTCAATACCATGGGAGACAGGGTTCCACCATAGGACATTGCGTATGGCGGGCGGCAGCGTATCGGCAATCTGGTATGTTCCTGAAACAAGCATGAGGACAATCGACACTGCGCGCCATAGATACATAAGAGTCGGAAAAAAAACGCAAAATACCGCAAGAATAAAGCTGACACCGATACCCAGCATGAGCATCAGTGCCATTGACTCAATGACATAGAGCGGTGCGCCCGGTAGCGCCATCTTTGTATCAAAAATATAAATCAGTATAAAACCGATCACGTTTACGACGGTATTCGTTAAACCTTCCAAAATTGCGCGGGCATACAGCATATCCGGCGGCCTGACGATCGGCAGGATCCGATCCTTTTTTGCATATTTCAGCGATATCAGACACTTGCCGACTGTGAACCCAAACATATGATAGGAGCTGAGACCAGCCCAATAAAACAACACCGCGCTCGGACCAACCGGCGCCTTGCGTTCATAAATCACCATGATCGCGACCAGCAGGCCCTTCTGGATAGCAGGCGTAACAAAAGCCATCGCATATCCCATACGGGAGCGACCGTAGCGGATCTTCATCTCGCGGATCATCAGAGCGAAAACGACCCTGCAGAGGCGCTCAAAGCCGCGGAACCAGAGAACGATCTCGCTGAAGAGCGAATCGTGGGATATATGAACCGAAGAGCTCGCCATTCATCCCTTCCTGCAACAGACCCGATTGGGCCTGAACTCACATTACGTTACGACATCCAGAACCGGCCTGCCAGCGGACACAATGCCGCGCACAAAACGGATAGTAACGCATGTGAGGATGCAGCATAGCGGAAGCGCGGATCGAATGCCAGCCTCGCACTTGCGAAAGACATTCTGGTATGAGCCCAACGCAGTCGTCGCCGTGCCGAAGATATCCAAGTATAATTTTCTATATTCATTCAATTTCCATCCCATCAATTACGAGGGTCGCATTGGCGAGTGATTGGCGCTGAATGACCTCGAAAATAATATTCGCCGATGGATAGGAGTTTTCGAACTCAAGTACAAGTTTAAGCGAGGTTTCACTGCCGGACTTGCTCTTCTTAATGGCGATGACAGTTTCACCATAGGAAGAATGATTGGTCTTTGCCAGAAGCGCCAGCTTGAAAGCTGCGTCAATGCCTTCGGACGCGGTGATGGTGATACTCACCGTCGCCTTATACCGCCCGAACGGCAGCCGAAGCTGGGGTCCGCGCGCCAAGACGCCTTTCTTAATATCGAGCGGGACGAGCAGCTGTCCCCCTTCTGCTTTGCCATGGTCGGCTTGGAATTTGTCACCAGGGAAATGGAGCGGTAGGCCGACCGGCTCGACATGGCCGTGCTCGGCAACGCCGCCGCGCGGAATCTTAACGATCCCGCGCTCACCGACTTCGTCTTCGCTGACAAAGCGCGGCAGGCGCTCCGGCCGTGGCGGCAGGAAAGCCCGACCGCTCGGATGCGGTGTCACGAAACCTTCCTCAGGATAAAGCGCCAGGCCCGCAACCGGCATCGCCGAGGTCGAGGCCAGCTCGAAGAGAGCGGGGCACGCCTCACGAAGCCGGTCGACGAAAGAGAGATAGGCGGCATCGATCAGCGCCTGGCGCCGTTCAAGCGGCAAATGCAGGGTTGAATCAGCCAAAGCATCTGCAAGTTTTTCAAAATTATGCGTCACCATGTCGATCCACGGGATCGGCATGCCAGTATCATTGAACATGTGAATGCGTCCATCAAACGCACCGACAACGACATTCGCACCGAGCGTCCAGGCCGGCACGCCAGCATGGATGCGCAGCGAGGCCAGATTGCCGACGGTCGCGTAATAGTCGATCGCATCCAGCTCGGTCCGAAAATACACATGTGGTTCACCGAACTGACCCAGCATCGCAAGGTCACCTCGGCTATGGGAGGTCAGCTCATAGCCTGGCAGACGCCCCATCAACCGCTTTAGATGGTCACTCATCGAGCCTTTTACGCGCGCCGTAACAAACGTATCATCGCTGATAAAGGCGATGGCGTCTCTCTGCTTCTGCGCGGGCTGGAGATGCAGGGTCGAAAAGAAGCTGGGGCACGGTCGCAGCTCGCAGGCAACGCCGATTTTGTCGAAAAAGCGCTTGCCGACGAGATCCCGGGTCGTTCGCAAGGCGAGTTTGGTTTGCGTCCGATAAAACTCGCCGATGCCCGAATGGGCCATCCGCTCGGCAGTCGCCTCGACATCCAGATCAAGGGCGGAGGGCGTACCGCCGCCGATATTAATCACCTTGGCTTTCCGGCTCGCATTAAGCAGAGCGTCGAAGCGCAGTTCGACCTCGGTCGGCGACCGGCGCGAGCCGTATTGGGGCATACCGGCATAGACAATAAGGTCGAACTCTTCCGGGTTTTGCTCAACCTTATTCCAGCGCCCGATCTCCCGATACGCATAGGCGCCGAAGGCGCCGGCTATGAGATTGCGCGCGCCGGCCAGGATGACACGATCACCGACATTGGTCCGGCCGCTGCTATCCTTCGCGGCCGTGATGAAAAGAACCTTTAGCATAAGAGCTTTATCCTGGATCTGCGCTAATGGGCAACTCGACATGGGTGGGAAAGAAGCCCAACTGAAACAATTCGGCCCATTGGGAGACCGGGTTCCACCCTTATATACTGCGGTACCAGAACCACGCGGACCAAACCCATGGAATTATTGAGCAATGCCGATGCCACGCGGTTCGCATCCTTCTTCCTGCGCCGCCGTTACCGGACCTTAGCCCACAGGCACCGGCGAGGGAAGCGTCAAGATCATGGCGCGCACCTGTCGCCAAACCGCGTCGGGGGTTTCCGACGGCTCGCATCGGCCGCGCCAGCCTCCTTCCCCGAAGGTCTGTTTTAGGTCTCTGTCAGACCATTTGGTTACGGTGCTGCGCTGCTGATACTGAGCGATGGTGCGACGATTGTGCTGAACAGGCGGGTTATTTTTTCGAGGTCCGTCAACGGCGCATTTGACACGTAGACGAGGTCATGATCGTAGATCCGGAAGCCTTCG
>Ga0209611_10014694_pt1 | contig 10396 bp, 6 predicted proteins | sample S1TSphgellanicum_3_FD_187693 | JGI IMG/M metagenome (GOLD analysis project Ga0209611, IMG submission 187693) | Host-associated microbial communities from peat moss isolated from Minnesota, USA - S1T2_Fc - Sphagnum magellanicum MG (SPAdes) (version 2) | ecosystem: Host-associated > Plants > Peat... | reverse complement strand
AGGCAAAACAAATGCGAAGAAAATAGAAACCACAACAAAGTCATCAACTCACCAACACCATCAACAACTCGCAAACCTGTCGTTTTCTGCTTTCGGCAGTTGACGGCGCAAGACGCTAAATACCCCCCGCACCCCCCGCCCCTATCGAGCTGTGCCCGAGCCAAGCAAAAAGACGAAAGAAGACTAGCCTGACATTTTTCTTTGAAACGCAGGCCCCCTTTCTGGGCCCTGACCGTGCAGCCCTGCGGAGAACCGTGTGGTTCTTCTGCAGGCTTTTAACTTTTGACTGTAGGAGTTATTTAAACTAGTGGGTGCCCATGACATTCGGCCACTGTGAAGTCCCCTGGTTTCTTTAAACTTGATTAGCGTTTTAATTTTTTTTAGAAACTTTTAATTTTTTAATTTTTTAATTTTTATTATTATTTTGTGATCATCCAGTCGGACGGACATTTCATCCATCCCTTTAATCGGGACGAACAGTAGCTAAAAGAAAAAAAGCATTCTCAAAATTCGTCCTGTCATCAAGCCGGACGGACATTTCATCCATCCCTTTAATTGGGACGGACAGGAGCTAAAAGAAAAAAAAGTTAATCTTGGTCAATAGAAAAAAAATAAAAAATTGATTATGGGTTGTTCAAGGCTTAAATATTTTTTTTTTTGGTCTTCCCCTAAATTCGTCTTGTCATCAAGCCAGATGGACATTTCATCCGTCCCCTTAATCGGGACGGACAGTAGCTAAAAGAAAAAAAAGGTAGTCTTGGTTAATACAAAAAAACAAAAAAAAAAAAAGATTTTGGGCTGTCCAATGCCTAAATATTTTTTTTCTGGTCTACCAAATCTTTTGCCCCAAAAAATCAGACTGCCCCTGATTTTTTTTAATCTGAAATTAGTTACACTGGGGAAGTTACATCTGGGGAAGCTCCTCAAAAAATCAGATTGTCCCTGATTTTTTTTTAATCTGAAATTAGTTACATCTGGGGAAGTTATATCTGGGGAAGTTATATATGGGGAAACTCTTCAAAAAGAAGCTCCTCAAAAAATCAGGTTGCCCCTAATTTCTTTTTTCTCTGGAGGAGTCAGTTACATCTGGGGAAGTTATGACTGAAAGAATTTTCCAGGCACTGCCCGGATAGACAGACAGACACCACTGTTGCTTTAATATATAAAATAGAAAGAAAATGAAAAAAATTTCGATGCCTAAATCTATGCAAATGGTTAGTACCATGCTCAATCCTTAGGAAATTTAGGTTTCGAACCTGCTATTAACAGCAGTAATAAGAATAAATAATTTAAAAATATAGAGATTGTTGACAAGTTCTTTTGCTGAATAAAAGAACATGTAGAACCATGCTGCGTGGTTTTACTCAGAACCATGCAGGCCTGAAAAACATGCGTAGGACAGAGCTCGATTGGGGGGAGGGGAGGGGGCTATTTAGCGTCTCACGTTGACGGCAAGTTCCATCGTCATCAGGGTTTCGTGCCACCAGTATTCGTCACAGAAGAAAGAACTGGGGCAGAAGCCAAAAGTTGAAAACTTTTTTTCTTTGGAAGATTGTGGTGCGCGATTTGAGGTAAAATTTGGAACATGGCAGGGTACAAATTCAGCCGCTGTTCGATGGGGGTGCATAAGTACGGAGATCTAGCCGTTGGACTAGAAATCAAAGGTTAGCGTTTGATCCACATCTTGACGGCCTGCAATTTTAGTTCACATTGAACGATGATCCGACCGTTGGACATCCTACTAAGGGTGGGTTGTTGTTTTTGTTGCCGGATCTGTTGTCATCAAATTTGGTTCAGTAAATTTGGGGGAAGCCTTTCTATCTCTGACAATAAATGCCCTAAAAGTACCCTAAAAGGGTTTGCCCTGAAGTCTTGTACTGATATGCACATGAAAAAGTGCTTGTACTAATTTCAGGCAAAGTAATGATTTGTAGATGCAATTGCCAATTATTTGTCAAAATTATCTCTATTTCTAATTTTTTTCCCACTTTAATATATGTTTTTAAAGTGTTGGAACTTGGGAACCATGGGTTAATTTGAATTTTTGAAATCCATATCCGAATCCATATGAAGGAACTTTTAATTTTCTTTCTAGGGTATGTTTTGGATCTCTCTATTCATTTTTTAAAATTTTGTATATTATCTTTTGAACATGGTCACATGAACAATCCTCAAATCGGATTTTCCTTGAAGTATTTTAAATCTACTTGGGCAATTTTTGGACAATAATCCATAAGAAGACATATAGGTTATGTAATTTCTTGAAGGGCCACTTATCAGGCCCATACTTATCAATATATAGCCAAATTTGGCTATACAAGTATGAAAGTAAGAAATCTTGAGCACCTTGTCATGTTGAAGGCAGTTGTGGCAATTTTTTTGAAATTAAAAAATACATTATTACAGTGATTTTAAAAAAAAGAGACAGGTCTGAATGTGTGATTGGAAAAAAAAATCAAAAAAACAACTGCCACAAAATGGTGAAAATTTGCCCACAAAGCGACCAAGGTACTATGAGTTAATGTTCAATTACATTACTGGGGCTCCTACAATGAACTAGAGGATTAGTGTGAGTCACATATTACCCAATCAACAACAGCTCATTGCATAATGGCCTTGCCCCTTAAATGACATCCATAAGAATTTGATAAATATTTTAACATACTATTTACTGGAAACACATGGTGGTTAGCATGGTGAAGCCAAGGCCATCCTTCAATTATGCCAGACATGTTTCTATAGTGGAGTTCACATCAGGGTTTTTTGGGGATTTTTAGTTTTGAGCCAAAGTGGCTATCATCCATAAAACTATGTAGAAAAAGTGGTGATCATCCTTAGGGAGATTTAGCCAAATCTGGCTATAATTCAGATTGGAAGTAAAAAGTTTTAATCACCTTTCTATATTTTTGGCTGCACACTGAAAACTAACTATAGAAACTCACTTCTGGTGATTGAAAGCCCTCTAAAATAACTTCATTTTCAAAAAAATTATTTCACTTTTTGGCAAACTTTCACCGGTAAAAAAGGCTTCCCCACATGACTCTAGAATGGAGGGATCCTAAACTTTTTGGTCATTTTACATTGCATCACCATGTCTCTGCCTTGAAGGGCAGAGCCAATAAAGCTCCATCCAAAGTTTGTTTCTTTTCAAAATTATGAGGGGACTCTTTGATTGACATATCACAAGCAGTGTTTATTGATTTCAATTCTGTGGTTTCTAAACTTTGGCAATTTTTCTCTAATATATACTTTTAAAAAAGAAATTTACCAAAATTTTCTCTCTTTTTTTGTAGCAACAGTACAAAAGTTGGCCCCAAAAAAACTCACTGAGATCCACAAGGGAGCCCTAGTCCCAAGTTGCATGTGGTTTGAAGGCACAGGAACAAAGGCTGTAACCTAAGTTCCCCTTGTGACAATCTTGTGACAGCAGATGGCATAAGCTTTCCCAAGCTTAGCATAATGTGTTGTTCTTTGATTATGTGGTTTATGACATATGTTGTATTTGATGTGAACAAACATAATCATTTCTGTATTTTGTTTCATGTATGTAACATGAAAAAACCATATGTCCTATGGTGTTTACATAGTTTGTAGTAGACATTCACCAATTTCCATGAGGTTATATGTGTTAGATATAGTACACTCAAATGTTATTGCAAAGGAACAATGTCAGATTGGGACCTGCTGAACTTATTGTCTAAATATGGCGATTTCATAATAAAAATTCCTCAAAACCAGGCGAGTTTGGGGCTTTGTTTTTTTCACAAATATCCTTTGTATGTTTCACATTGGATTTTATTTTGTTCATCCCCAAGTGGCAAAAATTTGCCCCACAAAAAATTTATATAACACTTTATGGTGCATTCACACTTGATGTTAAGCCAGTGTTAAATGAAAATCTAGGTGGCATCATAGGTGGCACACACTGTGAAATGGACCATAGCTCAATGTTAAGTGAATGTTAGCTTAACATAAAATTTTCATGGCAACTAGTTTTAGGTCGTAAATGGCTAGCATGGTATTAGGGGACTCAACCGTGGAGTCCCTAACACCAAGTGTGAATGCACTTTTAGTCTCTGAAGCTAACCTGATTCTTAGAGTTCCCCCACCCCCAAAAAGTTCTCGAACTGGTTCCTTGCTCGCGTTCCCGTCCTGTTGTCTCTTAGCTTTCGCCAGGGACTTGAAAAACCAGAGCGTCAACGAGGAAGAACTGTCCAGGCGTTAAACTACACCGGCTTGGCTAAATGCTCACGCCTGATTGATTTCTCTTGTCCTGATCTTCTGTCTTCTTGCAGTGAAGGAATTCCTGGGGATTGTCTTCAATTACATACACTTCCATATTTACGTAGTGAGGAATATCCTGTACGCCCAGGACCCACTTGAGAAGAAACCCCCAGAGGGGAGGGAGGCAGCAGCCCCATCAAACATTAAAGAAATCCAAGAAATACAAGGGGGGCAAGAAGCACCACACGATGGTGACGCATTCAACCCCAAAGATGCCTAAGTGGCACCATTCCGCCTTAAAGGCTTGATCAATCCTATCTTGAATACTAGGGTCCCGGGAGGACCGAAGGGAATTAATGGCCTTCCAAGTGGCCATTCCAACCTCAACGGTAGCAACCCAGGCTTGTTGAAGGATTTTCCTAGAGGAATACTGGTTATCAAAATGCTTCCGGCATCTCTCCGTCCAAAGAAAGTAGAGGATAAAACTGCGAAAGATGTCAAGCGGTTGTCTGATGTAGGAGAAGCCTCCTACATGGTACCCTTGGACTCCGTGAGGGTCATCTTCTCTTTCGAAGACAGCTTCACCAAGCAAGACGAAAGGCCAGGAAAAAAAGATGTCATTGGGCGCTCCCCATTTTTGCCATATGTGATAGAAGGCCTCCCAAGCCCGTTTGGCGAGGGGACACTCGAGGAGACAATGTTGAGGGGATTCAAGGGCCTCCTCAGTGCAAACCTTGCACGTGGGGAGGATCCCCATGCATTGTAGCCATGTGCCAACTGGGAGACCGTGGTTTAAAGTGAGCCATATGCGAGTGCCGACCTTCCGCGGTAGGGCGTTATGCCAGATTCTAGCAATAACTTGCGTGACGGTGGAGTTTTGCAGGTTTAACCTTTGAATGAAGGAGCAGATGTTGGCGCTCTGGGTGGGTTTCCTTGCATTTCGGTATCCCCGCTTTACAGAATAGCCGAAGAAAGGAGAGTCACCCATTTGTGAGGAGGCCTGCCAATGCCACTCTCCCCGGTCCCAGGGAAGCCCATCAATGAAACCAGATTCGAAAATCCAGAGTAGCATGTTTTCTTGAATTCCATATGTTGCCTTTTCTTTTTCTTGCATTATTTCTTGTTCAATTTCATTGGCTATTATTTATAAACTTTTTATGTGGAATTCAGGAAGTAATTGATGATGTAAATGAAAGGTTAGTAAAACTCCACGAGGAGTTTGGTTCAAAATTTTGTGATATTGTGACAAATGCCTTAAAGGAAATCATGACATACAACCCAAGTGAGAAGTATATAGTGGAGGTTCCTTGGAATTACATCACTAACAAGGAGCTACCATGAAAAACATTGTTCTCCAACTAGGAGAAATCATTAAATGGGAAGGCGATAAAAATAATCTAGCTTGAAGTAAGTTACAAGCATTTTTATCTCTTAGAATGGATTTGTACTTATGTTTGCTAGTTTTGTTGAATGTATTTCAATAGTGAAAACTAAGCACTATCCCTTCATGTTTCTCTTTTTTTCTTTGGCTATTGCTTTCTTATGTTTTAAACTCCGCACACTTAGTTTCTCAAATAATTTAACTATCGATTTCTCTACATGATTATTTACTTGCTTTGGAGAAAGGGCAGGCCAGCAACAACATTCTCTTGGCGTTGGTAATAGCAATTTGCTTTGGGCTAAGGATTAGTTTATATGGGTTTTTCTACTTGAATAACTTTTGAGATGATTGAGTGTCTCACTACATGAAGGAAACATCATGATATGGGTGTTTTATGTCTAATTTGATGCATCATGTTTTGAAACAAAAAATAACCATTAATGCTTCATCAACCAATTTTGAAGTTGAAACCTCGATTGAGGAAATGGAATTTTGACAGCAAAATGTCCAATATTGTCCTTGACATTATGTAGTGTGTTGAATCCCACAAGCATTAAATCATATGAGAACCAAACTAAAAACAAATAATCATGAATTTATTTCATTCTTTTGAGATCTACTTTCCATGAAGCATGAGGGTTGATATAGCAAAACCTAGATGACCTGATGGAAAATCCAGGTACAATGTCAAAGGAGATGGAAGCCCTCGACGGGGAGATGAAGATGTTAAAGCAAAGGGCTGAACTAGGGTAAAAACACTCTAAGGTGGACCAAAAAGGGCACATGTGGAGTCCTTAATAGTACATTTTTGTAATGTATTTTCATTGTGACCAAAATGTAACACCATCTTATAATCACTTTATCTTAAAAGTAATTACATGGGCACCTCTTAAACATCCTAAAATTAAGGTTTGTGAAAAATATATATAAATTCCACAAAAATCATGTCCAAAAGGACTTCATAGAAATATTTCATAAAATTCTTCTATAAAGTCCTTGTACTTCCATGTCATCTTGAAAATGGTTTGGAAACCCTTATTTTGAATTTTTCATGACATTTATAAGGTGCAAAAATAAATAAATGACTCCACCAATGCAAAATTTGGAAATTGTGAATCCATAAGCATGCCCTTTGTGTATTGTTACATTTCAGGGGGTCAAATGTAAAAGTCCCTCATTTGAAATGTTTTTATTTTTATTTTATTTTATTTTATTTTTACAAATAAATGTAGTTAGAATCATTAAATTGAATCCCTTTAAAATAATTATTATAATAAATACATGCACCATACATTTGAACCCATAGAAGTGCAAAAAAATTGGCCCATTACATGGATTTGTGAACACTTTAGTTTGCAACTACCCACTAATTAACTTGTACCACCACTAGATGGAGGAATTTGATAACCTCAAAATGGAATATGCCTTCATGAAGACAAAACTCTTAATTTATCAATAGAGGAACCAAGTGAAGCACTAGGCATTGCACAAGGAACAAGTTGGTCAAATCATTCAGGAATCATTTGAAAGCTATTAGAAGGACAAGGAGTTTTACCAACAAAGGTTGAAGGCTTATTGGAAAGTAATGCTTCATTTAGTGATGCCCCCATCTGATTTCGACATGATGTAAGCACCTTCTGGATTTGCCATTGCATTTAATACACAATATAGTGAAGAGCAAAATGAAGGAGTTCAAATGGAAATAGATTTTGATACTATCGCGATATATCAAATTAGAAGGAACTTCCCATTATTGGAAACATTTTCGATATTACAAACCTTTCCAATATTGCAAAGAAATCTAGAAACGTTAAAAACCCTATAAAAATTAACATGGTTTCCACCAATTTGAATGCCCTGGTGATTTCTAATGCCACAATTAATGTAGACAACAAAGTTCCTATGGGTAGAACCATTAACAAGAGTTGACTTTTGTACGATCAGAAACAACCATTGATCTTATTGTGATTTTAATGGGTACTTTAACTGCACTAGAAAACATATAGTTAAATGTTGTGATAGAGGTGATAGAATTAATAGAGGCTTCTATAATGGAAAAAAAAACTTAGTTTTTTTTTAAAAATAAATATAATTACAAGGACATAATCCCAATCAAAAAGGGGATGATGTTGAAAGTAGAATTTTACCAAAACATTTTTTCCAATTTTTTGTCATTGAAATCGGTTATCAAATGTTTCGTTACCAAAAATCAATTATCGGAATTTTTTTACTAAAAACATGTTACTGATTTTTATTTATTGAAACCAATTTTACTAGAGAATTAGATTGAATAATTTTAGGATTGATTTTTTTGGGATGGGGCTAACTACCTATTCCACTATTTTCTAAGTTTCTTCTTGAAGGTATTTAAAGCTCTATAACTTTGAAGACTATACAAAGGAGTATTTGGAATAAATTAACTTTTTATCATTTTTTGTATTGAGAAATTCTACTATTCATTTTTCTTTTTGTATGTATGAATATCTTGTATCTTGTGTGCAAAGTCTTCTTACTTGTATTTGTTTCATATTTGTTTTTGGAGAAAATTTATGAATATGTCCCATTAAGTTTTGACAAGCCTCTTGTGTTTCTAGCTTTTTGCTTATCCAAAGAGAGTAAAAAGATTCTATCTTTTGCCCCCCTATTTTATTCATAAATCAAAAACCCAATACTTCACTGAATGGCCTTAATAATGGGGGCCTCTATTTGATTAGAATGAAGATGGAATGGGGGGTTCTATTTGCTCACAATGAGGATGGATAACTACATTTAGCAAGGGAAGGTGGTCATTCTCACCACAAAATTGTGCTTGTAGTTAACATGGCAGGATGTGAAATTGAAAGGACACTTTTGACTATTGTTCAAATTGACCCGAATATGTCAATGTTTGACCACCATATTGTTATAAATTTGCTTACCCTTTAGGATGGACTAACAATGGTTTGCTATGGTGTGGATACCTTGGACACAAAACAAACAAAAGGTGGTGCAATTCATTCAAGGTGTAATTATATTGGCTTTAGAAGGGTTTAGTGACATGGTTGTGAAATATGGATGCTACAAGATGGCCAAAATTGCCAATGAGGGTTCCGAATCTTGTTCCCTTTCGTTTGATATGGGGAATTGATGAATTGAAGGTAGGTGAAAAGGAAAGTTTGTTAGTAATGGGATTTTGAAGTATGTTGAGTTCTGGAAGCTTGGGATGTCAAAGGATGATTTGTATGCTAGAATTATGGATCCTTATGTAAAATACTAGGAGAATATTTTGGAGCTACTATCAAAACCTATCCCATGGCATAGTTCTATTTTATTAGAAAGCTTTTGGCCTTCTCACAATTGGAGAGCTAATTATGAACACACATTCATTTGTATTATTGTTGGTGTTGACCCTAAAGATCATGTCATCCTTCCATATTGTGGGCTTAAAACCTTGTGACATTCTATGAGCACTATTACATACATGCCCTTTTGTGACTTGTTTGTTAATAATTTTGTTCTTGTGCGGCCTTCAGACCCTAAAATCTATCTTGGGAAGGGCTCAAGTGATGTTACTATTTAATTCAATTAACATTTGTAATTTGTTTTAAAACAAATGTTTCTTTAAATGTTATGTATTTGAATGGGTTTAAAAACTAAATTACAAAAAATAAGATTGAGGATTTAATGGTTATGTTAGGTTGAATTGTGGGTTTTGTACTAATATAATTGTTCAAACTTCATGTTAAAATTTATGTAATTATTGTGGTGAACAAAAATCTTTGTTGTGTTTCTAGATAAAACATCTAGATAATGATTTTTTAAAGATATATTATTGCATGTTCTTCAAACTTAAATCAATCTTGGAGGATGACCCTCCACATTTGCCCATCAAGTTTTAGTTCAATCAAAGGTGTTGATGAAGAGAAATTGTCATTTGAATGGTTGGGTGTCAAAAACAATTGAAGACAATCAAATATGAAGAAAAAAATCTTAATTTTTCTCCTACCATTTGAATTGATTTTTTTATATGCCTAGACATAGTAGTCACAAATATGTGTGTAAAATTACAACTTCATTCAATGTATGTAGCAAAAGTAATATAAGTGAATAGTGGTTAGGGTATAATTTGACCCCTTGTGGTTCACATGTTTATATCTATTAAATACACTATTAGAATGTTGTGAAATTTGGTGAATATATTGTGCACACAATTTTCAACAATTTCTTAGAATTGCAAACGTATCAAATGTGATCTTTATGTCATTTGATTAAATATTATAGAGTTAAATTGAAGACGATAGGTGCAACATATGATTTTTTTGCACAACATATTAAAACAAAAGTTGTAGTTTTCAAATTAATTTTCATAAAGCTAATGTTCATTAGATTACTAATTATTTAGATTTTAATGCTCAAAGTAGTTTAAGGCTTAAAACCCTAAATCTTAATTAACTTGTACATGGACTTTTAAGGCACATCTAAAATTAATTTAGGAAAATCCGACTTAATTTATTACTATTTATTCATACTTCAATTTGAAGGTTTAATTGTTTGTAAATTCTTGTGTTTCATTTACATCCATATAATTGCATTTTCTTTATACTAGGCATGCATTGGGAATTACAAGTCCATGTCATTGCATATATTGTTAAACATATAAAGATGGGCTTTCCCTAAGTCATGAATGTGTGGTTGTTATGTGAAAGTTGAGGTTTTGCAAGGGGTTACAAGCAAGGTGGAGGGGTAGGTTTGGTGCAACCTCGATGTCCAAAGGGTGCACATCCTTTGGGCCACCATTTTTTTGCTTGTACA
>Ga0209611_10014693_pt1 | contig 10396 bp, 8 predicted proteins | sample S1TSphgellanicum_3_FD_187693 | JGI IMG/M metagenome (GOLD analysis project Ga0209611, IMG submission 187693) | Host-associated microbial communities from peat moss isolated from Minnesota, USA - S1T2_Fc - Sphagnum magellanicum MG (SPAdes) (version 2) | ecosystem: Host-associated > Plants > Peat... | reverse complement strand
TGATAGGTAGGAGGGGGAAGGTAGGTGGTAGGTAGGAGGTGGGAAAATTTTGGGGTAGAGAGGAGGTGGGAAAAAAAAAACATGTGGGCAGGGAGGATGGGATTTTTGTTCATCCGCAAAATGGCTTCAACGGGCTCATCCTGAACTGGTGCATTGGTGGCTGCTGGTTCACTCCAGCCCAGTCCAAACACCCAAAAAATCCGTTCCAATCTAAACAGTCTAAACGCTTTCACCAAAAAAACCAGATCACCTAATGTGAAATTGGTTCAATAAGGTAAAACTTCCAAAAGTTGGATCGAATGCGATAGTCACTGTCCCTGTGGGGACAGGGCCCAATAAACTTCTTCTACATGGAAATAGGAGTAATGATAACATGAATTTTTCTTTTTCTTTTTTTTTTCCTAACAAAACCTAGTTGTCTCTTTGTGACTGGTCTTAAATATATCCCAAATTCCAGTACATGCTCAAATGTTCAATTATGAAAAAATTATTTTCTGCTTTCCTCTAGTAGGTACCTCCAAAACCAGAAAAAAAAACATTGCACATTAAGTTTATATATACATATATAGTGGCAATTTTTTTTGAAAAAAATAGTATTAGTCCCTAATACACAAAAAAGGTGCACCCAAAAAATAATTATAATTATACACACACGCGCGCGCGCGCGCGCGCACACACACACACATATCATATTTTTAAACTTAGAGATCAAAGTATTTCTCTGTAGTGAAGAAGAAAACATCTCTGACAAAAATATGAGAAAAACAAAAAAAATGACCCAAAAAGATAAAATGGAAAATAAACTAAAAATAGAGAAAATTTATGAAGCGGCGGCCACACTGCGGCCTTCTTTCGTTTTTTCCGGGAAAGGGGAAAAATAAGGCTTAAATTTTTTAAAATTTAATCCTTTCTTTTAACGCGTATGCTTTATTTACTTTTTTTACGTTTTAGCGTCGTCGTCTCCAATTCGAAGAAGCTCGCCAAGCGCGCTATCGGGTGCTTACCGAAGGCGACAGCGGCAGCGTCGTCGTCGTTGCGGCGCACTCGCTGTGCGGGTGTAGCAATCGGGTGCACTCGTTTTGCAGCGTGAGCTTCTGCGCAGAAGCGAGAATCCGCCAATTTTGCAGCAATATATTGATCTCCTTTCTTTCAAGCCCAGTGCAACAATGGAGGCACACGAAAGAACCAAAAATTAAAATTGGTGTGTTTTTTTATCATAGCACCTCCTCATCAATATTTCTGTAGTGAGCCTTTATCGATTATGTGCATCGCCCAGAGTTGTGATCTAGTACTTGGATATTGTTTCTTTCTGTGAAGAGCTCTGTCGATTACTGATCTCGTGAGCCTGAGAGACGAGTGGCTAGGTTCCCAGGCGTAGTAAGCTAACTTACGTGCTTTCAACAGAAAAGTGAGGAGGTTTTTTTTCTTCTTTCTTTTTTGATCGGGGATTGGAAGTTGCAATCTCAGATGGAGTCAGTGTCTACGTCCATGCGTGATTCGCTCCGGCAATTTCAATTCCTTTCGGATTTGAAGAACTCTTGTGAACATGCTGTACAAGAATTTTACATTGCGGTGAAGCTGCGAGCATTGAAGTCTTCTCTGTTAGGCGTTCCTTCGCTGCCGCGAAGAAATGGTCGCTTCTCATCTGTAGTGAACGGGATCAAAACGTGGCCGAGACGACCCAGCCGCGGATCGCGAGAACAGTCATCGCCAAACGCGCAACCGGCATCCTCTCCGGCAAGACGTTATCGTCATTGTCGCTCGTTTCCCGCGCCTGGACTCACGTTCGCGCCCTTCAACGCCACACAGTGGCGCAGTAAGTATAGCCCCGACATCCCGAAGGCTTCAAGGCCGACCTCGTTACTTGGAGATGGCGAGGAGGCATTGCCTGTCAGCACGTTGCCTGCATCCCAGAACAAGACTTCTCTTAACATCGCGGTCAGTTCCGACTATGATACGTTTTGGAACGACGTCATGCCCGATCTCCATGATTTTGTGAGGAATGAAGAGTTTGATATATACATGAAGGAGGGAATACAGGAGTGGCAGCAGAGGAGTAATTGCTGCTCAGCACCAGAGATGCCGCAGGGAGATGCCTGGGTTGAGGATCTGCCGGAATTCGTAGGAATTTTGACCTCTTCTTATACTACTTCAGAAACCGAGCGGGAAGGCGCCGGAGATTCATCGGTCGCGACACATTCGGAGAACGAAACTGCAAGCTCTTCTGCAGCATCGGAAGAGCCGGCCGGAGGTCAGCGATTTCACCGTCGGTTCAGGGGAGTCCGGCTGAAAGACAACAAATGGATCTCGGAAATCAGGCCTTCGTGCGCGAAGAGGACAGTGTGGCTGGGCACGTACGCGACGGAAGAAGAAGCAGCCCGCGCATTTGACGCCGGTATATTTTATTACCGAAAATTTACCATTCCCTACAATTTTCCCGATTCTCCTGAAGTGCTTCCGGAAGTGATTCAAGGACCGCAGGAGGTGAGTGCCAAATTCGTGAAGACAGAGGCAAGAAAAAATGCACAGAGAGCGCGGCCATCGCCGGATTCTTCACATCAACTCCTCACGACTGCAATTCAAGAGCAAACCTCCTCATCATCGGGATCGTCCAGGCAATGGTTCAGAGGATGCAGGGGAAGGAAGTCATATTCCCAATGAACACTCTCGAAGGTCGAATCCTTCTTCTTCCACACCAATTTTCCGATTGTAACTATTTCTCCCCCTCTCTCTCTCTCTCTCTCTTTGCTCTTTCTTCTACACACACGGACAGCACCAAATCTGCTTACGGATAGCTTCAACGCTTCTCCAGAATGTGCCATTATTCTCAGTCCCGCCTTCCTTCCTGTACACACACGGACAGCACCAAATCTGCTTACGGATCGCTGCAACGCTTCTCCAAAACGTGCCATTATTCTCATATCGGGACGACGTTCGTGTTCTTGTTTGTGTAAAATACACGGATCTGCTTACGGATCTCTACAACGCTTCTCCAGCGTGTCATTACTCTCAGATCGGGACGACATTCACATTCTTGTTTTGTGTAAAAAAAAATTTTTTTTCCCGCTCCATGGATTTTCTTCTTGAATTCAAGATGTATTATTCAAGGAAGCGAAGAAGAAGAGAGACGCATCAATTAGAGATTGCTCCAGCTCCTATAGAGCAGAAAATAGTGAGCAAATAGATCGATTCTTTCTTTTCTTGTATAGACTGATCAGAATTAGAATTCTTTTGCTGAAGAAATTGTATCATAGTTTGCCTTCTTTCAGCGCAACAGAAATATGCTGAACTTTCGCCACTCTTGTCTGGCTTGTAACTATTCGAGAGGCACACTTGCAAGTAAAATCTGCAATTCTTCAAGATTTTTTGTTGCAACTCTTTTGGCTTTTGATCTTTGTGACTATCTCATGAGAACACAGAGTATGGGGACAGGCAAGACACATCCAGACGAGAGTTCTTTTATTAAGACGTGCAGAAGTTCTACCACAGTGGCCAGAGTTCTTGGTAAGGTTCCGGCGCACCTGAAGATGTTGTTGTTGATGACGATTCTCTCACACTTACCAAGACTGTTTTTTGAGCCCATATGATGCATAAGAAATTTTTTGCAACAGTTTGAGATTGTGGAAGATTGAGATGTGTCCAGCAGCTACTTCGCGATCTCTTGGCAGGCAGGTGCAATTGCTCGACTACCCTGGAATGAGGTGTAGTGGGAATGAGGAGATGTGATGGGAAGAGGTTCACAGGCCATGGAAATGATCAGCATATTCCTCGCTTTTGGAAGCCTGTGTTGAGTCTGCGATAAGCATAACTGAATTTTACAGAACGTGACAGGTGAGAATTATGTTTTGTCAGCAGATCATTCGTCCTTCTGCAGAGCTAGTATGGCTTTTTGGCAGATCGAGTTTTTCTCATCTGCAAATATTATCTTCAAGTCACATGAGGTGTACTGAGAAAGGGAAGATGTGATGGGAGGTTGGCAGGCCATGGAAATGATTAGTATAATACCTGCATTTGGAAGCCTGTGGAGTCTGGGATAAGCAGAACTGAAGCCCACAATGCATCAAAGGTGAGAACTATAGTTTATGAGGCACAGACTACATGTTTGCACATTGTTCAATGTTTCTGCATCCACACCAGTCATGGTTTTATATAACTACACTACAGTTGGAAGAAGCTAGATTGCACTAGCAGTTGGGTAACATAACTGGACAGACAAAATGCATTATTCCCAGACCATTCTTGGGTACTCTTCTAATCGTTTTGAGGATATTAAGTAGGCAATACACTTAACACTGGATCTGTTTGTCTACCCATCTTTGAGATAATAGTGTAATATTGGCTTTCACATTGATCCATAGATCCTAGTTTTAAAGAGAGATGTATGGATTGTGCCAGAGTAATGGGTAGCTAGATTTTTTAGACCTTGCAAGGGCCACATGAAAGAGCGACATTGCAGAGAGGTGAATGAAAACAAAACTCCCAGCAGCTGGTGAAAAAGGTATTGAGTGTAGAGTAATGCCCCAGGGCAGGGGCATCCATCAAATGAGGGGTCTAAGCAAGGTGTAGTTGAGCCTAGCCCCACACTCATGGGTGTTAACCCAGTGTAAAGGCACAAAGAGGAACCATGACTTAAACATTCATAGACTGTTTTTCTAATTCAGGGAATCTGAGAGTTTAGAGGTTAGACAGTTCTAGTTCTTTACATTTCTGGATGAGTTCTACCCAACAGATTACAGTCACCCACAGTTTCTTCATAGCTGAAAATGATGGAATTTATGGCTCACTTTTATGTGCAGACTAAGGAAACAGCAAGATGAGATACAAACTTTAATCACAATGGATGGATGGGGTGATCAAACTTTGGGCAAGAGAACCAGACGGGGGGTGGAAAAAAAATCAGACAAAAGCTGGCAATACGATGGGCACAGTGTGTGAATTAGCAGAAGTTTGCCAAAAGACAGTTGCTCAATGTGGACTAGTGTCATCGTCAACATGGAATACTTTCTTAAATTTCTCATAGAACATCCAAGAAAGGCTGGAAGATGGCATCACCTTCAATTAGCTCACACCAATCCCTCTATAAAAGCCCCTCACCCCTTCTTCATTAAAAATTATCTGGAAGGCATCTAACATGTTTCTCGGTGTTGTCTTCCTTCCAGCTATTGCCCCGACCATCAACCGTTTCCGTGCTACCTCAAATGGAAACATTGCTGCACTTGATGCCAGTCCTGCAACAACAACAACCAACCAAGTGGCACATCATCAGGTAATAGCTCTGCCCCTTATACCAAGTTCAAGCCATCAACAAACAGTTAAAATAGGAAACGTTCCATTAAGAGGAGAATACAATGTTTATCCAAGCCGTTACATAGATGTGGAAGAAAGAATTAGCATTCAGGGTTGTAGGGTGAAGTTTGGAGAGAGATAGATGAAATTGCACCTGCAAAAGCTCCAAATGTAAGTGTTTCTAGATACCCAGCTGCTTTTTGTTGGAATAGTGACGATATGAGCATGTGAGGCTGTCATACACAAAATAATAGGCAGCACAATAGGGCACCAATCCTATGATTGTGGGCACCAGGCCCTTATAAAAAGCTTCTATACCCTCTTCTTGTGTAATCTTCCTGATTGCATGCCACACATTACCATACCCTCCTGGCTGCACTGTAAATCGGTCCTGTGCCCCAATCAGTGCCACCAAACTCCATGTGAGAAATTGGCCTCTTGGGTGCCACCCAATAGAACTTGCATCTGATACACACACACACACACACACACACACCAAATTCCCAAATTATCTCTCATTGTGCTGTCATATGAACAGCATCTCAATCAATCTCTGGTGCTGTTTTCCATTATGTTCATCCCTTGCTTTAGAATGGGAAAAGCCCATGGGTGGGGAACATTCCAGAAATGTGGAACCATGCTTGACTACTGCCTTATTCTAGGCCCTTTTGATTTCTGGATTGCCCCCCACCTTGAGGCCTACCCTACATGAAATTCCTTACAAGACAAGAAATCAAAAGACTCAAATATTTTTCCTTCTGTAGGTGAACATCCATACCTTGAGCACTTCAACAGGGTAGCATGAGACAGTGCTCACCACACCTGCAACAGCTCCTGCAACCATTGATGGAGAAATCCAGGCCATAGGTACACTCACTGGCTGACAACCCTACAGATTGATTTGAGGGGAGTCTTCAGCTGCAGCCCAACAGTTCCTAGCAGAGGTTAAACATCTTTTCACAGCTTCAAAAGTTAACAACTCGATTGCTTGAAGAGGAGCAGTGCGGAAGGCATTGATGCCATTTCCTTGCCATAAGCCTCGCCATCCACATTGGTACAACACCTCCTTTAGGTTTCCACCTATGCTCCTGGGTCCAACACCTACAATCAATCTCATCCTGCATTACAAAAACAAACATGCACAGATGCAAGAAAAATATCATTTGTGATGTCTACAAGCCATCATTAATGCTTGCTTCTGAAGACAGATTCAGAATCAAACAAATCAAACACAAACCCTTAACCCTTGTGCAAAAATCCCAGCAAAATTACACCAAGAACCAATCCCTACTCACAAAAATGTTTTGTGCTTCTTCTTGCAAACCAAATCATCATTGCACCCACACTTTCAGAATATCCTTGAAGGCGTGTAAACTGTAGCTGCAAAACCCCTGCTCTAAAATCCTCTAATTACTTTCAAGCATTACATTACCATTTCAAGTAAAATGATCCCTGTCACTTGCTCACCAACAGTCCAATGTATGACAAAATGCAAACACATGTACTGATATGGCAAACAAGTAATCACCTTACAGTTTCAAATGGTGCTGTGATACTTTTGGACACAGCTCCTGACAGAGCACCACTTGAAAAGATTCGGAATTCCCTGCTTCTTAATCCCTCCTACTCAACAAAACAGAAACCTATTGTCAAAAGTATACCAGACATTTAGGGTTAGAACAGTTGAGGGGGACCATTGTGGAAAATTTTTGGTATTGGAAGGAAGGAAGGAAGGAAGGAGGCCACATGCATCCAGATTCTCTTTAGAACAGTGCTATGAAAAGATACAAAAGTGAACGGCATTTGCTGATATGCAACTATGAACATTTCTAGCCTATGTAGGAAATATAGTGCAATGATGCCAGCAATTAAAGAGAGGAAAGACATGGATTGATGATGAGAAAAATGTTACTAGTATACTGTAGCAAATTTTATCACTGCCATTTGATTGTTGCATATTTGCACTTCCCTCCACAATTGTGCAATTTTTTTCATATCCCATTTGTAGAAGAAGATTACCTTCAATCCACAACCCATCCCCCTGCCACCAGCACCTGCTTTCCAAAAGTGATTGTCAGACCACAACCTCCATAACAGTAGTACCTCCAGAGTCTAGCATCAGCTCACTTCTCTCCACTCTTCAACCAAAAACATGTGTACCCTTTTGCAGTGATTGTCAGGATAATTCTAAACATGCTAGTGGCAAGAGACATAACTGAAGAACACAACAATGGAGAACAAAAGAAGAAGAAGAACCAACCATAAAAGCAACGTTTTGCTATCAGAAAAGAGTTTTGGGTGACAACCCACTTGTCCACAGTAGGAGCAATTGAAGAAATTCACATCATCTAGAGTTTAGACCGTCTCCAGTGTTTAGAGCATCTCCATCCACACCACCAACACGACACCCTCATCATGTTTTCTGAACTAAATTGAGTTTTTTCTTTCCAGAAGCTTATTATTTTTTTAATTTCAATTGTTTGGACATTTGCACATTTTTTCTTTCGAATTTGATCTTTTGAAATTAGATGTTGGGTGAATGCATGGTATTGTGGTTCATTTTGTGTGTCACTCTATAAGTTATCCTTGGTTTGAACGTTTATGATAAAATATATATGTTTAAATTATCAATTGATTATTTTAAGATTAACAACTTGATTATTAATACATATGTACAAAAAAAATTTAAATGTACATTCATTTTTAATAATTCAATCAAAAATATGAACTGCCTAGTTGATTGGAATGAAATAAGATCAAGAAGTTGACATTGAATTTCATTTCAGATTATTTATAGTGATTCAATATATGATATAATTTGACATAATAAACTCATATGTGAAAATCTTTTATTCAAAACTTGAGCCAAAATTAAGTTATGGACTTTTAAATTTTCAAAATTAGAACTTTTTTTACATAAATCTCTATGAGTTCTAATTTTTTTCAGTTTTGAATTTTTTTCCTATAACAAATGGCATGAAATATCTACCTAGACAACCTTTCATATTGTGTTTATTAGTTTAAGCCATTATGTAATCCCTCATTTAATTAATGATATAATATTAAACAACCATTTTAACCCTACCGAATGGATTTTTATGGAATGTTTTATTTGCCAAAATTGAGCCATCATACCATACATTCATTTGTTGGTGTTTTGTTTTTGTGGAATTAGGTTTTGTTGTTGTGTATGTTTATGTAATGGTTGAAGACAACATTGTTGTTGTTAAATGTGTCAACGACATTGATGACGAACTTGCTTGTGATGCGAACATGAACCCAACTTTTAACAATTCGACTGTTGGAAACATCCACCTACACTGTGATGATGACTTATTAGAAAATGATGAATAATTATTGAAACTCATATTAAGAACTAGAAAACACTCAACATGAAAGGGGGTTCTTTCTTGTCAATGACGACATGTTTGTTGATCTTGTGAACCCACAAATGTTGAGATGTATCATTTGCACATTTCATCAAGTAATTAATAACATTTTAAACCAAAATTATGTTTTTTGCAAGGGGCTCACTAAATATCGTAAAGCAAACGATGTTACTTTTGTGAAAATTCATGTTGATTCTACACATTTTCGTTTGATTGCAAAAGAAAATTGATACTAATTAAAAAATATATGGTTGTGCATGTTGATTCAAATCATAGTCAATAGTTAAGGAAGAATATGGGCTAGGCCATTTGGGTCAGCAATCATTGCATTTTTTTGGTTCGACCAATCCTTACAAACATGGTAATGAATCACAACAAAGGTTTCTTGAAGACTTTGTGCTTCATATTTGCAAAGGTATAGGCTTCTTTCCACATGTGAAAACATCTATTTATGTAGGTTAATCTTTTACCAATGTCCTCACTTTGTTTTTGCATCTTGTTCAATTTTTGTGGAAAATTTGTTACCTAAAATGGTCCAAAAGACCATGGACTTGCATGTGTTGCCTAAGCTTGAAAGTACAACCACAATTTTTGTTAACATTAATCTCTAGATGTCTAAAGGTGGTGTAGACATATTTGCATTGGTCATTAATTATTTGGATGAAAGCTAGACCCTTAGGCATGTTAGTGTGGGATTGTTTGAAGTGCACGAAACAACTAACAACACCATGGCGTTGCAACTCCAAGCATTGTTGGAAAATTTTGGACTAATCCACCATGTGATTGCTTTTGTGGAAGATGAAGGCAACAACTTGGCATCTATGGCTATAACATTATGACCTATTATTGATTGTGAATCTTTGAAGTCAATGTGGGTTTATGAAGGTATTTGTTTTGGGCATATGATGTCTAAGGTGTGTCAATATGGAACAAATGATGATCAAGTTTTTATGGGTTTGACTTTGGTGACTTTGAAAGAAGTTCAAGTTAGTTTGCATAAAACAATTACATGGACGAAAAAATGAAGGAAAGGATAGTAAGAATAGGAAAATGCATACATTGAAAAGTGGGAAATGACATCAAGTTGAAAACTCCTATCAAAAAAGAGGTCTACCAACAAAATTATAATGTTTGACAATTCATGGAATCGAAAAAAAAAGAAAAACATAAACAATGGTAGTTATTGTCTTCTTTTTCTTTGCCTCTGAAACAAAGGAGTGATGGTGTTTTGGGAAAAAATTTCCCCTCCCAATTGTTAGTGTGCCATTTCCACACAAAATGTCCAAATCTATTTATTTTTCTTTAATTGATGTTCATACTCACACATGAGCTCACACAATTGATGAAATCGAAAATAAAATAAAATAAAATAAAAATTTATAGTTGTTGTTGTCCCACTTTTTTCTGCCTATAGAATTAGGGAACGATAATGTTTCGAAAAAATCATGAAACAAATGAGGCTCATCAAAACCTGATTATTTTTGTTATTTACAAGCACAAGATGGAAAATTAATACCAAAAAAACCCACCCTATTTTATTTTTTTTTGAGATTTTTTTGTCATTATAAATAGCAATTAGAAAAGGAAGGAAAGAAAATAAGGAAGAAGAAAAAGAAGACAAAATTATTTTTTTTTAAAAATATTTAAAAAAAAAAAAAACAAACAAACAAACAAACCACTGAACATTACAAAGGTCGATCTTCAAATGTCCAAATTTTTCC
>Ga0209611_10014691_pt1 | contig 10397 bp, 9 predicted proteins | sample S1TSphgellanicum_3_FD_187693 | JGI IMG/M metagenome (GOLD analysis project Ga0209611, IMG submission 187693) | Host-associated microbial communities from peat moss isolated from Minnesota, USA - S1T2_Fc - Sphagnum magellanicum MG (SPAdes) (version 2) | ecosystem: Host-associated > Plants > Peat... | reverse complement strand
TAATTCAAATTCTATTCAATGTATTTGAATTCATTAAATTTGAATCTATTTCACTTAAATCTAATTGAATTGAATTGAATTGAAAATTTCAATTCGAGTCACATGTAAGGTTAACTTTTTCATTCAAATGGAACTTAATTTTCACAAAATAAATTATTTTTTTCATTAATTAGCAATTGATCATACTAGTAGTGCATAATAACATTGAGCCCAAGTTTGATAATACTTTATTTTAGTTACATGAGTGATACACAATTTCAATTTTTATGTATGCCTTATCTTGCTTTGATCTACACGTCTTTAATTTTTGCTAAAAATGGTCTTTGTAGGAGATTAAAATTAGGGATTGAAAAGGCATAATGTTCATGCCATAATACGATATTGGAGATGATATTGTAGAACTATAATGTGTTCTGCCATGGTATAGCATGGAATGCTTTTAGGATAAGTAATTTGTTTATTAGAATAGGTGAGTCAAAATAAATCACCAAGAATTTATCTTTAGAAGCCACTTTGGTTCCTTGCCATCTAGGGATGAAGTTAGTGGGTAAGTAGCAATGTTCCATTATTTAGTTGTTTTGTGTTAGACTTTTGACTCATTTTAGATTGACCATAAGATTGAGTATTATTGTGCCATGAATCCTTTCAAGGTTATCAACACATTCTACTTATTAGTAATTTAATATAAGATTTGTAATAGGATATGAAGAGTATATAATAAATTTTTAAGGTCTCCATACAAGAGTTTGAATTCAATAAACTTGTAATGTTGTGAAAGTTCATTTAGTCATGGGAATGTTGTGTTTGGCCTTGCTTTCGTTTTCCATAATAAAGGAGTGTTATGCCAAATGAATAATGATGTCTCTCTCCACTTCATTTTCTCATTTGCACTTCATGTTATTTCACTTCAAGGTAGATAGATCTGTACATGAACCCATTTTTTTCTCCTATATAGGGTCATTGGTTAGAATGCATTAGGGAGAACACCTCACCAATTAAACCTAAAGGTTGTGGTTGTGGCAAAACTTAGACTGGGCATTTCGGGCAGCTGGCCGAGACTTTCAGGCCAAAGGAAAGAAATGCAATTTGGTTGACAGGCGAGCCTCGATAAAAGGCCTAGCACATTTGGTTATGGGAGGACAAAATATTGGATGACTTTCCTACACGGGTATGGATATTGTATTGAATATCAAGACTAGTTTGGTATCTGATAGCACCTGCACCTAACATATACGGGTATTAAGGTGCCTGCACACTTGGTGTTAAGGACTCTAGTATTAAGTTCCCTAACACCAAGCTAGTCATTAAGGACCTAAACCTATTTACCATGAAATTTTTATGTTAAGTTAACATTCACTTAATGTTTAAACAATCACCAATTTAACATTGGGTGCCACCCAAGATGCCACCTAGATTTTCACTTAACACTGACTTAACATTAAATGTGAAAAGCACCTTTAGTTTAATATTTTGTTTTAGAAAGACTCCTGGCAAATTTCATATCACAGTCTGGTAGGTGGTTCACAAATTGGTACCCACATTCAACATGAAGGCCAATATTTGAGAAAGAACCAGTGTTGGTCTGGTATCCACTCTTGAACATACCAGCTGGTCCTGGTCAGGGTTTTTAAGGATTTTGTGATGTAGCCAAGGTGGCAACCATCCAGAAACTATTTTAGCCAATTCTGGCTACATGTCAAATATGAAAGTAGAAAAATAACCGGGATCCTTCTATATTCTTGGCTACCTACTGGAACTTATTGTAAAAATCTGGCGATTTGAAATTTTTTCTTTCTGAAATTTGGCGAATTTGGACCATTTTTCCCATGAAAAGTCATTTGTATTGGTCAGAATCACATTTTTCAGGTCGAATTTTCCCAAAAATTCGCCAATTAAAAAAACATTGGTCCTGGTTTCTTGGAGGTTAGGTAAGGAAATATGTCTAAGAACATTTTCATCACAAATTGTTAAATTCCCATGGAAAAATCAAAAGTGTTGAGCAATTTGAACGACTTAAGACAATATAGAGCCTTAGTGCCTCACTAGGACCCCATGCCACAAAGGTCACTTCTGGACCTACCATGGCTAAGATATGATCAACAACTACTTTTCCTTCTATTGGAGCTTTTGAACGACCAAGTACTTATGCAAGCACATACTTGTAGATGCTCACACACACTTAATGCGCCCAATGATGAAGGCCCAACAAGATTGAAGTTTTCGCTAGAGATTTTGCATTTCAAGAAAGTTTTTTGTGTGGGCACAAGATTGTTGTTGGGCACAAAATCAAGGTCAGAAACTTAACAATCAAATACAAAATGTGAAGGATTTCTTCATTCACTTTATGTTGGACCTTACATTTTGTCGTAGTCAATGGCAAGGTGCTAAGAGAAAGAGGAGCTTTGTGAATTACCCAAGCTATTAAGCTATTAATGAGGGTGCATAGAAAGAGAACATGTTTGTGGCTTTAAAACCTAAAAGTAAACTAGAAATAATTATATTCTAAAGTTTTAAAGATTTTGGTTTTGTAACAATAGTTTTTTTTCCCCTTTTTTTCTTGACACCAAGAACAAATCTTCCCTGTCCATGGTGGCACCTTTAGTCTTTGGCCCTATTGTGGACCTCTTTGAAACTAAAATCCCAGCAAAGAACACAAAGGGGTGGACTCCTACAATTGTCAATTATCTGTTATGCACAAATGAAAAATGAAAAACATTCAACATCACAACATACATGTGAAGGACTAGAAATAAGGAGATTGCTAACTAAAGGTTAACAATATTGGCTCCAATGTTGTGGCTCTTTTGAGCTTTTTCAAATGTTGACAATGTATTCATTTGGTAAAAGTAATAGCAACAATGCTAATGGGTAAATTGGAATGGTATTGAAGCTTTACAAGAATTATGTAGGTTGCTACCATCTACAATTTATAGTGATAATGTAGCAAAAAAGAAGGATTGTGACAATCGCACAACAACTCACCTTGTTATTGCCTTTAACTAGATGGAGATGCCTTTCACAAACCAGCCTTTTTGTTCCTTAGTGCCCTTCATCACTTCCACCAAGTATTACATATTTATTCATGGTTTACTTCTACATAATTGGTCTTAATGGAATCTTGTGTGTAGTAGAATAATTCAAGAGTCCAAAAGAACCTTTAGATTGGAGCATTTTCTTTTCGACAATTTTAAGAGCAAAACACATTCACACATATTATGTTTAACAACTACAACAAGAGTACCTAGATGTTTATCTCATTAGCAAGGTGCCTCTTTTATATTCTTCATCTCCTACTTCCTCATTAAATTGCCACAACAATGCCTCCCACCGAGCTTCACCATCATGGGCAAGTAAACATGCCATTGATTTTATAGTTGTCATGAAATAAAACAAACCAAAACAACACCATCCAATTCTCCAACACCATAAACTTGTAACAAACAAAATACAAACACATAACAACTAAGAAAAGAAAATGATCAACATCAACCGCCCGTTCTTTTGTTTCTTTCACCTTTAGGCAGCTATCCTTCTCATTAGGTTTGCATCCAAGTAAAAGAATTTATTGAACCTCCTTTCATCCCACAATAGGATTGTAAACCAAAAACATGCCTCACTTGCTCATTCACAACACACAAATCAATGATAAAAAAAAGTTGCTCCAAAGAAACACACACACATTTGCATCTTTCTTTGTTCACTCACAAATTGGACAGAGAAAAACAAAAAGACGCACACCTCATGGTGCCCTCACAATGCTAAAGTATTTGGTGATGATCATACAATGACAATTGTTGCTACATTGGAGGGAAAAAAAAGAGGTGAAGGTAGTGAAATATTGACAATGCAAGCATTGTGGTGGGGATGACAATGCCATTTCTTTCCTTAGGTTGCTATTGTAGGGATATTTAAAACATTACATCAATGGATATTTTTAAAGTCTAGCATAAAGGAAGTAATTATATTTGGTTGTTGATTTTATTTCCCATGGTTAAATGATGATGGTGGGACCTTCACAAATCTTCATCAATTGGAACCAAAAGAACCAAGTCATGTGCCCAACTTGAAGCATTTTATGTTGTTTGTTTAAGGAAATTTTAGCTTATCCTAAATAAAATCAGAATGTTTCTTGATTATAATTAAAATATTGTGTCTATAACTAATTGTTCTTGAACTAAGTTAGATTGTTACACATACATCCAATAATTTTGTATGTACATTCATTTTGATGAATTTCAAGAAAATTCAAAAATTCCAATGAATGAAAAATAAAATAATTTCATTATGAAAAACGAAATGGTTTTTTAAAAAATAAATTATTTGTTTTTGCAATGACAAATCTGACCTTAGTTTAATGTATTTTTGGAAATGCCAATTTTTCAAGAGATTATCTATATGAATTGCCGAACTTCTTTTAAATTACAAGGGAAAGAAAAATTTAAAAATTGGTAGAAATTTGAAAGCTACTTGCTAGGTGAATCCACAATTGCAAATCATATATCTGATAATTGACAACATTTATCTATCCTATAATTTGGTAGAACATTATTCCTCCCCATTTTTGCAAAAACCAATAATGGAAAATGTTGTAAATCTTTTCATTATGTTAAGCTTATGAGTCCAAAGAACCTACCAAAGAAGTTGCTTATTATTTATTACCAAATTTCATAAATTATTTTTTCATTGTCAAAATGATTTGAAAAATAAAATAATTATTTGGCACCTAAATGTTGAACCTAAAAAGGTACTATGGTTCAAAGATTTTCCAATACTAGTGTTTCATTGAACTCCCAAAGTTTCAGTATTTGTTATGTGATGGGCCAATTAAAATGGCTCATTGCAAAAAAAAAATTAAAAATAAAAAGTCAATCTCGAAAGGTGCCACAACTAATTAACACAACTAACAATAGATATACAAGTTGAAAATGAATTCACATGTATTTACTCCCCTTCCTTTCTTTTTCTTATGAATGATTCTATGAAAATGAAACATCACAATTCTAGGACTAACCCTAAAACCATTATGTCCATTCATTCAAGCCAACTTGCCAAAATTAAACAAATTCTACACAAGACAAATGTACTTGTTCAACTTGCATGAAATTTTGCACAAAAGAAATGTCTTAGAATAACCAACTTGAAATTAAATGAAATAATAACAAAAATCATCCCCACCCCAAAGGAAAGATAAATAGTTCACTATTGCATGTGACATGAGTGTATTGTTGCACAAGAAGAAAAAAAACCATAGAATCCAAACCCTCCTCCCCCACCCCAATTTTTTTATTTAAAAAGAACATTATAGGTGCATGTCCAACCTTCTCATTCATTGCATGAAAATCCTCCTCATAAAACAATTTGTCACCATTTTTTACCTAGGCTAAGACCCCAATCATGAATTGAGGTGCCTATTGTAATAACAAAAAATATTATTATTGGCCATAACTAGTGGTATGGAATGTTACAATAACCAAGTGTTAGGAGACCTTTGCTTATGGGAATCTTCCTATGGTAAGGGTTAAGAAGCACAAGTCCTTTCATTAGGAAGAAATTTTTTAAAAATTGGGTTTTTTATCCCTCACCATAAAAATATTTCAAATACCCTTAAATTCTTTTAACCTTGGCCAAAATTATCTTCACATGGCCAAGGATAACATTGCTCAAGCTTTTGGGGACATTATTCATAAACATGTATTCAAGCTCGTAATCAAACGCAAATCATCTAACTAGGTTGTTTGGAATATTGATAATTTGATCAAGATTTTCAACTTGTCAATGATAGCATTTCAAAATTGTCAAAACACTAGTGAAACTTTAGAAAAATTCTATGTCAATTTGAAACCCAATAATCCCCAAAAATTGTTTGGCAAGGAAGCCAACATTTGAAAATTAATTTTTGTGGACTCACCATCAAGTAAGAAAATCTACACACTTGGATAAAGGGATAGATAACTTCTGAAATAAGCATAACTCTTTAGTTATAAGTACATGTGAAGATTCTTCCATGGATGCTCCAACACCAAAGATGTTGGTATCGTCTTCTTCAATTTCAACAATAGGTCCGTCATGTCCATCATTCAAAACCATAGACATTATTTAGACAATAGGATTCAATTGATCAAAAATTGTTGTGAAAAGAAAGATGATTTCTTTTGCATCATATTAAACAACAAAGTGGGTTGCATTTCCACACCACACAAAGTTTTCCACAACCATAATGACTTGAAATGGGGAACAAACATCAAGGGTGATATATCATGATGAGAATCAAAGATTTTCAAAAAATCTAAAAAGGGTTTGATTACTTTCACAACCTCATGCCACATATTTCAACCCAAGAGTTGGAACACAACATCAAATTGGTCAAATGTGTCACTCCCATCAACCAAAGGAATTTGCCATAGCCACAATCAAATTTATTGTTATAGCCAAAACATCAAACAATAACCAATGACCTCTTGACTAGTTCAACACGCTTGTAATCACCATGGGATTCAAACATTGAATGATAATTTTTGTAATGACCCACATTTGGGCCTTCATGATTCTCTATTTTAAAATTGGAGTGTTTTGCCTTCCATAACATAATAATATAATTTGCTTAAATTTCAAAGTCTTTTTAAACATGATAACCTTGTTGGCAAACCTTGTTTTGACAAGAGCTTTCAACTTTTGGCGCCATTTTCGATGCATGTTTTTTCCGATTCCTATATGCATTAGCTTGACTTTTTTGTCCATGTGATTGTTTTTTATAGATTGGTTTAAACATCTTTCACATTTACCAAATTCAAACATACATAAACCTTGTCATCATTAATTGCAAACTGATATGTTTTGGACATCACATGCCCAAAGTAAATACCTTCATAAACCCATAAAAGCTTCAAGGTTCATAATCAATAATAAATTGTAATGGTATGGTCATAGTTCCAATGTCATTCTTTTCATCTTTCACAAAAACGATTAGATCATGAATCAAACCAAAATTTTCCAATAAATATTAAAGTTACAAAGTCATGGCACTACCAGTAGTTTCATGCACTTCAAACAACCCAATAGTAGCATGTTTAGGTGTCCAAATGTCATTTAAATAATTCATGACTAATGCAAATGTGTCCACCTCACTTTTGGACATCTAGAGTTCAAAATTATAAGAAATAGTAGCAGTAGATTCTAGATTTAATAAGACATGTTTGTTCATGGTCTTTGTGACCATTGTAGGAAAAAAATGTTCCACAAGAGATGAATGAGATGGAAATTCAACATGGGGACATTGGTGCAACATTAACTTGCATAACCAAATGTTTTCACATGAGGTTAGAAGTCTATAACATTTGCAAATATAAAATACAAGGTCCTTTAGAAACATTTTTTATGCTTCACCATCATTCTTGTAAAGGTTTATTGAACCAAAATATGCCATGGTAGTAGCCTTTGTTGGCATGATCCTTTTCCTCCCATGTTGCCAATTATAACTTATTTAAGAAAACTTAACCATAGATTTATTAGTTAGTTGTAATTTTCTTTTTGCAACTAACCAAGGATGTGCACAATCAATATGTGTTTTCATAGATGTAATATCATTTGTTTTGTTATATTGAATGAACCCCTTCCTTAGAATAGAACTAAGTTGGTTTAAAATGTTACCAATTACCTGTTTAAATTGGTAGATGATTTGCTGATTTTCTAGATCAATTGACAAGTTGTCATTTGTCACAAAGAAGCCCCAACAAGTTGATGTCCTATTGTGTTGTTTCCATTATCAAACTTGAGTTTCTATAGTTACAAGTTGACCATCATCATTATTTGACAAGTTCCATCACATTTTAGGTGTACAAATTCAACATATGACAAGCTATTAGTTAGATTCATGTTCAAATCACACATTGTTTCACCCACTCCACCCACACTTTCAATAATAATCATTTCATTTTCAAACATTGTAGAGGTGCCTTGAACAAAAAAGCCTAAGTGGGGTGACGAAGACAAACACACAAAATCATAATTCAAATCATAATCCCAAACTTTTGCAAAATCCAAAATGATCATAAAAAGAATTCTAGGAACAAAATGTAAAATCAAAAGGACATGATAAAACAAAGAAAACCCAATTGCTTCATTTATACAAATTTTGGAGTTGTTACACATGAAATGTTGAAACACAGTAGAATTTACATTCATGAAAACAAATGTAACATCAAAACTAGAAAAATGGTAAGGAAAAACATGTTTGCATGTGTTGTCAAAACTTGAAATTCGAAATTCAAATGCAACAATAGAGTTTGATGGTTGAATTATAACAACATTGTTGAAGCAATGCAAAGTTCAACACAAATCTCTTGTATAGTCTCCAAGCTCACATAACAATACAAGGCTCAATGCAAAGCTCAACGCAAACCTCTTGTAATAGTTTCCAAGTTCACATAACAACACGAAACTCATTTCCAAGATCATGCAACAACACAAAACTCAATACAAACTTCCAGTAATAGTCTCCAAGTTCACATAACAACATGAAGCTCATTTCCAACCTCACACAACAACATGAAGTTCAATAAAAACCTCCTATAACAGTTTCCAAGGTCACATAACAACATGCAACTCAACACAAAGCTCTTGTAACAATCTCCAAACTCACAAACAACACAAACCAAAGTTGTAGCTTGAAATGCAAGAATAAAACAAAGCTTGTTGGAACAAAGTGAGATAGATTTGAAAACACAAGGTAATGAAATGACAATACAAAAAATCATAAGTTTCAAAAGACCACAAGCTTTGCATACAATTGTTGCAAACAAGAAAGATTGAAAAAGCTTGACAACAACATAAAGCTTAACAAAAACAAAAAGAACTTTGCTTTCTTTCTTTGTCCTTAAACCCTAAACCTTACTTTTAACACTTAATTCATATCCCATACCCTTCTTGTTGTAACCAAAGAATATGGTTATCTATAAGCTACTAATGTCCTTACAAATATGACTATGATAAGGTTACTCACCTAAAAGACGTTTGCTAGTTGCAAATAGGGCCTGGTTAGGGAAAAAGATGCAAAGTCTGGATATGTCTTTATTCATATCCAGTCAATGTGCATGCTCATTGGAAAAGGCATGTTTTATCTTTCAATTCCTATCAAGATTTTCAAATTAAAATAAATTCTACAATTCTTTTCTTTGATTTACAATATATATTACTTCATTTTAAGCAAGACAATAAACATATTCTGTGATTCTAAAGTAAAAAAACTGAAGAACTTATGAAAAATTCATTTGATTCAATGATAACAATCATAATTCTTATTACAATCGTCATTAGTTTCTAAGTACATGATCATCTATACTTATATACAAAAATAGAAATGAAAACTAATGACTAATAACTAACCAGTAAAAAGATAACCGACAAAATTATTGAAAAATGTAACAATTATGTACAACTATAGATCTAAAAGCTCTGAATGACAACTACAAATCACAAATCAAGCCTTAACATTCATATGGAGACAAAACCACATATCTTACCAACATTAGTTAGAACTACTGATTTTGATTCTAATTAGTAAAATCCAACTCGGAAGTGCATCTGATTTTTGGAACTGGTTTGGAAATAAGAACTGGAACTTATATTTTTGAAGAAACAGACCAAGAATCAGGTTCTCACTTCCATGTTTAAGTGTGAAACTGAAACTGGAGCAAGACCTGAGATTGAAAAAAAAAAGAAATTGGAAAAAAAGACTAGAACTGTGGGCTAAACAGAGGTTAACTGGTAGTTAATCACTGATTTCAGTCCAGGGTTAAGCAGAACCGTGGTCAGAATCGACTCTGGTTTTCAGAACTGAAACCAGAACTGAAACTGTCTTTTTGTTTTTGGAAGAACCTGATTCCTGGTTCCAGTTATGTGTGGAACCAACCAGAACTGGAACTGTCCTAAGTTTGGAGAACCGGCCGAATTCCCAGTTCCATTTATTTTTGTAGTAGAACCCCCAACACTGGTTCCTTAGTTCTTACCTTGGCTGGGCCATCCAGTTTCCCCCCAACCTAAAAATGCAGACTAGTGACAATGATGAGACATGTATTGAATTTTACATGTCTCATCACCCTCTAAACCCTAAACCTAGGGCAGGGCTTTGGGGAAGTGGTATGGTACGAAGTACACTAGGAAGTGGTGAAATCTATTTTGAAGTGGAAGGACTTGAGTCAATAATGAGAGGGTCCTTTACTGCCATGTCCCCCAAATCCTATTATGGTATCTTTTTGAACTGCCATTCATAATTGTGCCATGTGCACACCTAATGGTGGGAAGGGGGGAAAGGGGCCCGGGGTTGGGGGAGGGAGGTGTGTGTGTTGTTCTTTGGTCATGTTCTCAGCTTACACTAGGTCATCAGTTTCATGTACTTCCCC
>Ga0209611_10014690_pt1 | contig 10397 bp, 7 predicted proteins | sample S1TSphgellanicum_3_FD_187693 | JGI IMG/M metagenome (GOLD analysis project Ga0209611, IMG submission 187693) | Host-associated microbial communities from peat moss isolated from Minnesota, USA - S1T2_Fc - Sphagnum magellanicum MG (SPAdes) (version 2) | ecosystem: Host-associated > Plants > Peat... | reverse complement strand
TGATTCAAGTACAAAAAATCGAGTGATTACACGAGATGATTAAGTGTAAATTACTACATATATACTGATTTAAGAACATAAGATAATTTCTTCTTATTATTTTATGTAACTTTTTCACGTTGCACCCGAGACTATATTAGGCAAATTCACATTGTTGGTTATAGCACTGACGAATCAGGTTATCTTTTAGATACTCACTCAAGTTCTATTCAAGATGAATTATGGCAATTGTATAAATATACACTTTCTATTACTCGTCCTGAGTATGTAATTATAGAAAGAGATTCTAATTTTCCTCCTATAACTGAGCTTATTAGAGAAACGGAACGCGTTTATACTTTAGCAAAAATTTATGAATAATATGATATTATGTATAATCGGTAAATATCCACCTATTCAAGGTGGGGTAAGTTGTTATATATACTGGTTAACTCATTATTTAGCGAAGATGGGGCATGAAGTTCATGTTGTTACTAATGCTAATGAAGTTGAGCTAGATTATAGGATGTATATTTCAGACGAAGAATCTTCTAAGCTAGAATGCTCATTTGAGAATGGAGGTTTTGTCAAATTACATTGTACATATGAGCATGAGCACGCAAAATATATACCTTATACAAATCCTTTTGTAAGTAAATTAGCTTCATTGGCATTTGATGTGGTCAAAACTTATAACTGTTCATTTATATATACATCGTATCTCGAACCTTATGGATTTGCCGGAGCATTGGTATCTCAATGGACTGGAATTCCCTACTCAGTGCAACACGCAGGTAGCGATATCGGACGACTAGCACAGATCCCAGAAAGACAATCTGCATACCTTCAAGTGATTCAAAATGCTGATATTGTAATTACAACTAAATCTTTAGTACGTTCTCTAGTTTCTTCGGGTATAAATTACGAAAATCTTTTATTTGGTATGCCTAATTACTTAAGTAGCGAATACTTTACACCCCAAGGTTTACCACTTGATATTCCCATTTTATTAGAGAAAATAAAAAATACAAATTATGCTTCACCTGTTATAAGTAGATTTAAATTCGATCCTAATAAAGTAACTATTGGAATATATGGTAAAGTAGGTAAATACAAAGGAACATTAGAACTCATTACAGCCCTTGGTCAATTGAGAAAAAAAGGGAAAGATTTTAACTTTATTGCTCTTTGTGGAGTTTTTGGTAGAGGAATCGAACTGTTTAAAAGAGAAATTCAGCGTCAGGAATTAAACGACTGTACTTATTTATTGCCATATATACCTCATTGGTTAGTTCCAAACTTTATTAGGACTTGCACTGCTGTATGCTTTCTTGAAAATAGGTTTCCAATTCGTATTCATAAACCTCAAATTCCACGAGAAGTTTTTGCTTGTGGTATTTGCCTGATTCTTTCTCAAGAGATTTATAATAAGCAAATAAATAAAAAACTTTTAGTAAGTAAAGAAAATTGCTTAATTATTCCAGATCCTCAAAATATTGATTATTTATCTGATACAATCCAATGGGTAATTGACAATCCTAAACAAGCACAAAAAATTGGAAGCTATGCTGCTTCTACATACAAGTTGAATAATAACAGTGATTCATTATATAATGAATTAATCATTAAAATTGATGAGGTAGTTAAATTTAAAAAAGAATCATCTATGACATTAGTTGAATTTCAACGCGCACTAGTAAAAATTTATACTGAATCATCTTTCCGAGAGTCATTGAGAAAAGATTTCATTCAAAATATACGTGAGTATGAGTTAAACCAGCATGAAATAGAAGCATTATATAAACTTGTAAATCTTACTCCCAATATAGAAAGATTTACTGAATCCTTAGTAAATAAGAAGTTTAAATTTTTATATAAACAGTTTTCTACAATTAATACTTTTTTTGATATTAATGAATTGGATTTATTTAATCAGTTTAAGTCTTATTATGATTTCATAAACAGAAGCTGGATTGAAGAAATAGATTATTTTGCGGATTTTCTGAATAAATACACATCAAAAAAATTACCTAGCCTATGTCTATATTTTAACGACGCAATCAAGTATGATCAACTAATAAAAAAAGCTTCTTTACTGCCTTTACCGAACGAAAACATTGATTTTATTAATGAAGAATATGTCACGATTAATAGTATTAATAAAAATTTTTATAATATTAAAGTATTAAAATCTAAGTCAGTTTTTATAGAAAAATTCAATTATAATATTCCTTCTTTGTATAAAGGAGTTAATATTCAGTCTCTCAAAAAAGATTCTATATTTTTTGCTTTTATACCATGTATCGACAGACCAAATGCTGAAGTCTATCGTTTATCATCTGTTCTTTATTTTATAACTTTGATGTCTGAAAACCCTATTTCAATTGTTCAACTTGTCGAACAATCAGCCTCTTTTTATAATCTTTTACAAATACCAGATAAATTTAGAATATCCTGTCTCGCAGGAATACAAGAATTATACGAGAAAGGAATTCTTGTAAAAAGCTTGTAAACAAAATATTTTTTCTATTATGATTTAAATTAATGGAGGTAATGACCTATTAATAATTAAAAAATTGAGGGATTATTATGAATCATAAAGTTGAAGATAATTGTATTACAGAAAGAATTAAACAGATTTTTGATAAAGATGGCAGAGAATATTATTTAGATCTTTATAAATTCTTCGATCAAGAATCTCAAATCAGTTTAATAATTCTTAAACTAATTCGATGTAAGCGTATACGAGAAATTGACAGAGCAAATTGTGTTTTGACATCTCCAGATAGCATGATGCTAGCAGATTTGATTATAAAGAGTGATGCGTATTTTGAAAGTATTAAAGATAAGGGCTTTAAATTAACTCACTGGAACGAACCTACAAATTACCGAAAGAAGAAACTAGGTACTCATCTTTTAAGATATATTATTGAATTAGGTAGAAATGAAGGGATTAAGAAAATTTATGGGTCTCTAACACACAAAGATATTAGTGATAATCCAAATATAGTAGAATGGTATCAAAAATATGGTTTTAAACTAGAAAAACCAACTTCTGGAGAAATAGGAAATGCTAAGTATAGAATTTGCCTTTATTTAGATTAATTGTCCTTTTTATTTTTAGTATACGATAGCAAAGCGCTGCGGCAAGCAGTTCGCCAACTGCACAAGATGACCAAGTGAATCCTCGTTTTGTCCAGTCTCTTTACTCATGATATCACCTCATCATTAGAGGGATTTTATCAGGTGTTTTTAGATTGAGTCATCATACCAAGGATATAGAGAAAATCATGGTTTGGAGCAGATGGGGTAATACTCTAAGCATAGCGATCGCTTAATTATAGCTATCTTATCTAGCCTGTAGAAAGCCCCTAATCCTTACTATGACTTGATTCTACCTCAATGTCGTTATACGCTACTTTTCCGACCTCGCCAGCAGGTGACAGCATCGATAATGAAGCAGCAGCGCCCAATACCTGCTCATCACTTACTTCTAAATACCTTTGCAACTGATCTAAATTCCTGTGTCCTGAAATCTCTTGAACTACCCGCAAGGGAATACCAACATTACTCATCTGCGTTAATGCTGTTCTCCTAAAGCTATGTGTACTCACTCCCAATATTCCTACTTTCTCACAAGCAAGTCTCAGAATTCGTGCTGCTGAATCATGGCTAATATGTCCATTGCTGCGACCTGGGAATAGATAAACTTTTCCTGCTAGAGGATAGTATTCGATCAGTATTCTTCTTAAATCCTCAATTACTGGGATTGTGCGCGTGGCTAACTTCCCCTTAGTGTTAGATTTTCTTAAGATAAACTGCGCTCTTACCTGACCTTTAGAAGTGTAGATATCTTCTGTGATTAATGTGCAAGCTTCTCTAATCCTACAAGCACTAAATAAGCAGACTGCAAACAGCGTTTTATCTCGGAGATTTTCTAAACCCTGACTAAAAATTAATTGTATTTCCTGTTGTGTTAAAACTTTAGCGCGTCCATGCCTGTTAATTTTCACATCTAATTTCTAATCCAATTGTTGCCCATGCTAGCAATCACCATCTAGAGTGGAAGCAGCCAAAGGTAAGAAATTTTTAATCAATGGAGGAATATTTTACGCCTTGACTGGATGATATAACCCATCTTTTGACTGAAACTTCCACGCCAAACTACCTCTCTTCACAATTCCAACGATTTAATTCTACTGATTACTGTTGGTATGAGTAAGAATATCCTGAACATCTATGACTAAGTGTTTTACTAAAACTTCCAACTTGGACGACAGTAATCCTTGATTAGTTCCTGTCTGCTGCTGTTCCAGGCGCATCATCCTTTCGTCTAATGGCTGTATAACATTTGCTAATTCTTGCCTGACACAGACTATCACTTCTTGGTTTATTGCATCTTTTAATACCTGCTTTAATAACTCTATTTCATCTGTCGTGCTTGATGGTATACTTTCAGACAAGGAGTTTAAGCCAGATGCTAGAATGGCAACCAGAGTTTTAGAACGGTCACATCCACTAGCCGTATTAGCGGGAAAGTTCTCTCGTCCAAAGGAGTCGATTTCAGTGATTAGGTCATCTGGGCATCTAAAAGTAATAGGTGTTGTCATACACTCACCTAAAAATGTTTAACACAAGTCTAACAAATAGGAGAATTAATCTGAGATGGGGTTCTTTAAGTAATTGACAATGACTAACAGCCGCTTGTGTAATAGTAAATGAGTTTCGATTTATTAAAGCTATGCGCTTATAAAAGGAATTTATTATCAGGGAATTTTTACCAGAAAGGTTTTGGACTGACGATCATCCCAAGGACATAGATAAAAACACTTCGTTTTGTGGTAGTTAGAAACAGATTTTAGCCTGAAAGAATATTACCTGTTTGAGTTATTATGCTATTCTAGTAATTTTTCTAGATCATTTAATAACTTCTCTAATTTCTTAGTTTTTTGTTCATTTTGCCAAACATTAGCATTCTTCAATTTTTTCCCGATATCTAAATATCTTGTACTCAAGTTTTCTTTAACTGTTGGTTCCTTCACAGTTAATTCCTTAACAAACTGCTTAATCTCATTTAAAGATAAATCTTCATTAATGACTTTCCTAATTAATGCGGCGCGTTCAGACTCATCTTTGAGTTTAGCAATTATCCTAGCCTTGGTATACTCTATCTTACCCTGACGCAATATAGCCAGCACATCATCAGGTAAATTTAATAATGGTAATCGAGTGGTACGGAAGCTTTCAGCATTAAACTTACCGATGCTGAGTAGAACAGATTCAATAATTTCTAGTTGACGTGAAACGTTTTCCGTCAGTTCTAATCCTCGTTTTTTAGCGTTAGCTGCTTGATTCAGGATTGTCACAACTTCAGCAGAATTTGACTCTAGCTGAATACTGAGCAATTCTAGAATCCCTTCAGTTTCTTCAATGGGGTTGAGGTCTTCACGTTGGAGATTTTCTAGTAAAGCAATTTGTAAGGTTTGAGAGTCAGATAATTCCTTAGTAATAATTGGGACTTCTATAAGACCAGCTTCTTTAGCTGCTCTCAGTCGTCTTTCACCAGCAACTAACTCATACTCACCATTAACTAAACGCACTAATAAAGGTTGTAAAATGCCATACTCTTTAATTGATTGCGCCAGTTGATTCAGTTTTTCAGGATCAAAATATCGTCGGGGTTGCTTAACAGGTAAACGAATTTTATCAATAGCAATAGTAGAAGTTTCTGATTCTACTTCTATATCCATACTTAGCAAATCTTCTACACCCCTCATTTTTGGAAGTTGTACAATTTTTTTAGGCATTATAGTTTATCCATACCCTGTGCAATTTTTTTCAGTGTTGCGATCGCTGGATGCTTTGGTGAATATACAGCTAATGGTACACGATCCATTGCTGCATCGGCAAAAGCAGTGGCACGGGGAATGGCAGGATAAACTGTGGCTAGTGATGATAACTGTTCCTTCAATGCCTGTAAAATTACTTTATCTTGGTTGGCATTAACATATAAAGTTGGCACAATTCCGGCGATCGCTAATTTGGGATTAATATGTTTCTTCACCTGTTTGATGCTATCCATTAATAATTCAGTCCCTTTGAAAGCCTTAAAATGAGTCTGGATTGGTATTAAAACATAAGTAGCAGCACTCAAAGCTAAAATACTAAGAATTCCGAGGGATGGGGGGCAATCAATCAGAATAAAATCATATTTATCCAAAGTAGCCTCTAAAGCTTGTTTGAGTCGGGTTTCTCTAGCCATAACAGAAGCTAGTTGCAATTCTACGCCACTGAGAGTAATGTTAGCTGGAGCCAAATCCATTCCATGTAAATCAGTGCAAATTGGTAATTTAACATCTGGTTTGAGTAGTGAATCAGCAATAATTTCCTCTAATTCATGGGGTTCAAGCCCCATAAAGGTTGTGAGTGATGCTTGAGGGTCAATATCAACAAGTAAAACTTTGCGTTTTTTGAGTTGGAGATGATAACCCAGATTCATAGTCAGGCTAGTTTTCATAACCCCACCTGCTTGATTAAAAACTGCTATAACTTTAGTCACAACGTAGTTTTGGGTTTACAACTATGGGAATAGTAAAGATATGTCTTACTCCAGGCTACACTATTCACTCGAATTTGAACTCAGTAGGTGTAAAAGAAATTTATCAAGAAATACTTAGTTCTATAAAATCTTACTTTTAAACAATCCTCAAAGGAAAAAAGCTTTAGAGAAATTGCTGAATCAAATCAAGATCTTGTTAGATCAAGATTTGAGCAATCAGTGATTCTTTTGTGGATCTAAATCAGCCGGTAGTCACGCCTTCTAATATATAGATTAAATTTAAAGCGTGACTACTAAAAACAAAGAAACTTAAAACACGAGCAAGTGCCGAAAATCACAAGGTGTTAAATGGTAGGCATTTATTTTATCGTCGTCAGAGCAAGTAGCCAAAAATTCATTGACTGAAATTAAAGACGACTCAATATTAGAACCATCTTTAATCTGCTTTATTAATGGCTGAATAACCTTTTCCAAGGGTTCAATAGGCTGAAGTCGTAGTAGATATTCTCTCTCTTCGGCTGTCAATCTTTCCCACACAGCTTTTTGAGTCTCTAGGGAGATAGGAGCCAAAAATGTGTTTAAACCTGCCCAATCCAATCTATCCATAAATTCTCTAATAAAGCAAAGCGGTCCATTAATCTCTAGATCATCTTTGGTGCTTAAGCTTGTTTCTTGTTGCTGTGTTAGCATTGACTTAATTGCTTTTTCTCTAGTAGCTATATCTCGCTTCAGCCAAGCATCAAACACCAATTCTCTCATATCTGAAACGGGAGTAGCTTTACCATCTGCGATCGCCACCTTCCCTTTTTCATCCCGGAGAAAATCAGGAGCAGCCCCACCATAGATTCGCACTTGGTGTCCCCTTCCCCCTTCTTTGCGGAGTTCTGGTAATTTATAACCAAGCAAAGCGATGATTACTTGATATCGCTGGATGGGTGTTGAGTACTTAGAGATGTCAATCCCTAAGTGTAGTTTAATCTCATATTGGTTAATTTCGCATTCATGAGCGAAATCGATGAGTAACGGATCAACATTAGAAATTTCCTCTCTCTTGAGTAATTGGGGAATATTCAATGAATTCAGCAGATTGATTTTGTTGCCTAACAAGGCTCTATTCATGTCTGGCTTAAAATAGTGTCCATTGCCATGCTCTAAAGCAGAGAGTAGAATCTGTTTATCGCGGTCAAAGAGAAAATCTCTACCTAAAGAAAGATAGTAATCAAGGGTAATGTGCTGACCCCATTTACGGTGATCTTGTTTAATTAAATCAACAGTGACAGGAATCAGGTATTTACGTTGTAGTCTACCCTTTTCATATTCTAAGCGTTCTTGTGCGGTTTTGAATTGCTTGCGGCTAAGTTCCTCGAATTTCTGATTGGAGATTTCCTCAGAATTCGTGATCTGCTGACAATCGAGGTCATAACTAGTCCGGGAATGGGTTTTAAGCTGAGAATTCAAAGCCTTCAATTCATCGGGACGAGGAGAGGAAGCAAATTCAGTTAAGTTATGACCCTCATCTGCTAAGTCGTGATAAATCTGTTCGCGGTAATGCCACATACCATAGTTATGAATAGCAGCTAATGTAGCCCAAGTTTTTAAGGCTAAAGGCTCAAAAATGCCATCATGGGATTCTTCAAGACCCGTTACGAAGAGGCGACTGATATTAGCTCTATCTTTTCTATGTTCAGCAGATAATAATTCTCGAATACTGCTAGAACCACTACCAATGCGATTACTACTGACAGAATTAGTCCAAAGATAACGGGGGACACAAGGACGATAGCGGCTTAAATGCTGTCTGACACTATCTGTACTTTGTACACCTAAGAAAAGACCAAATACAGCATCAAAATGCTTAACAGTAATACTGACACCTGTTTCTATGACGGATGTAGTCAGGACTAAATCGTAATGCTTGAGGATGTCATTTAATTTATTAACACAGTTAAAAGCAGGGTGATTGGGGTCATAGACTGTATCAGCATCAATTCTGAGGATTTTCAGGTGGGGGAACATTTGGCGATAGCGAGATTCCAAGTTCTGGCTACTGTAGGAATTATGGGTTGTTTTGCTGGAAAGGCAAACAAAACATTTTTTTTGTTGCTCTAGTTGTTTATCTAGTTGATCTATCAGAGCGGTAGCATGAGGCTGACTAAATGTATGAATATCCCATTTCTCCTCAAATTTATAAGTGTTTTCGATCAAGAAAATATCGCTATCGTCTAGACCGGCATAGGCTTTAATCAAGGTAAGGGTAACATCATTTAAATCGGCATCAGCGATAAATATTTTACCACCGGATTGGGCGACTGTTCGTAGGAGAGCTTTAAAGTTCTTGATGATTGAAACTCTATATTTTATACAGGTATTGGAGAAGAGTAAATGACGTAAGAGTTGAACGACTTCATCAATGATTAAATAAGCGCCTTTCCAGTCATTGGGGTTGAATTTAGATCCACAATAGGGGTGTAGAGAGTCGATATTCAGGGACATGCCAAAATATTGACCTTGGGGGGAATGTTTCAGTTCGGAAAGATGAGGAACTCCCATTTTATCACCTAGTTCTTGGCCTAAGATGACGCGGTGAGAGATGATCAGTACTCTTTTGTTACCAGAGTGGACAATTTCATTAGTCCAATTTTCTAATAAGGTGGTTTTTCCGGTATTTTTAGGGGAAATCATGGCGGTGAGTGTCTGATCTGGAAGAGGGATATTCCCTAAATAGCGTTGATTTAATTCTAAGTTGCGCTCAAAGTAAATGAGTTTGCGGGACTGTAAGACTTCCCAATCGTTTAAGCTGGAGGCATCTTTGTAAATCTGGTCAAAGTTGAGACCATTAACAATGGCATCATCGATACCTTTGCCTAAAGTGTTGTTCCAAGTGAGGATGGAAACTGCACAACCACGCTTGAGGAAGTGTTTTGCAGTTCGGCTAATGGCCAGATTGACATTTCTGATAGTTTTGCGCTTAGTGTCCTGGTCAAAACTGAAGAATATGACTCTGCTGTGGGTAGCAAAGGGTTTTAGCTGGTCAATTAAATAAGGTTCGTTAATAGATTCATCATCTTCGTTTTTAGGAGTGCGATAGGCGCTATAAATACCTGGTAGTCCAATGGCGATGTAGCCAAGAGAGAGGAGACAAGCCGCTTTTTTAGCGCCTTCGGTGAGGATGATGGGCAAGTTGTTGTCAATTACCCATTGCCAAAAAGCTGCATGAGGTAAGGTTTGATAATCATCAGGTAATAATACGTTATAACGTTTAGCAATGAATGCCCAAATATTTGGGGGAACTTTCAGACAGAAGATTTCTGTTGGGGTCTTGTGGGGATGTTCGTATTTAATTGGTTTATTTTTGTCGTGGTCGAGTCGAGGTGTGTCAGGTTTAAAACAGCCCCATAAGCTGTCTGTCATTGTCAGGATATCAATCCCACTACACCACCAGCCACCAGCAGAGAGGAAGCTATATTTCCGCATGTTTTTATCTGTAATACGTCCATCGTTGCGTCTGTCAAAGCTAATATTAGCGGTAAGATACTCAAAAGCGCTATTGTAACTTAGGCTTTTGAAATTAAGTGCAGCTATTGCTGGGTCAATATTACTGTTGAGTAGTTCTTGGTAATGCTTTGGGGTAAGCATACAATCATCTGGAATGATTAGTTGTGATTCAGCAATGACTGGATTTGTTGCGGATATAGTGTTTTTCGTGCTACGCCACTCTAAATAGATGCCTATTGGGTGCAACGTGAAAAAGTTACATAAAATAATAAGAAGAAATTATCTTATGTTCTTAAATCAGTATATATGTAGTAATTTAAACTTAACTATCTCGTGTAATCACTCGATTTTTTGTACTCGAATC
>Ga0209611_10014689_pt1 | contig 10399 bp, 5 predicted proteins | sample S1TSphgellanicum_3_FD_187693 | JGI IMG/M metagenome (GOLD analysis project Ga0209611, IMG submission 187693) | Host-associated microbial communities from peat moss isolated from Minnesota, USA - S1T2_Fc - Sphagnum magellanicum MG (SPAdes) (version 2) | ecosystem: Host-associated > Plants > Peat... | reverse complement strand
ATGCATTTTTAGCTTTTTAAAGTGCACAAAATGGAGGTGAATCAAAAAGTTGGGTGGAAAGTGAAGGGTTGAAGCACCAATTTTCACAAGTGGAAAGGGGTTTTGGATTTTCAAAAGATTCCTAAAGTAGTTCCCATTCCAAATAAGAGAGCACTAAAGAAAAAGGCGGTTGTGCTAAAAGACAAAGATGAAAAAGGTGAAAAAGTTGGGAAAAAGTTGGGTGTATGGTGAAGTACTACATGGTAAATTTTGTCATCGTTCTCTAACAATAAAATTCAACTTTGAAACCCTAGTTGTGCATGTCAACACAATTTGATTATAGGTTTGAAATTTATAACAAGTAAGAGAAAAAAAAATTGCAAAATATCGTATTCAAACTAGATTGATCATTCCAAATTTGTCCAATAGCTACTTGTTGTAATGCAATCACTCAATGCATGGCCATAATAAAAACAAGAGCCACCAATATCTTGTGCCTACACTTATCCAATGTGTGTAATAAGAGTAAAAAAAATTAAAAATAGATAAAACCATGAAAGAAAGGAAGAAAAAAAGAGAAAAAATCAAAGGTTAACCTAATATTTTCTCATTTCAATCACACATTATTGATATTGGACCTTCAAAATTGGACCCCAAGCATTTAGACACACTCATTGTGCCTTATGATTTTTATTTTTTTTAATGTGAAGAAAGATCCAATTCAAGGTTCAATTTGCTTCAAATTGGTTCCAAAGCTTTTGGTCCTTGGAACCATGTCTAAAGTGGCCCTGAGCTCACTTTTTATTCTTCATCTTCTATACTCGCTCAAAATGAGTTCCTACTATGCTTCAATAAGAAAGAAGCCAAAACAAAACAAAACAAAAAAATCAAAAATTCAATTTGAAAAATCATAATAAATTTGCAATTTTCTTGGGTTTAGGGTTTCCTTCCTCCAACATGTTCCCAATTCATGTTCTTAATGGTGTGTTCAATGTGTGTGCCTCACTTCTTGGGCCATGCCTTGGGGGCAAGCATTTAGTATGGATTCACTTCCTTAAAAAGAAACTTGAACCTTATGGTCATACATAGGTTATTTCAAACATATCATCTATAACAAGAAGTACTTCTTTTAGAATTAACCTTAACCTTATTCAAAATTAACTAAGGTTACTCAAAATTAGGTTAAAAAGCTTAAAGAAACGGATATGAAGTTTCTTTTCCTTACTTAAAAATAACTAAGGTCACTCAAAAGCAGGTGAAAAAGCTCAAAGAAACAAATATGAATATGAAATCTCTTTTCCTTACTCAAAAATAACTAAGGTCACTCAAAATTAGTTTAAAGAGCTTAAAGAAAAGGATATGATGTCTCCTTTCATTACTCAAAATTAAGTTAATTAAGAGCTTATAAAGAAACGAATATGAAGTCTCGTTTCCTTACTCCAAAATAACTAAGGTCACTCCAAATTAGTTTAAAGAGCTTAAAGAAAAGGATATGAAGTCTCCTTTCATTACTCAAAATTAAGTTAATTAAGAGCTTATAAAGAAACGAATATGAAGTCTCGTTTCCTTACTCAAAATTAACTAAGGCTACTCAAAATTAGGTTAATTAAGAGCTTAAAGAAAAGGGTATGAAGTCTCCTTTCCTCATTCAAAATTTAAATAAGGTTACTCAAAATCAGGTTAAAGAGTTTAAAAGAAAGGATATGAAGTCTCTTTTCCATTACTCAAAATTAACTAAGGTTACTCAAAATTAGGTTAATTAAGAGCTTAAAGAAAGGGATATGAAGTCTCTTCTTCATTACTCAAAAATTAACTAAGGTTACTCAAAATTAGGTTAATCAAGAACTTAAAGAAAGAAAGGGATATGAAGTCTCTTCTTCATTACTCAAAATTAACTAAGGTTACTCAAAATTAGGTTAAATAAGAGCTTAAAGAAAGGGATATGAAGTCTCTTCTTCATTATTCAAAATTAACTAAGGTTACTCAAAATTAGTTTAATTAAGAGCTTAAAGAAAGGGATATGAAGTCTCTTCTTCATTACTCAAAATTAACTAAGGTTACTCAAAATTAGGTTAATTAAGAGCTTAAAGAAAGGGATATGAAGTCTCTTCTTCATTACTCAAAATTGACTAAGGTTACTCAAAATTAGGTTAATCAAGAACTTAAAGAAAGAAAGGGATATGAAGTCTCTTCTTCATTACTCAAAATTAACTAAGGTTACTCAAAATTAGGTTAATTAAGAGCTTAAAGGAAGAAAGGGATATGAAGTCTCTTCTTCATTACTCAAAATTGACTAAGGTTACTTAAAATTAGGTTAATTAAGAGCTTAAAGAAAGGGATAATGAAGTCTTTTTTTTTCCCTTAAGGAGTATTTCATAACCACCAGATGTGTCAAATGTAACTGCCATTGAAGCTTGTCTTTCAAAGAGACTAGGTTTACGCATGTGGGGTTTTCTTTCCCTTCTTCCTCCCCACCCACACCCACCAACATGATCCTGAATTTGGGATTTTGTACTCAATCCTTCCTTCCTTCCACTCACAAATTGATCCTCTTCTGCACCAAAATTACTACAAACTTGAGAAAGAGTTAGCAACAGATTATCATCTTCCTGGAACCCTAATCAAATCAAATGAAGTAGGTCTCCTTGTTTGTGTGTTTGGGCTTGTGCATCAAAACACCCCCCCACTAGGTTGCATGGGTTGTTTGATCTGCACTCTTGTTTTGGGTAGCTGAAGGAACCACCACCACCATCACCACCACCACTTCCACCACCATCATCATCATGATGATGTCTAGGAAAGTAGAGATTCAACTCTTGATTTGAATGAATAATGTGGAGGAGAAAATTTTGCCCCAACAAGTGAAGTAAGTGGAAGCATGTTGTTGTGTTTGTGGAAGATTTGAAGTGTCAATGAAGGTATTGAGTAAGCTCTTCTTCTGTTCTGTTGGGGCAACATGTTGCAACCCTAGGTGTGAAAAGCATTAGGGATGATGATGATGATGATGATGCTGATGATGGTGGGAGGATCAAGAAGGTTTTTGGGGTTTTTTTTTTTCCCCTCAACCTTAGGGATGATTTGGGTCACTATGAAAGAAGCTTCTGATGGTCAGACAGCTTTAATAGAAAGCTCACAGCAGCTGAAGAGCAAGGTGATTTGGGTAGTTAGATGAGGGTAATAAAGTTGCTATTGCAAAATGCTTCACCATGGTTGCACCACCACACTAGAGTCAAATTCCGTGAGAAACTGTTGCTGCTGCTGCTGCTGTTGCTGCATGAGAGAGGGATTCAAAGTCTATCATGGGAGGTAAGCAATCCTGCATCCATGATGCTCATGAACCCAGCACCGACCACACCGCCACCACCAATGTGCACAACAAGTGCAGCCATGATAGCTTCCCTGGTAGTGCAGATCAATCTTGCTTGGATCAACAAGCTGGTGGTGTTAACAGATCTGCCACCAAATTGCATCGGCGGCAGCAGTGGGCTGTGCAGGTACTTTTGTGAAATGTCAAAAAAAACTTGTATACATGTGTGAATTGAAAATTCATTTTGTGGTTTACAAGGCAAATTCTGTGAGGGAAGGTGAGTGAAAATGAATGTAATTTTTTTTAAAAGCTCTCTAGAAATTATGAAATTGCATGCTGAGATCTTTTGATATATGAGAAATCGACCCACTATTTAATCAAAAGTGGGGGTCAACCTATCAACAAAGTCGAGGATCAACTACACAAAGGGACTCCTAAAAACTGTTGTTTTAGCATCCTAAATTTGGTGCCCAATTTTGATTTTTTATGTTTGCATTTGTGGGTCTCAAGGACACTACAAAGTTTGCTGAGAATTCTCTCCGCAAGTCAATCAAAGACTCTGTCAAATGCCAGCTTGAAACTTTAGTGTCATTCAAAGGATGTAAGTATGAAGATTGGCAGCAGCAAAATGGGAAGAGTGCAATTCTGGGCCTCCATAGTAACTGGATTGGCACCAACATTTTGGGTACATCCCGGCCATCTGATAAGCTGATCCAGGAGCACAACATCATTGCTCAGGTCACTGCCCTCTTATCTGTGTGTGTCTCTCTCTATGTGTTTGTGTGTATGTCTCTCCCCATGTGTCTCGGATGGATTATCATTTGCTTACACCCAAATTGATTTCAGGGATTCATAGAATGCCTATCATGTGATCATGACCCATTTTGTTGAAATTCAATGGCTACTTGTGTAATTTTTATTTTGGTCCAGTTCAAGCGTTGTGGAATAAGCTGCATCTTCAATCTTCAAGTTCCAGGAGAGCATGCCAATTGTGGGCCTGGAGTGAAGAACTCCAGTGGCTTCTCGTATACACCCGAGATCTTGATGGAAAACAATTGTGTGTAACCAACCCCCCACCCAAACTCTGTCTGTCTCACCCACTGCATTTCATTCTTTGACATCTCTCTGCATACATCTGGTTTTATTATTTAAGAGAGTTGGTTTGTCAGACTGATGAAAGCTACTTAACAGTATCTGATCCACACAAGAAAAAACCGACAATGCACCCAACATTGAACAGATGAAGATAAAACAAAGTCAGTCCATCCTGGTGCAATTCATGTTCACCTCCAGAGAGTATTTAACCTCAGTCAGTTCAGGTATTTACATTTCATGAAGCTCCAGAGAGAGAGTTGATTAGCTCCTGAGATTGAAAGAGGGGGAAAGAGGGTGATAAATTGCAGTGTACTATTACAACTATCCGTGGAGGGACATGCATTGCCCCAGCATGACATTCACCCTTGACATCTGCCAAGTCATGATTTCTCACATTTCTAAGGGAGAAAAGGTACCTACTACCCACCCACCTGATCAATCTTCTGGTCACTGCCATTGATCAATAAGTCCAAAAAAAATTATGTTTGATGTTTGTGATGCAAACTGGATCAAAAGGTGCAATTGGGTGATCCAAACATTAGTTTGCTTCAAATGTTGTGGTCTCTCTTTCACTGCATGCTCCAAAGCTTGTTGTTGCATTGTTGTTGTGTCTCTGATGAAATAATGAATATGTTGAGAAAATTGGAGCATCGATCAACTAGCTGGTTGATGGATGTGGTGGGCTGGCCAGGGGTTCCTTGGTGGGATTGGATATGGTTTTGAATCTGGGGGTTTTCTTGGGGAGAATTTTGCAGGTTGCAGTGCACTGTCATTCAGGGCTGGGTGAGCATGCATCATTTCTGAGCCTGTTACGACCACTGCCCACCATGCTCTCACCCCACCTTCCTCTTCCTCTAGTCCACTATCCCTCTTTGCCTTTTGCCACCTCGGAAGTCTGTTGCTACAGTGTCTGTTGTCTTAAGGTCTCGAAATCTGCAAGTCCATTTCTAAGAAAAAAAATGCACCAAGAAAAACTTAGCTGCAGATGATGTGAAGTGATGATGATATATCATTGTTACTACAAATCCACGTGGACATAATTTCTTATAAAGATTGCATGTAGAAGAAACACTAAAGGATTTCTAGAAAGAGACATTGATGATGTATAGAGAGAAGGGTAGGGTGAGAGGCCCTTCCTTGTTTTGAGGTGCCTAAATATATGCATGAGGGCAGTACCCCGAGTGACAGGCACCAAAAAACAAGGAAGGGCCAACAGCCCTACCCTTCTCCAGTGTAAAAACCTGCCCTCATTTTCACAGGATGTGTGCTTCCACTGTGGAAGATATCTTGCAGTTTGTAAGATCCCAGAAGATCGTCGCTAAGTTCTTGTACCTGACAATGGTTGTCTAAATACACTAGAAAATTTAGGTTAGGTTTCTACGATGAGAATAACGTCCAGGAGCATGACTTACTTACTTAACCAAATTGGGTTGCAAATTGAACTGTGGTGGTGTGTTTTTGTTGAACTTAGTTCAAAATCATGTCTGATTTGTGTGTTCTTGTTATGGTGGGGTTCAGGCCGCACTGGCCTCGTTATTGCTTGCTATCTTGTGTACACCAACCAATGCAAAGGCGCTCAAGAGGTACATACAAACAACGATCTCACATAATATCAACTCACATGCACTTGTATGTCAATCCATGATTGATGTAGATATTACTTGATCGAGTTAATCATGTGAGTTAATCATGTATCTTGTCCACGAATTCTGCACTACCCTATGATTTTACATGTCTTGAACAGCTAACATGCAACTGGTTTGCAACTTTATGCATAGGGCAAGGGAACATCTTTGAAGGCTCTGCCTGGATTTGATGGCCCAGCAAAGGATGATAGTCCGAGGTTGGGCTCAAGAATCCAAGAAGAGCCAAAAAGTTGTTCATTACCCTACGGAAAAAAAAACAAACTTTTCAAATTTGAGGGACCTTACAAAAGTGGAAGATACGTTGTTTTGGGATCTTCCACTTTTGTTTGTATGAGGAACCTTACAACAGTGGAAGATATGTTGTTGTTTTGGGACCTTCCACTTTTGTAAGGTCCCTCAAATTTAAAAATGAAATTATGTCAGGGGAGGTGCTTTCAAATACAAAGGCAAATTTTTTGAAAAGTTCTTTGTGATAGAACTTCAGACATTCATGATTTCTAATCAGTGAGAGACTTGAAAGCTCCAAAGGTAATATGACTATAATCTCCTAAACAAATACCTTACTCATATCATTTTCATAGAAATGTAAATAACGTCCTTGAGGGTTGTGACTTGCAGGCAGTGCAAATCGTGCGTGACTATAGGTGTGTAAATTTTGATCACCCCCAAAGCCAAAGTTCATTGATGCCTGTGCACAAATTGTAGTAACCTAACCTCAAAGGTGATTTAGATGAGGGATGTGACTCTAATCTTTTCCATGCTAACAAAACTCTTAGGTTTTTGATTTGTACCCTTACTCTCGGATTCCTTAAGGTCTCTTAAGCCATTCTTGATCCAACCCTTAGATATTGTAAAGAAAGTTGGGTTAATTTTCATTTTCATTTTTTGCAGGCCAGGATCGTTGCAAACCCATCATCAAGTGCATCATGTGAAGAATTTTGAGGATTGGTTGAATGATGTGCGAATGATATATGGACAGCCCAAGCAATACTACACTACGAACAGTCAAGACTTGAGGGGAATCATGATCAGGCAAAACAAGCTTTTGCACGGTCAAGAAGCAAGAGACCTGCGATACATACCCAAGGTATAATACCCAGGGGTGAAAGTCCCGCAAAGCTATAGGTACTCTATATTGATTCTTTATACAATATCCCTTTCATTGGTAGACAAGGTCAACAAATTTTTTGTATAGTTAGCCTTTGAATGCTCTAGTAGAAGTATGCTAAACCTCTGATGAAGAAAAGGATGCAAGAATTGGAAAATCGCCGCCCCTCTTTGGTCTCAAGTCCTGTTTTTGAGATGCTAGTTCATCCTTTGAGAAAAGGGCATTAGGGTTGAGTTGGTGTCTCAAAAGCAAGAAGGGACTGAATGGAACCCCTTCTCATATGTAATGTATTTGTTGAGCATGAATTAGTTGAATTTGCCACCCCAGATCATAATTTCGTGGAATAACCTTGCCTTGCCAATTATGTTGGTTGCGTTGCCTAGCTCGCCTTTAGGGGCTCACATGGTACGTTACCCAACATAATGGGCAAGGCTTGACCATTCCAATGGTACAAAGTCCTACCACAAAAGCAAGCAATAGAGAGAATTTAGTCCTTGAAAGCCTAAAATCAGCAAGTGTTAGACTGTGTTGTCCATGGCAGATAGTGTTTTGGATAATCAATGTCCTCATTGCTAGGACAAATTATGAGACGACAAAGCGGGAAACGATTGCAGTTGCATTCATGACCGAACTGGCTTCTGAATTCAAAACTGTGAAGGATTTAGAGTTCATACAAAGTGTTGCAGAAGCCAAGGTGAAAAGGCAACCCCTTGGGCCCTCACCCATCTTTTTGAAAAACCTCCACAAAACCCCTAATCATATGACATGTTGACTAAAGTAGCTAGGTAACAAAAACATTGACATTTTCTTGTTATACTAGGCCCACATTCCAGGTGTGGATGGATCTATTATTACATTATATTATTTAGCTCATGGTGATGTTGTAATGTGAGGTTCCGGGGATGATGAATGGATCATAGTCTTCCTACAAACTAAGAAGCTTGTTGCTAACTAATTTTTTGTTTCAAGACTAGGGGAAGAGTTACAAAAAAAATGGGCATTTAAAAATGTGACAAAATATTGGTGCAATTTTGGTGATAATTGCAGGATCGAGTGAATGCTGGTAAATGGGATGGTGTGGAGCGTTTAGACACACAATTGCTAGTGCATCTTTTGATTGATTGGATCCACCTTTTACAGGTGTGTGTGTCTTCCTTCCCCATGCTAACGCATTCAAACATCTTTGTTTTCAAAGGGTGATCATCTGAACTAGAATGCTCTCCAAAAAGGCAAGTAAAGAAATGTGATTAGCTTTGATTGGCTAGTCACAATGCTTGTTCCATGCTGTGGCATTTATTTACTGAAAATTTCTAAAAGCTCTCTCTGGCCATGCAATTTCATATGGGTCTATGTCAAAAGGTCATAAGTCCAATTGAATTCTAGAGGAAATCTGTGTAAAATAAGTTTGGGTCTGTGAGTTTTTAGTCATCAGGCAAAAGGACCACGCTCTTGAATTGTTGGATTGACAAGTACCAATTACAGTGATCCAACTTCACAAGTTATAGTTGTAAATGAATATGAGGGACCAGTTTCATTTTGTGATGGGAATGTTGAGCAATTTCATATGGTGTAATTTACTATGAGAGTTGAGAGGTTCATTCATTCGTCATAATAATTTTTTTTCCAGGAACCAATAGTTCCAGATACAGTTCTGTCTTGGGCTTTAGGACGTGGAGAAATTGAGGGAGCGATCAAGGAGTTGTCAAAGAGTGGTCAATGTGCTCTTGCCACCATCCAGATCTTAGCCTGTTTTATGTTCCAGGTAACCTTTCTCTCTGTTTGATTGTGAATACCCAACTCACTACCCCACTGTAAAATATTTACTATCAAATATGGTGCCTCAAAAGATTATGTATGTGAGTGAATCCATCTTGATACCCATTCTCCAAAATTTGAACAAACTTCCAAAGGAACAGAATTGAAAAACCCTTGACTCTGCAAATCCAAATTGCACACAACCAAATTGGTGAGAAGTGTCACATTATTCAATGTTTCAAATTCAAAATAAACCCATAAGATTCAAGCCAACAGGACTCTGCCATTGGTCTCTTATCAACAATAACCATATTGGGTGAACATTTCTTGGTCACCAGATTGGAGATTCAATTCAGTGCTGATTTTGTGCGGATGGATGGATGGGTATATCATGGGGGGTCAGTAGATAGTACCAGTTAAGCCCAGCCTGATTCGGCAACTGTACAGTGGACTGGCTCATGTATTGCTGCACAGATCTGGCTTCGAGAACCCGAAACAAAAAGGATTGGTCTTCCATGTCAATAGCATTCACAACCCCCCAATGTTGCCAGGCAGCAGCAGCAACAGCATAGTATATCCTCCACCCACACAGTTCCAGCAGAATCAGCATCCCATGTCAAGTACCAACATCAAGGTCCATGACTCGCCTTCTTTTTCATGGAGAAAGCGTTCTTCTTTGGTTTCAGGAAGGCAATTCAGCCCATACAATGCCTTTAGGCCCTCACACTTGGAAACAGAATATGGGTTGTTATTGGAAGCTTCAGCTCGGTATTGGATCAAGGAGAAGAAGAAGAAGAAGGCAATTGGATCTGAGGTGGTGGCAGCACAACAACAGCGTCTTCTTCTTTTGGCTACCAAGAATGAAGCCACAGACAACTTTTCTGATGGCACCACCATTGATCAAGATAGAATCACCATGGCCACTACTGCTACTACACTCTTGGACACTGTTGCAGCAACTGGAGGAGTTACAAAGAAGCTCAAAGAAGCTGGAGCTCACACTAATCATTTAACCCTTTCTGAGGATCTGTGGTTACATGAGCGTTTGAGCTTGCAATTTGATTCCAGCAGTTTATTAAACTTGCAGGTGAGCTCTCCAGATTCTGCAACATCAGCAAGCTCCAATTCTAGTAGTACTACCACTGGGATAGCTCGCAACCAGTTCATGTCTATTAGTAGCCAATTTATGCCTGGAACATCATCAATATCAGTAGCAGATATTGCAACCATAGGTGGTGGTGGCGGCACTAGTAGTTCTCCTCCTCTTATGAAAAACCCAACTACATTAAATTTGCCTGCGAAAACCCTCAATCTCTCAATGCCACTGTATAGAAGCCTTTGTGGAGAAGACCGATTTGAATTGGAGACTGATGAGCATCAGCATCATCTTCTTCTTCACTCGGTATTTCCTCATGATCACCATGACCATCAACAAATGTGGATTGGCTTGCACTTGACCCCAGTGCCATCAGCTTGTAGAGCTCAATTAAGGCCCATTGCTTCTGGGGC
>Ga0209611_10014688_pt1 | contig 10400 bp, 7 predicted proteins | sample S1TSphgellanicum_3_FD_187693 | JGI IMG/M metagenome (GOLD analysis project Ga0209611, IMG submission 187693) | Host-associated microbial communities from peat moss isolated from Minnesota, USA - S1T2_Fc - Sphagnum magellanicum MG (SPAdes) (version 2) | ecosystem: Host-associated > Plants > Peat... | reverse complement strand
TAGTTTGTTGTTATGATTTTATTTAGTTTCATTTTATTTTTTAGGTTTTGTACAAGACTATTGTGCAATAAAGTAATTTTTTTCACATCATTCTTATAATGAAAAGTGAATTTTATTTTTGCTTGTAAATGTTGTAAACTTTTGCATTAGTTTTTTTAGGCATTCATATTCACTCTAAACCCTAAACCAAGACATTTTGTTTATTTGAGTTTCTCCACTTTTAGCCTTATTGAATTTAGTGTGAAAAATGGAAGGTTTTAGTGGAAATGGAAAGGCATTAATCCAAAATGAAGGATGTGCTATATTTTTGAATGAAGTTAAATGTGAAAATGAAGTAAGGAAAAAAAACTCAACAAAACCAAAGTTTGGAAATTAAAGAAAGTAGAATTTCAAAAAATATGAAAAAATAAATAATTTGGAATTATTGCAAATATTCTCAAAGGAAAATTTGAAGTCCTCATAATAAAAATGCCTTTTGTTTGTCACTTTTTGTGTGAATGACAATTCAAAAATGATATTTGATGCGCTTCAAATAATGCCTTGTATGTCAATGTGTTATATTCCAATTCTATGCTTTCTTTTAACCCAAGAACAAAATTAATATAACATATATTTTCATATTATGTTAAGGAAACATCTAATATCTTGTTATTAGACTAGTGGAATAACATGTTTAAAAAATCATGTTGTTGCATATCAATTAGAAATTTTGAGAAATTTTGAAGAAGAAATCGATTTTGTGATGAAAGGAAGTTTCAAAAAATAACCTGTTAAAAAAAGGATAAATATATCAAGTTCATTCATTTCTAATTTTTTACCTTCAAAAACCCTTTCAAAAAGGATAATGTGGAGCACAAAAAATTTGGAAAATCTTGCACTTTTACTTGTAAAAAACCATTTGCCCTTACAATTTTTGGAGAGTGTATGGTTAAAGTGTTTGATCTTGAATTTTTGTATTCAAGTTTATTTCCCCTCATGAAAGTTTTTTTTGCATGATGTTTTGCTTAACATAGTGGAAAAAACCAATGAAACATACGTTTTAGCTTTCTTTGAAAAATGTTATTTTAGCATGACTACTAACTTTGATCTCTACATGTCAAAGGGTGCCCATAATGTTTTTGCCCTTGTTATAATTTTTTAAGAACATGATTGGAAGCCAAAGCATATAACTATTGATTTATTTGAAGCTTTTATGATTACATGACATTCATTGGCAAAAAACTTCATTAATCTTTTGAATGAATATGGCTCGAGAAATAAGATTATCACATATGTTCAAGATGAAGGTTTCATAATAACAAGTGTTCTCATATTTATTGTGAAATATTATACTTTAAGTTCAGAAGACAACTTTCATGAGACGTGTTTTGAGCATGTTTTCTCCAAAGCTTGTCAATACTTATGTAATGTTGAAAAAGTTTATAGTGGTCTTAAATATGTTTTTATAGAGTCCACCCAACCAAATTTATAGAAGTGCATCACTTGGCCAAAAAAATAAAATAAAAATAGTAACAGTGGAACAAAGCTTGCATTGAAGTTGGTTTGAGGTTAAAAAAATTAAACATTCTAATGAAAAGTAGGTCAATTTTGTTTTCAAACATTGTGTTTTTTGTCTTTATTTGTGTGATTTTTTGGTTTGTGGAATTTGCAAATTATTTTGTTGATACTTGATTTGTTTTTGTACGTTTGCAAATAAAATCGTATTTTTCTAGGAAATATTACAATTCAAAACAACAATTGTTGTACATTACAATTGCCAAACATTAGTGAGGATTACTTGTCATGTGTTTTCACCTTTAATTTGGAGTGTTTTTCAAATCATTGTTAATATTGTTTTTCTGGTTGTGAGTACTTATGTGTTTAACCAATCCCATGGGCATTCATTACTTTTCGATGCGTTGCATGTAGCAATTACCATGGCTTTGAAACTAAAAAGAAAGTTGGAATGGCACCCTCTATGGCTAATTTGATGGAAGATGATATAACTATGGCTTCAAAGTTGTCCATGTAATGTTTTAGATGGTTTTCTTTCATTTCTAACAAAATATGAAAAGAAAAAGACCCACAACATGTTATCTCTAATGTTAGACTCAATATTCAAAAATCTTTAGTTGGTTTCTTCTTTTATTGGTTGAAAACAAGTTGTTTTTATGGTGAAAGATTATGATAAATGATCTTTGTTTCAAATGTTGTTGAAATGTTACCACATACTTCACCTTATATTAGAATTTGAAATTGTGATAAATTAAGTAAATGATGGATATTCTTGTCTTGACATTTTTGAGATGACTATCAAAACAAGTGAGCTGCCCTAAACGGTTGTGAGTAAAGAATTGCAAATGCTCTAAAAGTACGAAGTTGAGTAAAAAACATCAAATGTCAATTGGAGTGGTGAGGAAAACATAAATGTTTAGTTTTAACTATTGTCTTCCTTACATGTTAGATCTTTTACATTATGGGACCCCAAATTGAAATTGAGAGAATTGTTTTCCTTGGCTAAGATATTGATGAATTTGAAAATAGGTAGGTTGCAAATAGATAATTTAGATAAGTTAATAGTTACAAGCAAGAATTGGCCAAATGATCCTAAGGTGGGTTGTTCTTCACCTTCTAAGTCAATGATAGAATTGATTGAATCACCTTTGAGGGAAATAAGCTTTTGCACATGTAAATTGTAATTTATAATTTCATCCTTTTGTATATAGGTTTTTCTAATAAAATTCTTCAACATTGTTCTCAGTGTTGTGAGAGTCACTTTGAATATTCAATGAATGTTAGTTATTAGGCTATTCAAAAGTGTGAAATTCAGATTTTGATTTTTTATAAAAAATTTGATATCCTTGACAGATATTATATTTGGAAATAAATTAAGATCGAACCCAATTCTTAAAAATCATTTAAAAGACTAGAAGTGGATTTTTTTTTTCTTTTTTTAATATTTGCAAAACACTAGACCTGACCAATGTTTTTTTTAAAAACTCTCTTGGGTAAAATTGAAAAATAAAAGAAGTTATTCTTGGCAATGTTATTTGTTCAATTTTGTGATGTTGCCACAATAACCATCATCCTCGAGGAGATATAACCATGGTTGACTACAGACCACCTATGAAAGTAGAAATTTAGTAAAATCCTTTTATATCCTAGCTATTTGCTGGAACAATGTGTAGAAACATTTTTTTGCCTCTATTTTATAGGCTTAATTTGGTACCTTAAAAAAACCATTATCACTTTAAACTAGCTTTAACAGCCCAGGCCCACAGAAAAGTTACTGAATCGTGCTAGGATGCTCATTCAAAGGGCTTTCAGAATTCCCATGGACCCGGGCCCTCACTGTAGTGTAAAGTGGGATATATACTTTCTGTAGAGGGGAGATGCAACTTGATCACTCAGAATTTTCGCCAATTTCATGGTCCTGGGCCCTCACTGTGGTGTAAAGTGGGATATATGCTCTCTTTGGAGGGGAAATGCAACTTGATCACTCAGAATTTTCACCATTTTCATGGTCCTGGGCCCTCACTGTGTTGTAAAGTGGCACTTATTCTCTCTATGGATAGGCCCTGCAGTTTACCAACATATGAGGATACTTTTATGAATTACTCTCATGGTTTGAACGTTTTAAAAAAAAAGCTTTCTTTGCTTTCCATATTGCTATATCCAAGATATATCTCTGGTAAGTTTAAATTGTGTTTGAAGATGCTAGTTATTGTCATTGTTGGCCTGGTATATAGAGATTGGGCTAGTATTTGAACCCGGGTTTATGCACTGGTATTGTAGAACTGACCAGCCTACTATGATCAGAGATGGTGATACCAGTCTTAATATTCTATTAGTGGAGCGTGCGCCATTGGCCCAAGTGTGAACATGTTACCCAAGTAACTTTTCCTTTCAAAACCTTTTTTTAATAATTTGATTGAATTTCCAATGCAAAAACTACTCAAAATTCAATATCTCAGGCACCTGATGTCTGAACATTTCCAAATCACCTTCATAAGTCCAACACATCAAGGGGTTTCCAACAATATCAAAAGTGTGCCCAAATTCCCTATTTTTTAAGTTCTGATTTGAATGAATTTTCAATGAAAGAATTGTTTCATATCCACTAGCTTTTTCACCATCAGTACAAACATTATGAAGCCAACTTGGTGCACTTTTCTCATCAAGGGCTTTCCAATGGTATTAAAAGCACAGCAAGAGTGTGACAAGAGGCACAAGAATTTTAGGTGATCTCAATGTTCACAAACAAACAAACAAACTTCGTTTATAGAGAGATTCCTTATTAAAATATGTATCATGATATGCTTAAATTCATACACTATAGTCGACTCGGTGGACATTAGGTAGATTGTAAACAATAAAAATTGTTTCACTACTTTGATGATTTTTTAATGACAATACTGACTTTACAGTAAAGTTTTAAACACAATAGGAAAAAATTGGAGCCTTGTATTGTAAATCTTTGCATCTCCATTTATTTTTCTATTGTGTTTACCACTTTATAGTAAAGTCAATTTCTTCATTAAATAATCCTTACATAGTGTAATGATTTTTTTGTGAAAATATGAAATTTATATTTTGAAAATCATCATAATTATCATAGGTTATATTCTGAATTTTGAAAATGAATTAATCTTTTTTAAAAATTAATTTGTCTTGTCAATGTGGAATTGAGCCTAGGCTATCGTATATGTATATTGTTTTGTTCTTTTAATAACTTGTGGTGTTGTTCCCCAATACTAATAACACTGAAATGAATAAAAAAAAAGTAAATTTTGTGAAAATTAAGTTCTACTTGAATGAGAATATTGAATGAGTTTGTATAATACAACTGTAATTGAATTTAATTCAAATACACTAACTGAAATTCAAATTTTCAAACTAAATTGAACTAAACACAATATTCTTCTCTTTTATATTCAGTACGGTCATTGAAGTTTGAATTGAATTGAATTCCATTGAATTCATTGAAGTTATGAAAATTCAATTATGAAAAGGCAAATGTTAATTTCTCTTTTCGTATCCATGTAGGTGGGTTGGGGAACTCAATGAAATAGTCTGGTAGCTATGGAGTGTTTTCATAATTGTCCAAGTGACAACTATATATAATTATCATGATGATGCTTGCTAATAAATCTTATGCATGTTTCACTTAAATTAGTTTCAGTTTTCATCATCATTGGAATTAGGGAAAATTATTGTGAGGACTCCCAAAAATACAATGATTTTTTGGGGACAAATTTTCCTTATTTTTCAAAATGTTTTTTTGAGCAAAACTCGAAATTTGTGTTTTGAAATATAAATATTTAAATGTGTGTTTTTTCTAGTGTTGTGCAGGTGCCTGGGTTAGTCAATTATTTGGGGGTAGTTATAGTTCCAAGTACTCATAACATAATTAGAATCAAGCCTTAGCTACAAAATTGGGGTGAGGTTAGGTTCCAAGACCCAAGTTGAGAACCAACCCCCCTTCCAAGGTTTAAAACAAAATGGAAGTAAACCCAAGTCCAATTTTGAAGTAGTCTAAGAATCAGAATGAGGCTAATTTTATTTTTTAAATTTGGTTTTGGTTTAATCCCTGGTTTAGCGTTTGGGGGGTGTGGCAAATTTGGGGCTGATTTTGGGTGTGACAAATTTGAAGTGTGTACTGGGGGCAAATTTAGGGTTGATTCTGGTGTGATAAATTTTGGAAGGGTCTTTTGAAGGTTGATTTACAATTGATTTTGGGTGGGACAAATGTACCATTTGAGGGTGTTTTGAAAGCAAGTTTGAAACTGATTTTGAGAAAAAAAAGATTGAGTTAAATTGAAAAGTGAGAAGTTATAAAAAGACACATTTCAAGATTGGCATATGCAAAGGACATGGACACTTAAAACCATTAAGAATAAATAAGATCTGATCCATTAGAAAGTAGAGGTGTAGTTTATAGTTAAAAAATTTAAGTTTAAGAAGAGGCTAAGGGTCAATTTAAACAAGGATCCAAGGAGTAGGGTCCAATGAAATTAAGCATTCCTATTGGTTAAGAGCTTTAAATGGGTCCCAATGCCTTTAGATGAAGGTCCAAGACCAAGATAAATCAAATTGTGATTTAGTTTGCATGACATCACTTTAGAGAGAAAACAAATTGGTCCAAACCAAAAAAGAAAGAAAGCTCAAAGGAGGGTTCGTGGTCTTGAAAAGCTAGGGTCCACAGTTGCTCATTTCTTTGTTTCTTTGCTATTTTTTCTTGCTTTCTTTTATCCTTACTACTCAAATTTTGCTAGAATGGAAGACATGCTATAGATGGAGGACATTTTTGAAAACACACTAGCTCTCCCATGTTTCATGAATTCTAGAGTTGACATGGTTGATTTTGTGAATCTTAACAAGGTGATTATTAGAAGGAATGCATTTTCAGAATTTTAAAAAGAAAAAAACCAAGAGAAAAAGAAAAGAAAAAATTAACTTAATTCTCTCACATGTGAATCACACATTTTTGATAATGGACTCTTGAATTGGACCCCAAGCCTTTAAACACACTCATAGTACCTTAGTAAATTTTTTTTTTTTCTAACGTGAAGAAAAGTCCTATTAAAAGTTCAATTCGCTCCAAATCCGTCATTGGGTTTTTGGTCCATTGACCCTTGTTGAAAGTGGCCCTAAATAATTTGTACTTTGTATCAATTTTACAATCTCACAATTTTGTATAAAGTACGAAAAAGAATTCAAGATTTATGAGGATATTGACTAATTATGTCTCGAGTGAATGTTAGTGAATATTGTGACTGAGTTTTCCCATGGCTTCCAAAATTGAGACAGAAACTTAGAACAAAGATTTTTCAATAAGCGCTTGCCTAAAACTTTGATCAAATTTATTATTTGCTTATAGGGTAGAACAGCCAATGAGCTATCACTCAAGGGTTTAGGGCAGGTCGGATCCAAGCAGAGGGCTCTGTTTCTGGTGTGTAAACAAAACTTGAACCCCTTTTGTTGGCACATCTGGTGTAGTAAAAGTTTTCAAAAATGGATGAAAACTGAGAAAGATATGGCCCCCAAAGTAGAGAGGGTCAAGAATTCAAGAAAAAAAACCACCAAACATTACAAAGCCTAAACCTGATCACCCAAAAAATTTCTTGTATGTTGTTTTTTTACTATTAAAGTTCAAAGATGATTTTAAACTGAAGGTGGTGCTTGTATAACACTTTAAATCATTAAAATGAACCAAGAATGAAAAAGTTAGAAGCTTTGAAAGTAGGAGGGTCCAAAGAGAAGAAAAAAGAAAAAAAAAACACATTTTGTGAGTTGAAAAGCTTATTTTTCTTCTTGCTATTTTTTCATTACTACTTGTCCATTGCACTTCCAAGATGATTTCTAGAGCTTGAAGTAGCACTCCCATGACATTTTAAATCACTCAAGATCAAGCATAAAAGACAAAAATCTAAAGAAGTGATCGGTGATAAGGTAGTGATTGGTGATGGGTAGTTTTACCCAATACATACACCACTATGGGTTAATGAAGTAATCAAGGATTACTAGCAACTGGTCATGGTCATTCACAAGGAAGGTTATGGTCTTAAATGCTTTGTGAATGACATTCACAAGGTTATGACCACTCACATTTTTTGTTATGTTCACTTTGCTTTGATGAGGAGTGACATAATGGTTACGTTCAAAATGTCTTTATGGAGTTCTTTCTACAATTTCATAGAGATATAACATGTTTGCAGTAGTCTTGAATTCTCCCCTCATTCACTTCATTGGTTCCTAACAGTAGATGCTAACAAACAAATAATGAAGGTGACATTTTGATGCATGTCATCATATAAAATTCTCACTTGGATCTGTTAAGTACAAGATGATTTTTTGATTTGTTACATTCAAAGTTTATATAGTGTTTTGGTAGGTCTTCAAAGAGTCATCACCTCAAGGATGTGATGTGTGGTTCATGGTTTAGTTAGCTCCATCTTCCAAAATGGCTCACATCAGGCCTTGAGTCATCACTATAATTTCTAAAAGTACCAATTTATTGGCGTTTTACTATCTTGGGTGACAATTTTTTGGATACTTGGGCATTAGTGTTTTTCCAATTAGACATCACATATCCTATTTAATGTCAAATTCCTTTGCGGGAAAATTTTCAGGTTGTGATCTTGGATTTATTCATCATGTGGCATTATTAAACTGGTCAAACTATGGTTTTGACTTTCAGATGGAGAATGGACAGTGCAAGGGAAACACCTCTCGTTCATGCACACACGCATCATTGACCAACAGGTTGAAGTCTAGACAAAGAATGGCTAAGTATATTCACGCATCTTTGATGTTGCTAAGAATGAAAGTAATAATATGGGTGAGGTCATTTCTATTATTATTATCTTTCTCATAGTTAGGGGCGTTGAATGACTTTGATGCTTTATTCCAAGAAGCATAGAGCGGTTTGATGGAGCCTTGTGAAATAGAATGTCCATCACCAGTTGTCTTTTTCTTCTTTGTAACAGAGATTTGGATGCACTTTTTTTCTTTTAAATAAGTGTGGATTTGGCTTGGCAGGTGTGGGCTTGAAAATGGCAAGGCTTATCAAGGATGGGACCATCAAAGGTGGGCAAAATGAGGCAGTGAAGGAAGCAGTAAGGAAACCCCCCTTGAAATCTTATATCATTCTTGGCAAAGATTTTGTGTAGATCATTGCCAAGGTGAACATTGGTTTCATGACTTCTGGAATGCAGGGCTCTTACATTCTTAGATTCACAACCTGAAAAGAAAGTTATGAGTTTTTCATGAGAATAATGCCAACTTCCATGATCTTGTGCTGGAAGATATCCATAATGCAAGATCTAGGATCAGATGCAAAAGATTGTAATATTTGTTGAAGAATTTGGTGCTGAGATGGAGATTGTTTTGATCCAGAACCTAGAAATCATATCGCTGTTTGTGTTTGGAGCTGGATAGGATGTGCTATGAACTGCCGGTTTTGTTGCACCACAAAAATAGATTTGAAAGGAATTGTTAAAATAGTTGACATAGTAGAGCAGCTTGTGATTGTGGCAAGAATGTGCAACCAAGAATTAGGGTTAGATGTAGTGATGAATGTGATGTTCATGGATATGGGAAACCCTTTCAGAATATTGATAATATGATTACAGCACATTTTGGACTGTTTTACATAGAAAAGCTCATTGTGATGGATTCAAATGGCAAGTATTATTGTTGTCCAGGACAACAAATTGAAGAAAACATTCGACATCTGAAAACAAATGAGGTTTAGTCTCCACGAAATGGGTTCCCATGACTAAAAACTGAATATGCTAGCAAATTTGGACCTGCTTATTTCTTCAAGTGTTGAGAAACTTAATGAGATGATGCCCTAGCAGCTACTAAAAATAAATGCTGCAAAGTATCCAAGGCACCAAGTTTGAATTGCAAATCTATTAGATCATGATATAGTAAACCCCCTTTATAATCATGTCCTTGGCGACCACTTTTGTGGTGACACCAAGGAATTATGATTTAAACGTGTAGTCACATTCCATATAAACCCTTGAAAGATTGTTATTATATGCAAAAGAAATTTGCAAAAGAACCCTTTTATGCTAGAATAAGGGTGCCAACTGTTTAGATTTTTTACATCGATTATTCTAAGCTCTATTATGTATTATTAGACTTGAAGACGGTTGTGATTTTTGCCTGTTTTAATGTGACAATCTACATTGAGTTTGAGCTTCTTAACTTTTAATTTGTGTATCTTGTCAACTAGATTTTTTTAATTATGATTTTCTATTTTCATGGCAATCTTGCATATCTTTTGCTTGTTTGCACTAGAAGTTCTGTTTTCTTTCTCTTCAAGTAGATCCAGTGTTGTTAGTGGAGGTAGGCCTGAGGCCTCAAATCGCAATCTAAATTTTCAGGGCGCCACGTGGCATCAACTTTTCACATGTCACCAGCACTAGCCATTCCAAAAGCCATAGCCAGTCCAGGCATTGAGCAATCACAAGTCAATTTCTATAAAACTTAAATTAAGTCACACCCCATGATTCAAAATTATACTGTCCACTGGGCTGCAGTTGCAAGAATTCGTGGTTTTAGGTTAGGATTTGTTGGAAGGTTGTAAAAGCACATCTAAGATGAGTTTTGGACATTGAGAAAACTGAAATCCACAAACAAACAAGGAACCATCCATAAGAAGATGTAGAAAAAATTGTGATCATCCCTCAGAAGATTTAGCCAATTCTGGCTATAATCCACACATGAAGTACAGATCTTTAATCATCATTTTATAATTTGGGCCACACACTGGAAACCAAATATAGAAATCTGGTGAGCTTTGTTACTTTCACTTTTACTGATTGAAAACCTTGAAAAGCATGTAAATCTATATGATGAACCCTAGCATTGCAAGAAAGTGGAACTTCCTGGTCAGACATGGCTCATCA
>Ga0209611_10014687_pt1 | contig 10401 bp, 4 predicted proteins | sample S1TSphgellanicum_3_FD_187693 | JGI IMG/M metagenome (GOLD analysis project Ga0209611, IMG submission 187693) | Host-associated microbial communities from peat moss isolated from Minnesota, USA - S1T2_Fc - Sphagnum magellanicum MG (SPAdes) (version 2) | ecosystem: Host-associated > Plants > Peat... | reverse complement strand
AAAGAAGCCAAAAAAAAAAAAAACAAAAAACAAAAAAAAAACAAAATAAGGGGGAGGGGAACCAAAGAACAAGGGGGAAAGACCAAATGGTGAGGAAGGAAGAAGAAAAAAAAAGAGGAATTTTCACTAAATGGAAATGGAATTCACTCCCCCCTGTTGGATTTGCCCAACCTTGTCAAGTGACAGTCAAAATGGATTCGATCGCCACCATTGGATAACAACTAAAATGGATTCATTCACCACCATTGGACAATGACCAAAATGGATTTGATCACCACCATTAGATGGCTACCAAAATTATTTCAGTTGCCAATAGATTTAGTTGTCACCGTTAAATGGAAACCGAAAAGGGGGGGAATATGACAAGCCCCCCTTTTGTGGCAACTAAATTTTTTTAGTTACCATAGAGAAGGATGACCAAAATATTTCAATCACCCTCCAAGTAAAAATTTTGATCACCTACAAGGATGGGTGACTAAAAAAAAATTTGGTCACCATCTAACCATCACAATTTCTTGGATGGCAATTAAAGTTTTTTAGTCATTTGAAAAAGGGGGCATGCCACATGTCTTTGGAAAACCTTTTGTTTTAATCACTAAAAGGATGGGCAACTAAATTTTTTCGTCACCCCAAAAGGTGGGACAAGATATAAGGGGGTAACAAAAAAAATTGAGTTGCTTAACCTTGGGCAACTAATTTTTTTGGTTAGCCCTTATGGTGATTGAAAATTTCCAATCACCCCCCTTTATGGCAACAGAAGAATTTTGATTATTATTTAATACTTCCAGACCATTAGATGGTGACTAGAATTCTATGGTTACCTAAGAGGGAAAGTGGGAGATAAAAAAACAAGTTTCCAAAATGATAGCATAAGCTTCACCCCTTTCAACAATAAAAAAGTTTGGTCACCATCTGACAATGTGGGTATGTCATATGGCGATTGAAATTTTTTGGTTGCCAAAAAGGTAGAGGGGGGGGTGGGGGGCATGTAATATCATTTTTGAAAAAATAATCATCCCCGCCATGGCCTTTTGGGCAACCAAAAAATTTCAATTGCCATTCACTAGTTGGGGTGCATTGGATGTTAATTGAAAAAATTTGGCTGCCATCCAACACATCCCCATTGTCCAATGGTGACTAGAAATGGTAACACGTCATATGTTTTTGGAAAGCCCTTGTTAAGGGCTTTCTAAAAAATATGATGTGTTACCATTTCAACAAGGGCTTTCCAAAAACATATGGCGTGGCCCCCCTTCTATGGTGACTGAAATGTTTTGGTCACCATAAAGTTAGTAATTGAAAATTTTCGATCATTGTAGGCTTGGTGAATTTATTTTTAAAGTCATCACAAGATTGGTGACCGTAGTCCATTTTTAATCACCATTTGTAACAGGGGCAATGCAAGTGTCAACAAATATTTTCCTACATTCGTCCCAATGACCGTGATAAACATGTTAGGATGAACATCAATGTGATGCCCAACAAAGAATGGCCGTGTCATGTCGGTTTTGACAACCCTGCTTAGTGATTGTTATGACTAAATTGTTATAAATGTAGTTGGAAAAACAATAGTCATTTTATGTCCGGTTCAAAAGACATGATTTGTTGAAATGAAGGTAAAGTTTTTGGAGTTGCATTTTGATGCAAAGAGCTACATTAGGGGATTGGACATCATCTCTAACATAGTGACCGACCAATAAATGCTTTATTTTATCCAAAGTAGTGCATGAGTTATCATGTTAATTAATAGTCAAGTATTTTATTACCACCATAATGTCAAAACATGTCTTTTATAATTGGTCCAATTCAACTATAATCATTTTTTGGATCATTTTTAAGTCACTTATGCCATTTCTAGTTCTTTTTCCCATTGTAATTGAACATAACAAGTTGTAAAAGACATGTGGAATGTCACATCATCATGTTGTGAGACTAGAAGTCATTATTTTAGTGGCGAAAGTTAGGGTACTTTTAATTAATCAATTTTAATTTATTTAAAACATATTATTACAATTTCAAGAATAATAATATATCTATCCAAAAAGCCCACTAGTCATCATATTAATTATAGTCACAAAACCATGATATCACATGCCATTTCAATGGTTGTTGCAACTTTATAATGATTTTTATGACTAAATAATTACAATTGTAATAAAAAAAGATAGTAGTTGTTTCTTTAACCAATCAAAAAACCCATAATGTGTTGTTATGAAGTATAAAAGTACCATGTGCTCCTCAATGGCATTTAGGATTCATTCATTCTAAAAACTTGAATAAATCCAGTGAAAGTTGACAAGAAGGTAAAGGCCATGTTGATTCAAAACATTGTCAAAATTAAATAGTTAATGGATAATAAAATATTGTAGTGCCTTTAGGTCATTCACGAGGTTTCTTTCAATTTTCCTACAATTCTAACATTTCTTGAGAGTGTATTATTCAAATTTGCAATTTGTAGAATATAAGTTGTGCATACATGGATTTTTTGAGTTATATAGATCGAAATGTGAATTCAAATTGACATAATCTAAAAGCTAAATAAAATGATTGTTGAAAGGGAGATTTTGCCAATAATTTTAGCATTTATAAAAATTCATGTTGCATATTTTTCTTCATATAAACTTTAATTTCTTGTTAGTTGGCTATGCTAAGTTGTTCTCATATGTTTAGATTAGATTTAGTCACATGCTTCAATGATGAATTAAGATTACATAAATCTTAAACCTTGACCTTTATACATGAATTAAGTAAAATGAATTTTGAACTATAACCAACAACCATTCCATTTGGTTTCAAGTAATCACTTGAAGTGATTTCCAATGGCACAAAATTGGAGTTGACAAATTTTCCAAACTAATGGCCAAAGAGTATTAAATCATGACATTCACAACTAAAAGAGCTAAGATACCTACCTCCTATATGGAAGTATAGGTGAATGTTTTAATTGAAGCAAAAGTTTTATTGACCAAGGGTACTTTGGCCCTTTTGATACTAGCTTTATTGATTGAGCCAATAGTCTTTTTGACTAGGGGGTTTGTTTTTTCCTTCACTTGATTAGATAGTTTTTTTGACAAATGATAAGATCATTCATCATAGTGAAATACAATGGTTAAAAGATATCCACATTTTTGAACACCTTGGCCTATAATCGAAACATACATGTGATGTAGTCAAGAACAACCATTTGATCAACTTGCACAATTTGGACAACCTGGAATTCTAGTAATGCCTGCCTGGAATTGCATATAATCATTTTCACAGTTTCATGAATTCTATTAATAGCAAGTTGCCAAGGTTTACCAAATCTTCTATCAACAAATTGTTTAATAAGCTTGTGAAAAAATGTTTCGGAATCAACTTTTTTAAACTCGTGTTTTTTTTGAAGAAATCCATGGCATGTGTAAATATTGTCCAATTGTAGTCTTCCATATCTTCCTTGGAAATGTTTATAATATATTTGAACAATGTAAAATAATTTTTTTTCTTTTCACATTCACCCATCATCATGCCGCCCATTCATATGTTTTGTCAATTGCCTTTTCCATTTTGTTCTCCATGTTCTAATTTCTAGTAAGTGCTAGAGGATGACTAAGTGAGTGTCATCTTTTTGATATTTTAAAGGTTTTTTTATCATCTCACATATTTTATCTAATATGCTTGAAATTAACATTTATTTAATCACAAATTCCAAAGTGTTTGGTGTGACAGTTGGTGTCAATTTTCTTCTTGTCATTGTAAAATGAAAGTTTAACAATTGCAAACATGTGGTTGAGGTAGAAAGGATGCAACTTGGCAATAAGGGTGGAATAAATGCAAATTGAAATATAGATCATGAAAATTAGTAGTAGAGGAGGAAATAATGCAATTTGATTCTACAATTAGCAAAAATGGTCCAAAATGCAAGAGGTTGAAAAAATGCATGAAAATAAAAACCCATTTTAAATGGTATAAATAATGCAAAGTGTCATGGGCTACCTCGTATTGTGCCAATTCCTAATGGGCACATGCCTTTTAGTGGTGAATAGGTAGTGTTTGGATTGGCACATACCTCTTGGTGGGTCAACAAGTTTATATGCCACAAAATTGGACTTAGTTTAACATTTTATACAATTCAAATGTAAAACTTAATATACTTCATATTAAGTTAATATCAAGTATGACTTGAAGTATGATTTTAACATTTCATGTGTCAAAAATTTCAAAATAAACTAACATAATTTTTTTCCATCCTATTTTTTTTGTTCAGTTTTTCACAAAATTTTTTTTGTTACCAACGTTCATGAAAATTTTCATCCATTTTCATTTGTCATCTACATTTTCATCCACAAATATTGTTCATCCATGAACACATGGTAGAATAGTCCTCCATGTCACCAAAAATTATGTCCCATGTGTCAAAGAATATTTTCCAAATATTCCATCAATGTCAACAAAATATTCTAAAACAAATTCATTCATGTTCACTTTTTCATGCTCATCTATTCACCATTTACATTCACATAATCATGAAATAGCCTACTTGCCTTCAAAACATCCAGTCAACATTCTTTATTATGTGTTTGTGACACCCTAAATAAAAATATGTGCTACTTTTTTTTGCTTGGACTAATAACAATCTATGCCATTGAATACAAATAATATCCAACCACAAAACATAAAAATATAACAGAAAAAGATTTAGCAAAATTAGACAAAAAAATTGTTTCAAATACTCAAAAAAATAGATCATACAAAAACAATTTGTATAAAACAAACCAAAAAAAAATACAACAAACTATAGAATAACATACTATATAAAATTAGACTATATCAAAACATAGTATATGAAAGCAAACTCTATATAAACAAACTATACTAAAATGAATTGTATAGATATATATTGGAATAAAGTTGGACTATAAACCACTAGAAAAATTCATGTCCTATGTAACCACTTCTTAAACAATTAGTGATCCTCAACAACTACAAAAAAAACTATGAACCATATTTGCAACTCTCTAGTTTATGTGGCAATATGTATAGTTGTAATTTAATGGTTATTACAACTAATGGATTAATGGAATGAATGTTTAGCATAATGTGAGCATGTATTCAATTTTATATACTTTTAGGCTAAAGACATAAAGTTGTTGATGTGATTAACCAATAATAATAACTATGACATTATGATATTACATATGATATTAAACAAATTTGGTATGTTATGCAACCACCCATTAAACAAATTGTAATTTTATTTAAGATAGGATGTGAAAAATTAATGTTCATCACTTTACATTTAACATGTGTAATTTTGTCACATGGTGTAAATATGTAATCAAATTAACATAATTGTAATCATAACCTAATTGTATATTGTGAGTTATATAAAAAATGTAAATAATAATTTACATCATACATCATAAAATATATTTTAACATGTACATTCATAAAAAAATTCATAGGTGATTTTGTAATGGCAATAGTCATGTATGCATTACATGAAAACGCATGTGTATGTGAAGTTCAAATGGAATAATGTTTAGGGTTTATAAAAATGCTGTATTTATTTCATTGTTTTGGTAAATGGCATGCATACATGTATAAAATTTTAATCAATGATAATTAAAACGATTTTCTAAAATTAGATTATGTGATATTTATGTGTATGTTTATAGTTAAAAAGTTTACATTACATTTTTTGAATTAAATATTGTAAATTGATATAAAATATTTACATCTGAAAATTTTGGAAGTATAATTTTTATAGAATTATGGAATTAAAAATATGGATTAAATTTGAATATCAAATTTAAAATATTTATTTAAACAAATTATAGTCATGTAATTAAAATATGAAATTAATTTATTATGAACTTACATAATTAAATAATGGTATGATAATACATAAGATTTGAAATATACATGTTTATATTTATACAATGATATAATGTATCACAAGTTGAAGTATTGGTTGGATGGTTAAAAAGTTAATTTGTGGCCTTAGAGATGAAAGTTCAATTCCCTTTAATGACATTTTAAATTTGGTTTTAAATGACTATAACATGATTACATGGTGTCGTAAATGACTATAACATGATTACATGTGTTCTAAAAGATTATAAAATGACTACATATTCTTATTTGAAGTGTAAATACATGTGGACTTTACACATTAGTTGTTTTGAACACAATTTGATGCCATGTCATGTTGAGTTGTTTAAACAAGCTATCCAACAGAACTATAGTGACCAAAGTCGTTTAATCCAATATAATTATAAATCTAGTTGTAAACATAATTTATTTTTTTCTAAAGTCCTACTAGTGAACAACCTTAAAATATAATAATAATATTAATCCTTTCCATAGTCCAAAAACACAATGCTTTTAAAACACACAAGAAAAATAGGGAAAAGCACAACCAAAAATCAAAGAAAAACAAAAGATAATTAGTGAAAACATAAACATCACAAGTTTCCATAGTGAAAGGAAAATGCAATACCTCTAAATTTCCAGAACACTTACAAACCTACAAAATGTTGTATAAGGTTATAAGAGAAGAATGTTTGAAAACTAGACCCTATTCAAAACAAAAGACCATAAAAATGAGTTCCAATATCAACATTATATAAAAAAAGGGTTAGGATTTATGGTTCTTCTAATATGCAATCCCTAGGGTTGGAACTTTCTACTTGTTTTTATAAAGTTTAATCAAAAGTTAGGGTTTAACTTTCATATAGGGTTAGGTGTGAACTTTAGGTCTAACAATTAAGGGTTAGGCTATAGCTATTAATTAAAAGATACTATTGAGGTTATGGGTTAAGATCCATTTTAAGGTTTTCAATACAAAAAATTCCCATAAAGACATTTAAATACACATATTTAATAATATTATGGGAAAACTAACAATTTTCAAGGAGAAAATAATTCAATACAAAACATTAACAAATACCATTTTCACAAGAATGTACCACATGCAAACTTCATACAAAATGGAATTTTAAGCTGAACAAAACCTTATAATTTTAAATTCTACAACATTATAAAACATTATAAAACCATCCATAGTGCTATTGTTTGACTAATTAATAAAATATTCAATACATGACATGTGTTTTTGTTTATTACTTTTGAATAAATATGAATTTTCAAAGTGCCATAATTCCTTGTAATTTAGTGTTCTACTTATAAAAATGTTCACAATTTCAAATCATAACTAAAAATTTAGTTTTCACATTTTAATGTTTTATTTTATAATAAAATACAATTTTTTTCAACACATCATGTAGATTATACTTCATTTATATGTGGTAAAAGACTTTCAAAGTTTTAAATTTTTTGATCAATTAAAAAAATTCTTTGAATTTTTAAAGTTTTAGGATTGCATATATTTTTAAGTATAAGTGTTTTTTCAATGTGTTTAATAGGTCTTCATTTTTTTAGTTTTTTCACTATCAAATTTGTATTATTATATGAATTTTTTTTATAGTCCTTTGCAAAATTAACTCATGTTTAACGCCATAAGTGTCATTTTTAGAGATCCAAAATTCAAATTTAAACTTAAAATTTCATCAAATGGATTTTTGGTTTGAATTCCTTGACATTCATATGATGAAAAAACAACAATTTGCCATGATTTCCATGGCTTTAAATGGCAAAACGTGAATGTTTATCCTATTTTGATTATTTTTCTTTCCAATTTGATGCCCTTTTGGGCTTGTTGGATTGTGACCACACTCACCAAAAGACTTCTTCCTCTACTCCTAAAGAATAAATAGTGGTTGAACCTACTAAAAAGGTCATTTCATGCAGGAAGAATCCCTATTACAAAAAAAAGAACTTGTAACTTGTTCTTTCAAAATGACAAAAGACATTTGTTTGGAATCCAAGACTACCTATGCACCCCTTTCCCCACCTTTAAGGGAAGATTGACATTAGTAGCCTTGGCCTTTTGATCACTACCTATGTCACCTTCAAATATAAATACAAATGTCATACACTACTAATGTACCTATCACTAGACCAAATGTAATAGGAGGCAAACATAGTAGTAATCATTGTTACAAAATGTGGGTGCCATTCACTAATCCATGTTCACTAGATTAGTGAATTCATTCAAAATCTAATGAAATCATTTGGCGTACAAGGTTACCTTTTGATGTAATGAATGTTGGCTACATAAATCAAATGTAAAAGAGAAGATCATATTCCCAATTCCAAAGGCAGAATGTCAATGTTAAGACTTTTTGAATCTTCATACATCATTATATCCAATAAGTAACAACATAAGCCTTTAGACTATATGTAATTCTTCTTAAAATTGAAACTCTCTATAATCACAATTAAGAAACCAAGAACAACCAAAACTTTCCCTTCCATTCAAACAAAGACTTCTAAATAAAGATTAAAGAATAGGGAGTTTGGAAGCAATAGGAAGACTTAGCCATGATACTAGCTATAGAATATTAGGAACCACATATCATTAATTACAAACCTTCTTACTAAGCATAATTTCAAAGTTGAGATTTAATCCTATATATATATAAATAGGTACATCATATTCTTTATGATCTTTTTACATAATTGATACTATAGTTGGAATTATGTTTCCAATTCTAATCAGAATTTCCACTATTGATCATTATTAAAATGGAGGTCAAGTATAATATGGATTGTAATTTGTTGTATAGCTTTAATGGCCAATAGCTAGTGGCCAATGTCAAACCATCAAAACATGACCCCCACCAATTATTTGTGAGCAACAATTGCATATTAAGAATAAATTGACAAAACCACTACCATCTTTACATACCAAAATGTTCAAAACTACTAATAGTTATGTACTAAAACAAAATGTTCAAAATTAGAAGTAACAAGTCAATGAACGTAGCAATAGTTGCCTACCACACTTAAAACAAAATATTCACCACCATTAGTTAACAATAAAAGAAAAATAAGTATTTTTTATTAATTTCTACAATTAAATTTTAGTCACAAACGACATTTGCAACTAAAATTTCCTTAGTTGCCTTGGACAAGTCGCATGCAATATTAGTCACAAATAACAAAGGGTATTGGATGGAAGAAAAAATCAACAAATACAAATTCATCCATTCACTCCATTGTAAACGTATTGTCACATGTAGTTAAAATGCAACTATTTTGATCACAATTGAGAACAAATGATGTGTTGCCATGTGTCCCAATATTTAATTATTTAAAAATAATCTAGGACATTCAATTCAAATGCTTAGATGATCTTATATTATGATACATGGCCTAATGTAAATATGTCACATGGCACTTTAAAATTAATTTAATAAAAAATAGTAATATTAGGTTGGTAGATACATAAATAGGTGCCTACAAACCTAGGTTACATACCTACCTACTTACTTAGGTAAAAATGTAGGTAGGTAATTGGTCGACTTAGGTGGATAGGTCAAATTAAGTATTTAACTAATTAAGTAGATAAGTAAGTTGGGGAGGCAAATACTTTACAATTGTGCATAATTTATTTTTTTGTTTTGAATTAAGCCTTTTGATTTATTCATCTCATTTGCACAATTTTTTTAATATGAAATTGGATGACCACATTCTTTGTTCAAAAATAAGAATGGAGAATAAACAATATGGGATAAGTTTTGAAGCTGCAACTTCCTCAGAAACTAAGTTATAATTCCAAAAAAAATTTCATAGTTTTTATTCTTAATTTTTAGATTTCTAAACAATTCAAATACATGGTTCATTAATCAGATAATCATAAAATTAATAATGATTAAATTTACATATATATATATATATATATAACATAATTATCAATTAATTACATAACTAATAGTTTTTTAATATTATAAATAAAAAATGAATAATCTATAATAATTCCTGAAATTAAATTCATTAAAATAGTTATTTTAACTACATAATAACTTTTCCAAAATTACATATTGTGAATAGTTCTATTCAATTAGAAGATAATTATGCACATACTAATAATTTTTTATCTAAAGTAATTACAATGATTTTAAAGTAATGTAAATTTAATTACAGTGATTAATTAATTTTACTATATCTTATATATTAAAGCTACAGTGTCTGTCTGTCTGTCTGTCTGTCTGTCTAGGTAGTGCTTGGAAAATTTTTGCAGTCACTGCCCGTTTCTTGTCGTGTGCTTTGTAGAAGGGGGGGGAGGCCCGGGTAAATTGAAGAATTTCTTAATTTGGGAATTTCGATCTCTGTGACAGTTATTACCCAATTGACATCTGATGGACCATTATTGCTATCTTTTACTTATCTTTTATTTATTTCTTTTTCTTTGACGTCATTTCGCTTTCATTACCTCTCTAGCGTAATCCCATTGGCTCCCGTTCCCTGTGGAGTGTTTTGGGGGGTGGGGGAAGGGAGAGCCCGGTGAAGCACGGG
>Ga0209611_10014684_pt1 | contig 10402 bp, 9 predicted proteins | sample S1TSphgellanicum_3_FD_187693 | JGI IMG/M metagenome (GOLD analysis project Ga0209611, IMG submission 187693) | Host-associated microbial communities from peat moss isolated from Minnesota, USA - S1T2_Fc - Sphagnum magellanicum MG (SPAdes) (version 2) | ecosystem: Host-associated > Plants > Peat... | reverse complement strand
ACGGCCTCTCCTTCGTCTTGCCCGACAACGGCGGCGCGAAGATGATGGGCGGCGTGCTCGTCGGCTCGATCGTCGTCGGCTTCTTCAAAGCCATCGAGATGACGGTCGGCGGCGGCGCCTGGGACAACGCGAAGAAATACATCGAGGACGGCAACTACGGCGGCAAAGGGTCGCCCGCGCACGCGGCCGCGGTCACCGGCGACACCGTCGGCGACCCGTACAAAGACACCGCCGGCCCAGCGATCAACCCGATGATCAAAGTACTCAACATCGTGGCGCTCCTGCTGGTGGGTTTCCTCGTTCACTAGCCGTTCGCGTTCGGACGGAGAGGCTGCACGACGATCGTGCGGCCTCTTTTCTTTCCCGGCGGTCGAGACGACGGTTCAAACTCCGCTAGATGCGGAACGCGTCGACCATCGCCGATTGGTGCGCACGGCTGATTCCGAGTTCGTTCGCTACCGTTTTCCATCGGCGAACCGCCTCGCTGACGCGACCGACGATCGCGTTCGCTTCCCGGTCCTTAATTCGAAAGTAAGGCGCAACTGAACGCGCGAGATCGATATCCAGCGCGTTGTCCGACTCGTCGATATTCAATGCGAGGCCTGATGAGCCGGGAACCGGATTCATGTCATAAGCAGGTGAGAGTCGCCAGCCGCCATTCGGCACGAGCAGAAAGCCATGATTGCGAAGGTGATCGTCGGTGTTCGAAACGAGGATGTTGAAGACGATACGCGCCCAGAGTTCTTCGAGATCGTCGCGCGGCGATGCCCCCTGCGATGCGATCACGTCGGCGATTTCGAGATAGCTGGCTCCGGTCGATGCGCCGTCTCCATCGACATGACCGGTTAGGGTCATCGCCGAGGCGAAGTGGATGCGCGTCCCGTTCGCCGTGCGATCGAATCGCCGCACCATGAACGTGCTCCCGCGATTCGTGAGCGCGCGAGCCTCACTGCGAGGAACCCGCAGACCGGCGAACTCGGCAAGTTTCGCAACGACGAGTTCCCACGCGCCGACGTCTTCTCGATCGGCGACGCTGGGGAATTTCGCTATCCAGAGCAGGCCACCCGGATCGACGACGCTCGCCTTTGGCCGTGCACCGCCGAGCGATGCGCCGGGAGCGATGAGCATGCGAAGCCACGCGTCGATCGCCGGATCGTTGTCGTCGCCGCCGTCTTCGATTGCGCGGCAGGCCGCCTCGAGTTCGCGCAGGCGGACGAACGGCGGAGCAGCCGTACCGTCACGATCGTCAAGGAACGGCCCGGTATCATCCCGCTTGTATCGCAGGGCTCCCAGCCGAAAGGCATCGTGGACGCCGAGCAGATAGTCGGACGCGCCAAGTCGCGCGGTCGCCGGAACGCGGCCGGCACGCTTTTCACGCTCGAACCGGCGCCGAATGAGCGTCTCTCCCCACCGGTCGGGACTCGAGTCCTTGAACATGCCGAACAGCGATCGGCCGGCGCGCGGGAATTGCGGACCCCGAAAGAGCGCAAGATCCGGATCGAGCATCGCGCGCAGGGCCGTGGCGTCGCCGATGATCGCGTCGGCGAAGGTGAAATCGAACAGTTCGCCCGTTCGCCCCGGCCGTACACGCAGGGTGCCGAGTGGCCGCGCGGGCTCGTTCTCCGTCCAGTCGGCGTAGACGCCGATCAGCCGTTCCATCGCGGCGCGCCTTTCGTTCGCCCGCGGCGAGAGAGCTCAGCGTCTTGCAGATCGCGACCGAGCGTATCGGCGTCAGCGACCCGGTCGAGATCGGCATCGAGTCCGAGCACGTGCAGCACGGCAACGTAGGCACCGATCGTGACCCCCATTCCGCCGCGCTCGACGCCCCGGAGCGTCATCACGGACATGCCGGCGCGCTCGGCAACGAGTTTCGCCGGCAAGCGGCGGCGGAGCCGCGCCGCACGGATGCGCTCCCCGAGACGAGCAAGGCGGCGCTCGATCGGGGGAAGCAGCGCTGCGACACGTTGTGCCATGCCAATATTCTAGCACAACATGGCTCTTATCGCTAGAATAGTGGCAGATCAAGATCGGCATCGATCCTCGTAAGCCGGCTGCGTAGCATCCCCGGGTTGCGCGACGCCATCGTCACGGCCGGCGACGGCTACGCGCTCGCGGCAACCGTCGTCACGCCGCAACGTCTGCGCCGTTCACTGGAAGCATTCGAATCGAACCCGGCGGCCGAGGACACCGAACGCACCGAGATCGTGAGCGCGTTCGACGGGCTGCTCTTACGTGATCGCTCGCGCGTCACGCGCTGGGAATGGTTCGCCGAGACGGAACGGGATCTGGAGGTCTTACAAGAACGCGCAGGTCACGCGCTGATGACGGAAGCGCTGCCGCGCGACCCGCGCGCGGCACTCGCGATCGCGAGCACGATGATCGGGCAAGACGAGCTCGATGTGACGGCGCGCAGCGTAGCGGTGCAAGCGCTACTCGCGCTCGGCAACGTCGCCGCAGCGCACCGTGAAGTGAACGAATTCGAGACGCTATGCCGCGAAGCCGGCGCTGCCGGAACGGAGTTCCCACTGCGTAGCCTACTGCAAAGCTGGCAAGACCGCGAATCTTCGGCGTCCTGAGCCGAGCCTACACCGGTAACGACGCCACGGAAAAGTTGACACCCTTGGTGTCGGTCGTCCCCGCCGTCCGCCCCGGAGCCTGCTGATACGTCCAGTAGAGATTGGTATGGGCGATGACCTGCTCGGCCGGTGGCGCGCCCCAAGCGGTGCGGTCGTTCGTCGTGTGGGCATCGCTTACAAGGATCGCGTCGTATCCCCGCACGAGCGCGCCATGCAGCGTCGACCGGATACAGGCATCGGTCTCGGCTCCGACCACGAACAGTCGTCCGACGCGAAGATCCGCCAGCACCGCCTCGAGATTCGTGGCCTCAAAAGAATCGCCGTAGTTCTTTTCGATGTGCGGCTCGTCGGCGGCCGGAGCCAACTCGGGGACGATCCGCCAGTCGTCGCTGCCCTTCGCAAGTTCCGCGTCGGAATGCTGAACCCAGACGACGGGTACGCCCGCCCGCCGCGCCTTATCAACGAGGCCCGCGATGTTCGCGACGATCGCATCGCGCTCGTACGCACCCTTGACGACGCCGTTCTGCACGTCGACGACGACGAGTGCGGTGTATGGTCGATCCTCGAACGTACTCATGGGACCTGTTCTCTACGTTGCGGCGCCGTCATCGCACGCCCATCCTTCGACAAGCTCAGGATGACACTCATGGCGCTCAGGATGACACTCATGGCGCTCGGGATGACACTCATGGCGCTCGGGATGACCCGGACGAGTTATGACACGGTGGCGGCTGCTGCGGGGGTGGTGATGTCGTCGAGGAGAGCGGAGATGGCTTCGGCCGACATCGGGCGGTAGAAATGGAAGCCTTGGGCGAGGACGCACTCGAGTTCGACGAGCGAGCGCGCTTGGGTGGCGGTTTCGACGCCCTCGGCGACGACGTCGATGTCGTAGAGCTCGGCGAGTTGGATCATCATGCGCACGATCGGCGGGCTGCCGAGCACGCCATCCGCCGATTCGATGAACGACTTGTCGATCTTGATCGAATCGAGCGGAAATTGGTGCAGGTAGCGCAGCGAGGAATAGCCGGTGCCGAAATCATCGATGCACAGCCGGATGCCGGTTTCGCGCAGCCGTTCGAGCGCCTCGGTCGTCCCTTCGCGCATGATCGCGTTTTCGGTGATCTCGAGCGTCATGTTGTCGCCGCTGATCCCGAAGCGGGCCAGGTTGCGCGCGACGAAAGCACCGACGTCGGCTTGCAAGACTTCGGGCACCGAAAGGTTGACGTTCATGCGGAGGTTGAGTTCCGGCGCACGACTCCGCCACTCGGCCAGCCGGCGACACGATTCAACGAAGACGTAGCGGCCGATCGCGACGACCAAACCGACGTCCTCGGCCAGCGGGATGAACTCGCCGGGCATGACCTCGCCCGTCTCGGGATTGAACCAGCGCACCAGCGCTTCGAAGCCGACGATGCGATTCGACCCGAGCTCGACGATCGGCTGAAAGACGACGTTGAACTGTTCGTGCTCGATCGCGGTGCGCAGGTCGCTGGTGAGGGCGAGACGCCGCGCGACCTCGAGGTGCATGTGGTCGTCGAAGAACGCATGGCGCGCGCGGCCGAGCGACTTCGCATGGTACATCGCGGTGTCTGCGTTACGCAGGACGTCTTCGATGCGGGTCTGGCGCTCGTCGAGCAGCGCGATGCCGATACTCGCGGTGTTGTAGACGACACGGTCTTCGATCGTCATCGGACGCACGAGTTCGTCTTGGATGCGCTCGACGAACGTCTCGACATCGTCGACCGTATCGCGATCGCAGACCAGCAAGGCGAATTCGTCGCCGCCGATACGCGCAACGAAATCGTTCGGCCCGACGGTGGAGCGCATGCGCTCCGCGACCGCATTGAGGAGTTGATCGCCCGCGATGTGGCCGAGGCTGTCATTGATCGACTTGAATTCGTCCAGATCGACGAACAGCGCCGCATAAATCCGCCCCGGCTGCGTGCGCGCGAGCTCGAACGTCTCTTTGAGGCGTTCCGAGAAAAACATCCGGTTTGGGAGCCCGGTGAGCGCATCGTGGGTCGCTTCGTGGCGCAACCGCGACTGGTTCGCTTCGAGCAGTTTGCGCCGCTCGATCTCGGCCATGTGCGCCTGTTGATTGGCCAGCGCCAAGCCCATCAGGTTCACGAAGAGCTGGATCGAACGCAGCGACTCTTTCGAGGGGATCTTCCCGGTAATCGGGCCGTCGACGCTGATGTAGGCGAGCATCTCGCCGTTGCGGTCGGGAAGCACGAAGATCAGACAATCCCGCTCGTGCCAAGCATCCGGCGCTTCGCGCGGCACGTCTTGCGGCGTCTCGCCGGTCCACAGCGAGCGGGTCCACTCGAACTCGCGCTCGGCCGGGATGAAGAACACATTTTCGAGCGATTCGAAATGCGGTTTGAGGACGTCGAGGATGTCCTTACGCGGGACGAGTTCGTTCTTGCGCTCCGCCGCGAGTTCGTCGGGCCAGCCGATGATGACGCGGCGGTAGAGGTCGCCGCCCGGCTTGTCGGCTGCGACCACCGTGATGTAGCGCCACCCGTAAAGGTCCATGATCCCGCGCGCAACCGAGGCCAAGGCCGGCTCCAGCTCTTGGACGCGCAGAATATCCCGTGTCACCTCAATGACACGCTCGAACGGCGTCTCGACGTGCACTTCCGATGTTATCGGCGTATTATGCCCCGGCCCCTAGGGCCCACCGTCCAAAAGTTCCCGATGTGCCCCACATCATTTGGAAAACGGGCCGGGACCGCCGAAGAAAACCGGGCGAACGCTTCAGATGACAAGCATTCCGCCCGCCCGCCTCGTTGCGAGACGCTTATGTTGCTCAGCGATCATAGCGATCGATCCGGTCAACCATCCGGCGCGGCGTGCAACGACGCGGCGCCTTGCTGGAACGCTCATCGCGCGGATCGCAGCGACGAACCGAGCGATCGCGCGACCGCCGTGCGCGCCACGACACGCACGTCGTCCAAGTTCAACCAGCCGGCAAGGACGCGCAACTCGCTCGCGAGCGCCGGCATGACTTCGGCACGATTCGCTGCCGTCTCATCGTGCACGCCGCGCACTTCGAGGACGCCGTCTTGCCGCACCGCTTTAAGGTCGACGCGCGCCACGAGCCGGTCGCCGAAGAGAAACGGCAAGACGTAGTATCCGTGCACGCGCTTGTGCGCGGGCGTATAGATCTCGAGCCGGTACGAGAAATCGAAGAGACGCTCGGTGCGCGCGCGTTCCCACACGACCGAATCGAACGGCGAAAGGAGGGCGCGCACATCGACCTTCACCGAAACCTTTGCGCTCGGCGCCAGATAGGCCGTCTGTCTCCACCCTTCGACCGCGACCGGCATGAGTTCGCCCGCCTCGACGAGTTCCGCAATGCGCGCCTTTCCCTCCGTCGCGGATAAACGAAAATAATCTCGCAGATCCGCTTCGGTCGCGATGCCGCATGCGCGCGCGGCGATGCGCACGAGTTCGCGCTGCGCGTCGGCTTCCGGCGGAGTGGGGCGCGCGAGAATCTCGGCGGGGATCACGCGTTCGGTGAGGTCGTAGACGCGCTCGAAGCCACGCCGGTACGACGTGGTGATTTTCCCCGACCAAAACAGCCACTCCAAGGCGCGTTTGCCGTCGCTCCATCCCCACCACGGGCCGTTGCTCTTGCCGCCGCCCGTGATATCGCCGGCACCGAGCGGCCCGCGATCGACGATCTGCTGCAAGATCGCCGCGACGAAATCGCCGCGCGACTGCCCGATCTCGCGAACGTGCTGCCAACCGGCCTCGAAGCGCTCCGCGCGCGCCATCCGCCAGCGAAATAGCGGCTGCAGTTCGAGCGGCAAGAGCGACGCCTCGTGTCCCCAATACTCGAAGAGTTGCCGCTTACGTGGATCGTAGGCGAGCCGTTCCAGGAGCGCCGGATCGTAGCTGCCGAGCCGCGAGAACAGTGGCAAGAAATGCGAGCGGACCAGCACGTTCACCGAATCGATTTGCACGACGCCCAGCCGTCCGAACATGGCGGCGACGGCGCGCGCCGTGACGTTGCCTGGCCGTCGCGCCGCGAATCCTTGCGCGACCAAGGCGATATGGCGCGCCTGCGGCGCCGAGAGACTTTCCTTGCGCGGCATCGCCGAGAGGTACGTCGGCCGGGACGATTTGCTTGCCGCAGACGGCGCCGGGTGCCGCACAATGACACCCAGCTGGCACTCACGGTGCGTAGGATCGGGTCATGGATCGACCGTTTCTCTGCCCCGACTGCGGGATTGCCCACGACGAGCCCGGCGATGCCGGGCTCGGCCACCTGGTCCGCTGTCTCGACTGTGCCCTCAGCGTCGAGATCGCGGCTTACCAAGTTCAGATTCTGGTCGCCGAGCCCGACCTCGCCGCCTAAGGCCTAGGCGAGCGGACCCGGCGCTTTGAGGTAGTGCTTCACGATGGCCTCGGCGGTCCGGAACGTGAGCGCGCCGACGGTTCCGGTCGGATTGTAGCCGGCATTCTGCGGAAACGCGTTGGCACCGGGCGCGAAAACGTTGGAGACATCCCAGCTCTGCAGGTAGGTGTTGATCGCGCTCGTCTTCGGATCGGTGCCCATGATCGCGCCGCCGGTGTTGTGGGTCGATTGGTAGGGCACGATCGAGTAGTGCGGGGCGAGCGAATTGATGATGGCGTCTTTCGCGCCCATCGCCTTGGCGATCTCCCGGTACTTTCCGGCGATGAACTCCGAGGCCTTATGTTCGTGCTTGCCCCAATCGAACGTCATCCGCAGCAGCGGCTGGCCGAATTGGTCGCGATACGTCGGGTCGAGATCGAGGTAGTTCCCCCGGTACGCCTGGACGCCGCCTTGAGCGTTCATGCTGAACGACGAGTTGTAGTACTTCGCGACCGCCGCTTTCCACGCCGCACCCCATCGCGGCGTACCCTTCGGCACGGGGTGGTATTGAATCGGACGAGCGCCGGTGGTGCTTTGCTGCATCACGCCGCCGCCGATGAAGTCCATGCCGGTATGATCGAAGTTGTCACCGTTGAAGTCGTCGAGCGCAACGCCCAGGGCGCCTGAGCCCATGAACGTGTTGAAATGCTTATCGTCGAAGAAGACGGTGCCGCCGGTTCCCGTTTGATAGGTGTAGTTGCGACCGACGACGCCGGTCCCGGTGGCCGGATCGTACGGCGTGCCGATGCCGGAGAGCAGCATCAAGTGCACGTTGTTGAGCGAGAACGCCGTGAGAAACACCATCTCGGCCGGCTGGAAGACTTCGTTGCCGGCCGCATCGAGATACGTTACGCCGGTCGCCTTCTTCTTGGTGGAATCCAATTCGACGCGCATCACGCGGCTGTTCGTACGCAGCTCGAATTTCGGCTCCGCAGCCAGGATCGGCCAGAGCGTCGTCTGGAGCGACGCCTTCGCGAGCATCTCGCATCCGAATCGCTCGCAGAAGCCGCAATAGGCGCAGCCGCCCATCTGGATCCCTTCGTTATTCTTGTAGGGCTGCGAATTGTTCGCCGTCGGCTGCGTGAACGGATGGAATCCGAGTTCGAGCGCCGCTTTGCGATAGAGCTCGTTCGAATAGGACGTCGTCATCGGCGGGTTGGGATACTCGCGTGACCGCGGACCCTCGAACACGTTGCCGCCGGGGATCTTCTTGCCGTTCAGGTTGCCCGCTTTGCCGCTGATCCCGCACAGGTACTCGAAGCGGTCGTAATAAGGCTCGAGGTCGGCATACGTGACGCCCCAGTCCTGCGAGGTGCAGTCGTCGCCGAGCACGGCGGCGCCGTAGCGCGCGATGCTGCGGCTACGTGTTTCGAAGTCCCATTCCAAGAACCGCCACGTCATGCCGTTCCAGTGCACGCCCGCGCCGCCGAGCCCGTCGCCCGGGATGAACGAGCCGAATTGCCGGTTCGGCAGCGCCGTCTCTTTCATGCTGTTGCGGAAGGTGACCGTCTCGCGCGACGCGTCTTGGAACAGCTTGTACCGGATCGCATACGAGAGTTCGTCGTGCATGCCGGGCGTCAGAAAATCAGGATCGGTATTCCGGAATTCGCCGCGCTCTAAGCCGACGACGCTCAGCCCGGCCTTGGTGAGCTCGCGCGAGAGAATCCCCGCGGTCCAGCCGACGCCGACCATCACGGCATCGACCGCTTTCATCTGACGCGCCACGATCAGCGGCCCTCCTTCATCTTCTTGATGTTTGCGAGTGCCATCTCATGCATCAGCATGTGACCGGCGGCAACCGGCTTCCCTTGCTGCACGTCGGCGATCGAAACCGGCGCGACGCGATACGGCACGTTGTGCTTGCCGATGTGATCTTGATAATTGGCCGCGACGCCGGGGAAACCGATCATCTTCCAGCCGACTTTATCGCGATTGCCGCCGTAGAGCGGATCGGCAAAGAACCCTTCGATCGTATTGCCGTACAGAAAGTTGAAGAACACGTCCGAGGGGATTGATTCGAAGACGATCTTGCCGGTATCGAGCCCGGTGAGGACATCATCGCGATGCGCGGCATCGAGCTTGTCGAACGTCTTCCCGTAGGTCTTCTGGCAGTAGGCGTTGGTCTCGAGGATACCGAGCCGGTAGGCCTCGGCCGGCGTTTGGCGCAGCTGATAGCCTTGCTGCGGCGTTCCGGGCAGCCACGGTCCGTGCGTGTACATCCGCGCGGCCGATCCATAGCCGCCGGCGAGTTGCTGATCGATGTAGAGCGCAACACCCGCGTCCTTCGCGCTCGGACTGAGGTGGTCGGCTGGAATCAACCGCTCCACCGCCGCTTCCACGAACGCCGCTTCGTCTTCGTTGAAAAATGCGTACGCTTCGGGCTCGCTGCCGAGCGGCGCCATCGGCATGGTGTGCGGCGCCGACTTCGTGCCGGCATGATGCGGTGGCGCAACCTCCGGCGACGTCATCCCGGCGACCGCGGCCTCCGGCGTTGCGGTGACGGCGGCGGCGATGCCCGCGCTGCCGATCAGCGATACGAATCCTTTGCGAGAAACTGAATCTGCCATCGAAGCGATCCCTCCAATGCCCGCCACTTGTGCGACGAGCGAGCCGTTTCCCGGCGCCTCCGAGGCTCTCCAGCGAAATCGAGGAAAACCACGAGATGCGCGTCGTGACATTTAACGCCAACGGCATCCGCGCGGCGGCGCGTAAAGGCTTTTTCACCTGGCTGCTCCGGGCCGATGCGGACATCGTCTGCATGCAAGAAACGAAGGCGCAGGAACACCAACTGCCGCCCGAGGCACTCGCGCTCGAAGGCTATCACACCGCCTACGTCGACGCGCAGAAAAAAGGCTACAGCGGCGTTGCGATCTACAGCCGGCGCAAGCCCGATGCGGTCATCCGCGGCTTCGGCGACATGCCCGACATGGATGCCGAAGGGCGGTTCGTCCGGATGGTCTTCGGCGATCTCGTCGTTGCGTCGCTCTACGTCCCCTCAGGGACGAGCGGGCCCGATCGGCAAGCGGTGAAGTACGGCTTTCTCGACCGCTTCATCGCGACGCTGGTGCGGCTGAAGAACACCGGAACGCCCACGATGGTGTGCGGCGATTTCAACATCGCGCACCGCGACATCGACGTCTTCGATCCCAAGCGCTGTGCGCGGACGACGGGCTTTCTCCCCGACGAACGGCGCTGGATGGACGACGTCATCGACGGTGCCGGTTGGATCGATGCATTTCGCGTCGCGAACAGCGAGCCGAAGCAATTTTCGTGGTGGTCGAACTTCGCCGGCGCCTTCGAGCGCAATCTGGGCTGGCGCATCGACTACCAACTCGTCACGCCCGACCTCGGCGCGCGCGTTCGTGCGGCGTCCATCGAACGTGATGAGCGCTTTTCCGATCACGCGCCCGTCACGATCGATTAC
>Ga0209611_10014681_pt1 | contig 10404 bp, 9 predicted proteins | sample S1TSphgellanicum_3_FD_187693 | JGI IMG/M metagenome (GOLD analysis project Ga0209611, IMG submission 187693) | Host-associated microbial communities from peat moss isolated from Minnesota, USA - S1T2_Fc - Sphagnum magellanicum MG (SPAdes) (version 2) | ecosystem: Host-associated > Plants > Peat... | reverse complement strand
TCTTTGTTTTTTTTTTGGTTCATATCATGTGCAGTAATGCATTTTTGTTTATTTTCTTTTGTTCATAACTTGCCACCTACTCACAATTATAATTTGGTTTAATTCTTGTGAATTTTTAAGTTGATAAATCATATAATCATAGTGCAAAATGGCAACCCTCTTGAAAACCCCCTTTAGGTTTTACGTACAAGTTTTTTTTAGTGCTTTTGGGCCTGCCATCATTGAAGTTTTTGCCTTTTCGAATTCTACCCATGTATGTCTTGTCAACTGCCAATAAGCTAAAAGAACCCTCGGTCCTTAATTTGTTGGTTTGTGTTTGTTGTGGTGTAGATGATGTTGTTGGGGCTTTTATTTCTTAGTCTCTTCCTAGTTGTAGCCAATGCGAGGCCACTTTAACTATAAAGGATGGATTAAGATTTGTTGGTGTTGGTATTTTTAGGAAGAGGAAATGAGAAAATGAATGGGAATTGAATTGGATTTCCAAGATTCTTGGGAGCCCTACAAAATTTCCCTAGGCTAAGCATGTTAAGTCCCTAGATGGCAACTCATTCATGATGCGTTGCAAAGTTTGCTCCACAATTAAACATAAGGAGAATTACTTATCCCAAATTTAAATGGGTTGAAGAGACAGAGTGGGAGGTCTAGGGAGGATGTGTACAGTTTCATGACCTATCAAGGTGGTTGGGTAGTTTCATGTTGATTAGGATAACCAACATGTGGACAATGAGAAGATTTATTGCATTATTGGGTGTGATGGAATTTGGCTCCAAGTTGTCAACCATAGTAAGGTAAAAAAGAAAAACAAATACCTACAATTTGTCACTAATCTCCGTTTTTTCTTCCTTTGGGAGGCCCATGATTGATTTTGAAAGCATGAATCATTTGTTTCAATTTTTGAAAATGGAGAACACATCAAACAAACATTAGATTAACAACAGTGGTTGGGGCATGGCAAAATGTAAGAACAATGTGGTATTGACAGTCACAAAGGTGGTTATTCAAAAGGTTAATTACATTTATAATAATTATGATGAGATTACCAACATTGATAACCAGTCTTAATTTTCAATGCATGTTTATGTTGTTGAGGATTTCAAGAGGATTTTGATTTTGGTGAATCTTCAATGGGTGAGAGAAGGTTGCACATGAAATAACCTAACAACCATAATCAAGAATTATGTTATGAATTTTAAGGGAATATCAGACCATGAATTTGTTTTGGTGCATATGGGGCTGGACATTTTTTAGGGCATCAAAACTAGGGTTTCCACCCAATTAAGAAAGAAATATATAGGTGACAATATAATTGGGGGAGGCAAAGTACTATCACTAACAAAGCACTCAACACCACAATGATATAAAAATATAATGCAAATTAAATGATAAAATCATAATGGTTATGAACATACCTTCCTATTTTTAAAAACATTTTGAATTTGGATACAATCATATTGTACTTTGATTGTACTCTTTTCTTCTCAACAAATGTCCCAAAATATTTTACCACATCACATGGAATTAGTGTTATAAAAATTTAATGATTTTTAAAAAATAATATTTTCCACTAATCAAGACACCTTAATGTATGAAAAAACCTAAAAAAAAACCTTATGAAACATCATATTAATTTGGGATAATTTGGCCAAAATCAAGTATTTAAAAAAATGTCCATTGAAAGGAATACATGAAAAATCAATATTTTCAATTAGAAGTGAAGATGAAATGTTTTTATAACTATGCTTAAGGGAATCATGTTGTTGGATTTTTAAAATTTTCAAATCCATTGGTTGAAATGACATTTTCAGTTCATAAGCATAATAGACTAATTGTTTTAAAAAATTCATGTGTCTTGACACTTACACTAAATTAACCCAAATTTTGACATGCCTTAAATCATGATCCAAAAATATCATGTACAAAAAGATGTATCTAGATTCATTGAAAAAAGATGCATAAGTATAATGGACAACTTAATAACTTGAAATTTTCAAAATGAATTTGGTTTGGAGCTCCAAATTATGCCTTCATTTAAATAAATCAATGTAAATTTCATTACAAATCCAAGTCAACATGGTACTAAATGAAGTTAAACTCAATAAAGATGTGTTTTAGCATCTTAGTCATTTAATTTGAAAGCAAAATCACATTGGTGCAAGGTTCTTTTAGTATTGCAAATACATCCAGAATTGTAATGCCTTAACATGCTTTGACATTTACATTCCTTTTTGCATTCTAGTTCATTGTGCAACTCACAAGACTAACTTGGTAGTCCTCACCTTATCTAATCTTCCCATTATGATGAAGATTGAAGCCTTGCTTCAAGGGGTTTAAGCATACTTTAGTTAGAACCCTAAGGAAAACCTTGAAAGATGAAAACTAGCTAAGAATATGGAAAACACTACTACAAATCTAAGTTTTATGCTGGTTTTTATGACTAAAATTTCAGTCATATCATACACAAGACAAATTTGACTATAGTCAAAACATACCAATGATTTAGGCCTTAAATGTGACTAAATGTTTAGTGAGTATGTGTCAACTTAAGTTAGTGATGTCTCGTCTGAATTGACTAAAGTGACTATAGTTTATGTTGATGTGTAGTTGTTCGTTATGACAAAAATGACCTAGTTTATAGTTGACATGTGTGACAAATGTTGTGTTTTAGGTGACTAAAAAATGGTCACATAGCTGCCAAGTGGCATGACTTTTTGACTAAGCTAATTCAAATTTCAATTGACATGGGTGCCAAGTGGCATGGCTTTTTGACTAAATTAATTGAAATTTCAGTTGATGTGGGTGTCAAGTGGCATGGCTTTTTTATTAAACTAATTGAAATTTCAATTGACATGGTGCTAACTATCATGTCTATTATGAGTAAGTTGTCTTGTACTTTAGATGACATGATGCCAAATGGCAATTAATGTAGGTGCCAAATATCATGTCTATGTTGACTAATAATGTGACTGAGATGAATATTTGTATATTTATGTGGCCAATGATAGATATCTAGATCTATTATTGATTTGTTTTGACTAGATTTAATTAACTAACAATATTTTGACCTACCCCTAACCCTAGTTCCTATATGATTCACTTGATATATATACACATAGTTATAGTCACATATACTTTGAAAGGGAATCTAGATCTTCACACAACATAAGGCATTGAAAACATTCACCCACTTGCAACATCTTAAAATGCACCACGTATTACACACATGAGGGCATCTTGAAATATATTAATATGTCCAAAAAGTTGGAAAGTTTATTTACAATGCACAAAGTATGAAGTGTTAGCATAAGACCTATAGGTTACAAAGATGGAAAATGCATATGCTTACTAAAATTTTGTGGTGAGTTTATGAGGCCACAAAATGATATACCCAATTGCATTGTTTGCTATGCAAAGTGGAAGATCATGCTCATGCTCTTGATATAGCAAATGAACACCAGCCAAGACACAAGATGTAATAGCAACAAAAATACTCTTCAAGCATGGTATAATTATGATGCATTCCATCTCCACCTCCAAATTTGACAAAATGGCTGATCGCACAATCCTTATGTCCATGAGTAGTCATGAGGACAACACATTGATTTTTTTGTATTACACACAAATGCACAATCCAATTAGATCAAAAACCCACAATCATAGATTTTTTATCAACAACTCATTATAAAATCTGAATTTAAACAAAAATGTAAGTGACTTACATTTGGGTGAATTTTTTCAACCAATCTATCAACTGCCTCCTTTGTTGTTGACCTTAGATGTAGTTAATAACCTATAGAGTTTTGCTTATCATTTTTTTTGGGGGGCAAAATTGATGTTCCTCATGTTTTTGAAGTGTTTTTAATAGCCTTTGATTGTTGCACATCAAATACACATGATTAAAATTACATATGTTGGTCTTAAACATAACTATATCTATTTTTAAAAAGTTTAGCAATACAAAAAATTTGAAGTATAAATGCAAGAAAATAAATAGATACCTAGGTTTAAAGGTTCATTACCATGCAGCTAAGAAAAATCAAAAGACCATGCAAAAGCCTTTATGGCAAACCAATGTGGGTGTTTTCTTGTAATCTGTTGTTGCCCATGTGGATTATAACCAATGTACTTTAAAGTACTTGGAACCTTCAACAACCCAAGCAAGTATGGCCATAGATTGGCCAACAAATAGTTATCCTCTACTTTTAGATCAAATGGTTGGGGTATGATGTATGAAAATGGCACATTGCCAACACACTTGTAAAACAGTCATCTATCAACAACATATTGTTTAAACTTAGTTCTCGAAATCCAGGGTTGATTTTGGAAAATGTTTTGTTCATATTTTCAGTACAAGCTCCCTATTTGGATTTAGTGGATGTTTATTTCATGTCACATCACACTTTTCATTGTCCCATATAAACACAAGTTTCAACCCTAAACTACTTCCTAACAAAAGTTCAACCATAGGTACAAGATTAGGTTGTGTAGTTGATGACCAAATCCCAATGTCAAATCATGAAGAACATAATTGCAAAAATTGAAGTGAATTTGGCCGAAGGCTTACTAACTTTTTTCCACACCATATTGCATGAACAAAGGGTTTCCATGCTTTTTTAGATTTCAAATGTTAAGTAGCGCATAACAATCCATTGACATCTAACACAAGTAAATAACAGGTCTTATTAATTACTAGCCGGTTTGAAAAAGGATTACACATGTCCAATACCAATAACTAAAAGTTCACCTCTCTAGGGGCAATAATATGTTGAGAATTTGTTGTGCCACCCTTGGGGATACTTGTTGACACTATCATTTTGGATCCACTCCCCAATTTTTGTGCTTGTGTATGCAATCAAATTTGCATGTCTGAGTTTACATAAAGATCAAAATCGTTAGATGACTCAAACATTTGTACCATTCCCACCACATGGTCGTCCTTGATAACAATAGTCTCCTTGGTTGATGGAGCATATGTAGTTAAGGCACAACCACCCTCATCCCTTGCTCCATTGGTGTTTGCTCATCCTCCTTATTAGTCTGCTCAAGTGATGAAGTCAAGGCACCCCCCTAATTTCATGCATTTCAAATAAAATTAAACAAAATTTCATCATTAGAAAAGGCCTAATGAATCAAAGATACCCTAAATAACTTGAGTCCAACAATTGTTTGTTGTCTTTAAATTAACTTTAGTAAATCAAGCAATTTCAACAACTTTGCCAGATGATGCAATTTTCTACCAAATATAATGCCTTACCATTCCTATGTTGCCATCAAATGACCCTAACTTGGCATCATTTGTTTCTTTATGCCCTTTATATTCAAATTGAAGGCATTGAGCAATCCCTAATGATTCCATATACACCAACAATTTTTCCACCATTGTTGATATCCACTTTTGGCCTTCAATAATATTGTCTTGGGTGGATTTCATCTTTTCATGGTTGTTCTTCATAGCCTTTAATTGAAGTTCAATCTCATTAAAACCATTAATTGCATTATCGACACCATCATAACCCATACCATCACCTTCCTATCAGGGCAACAAAAAATCAACACAATTTTAATGGCCATCATTAATCACTTGTTGCAAGCTATCATTTTCACCTACATCATCTTTAAACCATCCATAATAGATAACATATATCTATGTTCAACCACCACATTAACACTATAACTGAAATAAGATCGATCCATATAATGGGCCATGGTTTTCAAGCTAAACTCATCCCCTTCCACCTTGAGCCTTTTCCATTTGCAACTTTTCACTCTATCATATTCCCTTTGGATTTCCACCAAAGTGGGTGGTCTATTTAGCTCATATGTCTAGATCACATTAACCACATTGCAATGTTGGTCTTTATCATTGACTAAGGAATTCAACAACATTCTATTTAGGTTTGTAAGTTTCAAAAAAAATATTAGTTGCTCTTTTGAACTAGCAACACATGGTTGTCCACTTGTAGTTCTAGAATTAAGATCACTAGGGAACATCCACACTTGAAGCACCGACTAACTTGGAGGCCACATTACTAGGTATTACATTTGGGGTTGGTAGCATCCCGAAGGCCAGAATGTAGAAGGATGTTGGTTTTGGGACATTTCAAGCTAAAGCTAATTTTGGGGAATTGTAAAATTAGGAAATTGGTTTTGGGACATTTCAGGTTGAAGCTAATTCTAGGGAATTACAACAAGAAACTAGCTTTGGGACTTTTCTAGTTGAAGTTGGGTTTGGGCCATTGTAAAAGCTTGAAATTGGTTTTGGGTCATTGCATCTAGGAGCTAGTTTTGGGGCATGCCAATAGGAGATTTATTTTTGGGGCATCATAGGAAAAAGTTAGTTTTGGGGATTAGAATGAGGTGCTCCCCCAAATGTAGTTGCAAGTTGACGTACAAATGCAAAAAAAAAAAAATATCAATTTAAAACACTTGGAGAATTTACACATTACATGAAATTATTTTGGAGAAAATAAAAATGCTAGAGGACATTCAAACCTCTAACTATAGCAATTGCACCCTACCCTAAAATAGGATGGTATGGAAGACCATGAACATTGCTTGGTGGGGCAACCATCACATTTGGTTTTACTCCACCATTTTCCGTAGTTGGTTGTTTAGAAATATTTCCCTCATTGTGGTTAGAGATAGATTTGTTTTGGTGTGAAGAAGAACCTAGAGTTACTCTTACGATCCAACCCTTTAAATTGCCTTCTACATCTAAGGTTACAAGTTTTTTTGCAACTAAGGTTGCAGGTCTCTTTGCAACTAGGGTTGTAGGTTGTTTCCGCATTGTCCACTATTATACTCAAGGTTTTATAGAATTTTTTTTTTTGAAAACAAGTAAGAAACTATTAATATAAGATTTAGTAGCAATTATAGATGGACTTTGATAGTTCACATGAATTGCACCTCGGATGTATTGAAAAACATGACCCACCAAAACAAGAAAACTAGATTTCATGACAAAGTGATGGAAATGTTCAATAGTTGACGACAATAATCTACAAGACAAATCATAGATGCTAAGATAGAAATTTCCTGCACATACCCTAATCCTAATGATAATGTCACCCTAGAAACTAAAAAGCAAGACCGTATTTCCTTCCCATAACTAAAAATAATTTTTAGCCTGTAACAAAAATGTGAACAAATGTTGGCCATGAAAAATACCTATCTTTGGTGGCTCTTTCTCTATGTTTTTTAAAGATTGATCTTTTGTTTCATCTACCAAGACATCCTCACCAAAATCCTTGTCAACCTTCAATGAATGATTTGTTTCTGAACCCTTTTCTCCTTCCTTTGATTCTGAACTAATGTCAACCATTTGCACTTTGTTTACGCGAAGCCATTCATTGTGTTAAGGCCTCAAAGTTTTGTCAACTCGAAGCTTCGACTTTCACACTCATTCTAGGAGTGTTTCGAGGATGGCTTCACTTGCAACTTCTCTATTTTTGTAACAATACAAATGATTAAACTAAAGTTAGCATTTAAAGGAATTTTTAAAAACACAACTAGCACATTGTGAATGTGTGATACCTACAAAGTGAGGAAGATAACATGTGAGAGGAACTGACAATAGGAGAAAACATGTGAAGGTAGAAAACTTATGTGAACTAACAAACTTTGTAATAGAAGAATGGGAAAGAAGGTGGTGCATGTTAGCTGAAATGGATGAAAAGATATTCAAATTGGAACTTCAAGCTTAGAAATGAACACATTTTATATTGGCATATGATTAATTTTAGTTACATTAGTTATTTTTTAAAAATTCTATCAATGACCCAGATTATTTAGGACTCTATTAATCAACATTGGATAACATCCCCACCTGGCAATGTGACTAACTTGTATCAAATAAGCGACAATTGTAAAAAAATTTTTTAAAAAAATTGAAGAAAAATAATAAAGGTTTGTGGATTATGTTTACAAGATGATTGAATGGCCTACAATCATTAACCACAATTTATTTTGATAATTCAATGAAAATTGAACTTTGAACAAATAAAGATTTTGAGAAAATGAACTTTGTGGTGGCAACCATGGTCGAAAACTTATTACTCAGTCATTCAATTACTATAGAAATCATGAACTTTGATTTCAAACTACAAAAAATGAGATGATGTATGAGCTAAAGAATTATCTATATGTGTTGGGAGATGGAAGCATTTACTTCCATCCTCGACTTAAAATTTCTTATAGACGTTCTTGATTTTAAATGATGGTGCATTGCCTAAGTTCTTCATATTCTATTGCAATTACTTCATCGTGTTTTGTGCCCTCCATCGCCTCTTAGTCTTGACGAATTGCAAAAGTTACTCCATGAGGTATGCAACATCCTTTATCCCACATGACAATGCTCTCCCATTGTCCATTTTCTTGTTGGTTGAAAAGTTAACTTTGCCACCTAAAACTAACATTGCATCCTTTACACTCTATACATTGGCAAGTGTAATCATCCATGATGTTGCTTACTTTCTGTTTATTGAAGTTTGAAAAAAAAGTTGGAGCTCCACTACTCTTTGCACTTTAGCTCTTCCTAAACAACTCTTAGACATTTGTTGTGGCTTGCATTCCCCTTGTCTACATCTCATATAATGACCATGAATTGGATCCAAAACCTCCCAATACAAGTGCACTCATTTATTTATGTACAACTTTAGGTATTAACTAATTGTTAAGTAATTTAATCATAGTTGCACAATTTGAAAATTACCAAAATGTATATGAATAATCTTCACCTTTGCTTTTAAATTCCTAGCTCAATTATGTCTACCATTTGTAATTAAACACTATCCCATCAAAAATTATTGTAGTAGATAAAACATAGTGTATGATGCCAACCTCTCTTAATCTACCATATAATTAAATGTTTGCTTTTCACCAATTATGGCCTTTGCCCTAAAATTACCCATTTGTTGATGTTTGTTCATTTAATTTTGGCATTTTCATAATTAGATTTGAAGCATTCATTTGGCAAAATTAGTGTGATTGAGCTTCTATAATCAACTCAATTTTGGCCATGTTGCAAATGCAAGGTCAATTACTACTAAAGGTTTTCAATTTAGGTTTTTATTTTCAAGCACCCCACCTTGAAATTATTGTTGTATTTGGGTTGTCTTGAATTGTTTTTGGAACCCAATGACATTGTGCATCAATATCCAGGGTAGAACTTGCTCTCTCAAGCTAGCCTTTTGAATGTCATTCATTTTGGGAATTATGTCATCTTTTATGAAATCTATTCAGCCTTGTCAAATTTTCTTCATTTGACACAATGTTTAGCTACGTATTTGCTTTGACATTGTGGCCTGACTATACCCATGAACAAGATTCTATTTCTCTACATGGAAAATTTTGTGTCAATTGTAAAAAAATCCAGAAAATTGGCAAACAACCTACAACTACTATATCCCTAATTTTCTTAATGTAATGCATTGGAACTTGATGGACCTATAATATTGGTGTTAAGTCCATTGCTTATAGTGCATAATTGTCAAATTATAATTGTTTATCAAGGTGGACAAATCTAAGGCATGACCCATAGTCATGTGGAGTTATTCATGAATAGGTGATCACTATACCATTTTATCCTTTGCTTTTCTTGTTAATCCTACTTCCTTTGTTTGCAATTGTAATTCCAAAATTAGGGTCACCTTCTTTGATGCACCATTTCTTATGTAGAGGGTGTATTTGAGTTTTGACCCATCGAACACTTTGAAATGGCCATCAAGATATGTGTTTTTCTAGGTCTATCTAATGGAGTTTTACTTGTTGAATGACAATTTAGTCTGACAAGGTACTTTGAATATAATTTTCCTTATGAACTTAATTGATAGAAGTGAAATTTAATCCCTACATAATTATTTCACACTACTATAACAATAGATTTGCACTACAATATGCACACATTCACAATTTTTGCTATGATTCAAAACACATTTGACTATGTAATTCATTAAAACACTAGATTCATGGTTATTTCATATAACCAGAATTTGCACTTCAGAGTATAATGCCAAAAATTTCAGAAACAAAACTACAATTTAGTACATTACATTTTGGATACTATAGAAAATTCACACAACAATATGAACATGGAAATCATTGCAGAAGTTTATACTTATCGGTTTTATTGAAAAAAACTCCATTCAAATTACAAATTTTTTTTATGTTCTCTGGGAATGAAATTAAAACAACAAATAAAATCTATGATTTATCCAAAAACAAAATATGTGGTTTTCTACTACAAAGTACCTATAATTATCCTTACTTCCTCCAAATTGTGTCTAAGATCCTTTTCCCCATATCTTCCCTCTTTGGGCAATCCCAAGTCACATCATCATGATTCAAAACTAATAAAAATTCAAAATTCAAAACTATAATCCTCCATGAGCAATCCTTGTCCTAAATGCC
>Ga0209611_10014677_pt1 | contig 10407 bp, 5 predicted proteins | sample S1TSphgellanicum_3_FD_187693 | JGI IMG/M metagenome (GOLD analysis project Ga0209611, IMG submission 187693) | Host-associated microbial communities from peat moss isolated from Minnesota, USA - S1T2_Fc - Sphagnum magellanicum MG (SPAdes) (version 2) | ecosystem: Host-associated > Plants > Peat... | reverse complement strand
TTTTTTTTTTTTTTTTTTTCCAATTCAATTTTGTGATCTCGAATACTTGGGTAATTTTTCCAATAATTAGCAAAATTAGTCGGATCTAAACCACAGACAATTCTTTTGGAAAATTTGGTCGAATTTTGATAAGTTTACAGTAGAAAAAAAAAATTCAATTTTTTGGCCAAAAATGACAAAATTTGTTGAAAAAAACACTGCCCCCAAATGCTCTATACCTGTTGCCATAATTGACTTGTGTTTAAACTTGAGATTGGTTACAGAGTTATAATATCTTGAAGGATTTTGGTTTCTTTTAGAGAATTTCTTGAAGATTATATTTTTGCATGGTGAAATATTTGAGTTTCCATAATTCTTGCTGATGTTAACTTGGCTAATGTTTAGTGTTTATCATGTTGGTGATGGCACACACAAGCATAGTTTGTGTAGTCTGTGTTGCGCCAGTTTGCTGAGGTTGGTTAGAAAATGGAGACCATGTTTCAGATATCAATTGAGAGAGTTCTTCTAAAGAATCACCAAAATCACAATCCCCATCACTACATAAAAGCTAGGGTGCAGCACCACATGAACCGGGCAAATCAGAGCATGACCATTCACAACTTATGTTTGCAAAGGATTGGCAATTGCAGCTAAGAAGAAGGAAGACAATTGTGGCTGCAAAGGCACACCTGAAAAGCACTTACAACAGACTGCTTCCACCAAAAATTCTTCTAAGTCAGAAAGACAGAGAAGCTCTGCCTCAGTCCAAGCTGCAAAATGGTCTATAACAACATGACACATCTTTCTTTCCCGAGAAACAGTGTTGGGTTACAAAAAAATGCATGACAGATGTTCAATTTTCTGTGAACTATATCAAGTTTGATAGATACAGTTAAATGAGAAATCTGGTTGCACAGTGGATGGCATTCTTGAGCCTCTCATCACACACTGCTGGCTGATAAACACAAGTCTTACTAGCCAATATAACTAACTCTTTTTGTTCAGCTCATGTACAAAGGCCTACTACACTTTGTCATCTGTTTACAAAACCCGAGTGTCACTGTGAAACCTGATTGTCCACACTAATGTTGTTTTTCCTTACAACTTTTTTCTCTAGGTGATTTTTCTTAATCTCAGACTTCCTGTACAGAAGAAGATGAGAAATCTGAGTCTCCATTAACTGATGTGAAAAAGGAAATACCCATCAATGTCATCCTCATTGCAAAGAGGGAGAAGGAAAAAACAGATCATAAAATGATCACAAAACACAACTTTGAGGAGATTGGAAAAAAACTAAAATGATAAAAGATCTCTAATTGTACAGAACTCTGCTGCATTTTGGAAGATGGGAAGCAGTAGCAGAGTTGATCCAGGGTTTTTGGACAAGACGTGGGAGGAGATGAAAAAGCTAAAAGGATTCTTGCCTCATCATGCCAATGGGGCTTTGCTCAGAAAGGGTTTTGTATGACCAAGGCTAGAAACAAAAAACTGTTAAGGAATCACCTGGAACAAGGTTGACAGGAGATTCAATGGTCACTTGCACTGTAAAAGGCAATTTTTGGTTGACAGCTACAAACAAGAGCATCGAAGGCTTCACAGAAATCATCACTCCGTCTGGTGCCAACACCATTGCCATATATACGGCTCATGCTTGACCAACATTTGTCACTGTTCTTGTGAGCTCAGTAGAATTGAAGAAGAAGAAGGTTGATTGAAAACAACACAGAATGAAAGATGGGTAATTCAGCTGTTGAGGAAGCTGCATTTCGGAGGACGGGAGGCAGTGGTGGAGTTGGTGGGTTTTTTGAAGATGTGGAAGATAAACATTAGTTTAGAAGGATTCTTGCCTCGTGATACCAATGGGGCTTTGCACCGAATGGATTTTGTCTGACCAAGTCAAGAAACCGAAAACTGTCAAGGAATCACCTGGAACAAGGCTTTTGACAGAAGAAGTGTTCACTTGCACTGTGAAAGACAATTTTTGGTTCACAGCTACAAACGAGAGCATCGAAGGCATCACAGAAATTGTCACTCCCTCTGGTGCCAACACAGTTGCTGTATACACAGCTCGAGCTTGTCCAACATTGGTCACTGTTCTTGTGAGCTTGGTTGAAAGGATTGAAGAAGAAGAAGAAGAAGAAGAAGCTTGATTGAAAATAACAGAGAAGGATGGGTAATTCAGCTGTTGAGGAAGAAGTGGTGCAGCAGCAGGAGGAGGATCTCCACCAGACATTGTACATGAAACTGTGGTTGCTCCTTCTTCTTCATCATCATGGTTGATGATGAGCTGAATCATAGCATCAGAATAGTTCAAACCACAGAGAAAACTCACATAATCCTCAACTCCAAGATCATAGATCAGTCCAGGATCCATGGCTTTCTGGGGCTGCACAATCCCAGCTCCGAAACCAAATGGGGTAGAGATGTTCCCAGTGGCCTCATCCAGCATCCCACCATTTGTGTTGTCGAGGATCGAAGCCGTGGTCATGAGAGCTGATCTGATAGCGGCTGGACTCCAACTGGGATGCACAGCTTTTAGCAAAGCTGCCAATCCACTGACGTGAGGACAAGACATGGAAGTACCAGAGATGATGTTGAAGCTCACTCTTCTGTTATCAGTTGTCAATCCTGTGGGACCCATATCCCCAGTCCAAGCCGCAAGGATGTTCACCCCAGGTGCAATTAGATCAGGTTTCATAATCTCTGGATTCTGCCCATTGGGTCCTCGAGAAGAGAAAGATGCAACCACTGGAGAAGGTTTTACATTCATCTCCGTGCCATGGAAGCTCAAGAGAGCTTTAGGGTTGAGAGTATTCTTGATGAAGTCTTTGATCGCTGCGCCTTCCAGAGCACCCACTGCAGTCGCTGGAAGCACATGGGCATCTGCAATCAGTCCTTCACCATCGCTCTCTGTATTCGCAAGGATCATCCCTGCTCCTCCCACTGCCAGAACCGCCTCTCCTTTCGCAACTCTGGGAGTAATTCCTCTGTCACAGAGCACGATCTTCCCAGCGACAAGAGATGGGTCTAGAGATCCAGCCATGCACAGACTTGCCGCAAAAGGATCTCCAGGAGCACCTGCATTGGCGGCATAGATCAAGGGCAGAAGCTGAGCTCCAAGTCCCGGACCAGAGTAGAGAGAAACGCCATAGAAGCTGGCGTTGTTGGAGAGGAGAACGTCTGCAGGGAAGTCGCGGTCTAGAGTGCTTGCGCCCACTGTGGTAACCCAAGGAGCGAGGTTGGTAACCGAGAGAGCTTCAGGACCGGAGTTTCCTGCAGAGCAAGCGACGAAGATCCCTCTCTTCATGGCACCGAAAGCGCCAATTGCAATGGAGTCGAGGTAGTAAGGAACAAGAGCTGCTCCGCCCATAGAGAGCGAGATCACATCCACTCCGTCGCTCACAGCTTGATCAAAAGCTGCAAGGATGTCGGAGTCGAAGCATCCTTGCGCCCAGCAGACTTTGTAGACTGCGATCCTCGCTTCCGGTGCCATTCCTCTCGCGGTTCCTGCAGCGTAACCCATCATGCTCGCCGGGAACACATCTCTGCCTGCAGCTGTGCTTGCGGTATGCGTGCCGTGACCATCGGAGTCGCGAGGAGATCGAAGCTCCAGAGACTCGTTGATGGGTCCTGCCATCGCCTCGTATCCTTTGCAAAAGAATTTCGCGCCGATGAGCTTGCGGTTGCAGCTGGAAGAGACGTTGAAATCCGTGCCATTCTCGCATCCTCCCTTCCATCTCGCAGGCACTGGTCCTAGAGCTTGATCCTTGAAGCTCAAGCTCTCTGGCCAGATCCCTGTGTCCAGTGTGCCGATGATCACGTCTGCGCCGAAGGTGCTTTCTGGCCACAGTCCTTGTACAGGATTCAGACCAAGGAACTGCGGGGTGTGCGTGGTGTGCAGTTGCTTGAGTTTGTCTGGGAACAAACCCAAGACGCCAGGAGTGTTTTGCAGAGCGAGAGCTTCTCTTTCTGTGAGCGTGGCCGAGAAGCCGTGGAAGACGGTGGTGTAGATGTGCAGAAGAGAAGCATGGCCGAGGAGTTGTTGTTGTTGTTGTTGTTGTTGCAGGGATTCGTCATGGAACTTCACTGCGTTGAGGACGGAGGAATACCAGTTCAATTTGCTCTTGAAGCTTTCAGGCATGGAGATGGCGGACATCTGTACAATGTAGGTCGTCGTCGTCGTCGGCTCGAGCTTCTGCGAGCTCGAAGTCTCTGTAGCTATGGGAGCCAGCTGCTGCAAGAGTAAAATGACTGCAAGAATGCAAGTTGCAGGGTGGAGCATCCTTACAACCAGCAGCACAATACTCTCAGGTGCCATTGCCAGCACAAGCTCGTAAGCTTTCTTCTTGCTTCCGAGAAGAAAGTTGGAATTCTTCCCCGCAAAACTACGAAATCATGATCACAAAAGTCTTGCAAGAAACCGGCTGAGAATTAAACCACCACCCCGCACAGATTCAGAACAAGAAGCTAGTGTGAAGTCCTAATTGGAGCTCAACAACACTTGAGAGAGAGAGAGAGAGAGAGAGAGAGAGAGAGAAGCTCCAAACCATCATTAACCGAGCTCAAGAAGCTCCGCACCATAACACAACAACCATGTGCCAAAGAACACCACGAACCCATTTACAGAGCGACAGCTGCTCTGTGAAGCTCAAGAAACAAAAGAAAAGACCCACAACAAAACGAGAAAGAACTTCAAGGAGAACTCCACACCGAACTACTCTACACAACAACAACAACACTCAAGAAACAGAAGAAGAAAAAGAGAGAGACCCAAATCCCGGTTCCGTGCAAGAAAGAACAAAAGAAAAGCTCAAATAACAAACAACATCTTCTAGCTCCCACATTTTACTGCTACAGCAGCAGCAGTAGCTCTGAAAATGCAAAAAGGATCTGGGACCTTGAATTACCAAATTCCTTCAAGAACTTCTTCATCTTCTTTGTCTTGTGTTACATATTCTTGCTATGAAATTATTGCCACAGAAGTTCTTGTTTGTTTCTGCAAACTCATAATCATACACGAATGCAATCCATCAAGTCCAGGTGATTGATCGAGAGAGAGACAGAGACAGAGAGAACAAGAAAAGCCAAAGTACGCAGTATGAATTTCCAGTCTTGTTGGGTTCTTGTTTCTTGCGACATTGGTGAAGAAATTGTTTGTCAATTTCCACAAATGGAAGAAGAAGAAGAAGCTGCAGCGGCAGGAGAAGGAGGAGAAGAAGAAGAAGAAAGTGAGGTTCGAGACAAGAGGATGTGAGTAGGAGGAGAGGGCGATGGCGAGACGCTGCTGTCGAGACGACGCTGCGCGGACGGACGGACGGACGGACAGACAGACAAGAAGACAAAGGAAAGTTATGAGGATTCTTGTTTTGGGGATTAGGGTTTAGGGTTTTAGCTCAAATCTTCTTGGATCCAAATTTGCCAAGGAAAAAAAAAAACAACAAGAATTGCAATCTTATTATTAGTTTTTTGGGTCTAACATTTTATCCAAATTTGTCAATGCATTCTTGATTTTTTTTATCATTGTCTTATTTTATTGTTAGGATTCTTGTTTTGGGGTTTTTAGGGTTTAAATTTTTCTCCAATCTCTCTCTTGGCTTCAAGTTTATCAATAGGTAGTCTATACAATTTTATGAGTTCCTTGATATTTGGACTCCTCTTTTGGGGATTAGGGTTTAGGGGTTTTTTTTAAAAATCTAAAATCTTGGATCCAAATTTACTAAAAGATTATCCATTTGTTGTTGTTTTATGATTACCTTATTAAGATTCTTTGTTTGGGGTTTAGGACTTAAGATTTTTTTGCTAAAACCTTGGATCCAAATTTATTTGCATTGGTTGATCTTGTAACGCTTGCCTTGTTACTAGGATTCTTCTTTTGGTAATTTTGGGTATAGGGTTTTTGCTAAAATCTTGGATCCAAATTAGCCAAAAGAGCATATGAATACCATTGTTAAACTTTCATTCAATGCCTTGTTATTTGGGGTCATATTTTGGGCATTAGGGTGAAAGGCTTTTGGCCAAATCTTGGATCCTAATTTTCCAAAAGATTGTGCAATTGTTTGTTAACTAGTTGTTTTTCCATTCACTCACTTACTTCTTTACCTTCTTTGGGATTTCCTAGTGTAATTTTGTACTCTTGCCGAGGCACCCAAGGCCTTCATTGGTTTGTGGTTGTCTTCAATTTTTTAAGTAAGTTGAAAGTTCAAACACAGACCCAAACACCCAAAAACCCTAAACCCTAGGAGTAAACGAATGCAATTGTTATTTTTTTAATTTAATGACTTGCTTCTTCATTCACTAGCTTCTAGTCAGCTATTATTGTCTAGGTCACAATTTGCCCATCATATATTGAACTTCCATACCCATATTGGGAGCTTTGAATTCTTTCAAGAATTTGGGATTGCAAAAATATTTTCTAAGTGTTGTAAGAAAATTAATTTAGTGTATGTTTGATTTTGTCTCCCATAATCCCCAAATTAATTATCCCCAAAAAAAATCTATTGCTACCAAGGATGGTTCAAAAACCCTAAGATGGATGGGACCCTAAATCCAAACCTCCCTAGTGCAAATGGAGCAACATGTTCAAGACAATCCATTGCATTGGGGATTGTTTTTGCTTGCATGAAGCTCACCTGCAAATGCCAAGTGTGTTAGACACCTATGTTCAAAGGGTTATCTAGCATCCTTCTTGTTGTTTTTTGGCTACCTGTTTTTTTTTAAAATTATATATGGTAGCCAAAAAACAACAACAAGGATGCTAGATTTTTTTAACTTTCATTTTTTTCTTATTAGAAAATATCTGGCTAAAAAGGGCTATACATATATATACATACATATATAATATGACTACATACTCATGAGATGTTGCGGTTTATCATAACCATGACTTGTAACAAGAACTCAGATTCTTCAGTTTTAGAAGTGGCAGGTCTGAAGTGCAAACCCCAGAAAAAATATTTCAGAAACTGATTTTATAATTATTATTAAAATTTCAGCAGCACAAGTAATAAATATTTTTTGCAAAATTTCAGAAAAATAAGAAGTAATTTAATTTATATTGAAATAACTACTACAATGAGAGTTCTGTTTTCACAAGACTTGATCATCATAGGCTAATAATGGATTGCAGGCTTGGATGGTTTTGGGCAGCAGAACAACCAGATCTTGTTAATCATCCAAGCTACAGACGACCCATCTGCTGGAAAATGGATGTCAAATGGCACACTCTCAATCCTCCCTGAAAAAGGTTTAAAAACTGGCATTCTGGAACTGTGTCAGAATGAATCTTCCTTGGCCACTCTGGTACTATTTTGCAGGTCATCTACACTCTAGAGACTAGGTGACCTACCCTAAACCCTAAACCCTAGACCCTAAAAAACCCACCCATGAAAATGTACAAGGTAAAAGGGGTTTAGGGTTACTGCCTAACCTGGCTCCCAGCAAGTCCTGGGTGAACCCATTAGAGCAAGCTCAAAGTGTGAAATGGGTGCTGGAATATAACCTCCAAGGGTGCAATGGGTATTGAATACCAAAAGGGGCATACTTTTATCATACCCTTGCCTTCTAGGGAATACACCATTAGCACGCAAAGCCCCTAGCAAGGGTTTTTGATTCAAAGCACAAGGTTTTTTATTCTTGACATAGGGCTTTTAATTCTTAGCATTTGTTTTTTATTCCTCACACAAGGTTGGACCCATGCATGTTGGGCACAAGGTAGATGAGTGTGAGCACAATGACACATGTAAACTCCAAATTTATAGTATGGATTATGCAATCGTATATATGAATAATATTTTTCATATTTCATGGTTTGCCTATTTTTGGGAACTTTGCAAGGGAATGCTCATTTTGTGTTCCATGTATGTGGATTTCTATGAATGTCCATATCCAAAGTGAGTGAGAAGTATTTTGGGAGAGGCAATGGAGTGCTACACAAACTAAAGTTTGGTGCAAACAACCTTGAAGGGGTTAAAGGTGTTCATGTTGGTTTGTGGAAGCATCATCACCATTCAAGGATTTAGGTTGGCAACTTGTGGGGAGTTTGGAAGGTTTCTTCAATTTCAATATATCCCAAAGGTGAGATGGTATCTGACTTGAAACTAGGTGTGAAATTATTTGGATTGGTGTGAAGAGGTATGTTTAGGGTTTTTTTTTTGTTTTGGAAAAAGGAAGTAAACAAGACACTCTTTCCCTCTTGATCTAACATTTGTTGTGTTGATGCATGTGCATAATTTGTTAATGTTATAGTAGTTGTGCACTTAATGGTTTTCCCACCCAAAGTGATCCAATCGATCTTGATGATCTACTGATGTTTTTAATGCGGCACCAAGGTCTTTGAACTTTTTTTTTTTCTAATTGTTTCTTGTAGCTTGGAAATTAAACTTGTGTTTAAAGGTGTTTTTTATTGCAAGCTTCAATTTGATCAGCTTTTGATGACAACAAGAAATTTTGAAAAGAGTGTTGACAACAAATCTAGGTTTGCATATGTCTTTGGTAAAACATTTTTTTTAATAATTGCAATGTTTGTAATGTTACAATAGAACACCAATGAATTTTCTTTATTGAATCCAAACAAAATAAATCCATCCCCTAGTAAGTCTATATATATATAAGTCTTCTTGCACCTCTTAGAGAAATTTTGGCCCATGATTACATGACAAAATGATACTAAGTGAGAAATACATTACTTTATAAGGGAGTTGATTTTGATAAATTTTTTCCCCCAAACTATACAACAAAGAAATCAGCCTAAAGAGTACAACTAAGGCCCACTTTACACTAGGAGTTAGGGCTGAAAAAACTTGGGGCCAACTTTGAGCATTTTGGGCTTGTTGTTTGGCCCCAAGTAACTAATAAAATGCTAGAACATTGCAGTCAAGATATTAATAAATGCTCGAACATTGGTGCCAAGGGTTGCAAATTGGCTTCCCAAATTTGATGGTATCCATTTTTTCAGCCTTGGGGCCAATACAAGGCCATAAAGTTCTGCATTTATTAGTAACTTGGGGCAGATTGAAAAGTTTTTTTTTTGTATTTCAGCCTTGACTCCTAGTGCAAAGCCCTTGTGGCTGATTTCAACTTTTGCATCAATAGGAATGCTTGATTTGAGTTGAACATTGGCCTTGACTCCTAGTGTAAAGCCCTTGGGGCTGATTTCAACTTTTGCACCAATAGGAATGCTTGATTTGAGGTGAACATTGGCCTTGACTCCTAGTGTAAAGCAAGCCTAAAAATCTGCAGTCGACATGCACAAATTGATTCTCCAATCCAAGCCAAAAATTTATCACCAAATTTCACCAAAAATGCACCACTCTACACAATCCAACAAAATCTAACTCTGCATCCATTTCTTTTCAACTAATACATTGTTGGGTATTATTAGCCCATGAGCTTTCGACAAGTACTAGTTGAATTGGTCCCTCATCTGATTCTTTCAAATTGCAGCCAGTTCACAGGTTGCAAGGGATCCAAAAATAAAATAAAAAATAGAAGACTTCTTGCCTAACAAGATCCATGTTATGTATGAATTGGCACAAACAAATTGATGAAACAAAATAGAACAATGTTATGTATGCATTTGCACAAACAAATTGATGAAACAAAATAGAAAGATGTTATGTATGCAACAAATTGATGAAACAAAATCAAACGATGTTATGTATGCATTTGCACAAACAAATTGATGAAACAAAATAGATCGATGTTATGGATGCATTTGCACAAACAAATTGATGAAACAAAATAGATCGATGTTGTGGATGCATTTGCACAAACAAATTGATGAAACAAAATGCAACAAGCAGCTAGCTAGTCTTGCAGTATGTATGTAGCCAAATCTGGCTAAATGATGTCATGGATGACCACCACTTCAGCCACATCACAAATTTGGGAAGAAAGAAAAGCCCTGCTCACAAGGATGGGTTAGGCTCTGGAAGAAGTAAAATCTGCATGCATGAAGCGAAATCCGTGTGAAAAAGAGTACAAGTGCAAGGTTCCAGTTTCGATGTCTGCAGGAGCTTGAATTGACGGCTTGCTTCCAAGTGACACTCAATGTGCAGAGTGTAGAAATATTATGCAGACAGGTGGCCTGGAAACTGGCCTAGAAACTTTGCCCCGTAAGATCTGTCCGGCTAGTTTTGTAAAATCCATCTCGAGATTGTCTGCAGTCTGAGGTGACGACACTGAACAACAAAAGTAGTCGACCCATAATTAGAACATCGATTGCTGTTGCTGCTGACCTTACAAATTGCTTCTCACTCATGAGATGCCCAAGTGATAGCAGCAGTCAGTGCGGGATACTAAATAGAGAGACGGTACTAAACCCCCTCTCTCCCCCAAATCGAGCTCTGTCCGGCGCCCTTTTCTGACATGTCCTAGACTTTGGAGTTTGGGTGGTTTTGCATCAAACTGTGGTGCGCAGTTTTTCATGTT
>Ga0209611_10014676_pt1 | contig 10407 bp, 14 predicted proteins | sample S1TSphgellanicum_3_FD_187693 | JGI IMG/M metagenome (GOLD analysis project Ga0209611, IMG submission 187693) | Host-associated microbial communities from peat moss isolated from Minnesota, USA - S1T2_Fc - Sphagnum magellanicum MG (SPAdes) (version 2) | ecosystem: Host-associated > Plants > Peat... | reverse complement strand
CAAAGTATAGAGAAAGCCCTGGGAGCATGGCATGACACGCTTGAGAAAAGGGCAAGTGTCTTCCATAGTGTGCACAGAAGATTTGGAGTACGAGTTCAGTGATGCATTTCAGCCAGCTGAGTATCAGTTTTGTGTAAGGTAATGCACCAGGGCTCAGGCATTCCTGCAATAATGGGCCCCCCAGGCTGGAGGCTGGCGGCCTTTTCATTTTGGAATACCGCAGCAGCAGGATATTGCATGGCGTAAAGCTCTGTCACCCTTTTTATTTATTTATCTCTTGATACCCAGCAGATACCCGACTGGTGCCCACTTGAGTATCATGGAGAAAAAGGACTGTGAGCGTTTCAAAAAACGAAATGCCCATCTCTGCAGGCAAGAGTATCTGCAAATACACTTACAAAAAAAGAGCAGGGCCTCTAGAGTCTGCACAGAATGGCAAGACCAACAAATGGAGAAGGAAGTCTCTCATCCAAAAGGTATATTTTCATTTTCATTAAAAATTTATTACGAAGTTTCCAAAGACAAATATAACTCAAGATTTAATATCTCTTATTGATCATCAATGATTGATCCTTTCCAACAATATCAAGAGCATGCCCCAATTTCCCCATAAAAATTTGATTTGATATCATTGAATTTTCGATGATAAAATTAATATTCAATAACTTTTGCACCATACATCCAAAAACTTAATGCATTCATATTCATTGAAAGTCCAATGCTACTAAGAGTGCAATAGGAGGTGTTGTGGTTTGGGAGATCTCAACATGAAAATAAAATTTAAAATAAATAAACTAATAGTAGGATTCTAATAAACAATAGTAAAAAAAGAGAACTATATTATATTCATTTTCTTAGTAATTAAAATTTTAAAAATTATTTACATATATAAAATTTAAATTATCAGATCATAAAAAATAACACTACAATCACAAGGTGTGATCAATTTTAGTCACATTAGTCATAGTAATTAAATAAAAATAAATCACATGGATGTCACATTTATCACATGTATATTATAATGTTTGATTTGATTGGATAGTTAAATTTTTTTAGTCATAATGAATATATCTATTTTTGATATTACTCCAACTAAACATTAATCATCTCAAACTAATAACTTTAATTCTATAGTCAATTTAGTCATGATTTGACTAACATAACAACCATGTTTTGTAATAGTGTCGATAGAAATGAAACCTTTGTAATTCTTTGATTTTGTCCTTACATAACCGTATTTGTAATAATAAATAGGATATTGATTACAAATGGGTTTTGTGATAGAATCATAATGTTAGGTCTTATTAATTCACTAGTGATGCCCAATAGTAATCAGGCATATTACTGTTCATTACATATGTTTATGCATACCATTCATTGGTTAAGGTTATGAATATCAGTTTGCAATGGCACATTTGTGGTTTAGGGTAAATGTGTGTACTATTTGTCAAGAAGGAAACTAAAGTTTTAGCATGACTATGATGGAATGTTTCTAAAGTGACATGAAATAGCATATCATTCTTTGATATTATTAACATGTGATATATGCCTTGGATATATATGTCTTTCATGATTTCATGTATTTAATGGTTATTGAATTTATGTTGCACCAATTGGAAGAAGTACATCAAGCTACCAAATTAGTGTGGCACAACAACAAAGAAGAAAGAATGCTTTGTATTTTTAGGTGTTTGTTAAAGATGCAGGCGAATTTTGTGACTTTGTGGTGGTGTATTCCATGCTATCTTTTGATAGTGGTAATGTTGGTTCCACATGGGTTTAATGTACTCATGAGGTATTAATGTGGTTACATTGCAACCTACAGTTACATTCCCCTATAAGATTTGGGTTTTCCAATGAAAGTTAATGCAACGAATGCTTGTCCTGAAAAGAAATTCAACAATTCTTTGTCTGTTAAGCAATCAATTTGTCACTCAATTGCATCCTTGTTATAATGGGTTTGCAAGTAATAAATTTAATTTGGTAAACAATGGTACACAAATCATTTGAGAAGGAACCAAGTTGCACCTACGGTTGAGCATTGATTGCAACTTTGTTGAACCACAACATATGATTGTAACAAAAAAATTCTTGCCTAGGTTCAAATATGATAAATCAAAAGTTGAAAAGTATCGGCTTGCCCTAACAGCGAGTCTTGGAAATCTATGGGTTATTGATTCGATTAAGCATTTAGGGGCAGATAGGTTAACTGACTTATTGCAACAGTGCGGGAGTGTTGCAACAAAATCTACTTTTGGCAGCAAACCATCGAAAGGGAATTGCAAAAAGAGACACTGCCATAAACCTTGGTTTGATGCTGACTACCATATAGCGAAACGTGAGCTGAAGCTTTGGCTAAAAGCCAACCTCGACTCACACGCCGCTAAACATCAGGAAAGTAAACTTAAAATTTTATTAAAAAAGAAAAGAATTTTGTGGGAAACTGTAAGAGCTCAATATATGTGTGCACTTGCTAAGGTGGATGTGCTTTCGTTCTAGAAAAAGTATCAACCAAGGGCACCCGTTGTGGACAAGATCAGTGCAACTACGCTTTTGGAAGGCTTCCGTGGGCTAGTTGGCCAGTCTCCGCCACCCATATAACTGCGAACTAATCACTCAGCTTAGGTGACCAAACCTCCACCTAGCCACACCTTGAACACAGATATCATACTTACTGAGTTGCTTCAGGTGCTAAAAAAACTACAAAGGAACAAGGCTGCTGGTTTGGATGGTATGAAAGTTGAGTTCATTTTGGATGCGAGAGAGCTGGTACACATACCATTATTGACAGCATTCAACTGCTTTCTAGCGGAAGGCTTTCCAGAAGCCCTTTCCATTGGGGTGGTCCATTCGTTCTTTAAAGGGGGTGATGCCTCCAAATTTGACAACTACAGGGGGATAATGGTTGGGCCTATCCTAGCAAAGTTGTTTGCTATGATCCTTGATAAAAGGTTGAGTGAGTGGGCTGAACAACATGGGCTGTGTGCCAAGGGTCAAGTTGGGTTTTGCAAAGATTACCACACTATTGACCAACTATTCATATTATGAACTATGATAGAACAGAGCAAGACAAAAAAGAAGCCACTCTATTGTTGCTTTGTGGATTTTAAAAAAGCATTCGATACTATGCCGCATGAAGTGCTGTGGCAAGTGTTGGCTGCTTCGAGGTGGAAGGACGCTTCTTGCGATGCCTACAAACAGTGTATGCCAAGGATACCATATGCATCAACCACCCACGCAAGGGTGTCACCTCTAACTTCAAATGCTAGCAAGGTGTGAAGTAAGGTTGTCCTCTCAACCCCCTATTGTTTAGGCTATATTTCGATGCCTTAGAAGGGTGCTTGGACAATAGAGAATGCGATGCACTGGCCCTAGTAGATGTGGACGTATGGTTGTTGTTTTTTGCAGATGACCTCGCTCTAACATTGAAATCAAAGGTGGGACTGCAACAATAGTTAGACGTACTCCAACAGTTATATGTTGAATGTGGACTTACAGTAAACGTGAAAAAACAAAAAGTCATGGTGTTCAATTTTGCTGACCCATGCCAAGAATTTGTGTTTGAAGGTGACATTATTAAATGTGTGCAGACCTTCAAATACTTCGAGATCTTGCTCGAGACCACCCCGAACCTGGACAGTGTAGTGGAACATTTAACAATTGCCAATAGGTGTTTGCTATTCGCACTGAACCGCCATTGTGTGGAGCTACGTATTATGGACGTTAAGCTACGCTGTGACCTCTTCAACATGTTGGTGCGTTCCACAACAAGCTATGCCTGTGAAGTTTGGGTGGACTCCAAGAAAATACATGCTATTGAAATAATGTAACGAGGGTTCCTCAACTGCCTACTTAGGGTGCAAAAACATGATTTTTACACTAATAACATCATGATCAAAATGACTGTAGAATTAAGTTCATTTATTTGAAATGATTAATTATGTTTAATTGACTGAAATCAAAATTAAATATGTTCATTTTGTTTCTAAAAATTAGCTATTTAATTAAAATAAACACTATATTAAGCATGTGTCATATAAAGACCCATGTGGAATTGTCCAACATGATTAATGTGATTAAAATTAGTTATTTAAATATGACTAATTATGATTGTAATGTTACTTTTGATGATGTGACAATATTCAAATAATGTTAAAATATTTTATTCATTTAAAAGGTAAATTACTAAAAAATTGAAAATAGATTATAGGTGTCATGTTTTCATTTGATGTTTATAATGATTCACATAAAAATACAAATAGGGGATAGTTAGAAAATGACATGTGAAAAAATGGAACATCAAAATATTTTTAAAATTTTAATTTATCTCGAAAAATAAATAGAACATAACTAATGTACATTCAAAACTTGAATTAATTAAAAAAATTAAAAAATATATTTTTTTCCCCAGATTAATATAAATTAATGTAATGGAATAACATTTGGATTTTAAAAAATTATTGAATTCAACTAAATAAAAATTTAAATATTACATTTTGAAATTAAAATTAATTATAAATTTCATTTTAAAGATTAAAATGAAAAATGAAATAAATTGAATAATAATATTAAAGATGTGCATAATATAAGCAATTTTATAATGGAATTATGTAATTATATAATATAGTTACAATGGATGATATTCAAAAAGTATGTGTGTTTATATATTTTGTGGTGGTGGTTGAATGGTAAAGGCCTTTGGGTTTTAACGAAAAAGACAATGGTTCAAAGCCCCCTTTGAACATGTTGTGATCATGATATCATCATGATGGCATGTCATGGGTTTAGTACAAGAATGTTTTGAATTTGTTTTTAGTTTAATCCACACACACACACACACACACACACACACACATAATTAAAAATTATTAATTCAATATTCTCATGTCTACTAATATCTTTAGTCATTTCAGTCAAAATGAACTTAATTAAATTTGTGTAAAAAATGATTGGTTTGTTTTGACTAAAACCATTTTGGTCCAATGTCTAGTATGATTAAAAATACAAGTAAAATTAGTAAAAAAACCAACAAAAAAAATGGTTTTGTGGTAGTGAACAAGGATTTGTGACTTGCAAAAGTATTAGATTTGAACCTCAAGTTCAATGCATAAATATCATGGGTTGGCACAATTTGGTTTTTGCCACAAAATCACATATGAACACATCCCTCAACTTACTCAACATAATCAAATTGTGAACCAACTACAACAAAGGGAGTACGGTAACAAGCCCTAATAGAATTTGGAAATCATAAAGGAGGTCAAAATTTGCCTTTCCCCTTTCATGATTTGGCCCATCAATTGCCATCTTCTATGAATAATGTTTTATGTCTAAACATAACATGTCTCACAATTCAAACAACATAGAAATCCAACGAGTTTCACATTCTTTTGGATTTCAGCCCCTTTTGTTTCCATTACCTTGGTGTGCTTGGAAAGCACCAAATTTCATTTAAGACTTTTTGAAAAATAATTACATAAAATGGAGAATAGACCTTTGATTATATTTATCATTTGTGAGTGCAACATTGTGTGCACCACAAGATTGGTGTAATGAGCCATACAATGAACTCCCATAGGGTGAAGGGCCAACCTTTCTTAAATATGTTTTGTAACATTTTACCTAATACCTTTGGAAAACAAAAACCCCATCTACACTAAATGTTATTGTTTCTTACCAAATCTACTCTTCGGATAAGGCACCTTAATTCATGAAGGCTTGCATAAATCAAGTTATTAACACTTGATCCCACCACCATATGCTCAAAAGATAGGACAATTAGTATATGTAACCAATTTTAAACCACATAAACATGAATAAACAATTAATTGGTTGTCAATAATGAAATCACTTTATCACAAGTTAGGAGGAAACCCTGAGAGAGGGGAAAGGAGGCGGCAACCCCATCACAACATTAAGAAGAGTTCAGAAAGTACAAAGGGGGCAAGCAATGCCACACGATGGCAGCACCATCCTCCCCAAAGATGTTCAAGTGACACCATTCTGTTTTAAAGGCCCGATCAATCCTATCTTGAATGTGAGGCATTCGGAGGTGGTTGATGGCTTTCTAGGTAGCCATACCGACTTCGACGATGGCCACCCAGGCTTGTTGGATAATGTTTCTAGAGGAATACTAGCCGTCAAAATGCATCTTGCATCTTTCAGACCAAAAGAAGTAGATGATGAAACTTTTGAGGATGTCCAACGATTGCCTAATGTAGGTGAAGCCATTAGTGTGGTAGCCTTGAATCTTCGGGGGGTCTGCCTCTCTTTCAAAAACTAATTCGCCTAATAAGATAAAGGGCCAGGAGAGGGTGACGTCGTTAGGGGCCCCCCATTGCTGCTAAACTCTGAGGTAAGCCTCCTAGGCTTGCTTGGCTTTAGCACATTCGAGGAAGCAGTGTTGCAAGAATTTGGGAATTTCGTTGTGGCATACCTTGCACATAGGAGGGATCCCCATACATTGCAGCCAAGTGCCGACAGGGAGCTCGCGGTTCAAGGTGAGCCAGATGAGGGTGCCAACCTTGCGAGGGCGGGAGCTATGCCAAATTCTGGCCAACATTTGTGAGTTCGTGGAGTTGTTTAGGTTCAGGTGCTGGATGAAAGCGTGGATGACAGGGACCTTCGTCGCTTTCCTTGTATTCATGTAACCCCGCTTGGCTGAGTAGTCGAAGAAGGGCGAGTCCCCTAGAAGGGGGCCCTGCTAGTGCCATTCGCATGAGTCCTAGGGGAGGCTTTCGATGAAACCGGTCTCAAAGATCCAAAGGAAAGAGGATTTGGGGAGCACAGTGAGGTCTCTGATTGCCTTGAAGGAGGCTCCGTGCTTTTCTTGTACAAGGACTTTGATCTGGTGGTAGTTCTCGAGAAAGAGGGTCACCTTTTGGGAGCTCACGGCCTTGATGAGGCTGTTATGGGAGACCTTGCTGAATTCTATGGCTTGGACCGGGTTGGAGGAGATTCCAGTTACTTGGTATATCCACATGAGGGGAGCACGGTTGCCTACAACCTTGCTATTGATCTAGTTGCCAAGTTGGAAGCGGTTGGGGAAGGCTGCTGGGTTCCAAGGGATGTTAGAAATGATGATGTTTCTATTTGTGCGATTTATTTTGTGTATCAAACATTTTTTTGAAGTTCACAAAACAAAAAATATAATGACTTCTTTTTTGCCTTACTCTGTTCTATCAGAGTTCGCAATATGAAGAGTTGGTTAGTAATGTGGTAATCTTTGCGAAACCTAGTTTGACCCTTGGCATGCGGCCCATGTTGTTCAATCGACTGGTTCAGCCTTTTGTTAAAGATCACAGCGAATAACTTTGCTAGGATAGGCCCAACCATTATCCCCCTGTAGTTGTCAAATTTAGAGGCATCACCCCCTTTAAAGAGCGCGTGGACCACCCCAATGGAAAGGGCTTCTAGGAAGCCTTCCGCCAGAAAGTAGTTGAATGTTATTAATAGTGGCATGTGTAGTAGCTCTCCCGCATCCAAAATGAACTCAGCTTTCATACCATCCAAACCGTCAGCCTTGTTCCTTTGTAACTATTTCAATGCTTGAAGCAACTCAACAAGTGCGATATTTGTGTTTAGGGTGTGGCTAGATGGAGGTTCGGTCACCTGAGCCGAATGATTAGTTCATAGCTGTATGGGTGGCGGAGATTGGCCAACTAGCTCACGAAAACCTTCCAAAAGTGTAGCTACACTGATCTTGTCCATAACAGGTGCCCTTGGCCAATACTTTTTCCAGAACGAAAACGCATCCACCTTGGCAAACGCACACATATGTTGAGCTCTTGTAGTTTCCCAAAAAATTCTTTTCCTTTTTAATAAACTTTTAAATTTCCTTTGTTGATGTTTAGCAACATGTGAATTGGGGTTGGCTTTCAACCAAAGCTTTAATTCATGTTTTGCTGTACGGAAGTCAACGTCAAACTAGAGTTTATGGCAATGTTTCTCTCTGTAGCTCCTTCCCGAAGGCTTGTTGCCAAAAGTAGACTTTGTTACAACACCCACGCACTATTGCAGTAGGTCAAGTAACCCATCTGCCCCTTAACTCCAAAAAACAACCTACTCCTTCTAGAAAAGCATTATGGGAGCAGGTTAAATGTGAGGGTAGGTTTCATGAAGTCCGAACCTACTTCCTTAGTAGAAGTCCTCAAGCAACTTATATTCAGCAATCCCCTGGTCACCAATGCTGCCGACCACCCCCTAGGGGTGAGTGGATTCAGCGAGGGGCGAGCCATTGCCGAGGCATGCTACATTAAAATTAAGGACCTTTGGGACCGGGAGGATAGGGAATGGAAGAGCCTCCTGGATACTATGCCATGTGAAGTGCTGTGGCAGGTGTTGGTTGGCCTCGGGGTGGAGGGATGCTTCTTGCGATGCCTATAGGCGATGTATGCCAAGGATACCGTATGCATCAACCACCCAAGTGAAAGTGTCACCTCCAGTTTCAGGTGCTAGCAAGGTGTGAAGCAAGGTTGTCCACTCAACCCCCTACTATTTGGGCTATATTTGGATGCCCTAGAAGGGCGCTTGGACGATAGAGAATGCGATGCACCAGCCCTAGCAGATGTGCACGTATGGTTGTTGTTTTTTGCAGATGACCTCGCTCTGACATCGGAGTTAGAGGTGGGACTATAACAATAGTTAGATGCACTCGAACAGTTTTGTGCTGAATGTGGACTTATAGTGAACATGAAAAAAATAAAAGTCATGGTGTTCAATTTTGTTGACCCATGCCAAAAGTTTGTGTTTGAAAGTGACATTATTGAGTGTGTGCAGACCTTCAAATACCCGGGGATCCTGCTCAAGACCACCTCAAACCTGGATAGTGTAGTGGAACATCTAACAACTACCAATAAGCGTTCATTGTTCGCACTGAATCGTTGTTGTGCGGAGCGACGTATTATGGACGTTAAACTACATTGTGACCTTTTCAACATGTTGGTGCGTTCCATAGCAAATTATGCTTGTGAAGTTTGGGTGGACTCCAAGAAAATAAAGGTTATTGAAGTAGTGTACCGAAGGTTGCTCAAGTCCCTGCTTGGGGTGCGAAAAACAACTAGCACGTCCATCGTGCTGGCAGAATTTGGCAAATTCCCCTTTGAACATTTTGCATGGGGACAAGCGTTGCAGTATTATAACCGTGTGAGCACGGTCATTAAAGATCGCATCTTGGGAAAGGCATGGGAAGCCTAGCTCGCTATGCTTGCTATGGGAAAGAAATGTTGGGTCGGATCCATGAAAAAATGGCTACTTTAGAATCAGCTCGAAGAGGTGGTAGGTTTTCTTCCTCCGGTTCAACCATTGCTGGAAATAGTGCCTTAGCTTACAACGACCCGTGCGTTCCAGGCGCGGATTGCTTTATTGCCGTTGGGAACGGTTCTTGAAACAACGCGTATACATCTGACTCGTCTAGCAAGGGTAAGAGGTTGGGCAGAGAGCCAAATATGCGCATAACGTACGGGTGGGAACTAAGGAGGCTGGGGCCCCACCCCCTTTAGGTTTTCCTCACATAATGTTGAGTGTAAAAATTGTGAAGGATAATATGAAGCTAGCTTTCATTCAAAAGTTCTTTACCAACCGTGAGATTGAGACTAGCGTATAGACAAGATACTTGCGCTTCAAAGGTATGTCGTATGAAAGCGAAAGTTACTTGTGTGACATCAGCTGTGTTCAGCTACGGAAAGCTTTGGCCTGGTTTCGGTGTGGCAACACGCAGCTTGAGGTAGTGCTAGGTGCATGGAAAGGTGTGCCATACGCTAAGAGGCTTTGTTGAGGTTACGACTTGGGGAAAGTAGAGGATGAAGAGCACCTGCTCCTTACCTATCCAAATACACAGAAAGTTAGGGAACGCTTTTGTTCGGCCCTGTCCCTCACCCACACGAGCACTCTTGCTAAGCTCATGCAGATTACGAGCACGATCACCTTGGCCAAGTTTGTGGCATGCTGTCAATACTACAGGACAATTTGTTCTCCATGATCTACCTTTCGTCTGATGGACTCTTCGGTCCCAAATGGACGTAAAATTGTAAGTAGTAAACAGACTATAATAGTGTCATATGAGTAGTGAAATTATTCAGAATGTGGCATATGATAACTATGATGATTTTCAACATGTCAACTTCATAGTTTCACAAAATTTCATTTCAATATTTTGAGGATTATTTAATGACGAAACTGACCTTAGGGTAAGGTAGCCCTGATGAGGCAGAACAGTACGTTGTTTTCGAGAATCCCATGGGGACCTCCACGACGTGAACATGTAAAATTTGTGACGACCTTGGATTCTGTTTTCTCATAATGTGGCACCACTTCCAAGAAGAATCCTTTGTACCTTTTGTAGTTCTCTGTTTCTTTTCGCCAAGTTGGAAAACTTCAACCCACAAAAACACCCCCCCCCCCCCCCCC
>Ga0209611_10014674_pt1 | contig 10408 bp, 11 predicted proteins | sample S1TSphgellanicum_3_FD_187693 | JGI IMG/M metagenome (GOLD analysis project Ga0209611, IMG submission 187693) | Host-associated microbial communities from peat moss isolated from Minnesota, USA - S1T2_Fc - Sphagnum magellanicum MG (SPAdes) (version 2) | ecosystem: Host-associated > Plants > Peat... | reverse complement strand
TACTTGATCCAGATGTTTCAAAGGAGTACCTAGATCGAGTGCAGGGACGAAGCAAAGAAAAGAAGTATGCCTATGATATTGCATTTGGTGCAGAGTCAACAAATGAGGTACTCACATGACATTCAGAGGGCTTGACTAATTCTCAGAGATTTTATGGCATATTTTTTTCAACAAAAATAGACATTCGACTGCTTTCAGGAGTTTTCTTGTGGTTCTTGGTAATTGGGTGAACTTTTCAACCCTGTAAGTGGTGAGCTTGCATATATGAGGCCAAGTGGATGTGGGAGTCCTCACTCATGGCTACTCTGAATGTCTGAACATCTTGAAGTTGTCAACTGGACCTAATCATTTCTCTTGAGTTCCCTGAATCTTTCTTCCTGTCGGAATGATTGGTTGGCTCTCCAACAAACTGGACATCTAAAGATTTTCTGTTCCTTTCGTCCATTCTTCTCTGCAAATTGGTTGTTGGTCTACGGCCACTTTGCTCTTGTACACCAAATTCTATGAGTACAACCTGTCTCCATTGTTGGGTTATTTCACCTTGCAGATTCGAATACATATTTTCCTTCTGATCTTGCCTTGATCACACTTATTTCTTAAACTGTCAGGGGTCAACATCACTCTGTACTGAAAGGCATTGCATAATTCTGTGGACTTCTGTGTCACTTGGCAGGATGTGTACAAACTCACAATGGGTTCGATGGTTGAAGGGGTGGTACGGGGTCTTAATGCCACAATCTTTGCCTATGGTGCAACAGGAAGGTATGGATAGAAGAACACAGCACAGGGTGGGAAGTTGAAAACCCTTTGTTGTTTGGACCTGGTGCTGGGAGCTCAAGCATTGTGTGCTCTGTAAGTGTGAAGGTGGTCATTGTGCTTGCCTGCAGGATACATGCTCTTGATTGTCCAGCTTACATGTGTGATTTTCCATACATGATGCAATTGTGTTTTTGTGAAGCACACCTCTTTTGTGTTTGAACAAATGAACAATGTCACTGAACAGAATGAAAGAGTAGGACAAATTGAACAACTCAGACAATGACTCAACATCAGCTCTCCCTGAAACTTCTACTTAGTTGCAGTGGTTAGCTAGGTACCTGATTACAAGTTGATCAGCTTTGGGTGTCAGATTTGGATGAGGATTGCTCCTCTGCAGAAGAATCTGGCTGTGACCATCTGTATGTGATCATTTGAATGCATTCGTATGGCTTGTACTCCTACCATACACTGTCTGAGAGAACAAAACAGCACCACACCCAACAGCATTGAGGATGACATGCAGATGCAGGCAAGAAACCTAATAAGAATCTTAGTGGACTTAGAGCTGCAGCCCAGCCAAATTGACCAGTAGAACAGACTCATCTACATGACCATGGAAAAAAGTGAATATACTGTGCCTAGCAATCTTGTGTAACATGGTTTTCAAAGCCAACCTTCTTGAGGGCAAAACTTCATCTCTTCTAATGTCACTAGCACACACACATTTAACACACTGGGACTGTACAGGGTGTACATGTTGTTGATCTATTCACTACTTATGTACTAGGTTTTCCGCAGTTCAAATGAGTCTAAAGGGAGTTCTATCCTGGAATTTGTTAAATCTGTGACTACCTATAAATGGCACATGAATAGTCCCTATCTGCTTTACTAGGTGTGTGTGCATGCTCCAGTGACAGACTTCCAGTCAGGGGAGGTCCAGAGCAGTGTACAAAAAAAGAATCTGATGGGAAAGAGCACTGAAACTTAGTGCAATGCAGCAGGAGCCATAATTTTCTTGTGGCACTGGGTCGAAAAAAAAACTTTTGTACTGCTTGAGCTGTAACTTGTCACCAGGACTTTGCAGTATGAAGGCAACAGGTGCTCTATGGAGGCATAGATCAACTGGCAGCACACCGGCATTTGAAATCAGGCATGAACACAAAGAATCATTATAGATAAGTGCCTTGTTCTTCTCCAGTTCACATGCACTTTCCATTTCAGTATACCAATGTCATGCCACAACGGTCCAAGGCCTCTGTCTGTAGTCAGCCCTGTGCTCTCTTCTACTCCATCAACTAGCAGGCCACCAGTCTCTGGCATGCAATACATAGCCATTAACCATAAAGAGGCAAAGTAGATACTGGAACCTGCTGTAGATAAGAAAGAACCTGGAATTTGATGCCCATGGAGCAACGCCTTCCATACCACCAGTATGCTTGATCAGTAGAGCTTCGAATTGAATTGAGCCAGCAGATGCTAACCTAGAGGAGAACGAAACCAGAAACTCTCTCCAGAAAACTCAGAATGCTCCTTGAAATACAGGACTGAACTGACTGTGGGAATATCTGCATCCCCAAAGAGTTGGATATGCTACTTCCAATCAGTCATGTGCCGTTGCCAGATCTGCCGTGTATGGCCACCCAGAAAATGATCAACCTTGGGCTTTTGCCGCTCAGCTGGAGCTTTCACTTTACTACCAATAGCAATATGTCCATCATTTGGCTCCCATGGACCAAAACTATTTTTAGAAGAAGGAACATCTGTCAACCCTACACCTGGTTCTGGAGTTACAAGTTTCCATGTCCACCCCTCTGGTGCTGATGACATTGCTGAGATACTGAGAGGAAGGGTTTGAGAACTGCTGTCAATATGAAATGCTGGGGTAGCAGGCAGGGCTTGAAAAGGGGCTGAATTTCCATTACATGACACCTTGCTACTGTTGAACAAAGAGCTAGTAGAGTTGTTTTGATTTGCTGATTGTCTCAAGTCTGACATTTCAAAAGGGGCAGATGCTCGGATTAGATTGCTCAGATCTGTAGTCTCATTTGGAAGTGATGAACTCAAAAGCTTTGGGTTTGGGGTGTTGTTATAACCGATGTCTGCTTTTGCACCATTGTACAATGCTGAATTGCTTCGATCCATCCCTCTCTTCAGATCCTGGAGCTCATTATCTAAGCGTGAGAGTTCCTGTAGGAGGCCAAAACAAGGAGGTTGTGTCAATTTCCCTGTAACCAAACTTCTCAACTCAGAAAAACTGAAAGTAACCCTTCAAGCAGTGTGCCCATGATAGCAACAACATGCTTTGGGAACCTTGTAAAAGCACATTGTGGTATGATTATCAGCCACTCTGCACTGTAAATGATGGGTTTAGGGTTTAGGGTTGTTTGGGCACCCATAATGTTTGAATGCGACTATGCCAACTGAAGGGTGATGGAGAGAGATATGTCATTAACATACAATGAATTTTGCAAATCAGTGTCGCAGTGACAAAATTGAGCAGCCCAGTCCCTTACCCTGCGAAGCAACTCATTATCAATTGCCTGATGAGAGCCTTCTCGAAACCTATCTTGGTGATGCCTTCCTTGAGAATCATGCCACCAGTGATCAGAATCTTCACTTTCACTCCCTTCACTCCCTGCATCAACTCCAGTAGTGTTTCCATCCTGTTCTCTTGACCACTGGGGTTCCTGACTCTCAGCTGAGCGGGGCCTTCTCTGAGCCCTTGATGGAGTTAGGACTTTGGGCCCTGGCACCATCAGCAGAGATGAAGCCACTGTGTAATCCACCACAATTGGACTGATCTTGGCTGTCACTGATCCTTTCTGAGCAGGGACTTTCTACTGGCCATGGGTTACTTGGTGCTCTAAAATTGTCAGGAGAGTACAACCCAATGCTGTCACCATTTGTTTGAACAAGGCCAACTCCTTCTGTTCTTGCAATGTCTGATGCAGACTTGGGAATGATGAAGGCTTGAGCTCTACAGGGACTTTCACCTACATGTGCATACCCTCCACCCTCTTGTGTAGTAACACACTTCCAATCATTACCAAGAGTCTTAGGAGAACAAGTAGACATATCACCTTCTTCATGCCCATGTCGGTTTCCGCTGTTTCTGTACTCTGGAGTAGTAGTAATTGTATCAGTACTAGTTTGTAGTTGCCCCAGGGATGAAAATCTAGTGCTACTGCCTGCAGCCAGGGTGGGCTGTGCCTTATGCAAGGCTGGAATTGGGGTAGCTGGTGTATAGATCCTTCCTGCTATTACTGAAGGCATTCCCTCCTCAATCATGATACCTTGCTGAGCAGCTATCTCTAGAATTTGGTCATGATTCAGTCCAGAGCATTCCAGCACTGACCACAAATTGCTAAGGGCTTCACGCTGATCACTTATAATTTGATCTCTTATGGCCATTTGAAACTGAAGCTCCATATTAGTCATACCCTGTGCATTGCAACAGTTGCCAGGATTAGATTGAGCACAACAGAGGACCTAAAAAAAATCAAACTTGCTTGCTTGCTTGCCAAGTTGACATTAGTATCAATTTCTTCCAATTGCCTTAACTTCAACATGAGATAAAGCATGAATAAGGTGCTCATGTGTTGAGTAGCATGTAGAGAACACTTGGGTTGTGCAATTGCTACTGCTGACAATCATGTTCAAATTTTGCAATTGAAACTTACCAGCAGCCTATACTGGCTCAGGATGCGCAAATATGTTTTATTACGGTCACTATCAATCGCTTCATCAATGAGTCTTTGGAGTTCCTTGCGCTGAGCCTCATTACATTCTATATCCTGGCACATCACACATTATAAAGAAGGACCTATCAGCACCTTAAAGTAGAGATGCAACTGAGTAACCGATGACTCCAAAAGGAAAAGTATTACTGAGCAAAAGCTAAAACTTCCAAATCTCCAAAGTTGGCTTTTTTTACACTACTAGATTTGCCCTTCTAAATAAGACATCTAATACAAGCCCTACCAAAGCAATGTAATGCCTCAGGTGGAAAATAATAAAACAAAAAAACTTAGGCCCTACATGAGGACTATTGCTGATGTGTCTTTTTCCTTTCTGAAGGGAGTAAATCCTGAGAAAAGACAGTCAGCTGACCATTGAAAACAAGTTTCATTACCTGACGATAGTGAGCCCCTGCCTCATCATTATCTCGAATGTTGTCTAGTACTACCTGCCGTCTCTCTACAAGCTCTTCATCCTTCTCACCATTTCTTCGTAAAAGGTTCTGCACATATCATTCCGCCCTTGCTACAGTTAGAGAGCTTTAGATGCAACAAAAGGCAGACCATGATCCTCTGACCAGTTTGTGAGGCTGAATTAGTCTTCAACCTAATGAAGAAAAATCTGCCAATAGCCACAGATCCAACCATGTTGGGTATACATGTATAGGGCAATAGGGCATAACACAAGCTTCCGGAATTCAGAAACTGATGAAGAACTTGAGGGTAGCAAACTTGGCTCAGGAAGCTAACATTGAATTACAGGCAAAAAGACCCAAAAAATTTACTGGAGGCAAGGGAATCAAAGGTAGATCAAAAGTACCGGGTCAGCAATTAGCTCATCCAATTGTTGAAGCTCCAATCTGTTGTGTAAATTCATGTCCTCTAGCTCAAACAGAGCTTTTTGCAAGTTGATTCTCTCCTCAACATTCTCATTGATGTCATGACTTAACACATCCAGCCATGAGAGTTCGTCATCAGCTGATTTTTCCTTTTCAGGATTGCGTGCACTCAACTGAGACTCTTTATCTGCCAGCTCCCTCCTTAATTGACTGACCTCCACCTGATCGCAAATCACCCATAGATCTTAGCACAAGCATGCACAAATCTGGCCAATGAACAGGGCAGGGTAGAACTCAGGGATATTGCAGTAGTTCTTAGATTCTGATACATTAAAGGAGATAACGAGATAAGCATGTGGTAGCTCAATACAGCTGCATTGACAGCAGTTAGGTGAGGTCAGTTGAGCTTGGTGATTGACTTGCTTGAGTTCATGCTAGTCATGTTGATGTTTTCACCTCAAACTACTGGCTTTGGGGCAATACAACACTAAAAAAGCATTCCAATCATGTGAAGGCCACAGACCACAAGCAAGTGAAGAAAAGCTGAATACCACCAAAAGCCCATTGATTTTTACCAGCTCTGAAACCAAATATTCAAATAGCTAAATGGATTAATCCCAAAGGAGTCCAACCTGGAGATTGTCTATCATTCGTTGGTAGTCTGCAACATGAGCATCCACTGTACCAACATTTGTCTGCACATCAGGAGGCAAGGCACAGGTCAACCAAGGAAACCACTCAACCACAATGTCACTTGGTTGAGTATGGCACTGCACAACAAACACAATTCATTTCAACAATAGAAAATAGTGGGCACCTGAATGTGGGTCTTGATCTCTTTTGCCCTATCTGCATACTTAAGAGTGTTGGTAGTGTGGTGGTATTGATCAGCGCTTGATGACACTGTAGCAACCATGACTGTCCGAGAATTCCCACTCAGTCCATCCTTTAACAGTCTTGTCAACTTGCTGCACAACTAAAGAACTAGCAGTTAGACAAAAACAAGAAAAGTGTCCGGTCACATATCTGCATTTTCTCCAAGTCTGCCACCTGACTTACAGGGATTCAAAAAGTAGGCAATAATAAGTCATTCCATGACAAACTGTCCACACATGCAATCAATGCTGATAATATTTATCATATATTGATGATGAGCATGAGTTCTTTTGTGCATACATATCAGAAAAAGCCCCGCAGCTAGCTAGAGGAAGAGTGTAGGATGGCCCATAAAACAGCACAGCTTGACAAATACAACTTCTCAGTTACAAACCTGTTACGGTATGGAACATAAGCAAGACCTTTCTTCTGCTGCTTCCCAAGAGCATTGATGCAGTTTGCTAGAGCCAGCAGTGACTTGTTGATGTTGGCACCATCCCTTAGCTTTTGTCCTGCATTGTTTGTCTCCGAAGCCCTTTCACTGCAATCAACAACTGAAAAAATCAGGACAACATTTGGCTGTAAGAAGTTACTTTCAAACATCTCAAAGAGTTTCCATCCAACAACAGGTTACTCAGCCTATGAAGAGAAGCCTGAAGGAGAGCACGCAAACAGTAATGATCAACAGAAAGGAATTAGGGTTTAGGGTTCAGATATCAGATCTAATTTCTAGATATGACATTTTTGTACTATTTAGCCAGAAATTTCTCTTTTGAGATGTAGAAGCAAAGTGATTCTTAGTTAGCAATAGCCTGACTGCATTTCTAGTTGATAATAGCCAGGGATACAATACAAACTATTTAATGCTTATGTCAGACCTAAAAAAGTGCAGTAGCAGATATCACTAACCTGCCAGCGAGATCCACTAATGCAAGCTTGCCACGTAAGATTTGAGAGCGATATTGATTCCGCTGCTTTCTTTTTACAATTATCTCCAGGACTGCATGTGACCTGAAATTGGAATAATAAACCAACCAATGGCATTTATAAGCACTTGATAAGAGGCTTCAAGATAAGCACATCATACCAACCCTCTAGATTTTCTTCTGGGAAAGGATTTTTATGTGATTTGTCAAGAATGACCAAAGAACAGAATGCTGAATTTGAATACCTTCTAGGCTTTATAAGATTGATGCAGACACTGAACCACAGTATAATATCCCTCTAATATTGAGAATTCTCCATACTTGCTACAGCATTATGCTGTAGGGTCATAATACCAGTATCGCAAGATTACCTAATACAAATGTTGAGGAGATTCTAGACCAAACAACACAGGTCATGATACCAAATCAGAGGAAAGAAGAGAAAAAAATAATTAGGATGGAGAGTAGAACAAAATGTTATAATTCTTGCATGTTCGGTGACCAGAAATAGAAACATTAGAGTATCTACCATATCATCCCCACTGACTTCATTAGTTTCCAGCAATGACCTTAGGCCAGTGTCAAATGTCAACAAACATAGTCAGTACCCAAAGTAATACAAAGATTCAGCCATGATCCAGTCTAGCTGACAAGAAAAAATGAAACAAAGATTAAAGCACCCAAGAAGAGAAGCCACACAGAAAAGAACAGGGCAAAACAGAAGAGAGGAAACAGAGGAAGAGGAAGAGGAAGAGAATAGATACTGAAAAAGATCATACAACCATGACAACAAAGAGGCTTGTAATTCTCTCCAGTTAGAATCAATAAGCTCTTGAAAAAATCAGTTTGAAATTTCCAAGTTGAAAACCCTAAAACACATAATCCTCCAATGAGTAAACATCTCGCTCATTTCAACAGCCAGCTCCCATTGGAGGCAATGATTTTGAGACCTTTGTGTTTTGGATTATTGGTAAATGAAAGAAGTTGGAAGAAAAGCCATTACAAGTGCAATATAGCTCACAGGATGGTTTAGGGCATATGCCCCACTCTCAACATAATCCCATCTGCATTTCAGTCAAGGTATCCAGTACCATGTTCAGAAAAGAAATGAAGGTACATCCAAAATCAGAAAAAGAGAGAGAGCTAGGAATCCTCTAGTAAGACATCTGCCACTGACCGTGATGAGGTTGCATTGGCATCAGTACTTTCTGTCTTTCGTCGTGCATTCCCTTGAGTGAGGAGTTCTAGAATCTTCTCAGCTGTTGTGACCTGGTCCATATAACAACCACAATATTAGGGCTTGTGGATTGCAACAAAGATTGAAAACAATATTAAATCTTTTTGGCTCAAAGGGACACTCTTCTGGAGATCCTTGTAGCACCCAACAGCTAAATAGTATAAAAAGTCTTAGATGCCTAGTGCCCTGGACAACCATGGAGCCTCCCAACATATTCTGCCAGGTTCATGACACATGAATTTAGCTTGTGCTCCTACAAGAGAGCTAACAATTGTGCAGACTTCTTGTTTTTAGGAATGTCAAAAGTGAGCCATTTTCTCTCTATGGCTATTGGGATTGCCATGCAGTCAAGCATAAAGTGCAAGCTGCTGCATCATCCTGGAAGGCAGGCTCAAGATTGGATCCACTTTGCAGTAGCATCTCTTATGCTAGCATCAAGCCAGTTGGATTCTTACAATAAAAAAAGTTCAACAGGTCCTCTGGAAGTCAAACCTGGATTCGTTTAAGCCCAGCAACAGTGATCCCTTGATCTGGATCTTCTCGCAGTTCCAAGTGCCCTGAAGATCTCTCCAACAAATCATAAATCACCTGCAAAAGATGAAAGTGAAGAGTCATACGTCCAATCCAGGAAAAAAATTCAGGACATTTGGTGTTGTAGGGTTCTGATGCAAGCTTGGGGCTTTAATAGCATGCTCTTTCTGCAATGGGTTATCAGAAAAAGACATATGTTATCCTCATCTCTAAAATGAATTCCTTTATCAGTAGAAGAGTACTACTACAGGAAATGGAACTTGACTTCACAAAAATGTTTAGAGAGACAGAAAGTCTCTACCTCATTGTAGACTTCAAGATAGGAGCAAGTGACTTCAAATTCATACTCAGCTTCTTGCTTAGAAATGAGGGCAAATATGGATTGCAAGCTGAGAACCATAAGACCCGGATCCTCCAGTGTTCCTGCCATCGTGTGCGTCTTCCCACTGCAATGCAAAAAAAGGAAAATCTGAATGGGCAGTTGGGCAGAGCAAAGCTACAACTGAGACCAACAAAACCAGAATCTCACACACAAAAGAGGTGTGCTTCACAAAAACACAATTGCATCATGTATGGAAAATCACACATGTAAGCTGGACAATCAAGAGCATGTATCCTGCAGGCAAGCACAATGACCACCTTCACACTTACAGAGCACACAATGCTTGAGCTCCCAGCACCAGGTCCAAACAACAAAGGGTTTTCAACTTCCCACCCTGTGCTGTGTTCTGCTATCCATACCTTCCTGTTGCCCCATAGGCAAAGATTGTGGCATTAAGACCCCGTACCACCCCTTCAACCATCGAACCCATTGTGAGTTTGTACACATCCTGCCAAGTGACACAGAAGTCCACAGAATTATGCAATGCCTTTCAGTACAGAGTGATGTTGACCCCTGACAGTTTAAGAAATAAGTGTGATCAAGGCAAGATCAGAAGGAAAATATGTATTCGAATCTGCAAGGTGAAATAACCCAACAATGGAGACAGGTTGTACTCATAGAATTTGGTGTACAAGAGCAAAGTGGCCGTAGACCAACAACCAATTTGCAGAGAAGAATGGACGAAAGGAACAGAAAATCTTTAGATGTCCAGTTTGTTGGAGAGCCAACCAATCATTCCGACAGGAAGAAAGATTCAGGGAACTCAAGAGAAATGATTAGGTCCAGTTGACAACTTCAAGATGTTCAGACATTCAGAGTAGCCATGAGTGAGGACTCCCACATCCACTTGGCCTCATATATGCAAGCTCACCACTTACAGGGTTGAAAAGTTCACCCAATTACCAAGAACCACAAGAAAACTCCTGAAAGCAGTCGAATGTCTATTTTTGTTGAAAAAAATATGCCATAAAATCTCTGAGAATTAGTCAAGCCCTCTGAATGTCATGTGAGTACCTCATTTGTTGACTCTGCACCAAATGCAATATCATAGGCATACTTCTTTTCTTTGCTTCGTCCCTGCACTCGATCTAGGTACTCCTTTGAAACATCTGGATCAAGTA
>Ga0209611_10014672_pt1 | contig 10410 bp, 5 predicted proteins | sample S1TSphgellanicum_3_FD_187693 | JGI IMG/M metagenome (GOLD analysis project Ga0209611, IMG submission 187693) | Host-associated microbial communities from peat moss isolated from Minnesota, USA - S1T2_Fc - Sphagnum magellanicum MG (SPAdes) (version 2) | ecosystem: Host-associated > Plants > Peat... | reverse complement strand
AATCACCTCTTCAAGGTGAACTATCAAGTCTTCCATGGCCTTGAACCTTAATACTAGAGTGATTGCAAATAACATCAAGATTAGGATGAAGATGAAGACAAAGGTGATCACGAACAACATTGTGATGAAGAAGAGGAGTAAGACCAAGGTGATCACGAACAACATCACAACAAGGAAGAAGACTAGGACCAAGGTGATCATGAGCATTATCATGATGAAAAAAATGACCAAGACCAAGGTGATCATAAAACAACATCACGAGGAAGAAGATGACCAAGATAAGAATGATCATGAACAACATCATGATGAAAAAGAAGACCATGATTAGGGCAATCACGAACATCATCATCATCATCATCATCATGAGGAACATGATTAGGACCATGGTGATTAGAAACAATATAAAAAGGAAGAATAAGACTAGGATGATCATGAACAACATCATGAGGAGGAAGAGGACCTTGACCAAGGTAATCAAAAATGTCATCTTGACCAAGAATAGGACCTAAAATAAAGTGATCATGAATATCATCGTGATGAAAAAGAGGACTAGGACTAGGGTGATCATGATAACATCACAAGGACAATGAAGACCAAGGCTAGGATGATCACAAACAACATCACAACCAAGCAGAGGACCAATAACAATTCATTAAATAAACAACAACAGTGTTCACCATTGTAATGATGACAAACTTGATGTGACCAACACCATGATGACAATTGCCATTGCCAAATAATACAAAAAAAACCCCTCAAGGTCAAGAAGAACATCATGATGAAGAAAAGGATCAAGACAATGGTGATCACTAATAACATCACAATTCGGAAGAAGACCAAGTTGGTGAACAACATATTTTGAAAGAAGTTTGAAAAAATTCAAAGCAAGCTGAACATTAGAAGGAAACTTCAAGCTTGAAGCAAGTTGAGCAACAAAAAAAACAACAGATGAAAAGTGACATTAAGCCTGTAAGCCACAAACCTTAAACTAGTTGTGGAATCAAATTTTGGATCTGATTTTGGTGCTAGTACATGAACTTTTGTGAATTGGGGGGTTGATTTTCTCCCGGTTTTATAATCTATAAATTCCCCTTATTTTGATTCTAGTCAATTCTTAAACCTTGTTCTAGTTCTAGGTAGGTTTTTCATAATCAAAATTAAAATTGAGCTCGGATAATTGAACTACCTAGGTAACTACACAACATTAGTTTATACCACTTTTGTTACCTACACTCCACTCTAATTAAGTACTTACAATGAAGGTCCACCTACACCTTTTTTCTAAATCCTTAATCTTTGTTTTCTTTCCTTGGTTTCCATGTTTTCAATCTTGCGTACAAATTCTACTAACCTCCTTCACCCTTTCCCTTGTTAAGTTTATTGAACATCTAGTGAACAAATTAAAAACAAGAATAACATACACTAACTCCCACACATCAATAAACACACTACCAAACATAAATATTCCAAACTATGACAAAAAGGGCTTCAAGCTTGTTCATTTTGAATTCTCTAAATTCAATTAACTCAACCCAAGTTTTTCAACCATCCATATTTTTTTTACCTCCTTCAAAAGCTACTTTTTCAAAGTTCCTTTTATATCCTCAAAGGTTTGCCCTAAGTTTTTAGAAATTTTATGACATGATCTTCAAATAATGTAAGAAAAACAATTAAACATCTCTCAAAAGCAAGATTGTAAACATAAAGTTCAAATAGAGAAACAAGAAAATAACCTTTGGCAGGTTATTCTTTGTACATTTATGAAACATGTGAGATAAAACGATGTTTCTAGTATGTTATCCAAAGCTACAAGTCCATGTCATGAAGTAAACAACATATATATGCAATTCTCAACAATATCATACTTAAGAGATCCATATACACGTCATTGTAAGTTTTGAATTACAATACATGACACATAATTGACAAGAGCACTTTGTTCACATAAAAACAAATATACAAATTTACCCATGAACATATTGTCAATATTAGGGTAATAATTTATTTGTGCTTATTACTAGCTGTGAAAACATGACTAACAAAAAGTATGTCTAGATCCAAGCCATCCTATAAAATTCTAGGAATATCAAGAGGATCAGATATTGTAGTACATTGAGACACTTAATGTGTTGTGTTTCATTCACCACATAAATTTTCAACTATGATCAACAACAATTCATGTTCCAAAAAATTTCTATAGTTTCCACAAGTTTGTTCAAATTTGATGCAAGGACATTTGGACCACTTTCTCATTTCCATAATGCCAACTAAAACCACCATGCATAACACACAAGACCTAGAAACAAAGTGACACAAAACAAAGAAATCTACTACTATAATACCTTTATCATTTAGCATAAATTAAATTATTTTTCTTTTTGCGGAAATTAAAAAAAACTATTCATTATTTGTGTTGAAATTTTAATAAATCAAAAATTTTAATTGTCAAAATTTGAATCACATACCTTCCATGACATGACAATGACTTAAAATTGAAGTAGTCTAGACACATTAGACTGCTACATAACATTGACAAAACCTTGTTTATTATTTTCTATAGTCATTACTTGCCAAAAAGTTTAGAATTAAAAAACCAAGTACCAAAATTAAAATTTCAAATTAAAATAATTATTCAACAATTTGTTGTTGAAATGGTAAAGGTATTATGGTAAGTGAATTTCACTAGGCACACAATTTTGCTATTGTGATTAACAACATAGTTCCTCCCCACATTGATTTTTAAAAATCCAATAACTTCAATGTGGTAAAACCTTAATATGTTTGCAACAAAAAAATCAAGTTTTTTCTTGAGTCAAGTATTTCGTGAAATGTAGATATCAAGATCTACAACTAGGACTTGTAATTGCAAGGACTATAATACAAAAATGAAAAGATGAAAGTCAATTCTTACTGAAGTGGGATTTTCAATAAAATTTAAGAACAATGGAATGCACATGTTGATTCCAAAAATGATACTTTCAAACATATGTCCAATTTCCAAGTGGCACATAATGATTGAGTTCTTCTTGTCAACTTGACCTAACTTTGTAACTTTAAGTTGCTCAATAACTCACCATATGAATCTTGAAGATTGTAAAATTACTAAAATCACATGATTTCACCAACTTCATACAATTGCGAAGGGACCAATTCTATGGAAGTGAATTAGAAACTAATACCATAATTCTAATAGAAACCTTGATTTGAAACTTCTCAAATAAGAAAATACTAAATTGTCAAAGTAGATGGATATTGTAATCCACATTGGAGAGGATACTTCATATCTTTTTGTTGTGTCCTACTTGAATGTGCGATGTTGGTTTCATCAATAGGAAGAACTACCTTTAGGTGAAGGAGCGTGTGAATGTACAACATTGGAATATGAAAGGCGTCTAAAAAATATGTCAATATTGAAAAGGGAAGTAACATTTGAGAATGTTGATGAACTGCACAAAGGAAAATAATAGAAAAAGTTGTAACATAGTACTTGGTTGTAGAAATAACCATATAAGCACAAAATATTAGGATGCTGGAGATAAGATGAATTTCAATTTCACATTGCAACTAATGCTCAATATGCAATTGTTGTAACTCATTGTTGAACAACACCTTCAATGCCACCACATATTTGTTCTATGTCAGCAAACAACAACAAAACCAAAAACACATTAGGGAGCAAACAATAGGACAACTATTCCAATTAGATAAAGATGAACATTTGAGCCAAAGACTTAGGAGACTACCCCATCCTAATCCACTCAATTTGCACAAAAGCCCCACCTATAATCCATCGAAAGCTTGAAGCTCCAGTTGGTGCCTCTCAACTGTGAAGCACAATCCTAAAAAAACAAAAACCCTACCTAAACAAAAGACCCAAACCTAGTTTAAATGAATTGTTGTTTGGTTCTAGGGTTGGATCTAATGGACCTTGACTTTTCCTGGACTGGATTTGGGGCTGGGTCTTAGAGAGACCTGCTTGACCTTGGGCAGGTCTTCTCCCATATAGACCTTGGGGCCCATCCTTGAGACATGGACCTGGAACGCCACAGAGCACCTGAAACCGGGTAACACTGATATGAACTACGAACCTGGGGACTTGCAATACTAGTCTCAGTTGAAATAGTTGTTATTATGAAGACATAGAAAAACTATGGCAAGCCAGAATGCAGTGTTTTCTTTCAAGGATGCTCGCAAGTGGCCTTGGTGATGACTGAGTGCCTCAGCTTGCAGATAAGAAACAGATGCCAGGACATGTGCACCCATGGCTATCCGCAGGTGAGTTTGGTGAAGGAGAGGGCCTGTTGTCTTCTAGCCCAGAAGGATCTGACGACCATTACAGAAAGAACCCCCAAAACTATGAGAAATAGTGGAGGTTCATTGTGTAAATGGTTGGCAGATCCTTTTCATGGGAGGTATTTCCCAATGAACAGTACGCCCAGTGGAAGATAACATGATGAGATTCAGGAACGCTATGAAACTCAGTTGGACACAATTGCAGGATTGATGGAGTATTCAACTGCAGAGAGTGACACCGTTTCCCTTTGACCCAAGTTGTTCGTTTCTGCTTCAGACAAGAGGCTCAGCTGGTTTTGCCTATATTTCTTCTGGGCGTCTCCATATTGTGGCCACAGCAGCTGTAAAATTCCAGTGGGTCTTCAAGTTTGATGGGTAGTTGGTCAGGGGCAAATGGCCATATAACATATGTAGTTGTTGCATTGGAATATTAAGAACATTAAAATTTGTGAAGCTTGATTCACTTAAGTCTCAGATAGCTTCAATATGATAAATGATTATGAATAGTTGTCACAGCCACAGTGAACCAGCACCTACCAGTGCATAATGAAGGATGGATGGTAAATAGTCAGGAAACAATTTTCTGTTGGGTTCCAGTTCCTGAGCTAACCATGGTGGTTAGCTCAGTTGCTACCTACCTACTAACAACCTGCTTTATAAAACAGGTAAACAAGCACTTACCTATGTATAAACTATCAACCATCTACATACCTAGTAGATACCTATTTTTTACCTATCTACCAGCTATTGACTCAGTTGAGGTTCACCCACAACTAAGTAATAACAGGCATCGAGTGGATGGTGCCGTGGTGGGTGCTGGTTCACTGTGGCAGTCTTGTCACAAATCATCAACTTGGAATGGAGAAGCAGCTTCTCAAGACCCAAGAGAGGATCAATCAAGGATGTTTGTAAAGTTGACGTGAATAGGGGATAATCTGACCCAGCATGCTGGACCAATTAAGATTTTGTTGTCAATGAGTCAACTGCAAATCCTCCTACTTCCACCTCACACTACCTAAGTAACTACATATGTACATGGGTAAGTATCATAGGTGAGTAGCTACGTACTGTATGTGGGTACCTAGTTCATAGGTAGGTAAGTAAGGAAGGTACTTGGTGGCTACTAGGTAGGCAGATACATGTGGATGGTTAGTTCATAGCTAACTGCCGTGGTTAGCTATGGGACAGGGATACAATGGAAAAGTATTTCCTATCCACATACCATCCATCCTACATAGCATGTTGGTGGGGTATTGGTTCATTCTGCCTGTAAATAAGCTGCATTGCTACATGGACACCGTTTGGTTGAGGGTAGGTTAGTGTGAGTCCCACCGCTGCACCCCGCTTTTTGACCGAGGTTCATAAATCGAAGTAAGATGATTTTATTCACATTTTGAGGAGTTTTCTGCTCCCATGAGGGTCCAGGGTCCACACCAACCAACTATAATTATTATAATAGCCCTAAACTCAGTCCAAGTACTGTGGAATTCTTCCAGTAGATTGAAGAGGATTTGGACCTAAGCTTCTTTGCAAAATGCTTGCATCCTTTGTTATTGAGCTCTTGCCTGCTTGCACCCTCTGCTACCTGCACTGGTCCTATCTTGATTGCATGCTGCACAGAGCAATCTTTGAGCATTGAAAACAACATCCTGATAGGTACCATTCCCGTGTGTTCATGTTAGAGGAATTAACAGATCAAGCTGGCTCTCATCAGGATGTCCCCCCACTCAAAAATAAATTGGCAAGCTTCTGCTTTCATCTGTTCACTAGTCTTTCACACATTATGAAATGAAACCAACAATTGAAAAGTGAGTTCAATGCACCTACCAAGTTTGGCGTACCATAAGCTTGTGCATATTATGTGGCTCATGACCGATTTGTCTATGATCCACCTCCAAATCCCTGTGTGCACTTCATTTGTACTTATGGCAAAAGGGCTCCACTATACGGCTAAAACAGAATATCGTTTTTCCTCCAGTGGTAGGCTTTCTGTCGCAGATGTTACATTAATGTCAAACTATGATATCTAGTATATACTACATTTTTAAAAATTGAAATTGATGAAATAATGAAGTTTACCTTTACACATGTGTCATGAGCCAAGGCCTACTGCAAAGGAAAAACCATATTCTGTTGTAGTGTAGCTGAAGCTTTCTTCACTATCTGTACTCTATGGAAAAACACCTTGTTTATTCCTGAAATCTGAAAATTGACCGTGAGAAGCTTTGCCCTTTGAGACATGTACTATTCCTGGAAGGGGGTTATTCTATTGCTTGGCTCTTTTCAACTCATATTATCGAGAACATGTGAGGGAACTAACCTCTAAATCCATAAATCTTCAAGTGCCCACCCCAAAGCCCCATAAAATGGAAAAAAAAACTCTTCTATGCATATGGGCTCATCTCATTGGACATATGAGAAATCTTTTCCTAACTATGGGTAGCACCCTTTTTGCTTGGTTAAACGCTAGAGGCTATATCATAGGCACATAGTCTACTTGCTATCATTAAAAAATTTCAATCATGGACCAGTATGATTTTCTACACAAGTGTATAAAGGATACCAACATAGATCTCAATCGACATATGTGCTATTATGTTCAAGTTTTATGCAATGCACAGAAATGGATTCTTGAAATACCATAATTTGATTTATTCCAGCTCAGAAGCTGACCTGACCCTACTTATCCTTGGGCTCACAACCACTGGTTGAGCATTTGTACAATTATGTACAATAGGAAAGATCCATTTAGAAAGTTAGGAGACAGTAGTGACAGGCCTACCATGGGCCTGGTTTAGGAATGCAACGGGCCTGTTAGGGGGAGAGGCATTCCATAAGCTGGTGACGGGCCTACCAATGCCTATTCCAGCACGTAATCGGTGTGTCCTACAACGGTGATTCACAGTACAAGGATATGTTTTAGGCCTAACAGGTACCTTCAAACCTACTAAAGTGGAACTAGCAGACCACCACACATGCCACCTAAGAAAAACTTACAAAAGTACAGGAATGGGATCCCCAGAACCGGTTACCTATAACCAAGATTCTCCCGCTTAAACGAGGGCTGGCTTGATCCCAGGGCCTCCCAGTGAGCCAGGATTTCCACAAGAAGATTTTACTCTGGGATTCTAATTCTGACTGCACCATTGCATCCACAAGTAATAGGTACGCTTTTTGTGTGGGATCTGGGCCTTGGAATTCCCCCTGCAGGCTCTGGTGAGGGGTGTGTGAAAGTTAAAATGCTTGTAAAAGTGGGCCAGAGTGAGCCAACAGCCACCAATGAGCCAACGGCCACCAGTGCACCAGCCCTTGGAGGCTTGTTATGTACTATGGAATGGGCAAATGGTTGCCCATTATGCCAGGTAAACTGCGGTTGGGCGTGCATGCCAGGGTGAGATGGGCTGTGCACCCAGCATAATGTGCAGCCTCATGCCCATTCCATTTACATTGACATCTTTGGTGGATGACTATGATGTGTCATGAAATGACTCTTGGAATGGGAAGGGGACAACCTGGGAATGTCATGTGAACATTGTGAGAACACCATAGAAATGTAACTGAAAGATGGGAACATTTTTTGGTAATATGGAATCATCTAGTTTGGAAGATTATATAGGATACTCTTTTACTCTAGAAGATTTCAAACATGATCTTCTTGTCCTGAAGTTGTCATCCAAGTGACATGTGAGAAGTTTGAGCACAACATTGTTACTCAGCATAACTGTGCTTGAATGTGAACAAAAAATCTGCATACTCATTCAACTCAAATATTAACATCCCAATCCTGATGATCTCAATTGAGTTGATGTGGGTTTCCCATACTCTATCATACATGTAAAGCATATGTGTTGATAGGCAAGTAGGTAAGATATTAGATGATTATTAGGCAAATAGATGGTCAGTGCTCAATACATATGGGAGGACTATTGGGTTATCAAGAGGTAAGTAGTAAAAACAGAAACTGAGCTAACTACTGGGATTATCTAGGGAACTAGAAGCCAATGGAAATAGTGTTTCCTGTCCACCAACCATCCATCCTTTACAGTATGCTGGTGGCTGTTGGTTCACTGTGGCAGGGAAATTCGGTATGGGGGACTTGCCAGGTGTGGCAAAACTCCATCCTTGATACTGGAGTTCAGCTGTTCATACCAGTCCATTATGACTGAGTTGTTGATGAACCACAACTGAGCCACTTGGTAACGGATCATGTAAACCGTTGTACATTGACATCACTCTACTTAACTAACTGCCTAAGTAAGTGGGTAAGTATTGTAAGTATGTATGTAGAGAATATAATTGGTTACTAAGTAGGTAAGGCACTTGGTGGCTACTAAAGAAGTAGATACACGTGGAGGATGGGTAGTACATAGCTAACCACAGTAGTTAGCTATGGGACAGGAATACAACAGAGAAAAGTGTTTCCTTGTCCACAGACCATCCATCATGGGGGAACTGGTGGGTGCTGGTCTACTCTGCCAGTTGTTCATGTGTGTTAAGTCCAAGCTGGTAAAGAGGAGATTATTTTAGGGGATAAAAGGATGGAATTGCATAAATTACATGGGGACAAAAGTTCTAGGAGATTTAATTGGACTTGCCATGCGTGGTGAAACTCTGTTCTTCATAACGGTGTTCAGCTGTTCATGTGTAAAGTCTAAGCTCCTAAAGAGGAGAATATTTTAGGGGATAAAAAGGGTGGAAGAAGTAAAACTCTGTTCTTCATTATGGTGCTCAGCTGTTCATGTGTGTAAAGTCTAAGCTCCTAAAGGAGAGAATTTTTTAGGGGAGAAGAGGATGGAAGAGGAAATCTCAGGGGTCTTCTTTTTCTTTTTCTTTTTTCCATTTTTGTTATGTAGCTGAAGTGGCAATCTTCCATAAGACAGTTTAGCCAAATTTGGCTATAAACAGGACACGTGAGTAAAAAGTTTTAGGCATTCTCCACATTTGTGGCTACATCCTAAAACCCAATAAGGAAATTTGGCATATTTTCAAAATGTTTTTTTTTTTTTGGAATTTGACAACTAGAAAACCAAGAAAGCACACTTTTTGGCCACTCTGAAACTTTTTTAGCTGACGTGCTAAATTTCGCTAGAAAAAAAACCCAGAAGAGGATACTTCATATAGACACCAAAGGTATAAGTGAGAGCTTAATTCTATGGGCATTGGGGAATGGGACTTGCCATCTATGGTGAAACTGTATCATCTTCAGAGCCCATGTAATCTTCATGAGATTAAAGGTCTAGACTCTAAGCTATGAAAGAGAAGAATTCCTCAGAGAATAGAAGGGTACAAAAACTTATTCTATATTGGCACATATAATAGTTAATAACAACTTAATTTTATATGTATGTTCCTAATCACATGTGAGTCATGCGACATGAAATAAAATGAATGAAAAATTAGTTTCTACATGTAACTATAATTAAAATGTACACCTATATGTGGTTTTCTTTTAAAATGCAACTTGGGTTCTCTGATGAATTACTTTTCAATTTTTTTTACATTCACATAACTGTAACATATATTATTTTGTGTATGTGTATCAGCTCTTTTTTTTTTGCCGTTTTTTTGGGTGCAAATTTGTGCCACTTGGTGACAAAAATTAATCCAGTGCAACTCATACAAAGGATTTTTGTGAAATCGCCATATTTAGATAATAAAGTCCTGCGGGTTGCCAAAATATACCAGGACTCTTAAATTTTTCTACTTTCCTCTCTTACATGTAACCAAATTTGGCTAATTCCTCTTGTGGATGATCACAAGTATGGCTACGTCACAAAATTAGGAAAAGGAAAAAGAAAGAAAACCTGCTCTGTGGGTATACAGATGGATGACCGCTGGTGTTTTTTCTTTTCTTTTATTTTCTTTGTTCATTATTTGATCGGATTTTGTATTGGGAGGGTGGTTGGGTGCGCTCTGAACACATGAGCCTTTTTGGCAGCGCAAGCTGTGTGCGCTGTGTGCAAGTAACATGGAGAGCTTCGTCTTTGGTACTGGCTGCTTGCATATTTTAAAAAAGCTGGCTGGTTGGCTGGCTTGGATATACTTCCCGGAATGCAATGAGATAGAATATAATTTTTTACAAATATTCTTGGGTTTTTTTTTTTTTTTTTTTTTTTT
>Ga0209611_10014670_pt1 | contig 10412 bp, 8 predicted proteins | sample S1TSphgellanicum_3_FD_187693 | JGI IMG/M metagenome (GOLD analysis project Ga0209611, IMG submission 187693) | Host-associated microbial communities from peat moss isolated from Minnesota, USA - S1T2_Fc - Sphagnum magellanicum MG (SPAdes) (version 2) | ecosystem: Host-associated > Plants > Peat... | reverse complement strand
CCAACAGCCCCAATACTAACCCCCCCACCCCCCCCCTCCCCACGTGTCCATGATTTATAATTGTTTTTATTCTTGATTTGTTAACAAAACCTCCATTTACTAAACATTACGAGACCATGACGCGGGTGAGAATGAGAATTATCGATGCCCTTCAGTTTTACACCAATCAGTGAGCATAAAAGCCACTATTTTGGGCCAGTGTTTATCAAAAAAAATTGAACGCATCAATTTCACACCAGACATTCAGTCATAGACAGTCAACTGTGCAACAAAACAAATTAGGGTTGTTTGCTTGAAGGTCCTCCACTGGACTAATGGGGGCGTTCATTGGCAGGCATTTGTGTGGTGTTGGGCCTAACTACCCCACAGAGGTGAAGAAGAATGAAACAATGAGGTTAGGCCTGGATAATCCCGCCGCCTATACAGACGACGGATGGAAAAATCAGTCACTTGCTATGTAGCGGCGTTTTTTTTTTTTGCGCTGTTGCGATTTCCAGGAGACCTTCTGTGACACTTGCAAAAGGAAAACTGAAACTTTTTGTAGAATTTTCGCCAGAAATGCAGGCCTAGTAGCCTATTGTCACATTTATACAAAAGGTTACAACGCGTCGCCAAACTATAGCACGATTCTGAATTTTTTCTACTTCTCTATCTGACTCGGCTAAATCCTCTTGTGGACGATAGCAATTGTGACATCACCCAATTGCAAAAGAAAAACACTGGTGTGTAGGTCTTCAACTTAACCTTATGAGAATTTCAAAATTCAACTAAAAAAGAAATATCCAACTTTTTTTCTTTTTCTTCATAAATTCATCCCAGTGTTCTTTTTTTTCTTTTTTTTTTCCAATTTTCCCATGTTGCACCAAAAACAGTGATCAATCGCAAGAGGATTTAGCCAAATCTGGCTACAAGACAAATAGAGACGTAAGGAATCTAGGAATCCTATTACCTGCTGGCAAACCCCTAGAACCTATTAGCTAAATATGGCAATTTTATAAGTAGAATAAATTAAATAAAGGAAAATGTATGATTTGAGTAATTGTTTCCAAAATGTAGAGGTAACACAGTTATTTTGGGTGAAATTCATAGTGGGTGCTAATGGGAGGGTGCATAAGGTGAAATGCAAAGTATGTAGGAAGATTAAAGAACACAATAAACTCTTGGTATCAAAACTAAACTCTTTGTGGAAGCGTATTGGCCAAAGAAAGGCAACTACTACAATTCTTAATGTGGTGGCAATGGGGGAGTATTATTTTTTGAAAAAAAAATCAACATGTGTTCAATGAAAGCTTTTATATGTCAAAGGGCAAGGATTATGAGGTGCAACAAGTAGTTGCAAGAATTGTGGTAGAAGGGGGAAAAAAAATTCATTTTGTATTCATTTTTCATTTGCATTCTCAAGGTAGGCCTATGATGGAGTAGGAAAAAATGTAATATTTGTTTGTTTTCCTAAAAACACCTAACCATGCATCTAAACACAAGAATGATTATGCTAATTGGGAGATTATTAAATGTTTACAACATTTTGTGTTGACTACCATTTATCATAGACACCATTTTCACATGACATTCATGAAGTTTTTCATATGGATGTTCAACCATGACTCATAATCAATTCCTCATTCATTTCTAATTAACTTTTAGTTCACTCTTAATTTTTTTAATTCATTCACATTTAATTTTAAATTAATTTTAAATAAATCCTAGTTTACTCATAGTTCATTTGTAATTAGGAAGTTTTTCAAAAAAAATCCCTAGTGGATGGGCAAATGGAAACCTTCATGGAAGCTTCTTTGAGCTAAGCCCCCAAAGGGGTACAAATAGAGGTAGGACCCCCAATTACTTTCAATTTGTTCATCATTAATTTTAAGTACAATCTTATTCCATAACCTTGTTCTATTCCTTTTATGTATACGTTTTCATATTTTATCATCTTGACCAAACATGTGGATAACAATGTTTAGATGTTCTACTAATTGATTTCGAAGCAAAAACTTCGTGAAGGTCAATGTGGAAAAGGTTTTTTCATCTTCAACATTGCCAATGATTTAAACAATAGCTAGACAAGCAAATTTCATGAACTTAAAAAGTCAATGAATCAACATCAAATTGTTTATGGCAAGTTGGCATCACAATTTAGTGATAAGATTTTCATTTCTAGGTTCTTCCATGGCCTTAGGAACTTCAGTTTAAATGGTTAGCTTGAAAAAAGATGTTTGCATATTCAAAATACCTTATGAAATTGCCTTAGAAATCCATGAACCAAGTGTATTCAATTTTTTCAATGTATAGTAATGTCATTTGATCAATCTCAGATGAGCTACAAAAGTGGATTCACAATTTGGTTATAACCAATATTGTGGGTAAATGACCCCAAGAATGTTCATAAGTTCATGGTCCAAAAACCTACACTCCAAATCCATGATTAATAGATCACATGCAATAATGCATTGAGCCTTTACAATTAAGATAACTACTTCAAAGCCCTCACAAGTAACTAGAGATTGGATGCCATCAAAGGATCAACAAAATGAACCATTGGGATTATCCCATAACTTGAAAAGCCAAGTGATGTATGTTGTCATTCAAGTCAATTATTCAATGTTTTACCCAATCTTGTCTAATTTTACAAGATGTGTTTGTAGCCACATCAATAAACTTAAAAAAGTTTGCAACCTAGAAGGAAGTGTTTGAATATCCACACATTTTTATTTTGATAACAACAATGAAATCACAAACAAACACATCTATAGCTTGTGCAAACTTCATCAAAACATAAACAAATTCCAACACGGGCAAATTACATGGCAAGCCCAAGATTGTAACAATGTCCCATAAATTTAGCAAATTGGTTTTGGTCGATTCCACTAAACTACAATTAGTTGCCATTTTAACAATCAAAGTCTTATCTCTTTCCCAATACACTTCATGAAGGGTTGAAACATGCTTATCCATTTTATGTTTACATTCTAAATAACCTTTGGTCCTTGAGTCTCTATAATTTCAACATGAATTCAAGATGTTGTTTGGGGGAGTTAGAAAAATACCCATAAAATGTTTGAAGGAGATCTTCCAATCTGGAAACCATAAGCATTATAGACAAGCTTTTAATCGCAAGGTTGGTTATGTGTGCCGTGTAATGGATCCTAATGAACTAAAACATATGTTTAGTATTCATTGAAATAGTAATTCCATATTTAATTTGTTGAAATGTTGAAGCACCATCAATTCCTAAACACATAAAAGGTTTTGAAAAATATGTTTCAAACAAACCAATAAATTTCATTCAAACAAAAAAATAACAACTTTGATATTAATGGTAGTCCCACCTTCAACCAATCAGTCAAGTGTGAACAATACATGCACACATTTCCAAACTACCACCCCATAACAATAAATGGAGATCCAACTTTGGTTGTCTATTGTAATTATTTATCTAGAAAGTGAAAGAAAATTTGAAACCATAATTAGTGGTGTCACAAACACAAGAATTATGAAAATGCACAACGAAAAGACATATTTAAGTTTAATTCTAAACATGAAACATAAAAACCAAGAGAAAACACAAAAGACCAAATATAATAACACAAAGTGTGCAAAAAAAAAGTGTAATTTTTGTGTTATTATGATAAAATGTGAAAACATAAACACAAAATAAACATAACAAAATTATGGAATAAGATTGTACATTGGACTTGTGTTGAACAAATTAAAGGTAATGGGGGGTCGTATTTTTATATATACCCCTTTGAGGATTTAGTTCAATGAGCTTCCATGGAGGTTTCCATGTGTTCATTGATTAAGGAAGGTTTTTTAAATGCTTTCTAATTACAAGTGCATTATGAATAAACTAGGATTTGATTAAAAGTGAACTAAAAGTTAATTGTGAATCAACTAAGAATTAACTAATCATGGATTAAAAAAATTGGGAGAAAACTAAGAGTTAATTAAAAATGAATTGAGAGTTAAGTATGAATCATGGCTGAATATCCATATCACTAAATTCCATTCATCATGTGAAAATGGTGTTTGTGACATGTGGCAATCAACACAACATGATGCAAACATTTAATAATTTCCCAACCAACATCATCACTCTAGTGCTTGGATGGATGGTTACCTATTTTTAGGAAAGCAAACAAAGATTACATTTATTCATACTCCATCATGGGCCTACCGCAAAAAAAACAAATGAAAGATGAATGCAAAATGAACATTTTTTTTTTTAACCACAACTTTTGTAGCTATATGTTGCATCACATAATCCTTGCCCCTTGACACATATAAACATTCATTGAACACATGTTGATTTCTTTTCAAAAAATATTATTCCTCCATTGTTACCACATTGCCCAAATTGTAGTAGTGGCCATTCTTTGGCCAACATGTTTTGATAAAAAGTCTAGTTTTGATACTATAAGTTTATTGTGCATTTCAATCTTGGTATAAACTTTGAATTTCACCTTATGCACCCTCCCATGAAGACCCACCACTAATTATGCCCAAGGCAAACTTTGTAGCCCATGCATTTGGAAGCAATGAGCCATTTCATACGTTTCTTCATTTCTTGTTGTTATCTAATTTAACTTTTATTTGGATTGGATCAACAATGACATGATCAACATCAATTTTAGGACTTTGGTTGGAGTTACAATCGAAGGTAAGGACATGCAACCCATATAATCAAAGAAAAAATATTTGTGCTTGAAAATTTCAACAAATTTAATGTGAACATGGTGAAACATGAGACAAACCGTATGCATTTAGATTCAAAAGTAAAATTTATGCAACCAATGAATAAGATCATGAACTACCAACAACCATAGTCATTAACATCTTGCCATTATTAGTGAAGGAAAATTGCAATCTATTGCACTATAAACTTGAGATGCACAAATTGAAAATCAATGATGATCACAAAATGCATGAAATCAACGTGAATAACAAAATGTGCCAAAACAACGCAAGTCATGAAATGCTCAAGTAGGAAGCCTTTTTAAAAAAATTGTGTTTACCTTATGCGCACAATAATTCTAGACAAATAAAACTACCACTATAGCAATTGTGATTCAAAAGTGGAACATCCTAGAAATTCAAACCTAGGTTTCAATTCCAAACTTTAGATCTCGGTTTTCAAAATGGGTGGCATTGTCATAGGCCTCCAAAATCCAAAGGCATTGCAAATTTTCATACACAAAACCCAAATCTAAAAATATTGCGAAATATGGAGGCCCAAATCAAATATTAGATCTAAATTTCAACTTGAAATATCATAATCAAGCTTTAGTTTTCCAAAACAAAATCTTGATTCCCTTAATGAAGTGGTGATTGGTTGAAGGTGGGATAGTCACTAATATCAAAACAATTGGTCCCAAAATGTTGTTGTAACTTGCAAGTTGCACAATGTTTCAATGCTCAATAGTAATCAAAATTCAACCATAAAATTGAATCACATTTTTGATATGCAACAACTTACAAATACTTAAGTCTAAAAAAGTTAAGGAACCTAGAAGGTTGGAACAACATTTTTGTAATGGCATTTATTGTAGCTCTTTTTAATCAATGTAATTCCCCCTTCAAGCATCATAAATGCAAGCAACAAATTAAAACTTAATGGAACGCCTTGCCAAAGTACATAAAGAAAGGGAGTGAAAAGGGCATAAAGATTAGCAAAATTGATAGTGACTCCTCTTAACCAATGTTGAGGATCTTGCAAATGTAGTAATGGAGATTGGCTAAAGAGGCAAACCCTAAACCCTATGGTGGAACAATCTAGCATATCCAATTTGGATATAGGAGCCATGTGATGGAAACATGTGCAGGCTTTTGATAACCTCCTTTATGAAACCTTAACTATTAAACTCATAATTGGGCAAAATACATTTAAAAATCTCATTTTTTTCAAGAACATGGGTAGGGAATTGGCTAAAATTTGATTGTAAAAGAAATGTTCCTAAAACCAAAAGTAAAACCTTTTTTTTTTTAAACAACATATTCAAAATAGGATTCGTTTTTCATTTATGTGTGGAACTAAAACTAGAACCATTATAATCTATTTTTAAAAATTGGATTTAAAGGTTCATCATAAAAGTAAAAAACCAACCAACACTAGTTCTTACACATTTTAGTTCTAATAGAACTAAATTTGATAATCACCCATCACTTGTATTTTACCCATTTGTTAACCAACATTTTTTGTTCATTTTGATGTTTCAATGATTAACAAATAAGATCATGAACTACCAACAACCATAATCATTAACATCTTGCCAATGTTAATGAGGGAAAATCACAACCTACTATATTATAAGCTTGAGATGTACAAATTGAAAATCAATGATGATCACAAAATGCAAAAAATAACATGAATAACGAATGTGCCAAGACAACACTAGTCACGAAATGTTCAAGTAGGAGGCCTTTTTAAGTTTTGGTTGTTTACTTTATGCAGAATAAATATAGACCATTAAAACACTAATTCTAGCCATTGTGATTCCAAAGTGGAGCATCCTTAAAGTTCAAATTTAGGTTTCAATTCCATGTCCCAAACTTTATAGTTAATTTTTTCAAGTGGGTGGCATTACAATGGGTTTCCAAAATACAAAAACATTGCAAATTTTCATATGTAACAAACCCAAATCTAAAGACGTTGCAAGCATTAAGGTCCAAATGTTGTCACATTGTATTGTTTTCCAAAGGTGTCCATGTTTGAACTTCAACCATGGTAATATTGGAGCATATTTTTCCAAGCTTTTTGCATAATATGGTAGATCATAACACAAAGAATTCAATCACAAAGAAAATTCCTTTTTTCAACTTATATTATGCAATTTTGAAATATATTTATGGCAAAAAAATGTATGTCATTGTGTATTAAAAAATGAAAATATACTCAAAAAATGATTGAAATGATTTTTAGTATTTATGAAATTTGTAGCATCTATTAAACATTGTGATTCCATGTGATTGGAATAAGTTTGTGAGCCATGTGAAGAGTTTGATAATTATCATGTCACAAATGGGTGTTTTTTGAGGCAATGACCATAAGTATGTGATAAATTAACATTTTTGACAAACTATCACTTTCAAATGATAGATGACAAGATATGTGAAGTGAGTCATTTTTTAAATTTTCATTTCAAACCTTTTTTTAATTAACTAATTCAAACCCAAACCTAGTGTAGTCCAAAAATAAAAATAGGTTGTATAATACTATATATACCATAAATATATTCACTATTCCTTGAATATAAAGTTTTAAATTTTATTTATTTATTTCAAATAATATTGAATATCATTAACTTTGTGAAAATCAAAAATCAAAACTGAAACCCAAAATTAAATACAATATGTTTTGCAAAAATATACTTTACATACATGTAGTGAAAGTGCCCGAAGTGGCCCCCCCCCCATAGTGTGCTTTCACCCCCATGTGATGGTGACATGTGCGGGTTTTAAACAACCTCCTATGCAAAACCTTAACCTTAAACTCATAATTGGGCTTATTATGGTGAAAGCACAATCAAGTATATTCAAAAAAGGGTTCCGAGTAGTTGTAGTCATATTTTTACACATAAATGCAAGAAAGTATAATGAAAACATTTTCAATCATTATTAAACCATCATGGTGCAAAATATTAAGTTTATAATATGTTGTATACAAAGTTTGAAAAACTTTAGTGTAATAAAAGTAGGTCAAAAGTGTTTTTTGACCTTGATTAATGGAATTGTGTTAAAAAATACTTCTACATTAAAATATTAATACATTGTTATTTTTACCTTGGAAGTTGAAAGTTCATAAATAAAATTTAATTGACCATTAACTAAGAAAATCTAAAAATCCAATATTTCATACTTGAAACCTATTTTGTTTATTCAGACAACCTAAAAAGTAAAAAAAATCTACTTGCATTTTTTAGAAATATACTTAAATCTATTTTAAGCATGTGATTATTCAATATCATTGACATAAACTCAAAAAACATGTTCATATTGATCCCTAAAAAAAATAAAATTAAGAATTTAATATGTTAACATTTAATTTTTGGGTACTTTACACTTTTCTTGAAAAGGATAAAAAAAATGTATACTTGGCTATGTTTTCACCCATTATGTTAAAAACCCATTTTTTCCAAGCTTATAGGTAGGAGCTCAAGTTTTAGGGCAAGGAATTGACTAAAATTTGTTAGCAAAATAAGTGTTATTTAAACCAAAAGTGATGAAACCATAATTTATTTTTGGAAGAATATCCTCAAAATTGGATTATTGACTTCATGTATGTTTGGAATTAGAATTGGAACCAATCTAATCTATTTTTTAAAATTGGATTCGAAGGTTCTTCATAAAAGCAAAAACCAACCAACATTGGTTTTTACACCTAAAAAAAATTAGATATGATAACCACCCATCACTTGTATTTTACCCATTTGCTAAGCAACATTATTTGGTCATTTAGATGTTTGCTCATGGGATATTGTGGTCAATGACATGTATCAAAACACCTTGGAATGGAACTAGCAATGTATTTTGATGGTTTTTTTTATTGGAAGTGAAAAAGTAATTTTCATTTTGCATTTTAATGTGATTAACATTTGTAACAAATGCAATTTGCATGATGAGTTGATACAAATTTAACCTTTCACGCAAATACATGCTTTTCATTTTCTTGGGGAAATTATTTGCATTTTTTTGTATAAAATTTAATTTTGTCACATACATAGGTTTTTTGTGAAAAAATAACCCTAATTTGATAGGTTTTCAAAAAATTTAAATCATTAGATTTTTACAACATGTTCCAACAAGAAGTCCAAATATAAAAGGATTCTTAAATTCTTTTACCTTCATAAATCATTCACTATGGTTTCAAACTTCATTATTTTTTCAATCCTTATTTCTTGCTTCCACAAATCGTAACTTTGTTTAACAAAAGGACAACACCAAAATAATGGCCATTTGTAAAGCTCAAAAAATGAATTATAATTTGTATCTCTTTATAATTAGGCCTTATGCATTTAGGTAATTATGCATTAAAATATTTGTCTTCACACAAGTTATTTTGAAGTTTATTGAAAATATTTTTACATTGATGGGAATGGATTGGGTATTGTTTGGGACAATTTTTAGAAGTGTAGGTTTGCTCTTTTATGAAATGGTGGTAGTAGTTAGAAAGGAAGGTAATGTTTTGGTATTTTGTTAAAAATAAAATGTGGAGAACAAGCGTGATGGTTGTTTTGTTGTCTCGTGTGCAAAGGGAAAGTTTCATATTTTGTTGGGTTTGTGTTGAGGTGTTGTTGGCAATGTGAAGTTTTGTGGTTGTTAGTGGAGTTTGGAATTGCAAAAGAGTTGGTGGTGGAGTGTGAAGATTCAAATTGCACTATAACTAAGTTTGATTTTCATGGTATTTTTGTTTTTCATAAGGAGATGCAATTGTTTTGATTTGCATTTTTAGGTCTCAAGGGTTTTTTTGTGTGTTAAGATATGAATTTTGTGCCCAATAAGTTATGTTCAACCTTTATGAAGGCAAAGTTTCACAAATTGGGGACACATATAGGAACATTTTTGTTGAGGATTTGTGAGGGTTTTTTGCATCAACACAAGAAAATGATGTACATGTTCTTGAGTTACACATATGGCATTTGCATAAGATAAAAACATGAATGCAAGTTGAAATTCAAACATAGAATTTGACACTTTATTTTTTGAAGTTGAATTAGAAGAAAAATGATTATTTTTCAGTTTATAAATATTTTGTTTTGCAAGATCAATTACATGGAGTTGTTTACATATGTTTTTTTTTTAAATTTTGAATTTTTAAAATATTAATTCTAGAATTTTGAGATTGATTTTTAGGGTTTAATTATCACAAGTTCTTTTATATTCAAAATTGCAAGGTTTTATTTTGATTTGAAGGATTTATTTATGCTTGAACATTTTTGTTTTGTGATTGTGTAAGTATTTTGTTTCTATTTTGTACTTTGGATTTTAACATTTGAGGTTGGGCATGTTTCATTTTACATACAATTTGAAATTTTGAGATTGATTTTCAAGGTTGAATTGGAACAATCTAATCATATCTTTGAATGTATTAATTTTTGGTTTGGGTTTCACATGAATTACGTGGAATTGTTTGCATATTTATTTATTACATGTACTATAATACTAAATTTACAAGGTTTTTGGGTTCCAAGAACTTCTTGGAGCTCAAAAATATAGGATTTGGCTGTTTGGTTTTCATTTTAGAATTTTTATCATTTGATTTTCAAGATTGAAACATTTTTGATATTTCATTCAACAAATGTGATTTTGTTTCTTTTGTATTTAATGTTTTTAGTGATTGTATGGACACAACAACACATGAATCATGATATGTTTGGCAATGTGTAACATATTAGACCAACAACATGTCGTTTAAA
>Ga0209611_10014667_pt1 | contig 10413 bp, 8 predicted proteins | sample S1TSphgellanicum_3_FD_187693 | JGI IMG/M metagenome (GOLD analysis project Ga0209611, IMG submission 187693) | Host-associated microbial communities from peat moss isolated from Minnesota, USA - S1T2_Fc - Sphagnum magellanicum MG (SPAdes) (version 2) | ecosystem: Host-associated > Plants > Peat... | reverse complement strand
CCTTTGCAGTGTCTGGGGTTCAAGATCAACTTCAATAGAGCTCTCTCACAATCAAAACACAACAACAAAACTGAACAACACCCAACCACTTTCTTCTTGTGAGCCATGTTCTTGTAACCCACCCACAACATGCCTCACAACATGGTTTTATGATCAAATTGCTTCAAGAAGAATTATGGGTTTAGACTACAACTGATTCACTAACAGAAACACATTGTGTGCTGCCATTTCACGATTCTCAAATCGTCTGGTAGCGAGTTTTTATGTGACAAAAACATTAGGTTTGGAGCATAACAAAGTTGATAATGAAATCGCCTTGTTAGGGTTCGATATAGAATAACAACAAAACCCATTGTAGAATTGTGGAACATTGAATGTTTTTGGTTGGATGGTTCCATGCAAAACCCATTGTAAAATTGTGGAACATTGAATGTTTTTGGTTTGATGGTTCCATGCTTTTTCTACCTATTAGCACTCTTCACTCGAATGAGAGTTCTTCACAATCAACACAAGTTGGGTAGGTAGACACAAAGAAAGAGTTGGTGTGCAACAATCCCAATGCAAAACACTTGATACAATAATGTTTTTATGTTGTGTAGTGGACTTTTTTGGAATTGTGTAATTAGGTGGTTTTGAACAAGGGGAAATTTATATTACACTCAATAAAACATAAATAAAAGTATATTCATGAGAATATGGGCAATCAAAGGACCGGAGTCTTCTGCATTGCAAAAGATCAAAAGGTTTTCCTTTCCCTTTTCCAAAGGGTTTTTTTCTTGGGTGACATGAGGAGGGGGGGGAAGTTTGATTTTTTTTGAGGGGGAGGGGGTGAGGCAAGGCCCTCCAAAATAGGCTAAATTACCCAAGGTAATAAACATAGTCTTTTTAAAAGGATTAAAAAAAATTAAATGTAATTTGTGGTCAAGGTCAATTTGATGTAGTTTTGTAGAGTGTGGACACGAGTTGGACACATTTGGCACACATTTAGTTCGTTGCCCGCTTGGAAGTTAGTGGATAGCCACACATGATGCCATTCGAAATGTCATGTATGTCTTCATTTGAAAAAGTGGGCACGCTGTATGGAGAGAGTAGTGGTATGCCTTTACATCAGGAGTTTCATTACGAACTAATCTTTACATGACTTGAGAGGATCAAGTTTTCGTTGTTGATGTGGTGGTTATTGACCCGACATGGGAGATGGTGGCTTCAAGTGTCATTAATCCACCAATAGGTGTAGTTGTGAAACTTAGTGCCATGGCTAAAATTTGCAAATATAAAAGGCTTTAAAAGGGGCACCATTTTATTCCACTGGCCATGGAGGTGCATGGTGTACCTGGGCGTGATATGGATCATTTCATTAAGGAATGTGCTTGTTTTTTTCATGATAGACAGTCGGGAGGTCATTTATCCTTGTCTTTTTGCATTCAATTTTTTAGGCAACGTGTTAGTATTGCTCTCCAACATGCTTTAATTTCTACTATAGAGAAGAAGATTACATTGTTAAATGATGTTTGTTCTAGACCTCCCAGTACTATTAGATCTCACAATTTGTATGTTGATGACATAAGAGGGGCCGTGGGTAAAATAATTTCCTACCATGAGAGAGATTAATTCTTTCCCTCTCTTTGGGCCCTTTGGGTTGTGCGTCTTTCGGCCTTTCTTTGGCTTCCCCCTTTTTGTTTCCCCTGGGATGGTTTTGGCCATCATTATTTTATTCATTTTTTGTGTTGTTAATGCAATATTGAAAAGTCAATTTTGTCCTTGATTAATCCTTAGGTATTGAAACATGTTTTGTTGAAAATAATGGTAGACAATTATTTTTTAATTATTTTTCCATATTTTTTTATGTTGCATCATTGGCTAGCATTCTAAGAGGGATTTAACATTAAATTGCAATAGGTTTTTAGAACTTGTATAATTCTTTTTTAACAATTTAAAAATGCTACCAAAATAAAATCAGAGTTCAAATTTATTGTAAAAATTTTCCAAATTTCTTTTTTGAAGTTTGGCTTTTTTTTTTCCAAAAAAAGGTTATTATGAAAGAATATTGTTTTTTTCCCCCTTATTTTGGTGATATTTCACAGCCCATAAAACACAGTGCCTATAGATCATGGAAAACATAATAATTCCAAACGTAAAAAAAAAAAAAAACTCTTTTATTGGAAAAATAAAAATAAAAATAGTTTGTTTTGTTAATGTGACGTAGGCTATTAGTACACTCTAAGGAAGCTGCAATTCGGTTTCTAAAAGTAGAGAAGGAAAGATTAAGTTGGTGTCCCATGCGTTGTCATCAGGAGTTTTTTTCCTTCCCTAGTTTTCTGAATTTTGTGATGTAACCACACTGGCAAAATCCACAAGAGGAAATAGGCAATTTTGGCCACAAGTCAGAGAGGAAAATACAAAAATTTTAAGGATCGTGCTATATTTTGGCGACCTGCTAAAAACTATTGTCTAAATATGGCTTTTAATGTGGATTCAAGATTTTTGTGCTTACAAAATGTGGCAACTTTGACACCATTTTTTCGTTTAATAGAAAAAATCCTTTGCATGAGGTCACACTGAATTTTGTTTTCATGACAAAGTGGCAAAATTTTACCCCAAAAACAAGCACTGGTTGTCATCATCTTCATTTCAATTACATAAAAAATTTATGAAAGGATTTTCTTTGTCATTAGATTTAGACAAAACATCACATAAAAAATTCCACATCTAACATTTTTTTTAAGATAAACGATTTAATGATTTGTCCCTAATAAGCACATCACAAATTCTTTAGTTAAGACATTGGTTAAGGAAATCAGTCTGAATCAAAGAAAACTACTTTCCAAATATGGTTTAAGAAATAAGAAAATGTGAAAATTAATCGCCCTTGCTCCCAAAGTACCCTTAGGTCACATTACCTCACATGCCACCCTAAATGTGCAAAAAGGTAACCTCCATTGGGATTGGAAAAAACTAAAAAATGGACTAGAATTGAAACAATTTGATATTGACAAACGAGAATTAATAGATGGAGACTAAAGTGCAATTGGGATAAAAATTAATCTAAAGGTGCATTCACACCATGTTAAAGGACTCTAGTATCAAAGTCCCCTAACACCAAGCTCATCATTTAGAAGCTAAACCTATTTAGCACAAAGATTTTATGTTAAGTTAACATTCACTTAATATTAAACAATCACCCATTTAACATTGGGTACCACCTAAGATGCCACCTAAATTTTCACTTAACACTGACTTAACATTATGTGTGAACGCACCATAATTGGAATTAAGTCAAGCATCTCAAATCTGGAAAATACCTAAAATGGGAGATTTGACCAATTAGGTAATAAGTTTTGAGCATGCTATCTTTCACAATGATCAAAAGTTTTTTTTTTTCCTCTTTCTCTCACATTGATCATTTCAAATGGAATTGAACATATTAAAAAAAAAAGAAGTAATGTTATTTAACACATTCAATATTCATGAAAATGCAACCTTGCTTTTGCTTACACCAAAATATATGTCTTTTGTTTGAGGAAGTTCTTAAAATTATGTAGTTTTAATGATCAAAAACACATTTAGACACTAAAAAAGGACTATCGTGGATAATTAACATAAAACATATATTCAAATATTAGACCTAGGTCTACAAAGTGTAGATAGACTCTCTTTAAATGTGTTTCACAAACAAGAATTGTGATTGATTTCTTTGTTGTGGCAGTTTTGGAAGTGATTGCACTTTTTACATTACACCATTCACTTTGTTTTTTCCTAAGGAGGTTTCCATACACATATCATGTTGGGTGTATCAAGCCCTAATCTTATATTTGCCTCTTTCTAACCATGCAACATGACTTCTACATTATTTGAGGTTGTTTTCCATGCCTTGCTCTTATTTGCATTTATTGGTAAAATATTATTCCTTTGGCTGTAAAATTCTAAAAACTTACAAACAAGTGCACTACTATATAACACAAACAATGGAATTGAGGGGGCACTCAACATTATGTAATAGTTTGGTCTGGTAAGTTAGGTGTAACTTGAAAAAGGTGGAATGCAAAAGAAAATAGGGTTTTCATTTACTTCTCTGGATTCAAACAACTTCAGAGATTTGGATTCTGAATGTATCCAAAAAAATTAATGTAAAAGCAGATTTGTAAAAGTTTTGAATAATTTTACAACTGACTAGTTTGGTGAAGGGCCATGGGTTGATTTTCATTATGCAAGGGGGAACATGGGGTACTTTTAATGTTTGGTTATGTGAAGAAAATGATTCAATTTTACAAGGGCCTCAAGTTTGGAGGGGAAATGAGTGTTTGGGGAGAGGCAATTGAACTGAATAGTAATATGACTCTAACAAGTTTGGTGTGTAGGTCATGTTAAATAGCACACAACTGAACATAAACAAGGACTATAATTTACCAAAATCCAATGGAGAAATAGCAACTAGACATTAATTAGGGAAAGGCTTTCAATTCCCCCACAAGTCCAAGCACATCCCATTCCTATCAAAAATAACATGCCCAAATTCACAAGGCTATGGTATGGTGCAAGTTTGGATACACAATTCTATCTTTTTCACCTAGGGGGGGACACTAGTAAAAAAATGTAAAAAATACATGACTAAAAATATAGGGTGCAATATATTGATTGTTGGGTAAAAATTATTAATTAATTAGTTAAGAATAAGGTACATTTTGTTCAAATATTTAATTTAATTATAATATAGGTTATGTAATAATATGAAATAATGGATTATAATTAATATAGGGTGGTTTTAATATGTATATATATTAGATAATTAGATAATAATAGGGTGATAAAAAATAGGTTGGACAATTATCTAATAGCCCTCGTAAAAATGGTCTTTTGATGCATTATAGATCCCAAATTTTACACCAAGTGTCTTTCCCAGGATCTTTCAAATTCACAAGCAAAAGTCTTTCAGCATGTCAAAGTTTTCAAGTTGTGAGAAAGTCTCAAATCTTTCATCAACATTTTGAGAGCATATGGGCTAAACTAACAAAGGCCAAAAAACATAGGAATTGTAAAGAATTATAGATTAGAAAGACGAGTACTAGCATATCAACAAGAATAAGGAGGGCATCTTAGAGTAGCCAAAGAGGAGCCAAATGAGATAGATCAACAAAATCTAAACATTACATTAGCCAAAGAGGAGCTACAAAAGCTTGAATTTTAAACTTCAAATCCTAATGTTATTAAAAAAAAAGATAGAAAATCAAGATTAAGGGGTGGATGTAAAATGATAACTAGGAAAGGTTGCAATAAATTAGTTTTACAACCAAAATTTTAGGAAGTTTCTATATTACCATTGGGTGCAAAGTTTTATAGTGCGTAGATACAATTTAAATAGTCATAAGATAAGTAGATTTCATCCAACTTAAAGAAATCGTAGTTTATTGTACACACTTACCACCTACACAAAAAAATAGACCATAACTTAATTTGGAATGATTGTAAATAGTTCTATGCATTGGTAATTTCTTCCAAACAATTAAAGACATGCATTTCAAACATACCATGATCTATCATACTTTTTTGAGAGTTGGGAAAAATACAAAAAATTCAAGTTTATACCTCTTGTAAGGTAAGATAACACACCCCCAATGTGTTGGAAGTTGGGGCTAGGGGATCAAAATCATGATGTTGAATGTGCCTCATAAGAGGTGAAGTGGATTATAAGATTGGCCAAATCAAGACAAAGAAAATGTCTCACCATCTTTTAAACAAGGACCAATGGGAAAACATAGAAGAATTAATAGATGTAATCCTCTCATCATTAGAGGCAAATGGACCAACGAAACATTGGAGGAGGCGATAGATGTAGTTGAAAATGGGATAACTTCATTAAAAAAGGTAAAGAGGCACTGGAACATACCTCTTACCTCATTGTCTAATCACTTATATGGGAATACAAGATCTAAGAAACTTGGACTAACAAGCATGTTAATAGTAAAAGAAGATCAAATTGTGGTTGCTTGGGTTTTGTTTATGCATGAAGTTGAGTTGTTAATTAACTTCCAATAATTACAAATGAAAGTGGCAAAATGCATTTAGACAAGGCCAACACCTTTTTGGGAGGAATACTAAAGGCCTCCTACTAGTATTGGTTTAAGCAAAGACGTAAAAAAGTTTAGCATTTGTCAAGTTGAAGGATTGGATATTAGCTCAAACAAGGACTAACAACACAATCCTACCAAAGGTTCTACCATAACTTAGTGTCCCTTTACAATAAACACAACTATGTTGTAGATTACATCTAAAATTTTGATGAATAGGCATCCAAACAAGAAGACAATTAAAAGCAAAAGATTTAACAAAACAAGGTTCACATTAAGTGTACAACATTATATGCAAGTCTAGGGAGTGGTTGACTATTAACTGTATTGTTGATGTAACAAAAACAACATTACCAAGGTTTTACATATTTAGTGGAGAAAGGATACATGATGATTACATACAATTTTGCAAACCAGGAACTTATACGGTTATGCAATCAAAAGCATGAATGACTACTTACTTTTTCAAGGATTTTTTATTTTTTTTCAAGAGGTCAAACCAAGTGGAATATCCCTAACAAATAGGCATTTGTTCATCTTGGATGGGCATGGATCCCATGACACCTTTAAGGCAATTGAATGAATTAAAGAGTTTGGGTTAGATATGATCACTTTACCTTCACATACATCACATGCACTTCAACTTTTGGGTGTTAGTTGCTCCAAACCTTTCAAAATTACTTTTAAAAGGGAAATAGACGACAATGGTTAGTAGGAATTACATTGAACCAAATAAGATAACCTTGGCAAGGTGTGACTTCAAAAAAAAATTTGAACATTATGCAGTGAAAGGCAATGGATAGGGAGGTGGCAGAACAAATTAGAGAAAGTAGAAGGAAGGAAAAGCAAGACAAGCACATAAAAAAAACATTTACAACATTGACTACAATTAAAAGAATGGTTGAAAGGGAACTTGCAAAACAACAACGAACCAATTTCATTGTTGTTTGGTCATCCTCAACAAATAAACATGCAAAGACAAATTTCACCGCAATTTCAAAGTGGGTATGCAAGCTCACCTTTTCAGATACATGGGTGTAAACCTTGGTTCAACCACATAGGCACAAAAATAGGCCAAGTAGCAAGCTAGGGCTCAAATGCAAGCTAGAAAGGAAATCATAGCATCCTTGCAACAACCTCAAACACATAATTGAAGTTAGAAGGGTGGGGTGGGGGGGGGGGGGGTTCGTTTGGTGTTCAATGAGATAAAATAGGATGACAAAGAGCAATAGGGGGTTGGATTGAAGATGAACAAGAGGATAAAGAGCAACAAAAACATTCCTAAAGATGAATAAGAGGAGAATAGAAATAACTACTAAGGATAAACAAGAAGAGAGAGAAGGGGCCATCAATTGTTAATAAGAATGAGGAAAATAAAGAGAAAAGTAACAACAATTGCTGTTGAGAATGAACAAAGGAGAGAAAACAATATCAACAATTATTACTAAAAATGAACAAAAGAGAAATCGAAACAACAACAATTGCTGACAATGAACGGGGGCAATGTAAGAAGGTCAACAATTAAGGAATAACATAAGTCTAGGAAGGTCACGAGTTGAGGAGTAGCACAAGAATAGGACAAGAGTAGCATGAAAATTACACTTGGAACACAAGTGCAACAATAACACACATGTAACACTTGTGTTGTAGAGGCACAACAAACACATATGCATTCAGGAGAAGAGCAACGCAAAAGGGTCAAAAGTTGAAGAATAATGCAAATCTAAAAAATTCATGAATTGAGGAGTAGCTCAAAAGCTACATTTGGAACACAAGCACAACAATCGCACATGTGCAACAAAGGCACAACATGAAACACATATGCATTTAAGGAAAGGTCCTTGTTTAATCAAGAATAAGGTGCCTTGATGAAGGCTACCACCTGAACACAAACAATGTGGCTAGAATCTTCAATGAATGCCACCACCTACACACACAAAAGACTTGGTGTTAGGAGCTTCAATCAAAGGTGATGTACCCTCAAGACACAAGAGGAGCAAGTAGAACCACAAGCAACCACCTTGACAGCTCCACGAGAGTGGGCTGCCATAGCAAGAGGAGTTTTGCGAGAAAAGGCATCCAAGCTTGCAAGCGGGAAATGAAAGAAAGAAAGTTAGAGCCGAAGGTGGCGAGAGGAGAGAGGAGAGGGAAGGGGGAAGGGGTAGCAAGTTATAGAGTGGCAACTACATGGGAGAGTGGCGTTTTAGTTAGGGTTTAACAAGCTTTAGGGTTTGATCACCAAACAAAGTTTTGCTCTTTTTAGGGTTTTGATCTTGGCCCTTGAATAAAAAGTGTATGAGTTTTTCAACATGTGCGATCGATTAGAGAATGTTAATGTTTGGTGATAAGTAGGATTTGTGACAAGTGTTAATGTACAATGTTCATTGATAGGATGTGCAATGTTTGAACATAAGTAGGCCTAAAATTTGATGATTCTTTTATTTTTAAACAATGAGGCTGAGACCTTTCAGAGCCCATAACTTTTGTGTCTGAAATCCAAATTGCGCAATCTAAAGAACACGAAGTGTGCCCAAACCTCCTTACAATACATCTTTGGACCTTAGAGGCAACCAAGGTCACATGAGATTGCCAAGTTCCTCTGTGTACTATGACCAGCCTCTCTACCCTACTCCAAACTGGGGATACTGGGCCACAGTTTTGTCAAAATTGGGACAACATCAAAAGTCAGGATGAAAAGAGTATACAGAAAAAAAAAGGTTTCACCCCCAGTTTCTAGATTTGCCTTCACTGCTGCTCATATTCTTCAATAAATCAAGTCTTGTCAAGATTCTATTCAAATTTTGAACTGATACCCAGTTTCATTGATTGTATCAGTTTAGCTCACTTTATGGATAACCTGAAATTAGGGCTGATACAGGGATTACAGGGCTAAACTAGGGCACAAAGACAGGGTTATTTTTTAAATAACTCTATTAGAATTATCCATAAAGTACCCCAAACTGAGTGTACTGGGCCCCAGTTTTGCCAAAAGAGATGAAATCAAAAGTTAGGATGAAAATAGTTGACAGGAAAGGAAATACATACATACATGTGTGTGTGTGTGTGTGTGTGTGTGTGTGTGTGTAAAGGGTACCAAACTGGTTTTCTCACCAATTGGTCCTCTCTTGAATTTCGCCCCCAGTTTTTTTGGATTTACCTTACTTGCACCTTCACTGTTGCTAGTATTCTTCATCAAATCAAGTCTTGTTGAAATAAAATCCTGCAAATCTTGTGGACTGATACCCAGTTTCATTAAACTATACCCAGTTGCTCTCACTTCCTGGCTCTACTCAAATTGGGGATGAAACAGGGATCAGAGGGTCAAACTAGGGCTCAAAGACAGGTTGACTTGAAAAATTAACTTTATTTTCTGGAGAACGTGTAAACTAAAAAGATGACAAAAAGTGACTTTCCAAAACAGGGGAAGGGGGAAAAAAATTACACACACACACACACACAACACCTCTAAAGCAGAAACATTGAAGAAATAATAGAGAAAGTCAATAATGAATGTAGATGTGTATTAGATGATGCACACTTGTTGCATGCCCCAAATCAGCAAAAGTGCAGTCCCCACATTGACCTCTCACCATGTGTGTGCATTGCAGCCATACTCCTGAATGTATTGCTTGAATTTTTCTGTCATTCATAAGACATTCATTCTTTCTGGCACCCATCATAACTTCAACAACCACATGAAGATACTGGGTACAACACTCAATCTTAAACCCATGCTGGCTGAACTATGCAACTTTGTTTTTAACATAGACAACAACACTTCCAGGCAGGAAATCTCAAATCACTGTGAGCCAAACGAATTTCTTACCTTGAGTAAAAAGCATACAGAGCCAATGTCATCATATCTATCAATGACAAATTTATGGTTTGTGTCCTTTGAAGAGCAAGGTCTACTTGCTTTTGTGATGACAACATAAATGGGTAGATGAAAAAGTTAATATGTGAAGCTTAGGGTACATGAAGCTTCAAACCCAATACAAATTTGAGGACCTTGGCCAAAAAAATTACATATAGTAAAGGACATATAGTAAAGGACATTGTGAAGCATCATTTCATCCATCTGTCCCGTCATCCATCCGTCCCGTCATGGTCTGTTTACTCCGATGGGGTGGAGAAAGAGTGGAATACAGATGCGGTGCGGCAGAGAATAATATATATTAGTGTTGTAAATTATTTATTTATTTATTTTATTTTGGGGTTTTTGGACTTAGGTATACTCATCCTGTCTCTTTCTCAACAACTGAAAGAGTTGGGTTGGGCTTTTTTTTTTTTTTCTTTGAAATTTTATTTAGAATTTTGGAAATTTTTAATGTTTTTTTCTTTTCCATAA
>Ga0209611_10014666_pt1 | contig 10413 bp, 7 predicted proteins | sample S1TSphgellanicum_3_FD_187693 | JGI IMG/M metagenome (GOLD analysis project Ga0209611, IMG submission 187693) | Host-associated microbial communities from peat moss isolated from Minnesota, USA - S1T2_Fc - Sphagnum magellanicum MG (SPAdes) (version 2) | ecosystem: Host-associated > Plants > Peat... | reverse complement strand
AATCGTTTAGGTTGTTTTCCCCATTAATTCTTCTGAGCAGTTCGATATTTTTGTCGCGTGGATGGTCCAGATCTTCCAAGCCGACCTATTCTTAGATCCGTTAAGTTTTGACCAATTGACACAAGAAACAAACAATAGGCTTTTCTTCTTTTTTTTCAAATTCGAATTTGGGCCCTTGCCCTTCAGGAAGGGAAGCGACAATGCTGCAGGGGCAGACCTATTGCGGGCAGACCTACTACCCAAAAAATTTCAGGGTTTCGTTTGAAAGAGATTTGAATTTTGGGTGTGTTTGAATCTCAAAAAATAAAATAAAATGTTAAAATAATATTAAATAAAGATTTAAAATTTTTCCCACAATAATTGCACCAAGTGGCCTCCTGTCTCCTCCTCTCATCCGCTTCATTTACAGCCTGTGTAGTGCATTCATACCTAGCACTCCACGTTTAGAATGTAACCATAGTCTAACCACACCCATCTACCTATGAACAACCCTGTTCAAAAAAAATCTCTGAAACCATAACCTAAAGTTCTGAACCTTCTAATTCATCCTCCACTCATCATTCACCAAGCATAGTATAACCCTTTCACCCTTCCGTTCCCCGTGCATGCATCATCTGGACAAGACATTGGATTATGAAATTTGGTCCATGGAGAAGAAGGGGTTGCCTGACTTCTCATCCCCTCAACAAGAGGGTTATGTTGTCACTCTTGAACCCTGAACAGTGGATTGTCTTCGGTTTAATGTCATTTGATTACTTGAAGTACCTTTGCAGCTCTTGCATCCTTAGCTATTTTCGATATCTGACGGACTACCTCTTGCCGGTTATCTAGTGCATAACCTCTGGTCCAAAAGGTTCTCAAACTCTGATTTTGTTCTCCGGTGAATGTTCGTTCACCAAGCAAAACTTTCTCACCATTCTTTTCCTCTACATATGCATCATGCCGTCCAAACAGGACATCAGATATTGAGAAGAGGCTTACCCGACCTTTCATCCATTGTTAGGAGGGTTGTGATTTCACTCTTGATCTTCTAGAAAATAGGTTATGTATAGGACAGCATTGAACCCAGGATGGAGCCCAAGCTCTAGGGTGTAACAAATGAGGACATTTGATGGTTCAGATTGTGTTACACCCCTGCTCTAGGGAGCTTACGCATAAGATCTTGCCCTCGGGATCTTACACATAAGATCCCATCCTACGCACCTTATGTCTAAGATCCCACCCTACGGACCTTGTGCGTAAGATCCCTTCCCTGCTCCGCTCCGGGAGGGAGCAAGAAATCGCACCGTGTTAGGCACCCTCGGTTTCCACTGCAGTACCTTTCCAAGGTTCTTACGTCTGGTAGCCGGCTACCTCGCTTGTAACCGGCTACCTGTTGCCAGTTTCCTGGTCCCTAGATCACACTAAGCTCACTTAAAGTAATTAGATAATATGTAGATTTCAGTGGAACCAAAACTGGAGACATTTTGAAGAATCCATAAGTTTCGTAGATTTGAGTGGTGAGCTGCCACTCATGTGACCGCGCACTTCCTTCCTCCCTTCTTTTGCTGGCATTTCTTTATCTGTTCTATTTTCTCAGCTTCTACTTCGACTGGCGCTTCTCTTCTCCCGTCGCGCTGCTCTTCGCGCCTTCCTTCTATCCTCTCGTCGTTTGCTTGCTTGCTTTCTTTGCCTGCTTGGGTTTTCTTTTGTTACGGGGAGTTCGATCTCGTCGTCACTTCTGCTCTTATTCGCGCCTTCATTTGTTTGTCTGCATCTTTGGTTTCGGTTCTTCTGTTTTTGTTTTGCTGCGGGGGTTTCGATCTCGTTCTGCCAAGATGCGTGAGATTCTGCACATCCAAGGAGGACAATGCGGAAACCAGATCGGTGCCAAGTTCTGGGAGGTTGTGTGTGAGGAGCACGGCATCGACCCAACCGGGACGTATCAAGGAGTCTCCGATCTTCAGCTCGAGCGCGTCAATGTTTACTACAATGAAGCCAGTGGCGGCAGGTATGTGCCGCGTGCTGTGCTCATGGACCTGGAGCCTGGTACCATGGACAGCGTGCGTTCCGGGCCATATGGGCAGATCTTCAGGCCTGACAACTTCGTGTTCGGACAAAGCGGAGCTGGAAACAACTGGGCTAAGGGTCATTATACTGAAGGCGCGGAGCTAATAGACTCTGTTCTTGATGTTGTGCGGAAGGAGGCGGAGAGCTGTGACTGCTTGCAAGGTATGTTGGAGAAGTTGGAGAAGCAGATTCTTGCTTGCCAAGGTTATCTGTTGTTTTTCTATGTAGCCAAAGAAGGAAGGAGCGAAGGAAGTCTTTGAGGCGATGTGGAGGAAAACTTCATGAGAACTGTTTTCTTGTGTTTTTTGTTTGTTGCAGGATTCCAGGTGTGCCATTCATTGGGAGGAGGAACTGGATCCGGCATGGGGACCTTGCTGATCTCCAAGATCCGCGAGGAGTATCCTGACAGAATGATGCTCACGTTTTCTGTTTTTCCTTCTCCGAAAGTGTCGGACACTGTCGTGGAGCCCTACAATGCGACGCTTTCCGTGCATCAGCTGGTAGAGAATGCGGACGAGTGTATGGTTCTCGACAATGAGGCGCTTTACGACATCTGCTTCAGGACGCTGAAACTAATCACTCCTACATGTAAGCCAGGAATATCAGAACGTTGTTGTTGAGCCTCGCATGTGTTTTTTCCTACTTCCTGCTTTCTGCTTGGGTGCTGGGGGTTTCTGATGACACTGATTCCTGGAATGTGTTTTGCAGTCGGCGATTTGAACCATCTTATCAGTGCAACAATGAGTGGTGTCACCTGCTGTCTTCGATTCCCTGGTCAGCTCAACTCAGATCTTCGAAAGCTTGCAGTGAATCTGATTCCGTTTCCACGGCTGCACTTCTTCATGGTAGGGTTTGCGCCATTGACATCCAGGGGCTCTCAGCAGTACAGGTCCTTGACAGTTCCAGAGCTCACCCAGCAAATGTGGGATGCCAAGAACATGATGTGTGCTGCTGACCCGAGGCATGGAAGATACCTGACAGCTTCTGCCATGTTCCGAGGGAAAATGAGCACCAAGGAGGTGGATGAGCAAATGATCAATGTGCAAAACAAGAACTCTTCCTACTTTGTGGAGTGGATACCCAACAATGTGAAGTCCAGCGTGTGTGATATTCCTCCTATTGGATTGAAGATGTCATCAACCTTTATGGGGAACTCAACCTCAATCCAAGAGATGTTCAGGCGAGTGAGTGAGCAGTTCACAGCCATGTTCAGGAGGAAGGCATTCTTGCATTGGTACACTGGTGAGGGCATGGACGAGATGGAGTTCACCGAGGCAGAAAGCAACATGAATGACCTTGTGTCTGAGTATCAGCAATACCAGGATGCCAGTGCAGAGGAGGAGGGTGAGTATGAGGAGGATGCCCCAGAGGCATACAATTGATGTATTGTGTCTATGTGCAGATGTTGAAGTATCTTGAGTAATAGTGAAGGCAGGCCTTTTTTCTGTATTGGAAACCACAAGGATTTCTTGTTGTGGCATGTGAAACACAATCTCCAAGTAAACTGCTATTCTGCTTTCATATACATTATTCTACTACCTTTCTTGCGTGAAATGGCCTGTGTGCTTTTTTATTCCTTACTGAAAATGCAAGGATGATCACCTGGCAATACTGAATGATGTTAACCTGGACATTCAGAGTATAGTGATACCCCTCATCTAATGTCTCAAGATATGGTCAAACATTTCCAAGTGCAATTGTTTGTTGTAAGAACATCCTTGGGTCTAATCATGGCTGCACAGAAATGTTTTTATCTTTTTTGAGGTTCTGTATTTCAACAGCATACACAACTTCCCAAAAGATAAAAAGTATGTTGTTGGGTAGTTGTTTAGGTAGTTGTTTCTTCTTGATTTGTGCAGTTGGCAGGAGTCTCTTACCCTTGGCTTCCTGGGTTGTGCATTCTGCTGGCCCCTCTTCTTATGCATTGTCACATCTTCAGTGGTGTATTAGTAGAGACCTAATAGATATCAGGTGGTTGCTCATCTGGATAGGGTTGCTACATAGTTTCTCCAGTGGTGGCATGACATCTCTTTTTCAATTCCAAATGTAGCTTCAGTTTGGTTCACATATGCCGCATCTTGTCACCTAGGAGCTGGCATGGCTGAACTTGGCGTGCTCTGGACTCTACCCTTGATCATGTGCTCAATTTCTTGATCACCTCTCTAATATCTGCAAGCAAAATGCTCATTCTTAGAACTTAGCACTTTCAGCTTCCTTGCTTTTGCAGGAGCCTATGCTACTGCACTGCATCTTGTGCTAACACCTGTTGCAACATGATGGGGATCTTTCTTTCCTTACCCATTAAAAATCTACTGCTGAAGATTTCATTAAAAGGTTTTTCATTTGGCAACAAATCCTCTATCCTCCATGGCAATTCAAGATGGAAAAACTAGAGTAGTGAGGAGGGAGAAAAAATTGTTCGGAAGGAGGAAAAACAATTGTAATGAAAAACAATCCCATTATTGGAAATGGCCAAAAAAGTCAAGCTTCCTAGGAGTGCACTACAACAACAAGCCTACTAATTGTGGAGAGCGTCCAACTAGGCGCTTGAAGACAAAATGGGGCTAATAACAACAAGATATTTACAAATTTTGTAATAATTATGGGGCTTTTTCTTGGAGTGGTGTTTGTAGTGAGGATGTTTTTTAAAAAGCTTTGGAATTGGACGAGTCTAAAGCATGAATGTGTCTCTTATATTGATTTATTGTTGATTTCTTCCCAAAGAGTTACACCTTGGTGAACAAAGCTTAAACAAAAGCATAGAATTGAAAAACTAAGGTCCATGATAAGGCCTAGACGTTTGTTCGCAATAGATGTAATAGTGCTAGGGAATATATTTTAGAAGAATTAAAAGTAGTTGAGGGTGTAGTTGTAACTCCAACCTAGAAATGTCCTCAAAGTTGTCTTGTAATAGAAAAAAAACTAGAAGGCCACAAAAATTTAAAAATGTGCAATCAAGCAACAAGCAAAGGCCCTTACCAACATGGCAATTGCTACATTGAAAAAGACATCCATTTTAGAGGGCAAAATGCACTAACAATTTTTACAATTCATGACAATCAAGTCCCAACCATGGAAGTAGGCAAATACTTGCAACTTTGACACTAAAATGAACAAGTGAAATCAAAACATCCCTTTTCAACTTCAACCTCTCTCCCCCTCTTGCGTCAATTGCTCCTATTTGTGAGTTGACCTCCTCTATAAACACATTGATCCCCTCTACTCCTATGTTGACCCCATCTATCACCACCAGCTCCATTAAATTTGTTGTGAAGCATTTTAGAAGGATTGTATGAAGCTTGTGATTTTTTTGTGAGCTTCAACTATGTGCAATTTTTTCGTTCTACAAAAGCATTCAATTTTTTTAATAAAGTGATTGGCACAAAATGTATGTTCTTTGCAAAACTTTGACATGGTGTGTGAGCTTTTTCAATGGATAAAATTTCGGGGGTGTGAGAATTTTTGTGAGAATGTGTTTTTTTGTGAACTTTTGCAATGGACAGATTCTAGGGTGCTTGGGAATTTTTGTGAGCATGAATTTTTGTGAGCTTTGCAATGGAGAAATTTTGGGGTGCTTGTGTTTTTTGTGAGATTTGGCTGTGGCCAAAATCGAAAGGTGCTTATGAAGAAGAGGCTATTAGTTTTTTTTCCTTTGTGATTTAAAATTGACTGGAAGAAGAAGAGAAGAAAAACCAATGGAGAAGTTGCAAGTGGGCAACTATTGATTAGGCTACACAACTCATTTAATGATGATACAAAAGAACAACCCATTCCAATCACCATGTTGGTAAGAAAGAAAAGAATATCTTGACCATTTTTCCAAAGAAAAAAAAGAATGTGTAAAACTTTACCCACACACACACACACACACACAAATTTATCAATAATTTAATGATTTTATTCATTGTTGTAAATGAAATTTGGAGAATAAAAATCAATCACTTGCGATATTAAAAATGCAACTTGAAAAATGCCACATTATTGAGATTAAATTGAAATGCAAATGGAGGTTTACCTTTTAAATTCTTCATTAGTAATGTCTAAATATGCTATAAAACATATTGTTCAACTTTGGAACACAATGTAAGAACATTTAAACAAAACTTAAATTGTTTAATTTACACTTGTGCAATTTTTGTGGCATTTTCAAATATCAATGTTCAATTTAAGAATAATTTCAAAACATGATGCATCGTTGTGAATGAAAATTTGGAAAGTGACATCAATCACTTGCAATATTAAAAACACAACATGAAAATTGTATACAAGTTTTTATTTGTGCTTATATTAGAATTGAAATACATATGATATATCAATTTAATTGTTTACACAAGTCTTTCATTCCTTGAGAGTAAAACTGAAATATGAGATTTTGCTAAGACATTTAAAAAGAATGATTAAGGACTGAACATTAAATTAAAGCAAATGAAATGGAAGTGATGATAAAAATACATACTAATATCATCTTCAACAAGGTATATATTGAAATATATTGCAAATGATCAAACGTATGGATTTTATTGCTCCCAATAGTTTTTCAACATGATTTCAAAATAAAAATTGACACATTATCCGGATTAAATATTTAAATGAAATTTACCTCTTAAACTCTTCATTGACAACACTGAAAATATGCTATTAATCATTCAATGCCTAGAAGGTTATTGTTCAATCTTGGAACACAATATAAGAACAATTAATATTTTAACAAATGATTTCATTTAGTCTTATGGCAATTGTTGTAGCAATTTCAAAGCTTAGGTTTTAGAATTTGTGCAACATTCTTTTTTTTTTCCTCACATTTTCAAATGAAGCTTAAATTGAAATTTTAAGATTTATTTAACTATTAGAAGATATTCCATAAATCCAAATTTTTTTCCCAATCACAAGGTTCTAACATATATATATTCCCTAGATCTATCTAGAGTCCATGGTTTCAAGCAATTCATAATATATATTGTAACACATGAACGGTTTCAGCATAAATTAAATTATTTTTCATTTTGCAAAAAGTTTGAAATTTTATTTGTTACTTGTGCTGAAATTTTTATAATTATTATAAAATTAATGATCTGCAAGTTTTTGATTGTTGAATTTGAATTGCAAACCTTAAAAATTCAAGAAATGAAGACTAAGACAATGTAGACACACTAATTTGTCCCAGAAACATAACAAGAATGTGTTTATTATTTTTTATAATCATTGCTTCCCGAAAATTTCAGAATAAAAAAACCAAGTGCCGAAGTTAAAATTTTAAATTTAATTAATAATTCCGCAGTTTGTTGCTGAAACCAATCAACAAGTACAGTACATGTGTAATTCAGAAAATTATAATTTAAAAAAAAAAATTCAATACCTTTTAAAAGAATAACATGAAAAGGCACATCAAGCACATGTTAATGTGGGATATTAGCTCCATTGATAAAGCTCCATCTCCTTTACCATTATTCTTATCTCTTTCTCACATTTTCAAAGTGAAGCTCAAATTTAAAACTTTATTATCCCCGAACAGGTTTTGAAGTTGTATAACCTTCCATTTTGTGGTCATTGTGCCATTTAAATTATGAGTATATTACAGCACTTGTCCACCTTGCATGCAGTTGAAAAGAAAAAGAGGAAAATTGAAATAAAATAAAATAATTAAATTAAGCAATGATTTTCAAATTGTTTACTCAAAACATGGAAAAAACATTAAAACCCTTTTCACATTGAATTGAGTTCCAACAACAAATACCTACAGAAAATAATATATTCTTGGAATAAACACATGAAAATGCCTAGGGACAAAACTCTCCAATATTCAGAGCAGGGGTTGTCTTTTTCTCTTTTTTTTCCAATTTTGTGATGTTTTACACTGGTGATCATTCACAAGAGGAATTAGCCAAATTTGGCTACAGGTCTGAGTGGAAAGTAATTTAAAAAAGAATCCTGCTATATTTTTGGCAACCTACTGAAACATATTGTCTAAATATGCTGATTTGGGAAAACAATTCCTCAAAATCTGGCGACTTTGGTGCATTTTTTTTTCACACTGGATTTTGTTTTCTTTTGTTGCCAAGTAAAAATGCTGTTTGAGAGTAAGGAAATTGACGAACACATGCCCTTTATCCAAAAAAAGTCACAAACAAGTTTTGCATGACAATTTTTTCAAGATTAAGAATTTTGTGAAGGAATTTTTTTTGAAGTGATTGAATTATTGCCTTCCAGTTTGAAGGACTTAGCCTAGCTAGTCATTTTTCTTGCCATGAGTTTGAAGGAACAAGAAGGCTTCAAACTATGTTAAATCCGGCTAATTGGGTATCTGCCCACTTCCAACAAAGTCTGCCAATTTGGGTACATCCTATCTACATCTGCCACTTTCAAGAAAGTGATAGCCTGCTTGAAATTGATGTGAAACTTGCCAAACTTTGATGAGGAAGAAAATGTGAGGAAAATATGGAAAAATGGTAGATGTGTACTGAAAACTGCTGTCTTACGTTGTCTAAGAAACATCATGAAACGGGTCAGCTGAATTTGGGAAGAGCATATGAAAGTAACTAGTAGCTAGCTAGTAAGTAAGTAAGTACCCAGCATAGATTGTACAATGTATGAGTGTTGTGTGATGTTCAGCTTGCAGACAGCGGGAGATGCCCTTACATAAAAGCGGAGTATCTACCAGAAAAGATCATGAAACACACACACTTGCAAGTTTCTTGGTGGCACTGCAGTTTTGACTTGCAGTCTGGTGAGCAACTCTGAAATGTTTCAGAATCCGTGTATTTCCATGTTGATTGATGATTATGTCCAGTAGACAGGCATGAGAGGAGCCAGTACAGCACAGTTCATGTGGGGCATATAAATGGGAGAAAGAGAGAAAGTGGGGGCATATAAATGCTCCCTGGCTTCATTCATTCATTCATTCATCTCTCACCCCAATGTGATGCAAGGATTATTGGTCTGGTTTAGAGGCTTTACATTTGCTATAGTATCATTACCAATACGTCTAGTATCAACAATGGTGTCGTGCCAACTCTGGTATCAAAAACTAGACCATTGTTTGTAGATATGCGGAGTCTGTCTAACAACACTAAATCACCCCAATGTTAAGGTCTAGTGCAAATGGGGGAGGAATCAGGCAGAATGGTCTAGTATTATGGTTTAGATACCTTCCGACACATTCCAATACCATAGTACATGGGCAAGCTCTTCAGTACATGTCTGCTGAATAATTTAATTAATTTTGAAGATTCCATTTCAAATAATAATAATATTTCTGCATATTCCAAAAAAATTCCATTTTCTTTTAACAATGTGTTTTTTTCTTTTGAATTTTCTTTTTTTTTTTTTGAATTTTTCAGTGTTTCTAAAAGTAGGTAATGTAATTTGTGCTAAAGCTGCCCTAGGCTTTTTGTTCACAGGTTACCCCATTTGTATGGTAAAAAAATCCAAAATTCCCCCCCTTAAATTGCTTCTAAATAGGTATTCAAACCTCAGAGAGGCTTGGTCTAAATCAGGGTCTCTTGAGTCCAAAATCTTAAATTTTTGGGGCTTAATATATGAGCCCCAAAAATGATAGATTTTTAAAGAAAATTCACTAAGAGGCCTCACTCAAAAAGGTCAAGCAAGCTCATGAGTGTGTGGGTCAGTAGTTCACCCTGGGTTGGTCTCTTAGTGTGTATAGTTGGATTGCACCTTACATGACAGAATTTTTACTTCACATGATATTTTTCTGGTGACATTTATTACCCAACAGAGTTTTGATTCAAGTGTGTTTTGGCGTAAGGCGAAACGCAGTACCAAAACAAAAAGATGGCCTGCCCAAGACAGAAGGCCAGAGCAAACCAGCACCCACCAGCGCACCATCCACTGGATGCCCCTTATGACTCACTTGTGGATGAACCTCAACTGAGTTAATATCTTGATTCACCTTGGTCACCCATGGTATAAGAAGTAGGTCTTATATATAGGTAGGTAGGTAGGTAGGAAAATAGTTAACTACCAAGTAAATAGATAGTTTTTAGATAGTTAAGGGCTGTCTTTACTACTACCTATCTTTTAACAGCCTGCTTGTGGGTTGTTAGTAGGTATGTAGTTTTTTTAAAAGCAATTGAGCTAACTACCATGGTTAGCTATGGAACTGGAACTCAACAGAAAAACTGTTTCCTGATTACTGACCATCCATCTTTCATGGTACACTGTTGGGTGCTGGTTCAGTCAGGGAGCCATCATTGCAGGAATGCCTTCAACCCTAAACCCTAACCCTAAAACCTTTAGTCCTTGGGTCTTGACTTACATGCCAAAACATGTTGGCTTTCATGTGAAGGCACTTTACCAGAAATGATGGGCTTGTCAGCAGGAGGCGCTCGTTTCAGGAATTGTGCTTGA
>Ga0209611_10014665_pt1 | contig 10413 bp, 9 predicted proteins | sample S1TSphgellanicum_3_FD_187693 | JGI IMG/M metagenome (GOLD analysis project Ga0209611, IMG submission 187693) | Host-associated microbial communities from peat moss isolated from Minnesota, USA - S1T2_Fc - Sphagnum magellanicum MG (SPAdes) (version 2) | ecosystem: Host-associated > Plants > Peat... | reverse complement strand
CCCCCAAGATTAATGAGGTTAACTCATTTTATTATTTTGTGGGCGCTTTCCCCCATTTTAAAGGGGGTTGATGCTTTCATCAACACTTAGGCCATTTGTAAATGGTTCTTTCTTTTCCTTTTCAATTGAAAACATGATAAGATATACACAAAATAATGTAAACAACAAAATATTGGGGTGTTTCTATATTAAAGGATTAACAAGTAGATGATTTTATAAAGATAATAATAATATTTTTGGGTACATTATTTTTTAACTCTTCTTTACATGAACTTCAAAAGTTAAATTGTTATATCATGTTGTTTTACATTACTTGCAAGTACTTGAATTAGACCTAAAATTTGTGGCAATTTCAAAAATAAAGTTCAAGTATTTGCAAGTAGATGAAATGTTTTTGTAAGTATTTGGTTTTTTTCATGCACCTCAATATTGATGTGGTGAACATTCCAATATATGTTTTTGATTAATGGAGTTTGTTTTCATAACTAAAATCATCCCCAACGTCTAAAAAATGATGAAATTGTTGGGGATATTTTTGAGGTACTTTTTCAAGTTCAAATAATATGACACAAATTGTTTTAAAAAGCTAAAAGGAGGCTAGAGATGTCCATAAAAAAACTAAAATTTTCATTTGTTTTGAAATGCTAAAGGAATGTAAAAGTTAAAAAAATTGATTTTTTGGTGTCTTTAAGTAGAAAACGAAGTAGCAAGTATATACAAAACATTTTGTTTACACCCTTTGAGTTTTCTTCACTCCAAGTTTTTGACCCCTCTCTTGCTCAAACTTGTTCACCATCTCCAAGAGGTGGTCCAAGTGAATAGGCTTCATCCACATTGCTCCCTTATGATGGCAACCCTTACATTTTACCAAATACATTTCGATTCTTAGGCATGTTTGCTTTGTGTGAAATATGCCTTTGATTTTAGCAACTAGCCTATGTTCAATGGCATGCACTTCCGATCACACCTTTTGCTTTTGGTATGGTCTTTGTTTATCACATAGAAATAACTTTAGTTTTGAAATGTGAAAGGTCACATGTGCCACAAAATTAGTCGACAACTTCAAAGTCTACACTTTGGGGTCTGGTTTAAATGCAAAATTTTGTAAAGCCCTGTGTATTTGGCAGTGAAATGTGGGGCCAGTCCATTGGGCATTTTAAAATTTTGGATGTTCAACCACACATGTTGCCCAATTTCAAACTCCACATGCTTTCATGTTGGCATGTTTTTCATATCCCTTTTGAACTTGTTCCAAGAACTTCTTAGTTCAATTATATAATTTTTCACATTCTTTGACCATCTTCACAACTTCTTTGGAGTGATCCCTTTGTCCTATGGGAATGGTTAAGTCCATTGGCTTCCTAGCTTCTTTCTTTAACGTTAATTTGAACAAAGACATCTTTGTTGTTGAATGTGTTGTGGAGTTGTAACAAAATTCCACTAGACTTAAATATTCGCCCTAATCCTTTTGATCAATGCTCACATAATTTCTAACTGTTGATTCAACATCCCATTGACCCTTTCAGCCATTAATTTGTGAATGAAATGTTGTACGAAAAATAATTTCATCCCCACCTTTCGAAACAAATGTTTTTAAAAACTTGTCATAAAGTCAACATTTCTATCACTTACAATGAATTGAGGCATTTCATGGTGCCTAACCCACATGTCAACGAACAACTTCGTTGAATTGAATGTTGTGGGGTGAAAGCAAGGTTAGGTGGTTGAAAAGTGGCATTTGAAAGTCCATAATCTAACAATGGCGATTTCATTTGTAATATCAAACAATAAATCCTATAATTATCCTTTATACTTTTAATCATAAATGCTAACAAACCAACATGTGACATTAAATATCCCTAAACACATGATTGATAAAAAATTCATGCAAAAAATAAAAATAAAATGTGAAATGGACTTTCAAAAATAAAAAATTATAACAATCATGTCATTTAAAAAATTTCAAAATTATATATTTATATATAGGAAATTTTCAATGCATTTCAATAATAAATTTTTCATTTGATGATGTTTTATTGTTAATTTTTATTTTGACACTACTTTGACATTTTTTTGGTAGTCCACATTTTTCATTTTTTCTATGCGACAAACATATTATTGTCATTTCAAAAGTCCATTACAAATCCATAATCTTTTTAGAATTCATCCAAAAAATTTATGATGATTCCCATTAAAGTCTATGACAACACAAATAATTTAAAAATTAACAATGTTAATTTTGAATATGGCTTTAAATTTTACATTTGTATGTAATCTAGAAACATTACAAGTGTGACAATCCAAATAGTCCACCTATCCATGCATTCACCTTGTGATTGTTATTGTTGGAACCATTTTCACCAACTTGGATAACTGATCAACTACTACTAGAATGGTGTCCATTTTATTCCATTTGGGAAGTTGTGTCATGATGTCCATGGAAATAATCTCCCATGGCTCACTTGGGATCAAGAGAAGCCTATGTAGTCCATACTTATTTTTGTAATGGATTTTGTGTTTTGGCATTTCACATGTGTGCACAAAATGTTTTGTCTCCTTTCATCTCAAGCTAGTTGAATCTTTTCATTATGGCCACTTTCGTGGTTTGCTCCCCACAATGTCCCACCATGGGCACATCATGTTCTTCTTGCATGATCTTCATGCCCAATTTCCCCTACTAGCACATAAATCTAGGATTGTTTCCACTAAATGGCAATCCTTCCTTTAAGGTGATGCCTTTCACCTTTCTCCACTTCAATTCTTTGAAATATCTTTGTGTGAAAGAGTCTTACACATAAGCTTCCTTTCTTTTCCATTTGATGTTATTTTCCCCTTGGAAGACGACCTTTAATGCTTGAATTTTGGTCGAGGGTTTCTCCACTTGAAATTCCTCCTTCCTATTCAACACATCAAGAATTACATTGTTTCAACCTAATTTGCAAATGAATTCCACATCTAGCAATGCCAAAGTATTGTGCCATTTCAACTACTTCCGTGAAGCTCTTGGTTAGATTTCAAAATATTTCAAGGAAACCTTGTCCATGAAGACTTTAAACTTATGTGTCCCCAAATAATGTTGCCATGTTTTTAAACAACATACAATAACATACAATTCCTTGTGAGTTGGCCATCATAGTTATGTTCCACAAAGTTTCTTACTTTCGAAAGCAATTAGATGTTCCTCTTGCATGAGGACCCCTTCGATAATGAATTCACTTGTATCTATGTGAACTTCAAACGGTTTGGTGAAATGAGGGAACTTGAACAGAAGGGTGGATAAAAGCTTATCTTTCAAGTCCTCAAATGCCCTATGTTGTTTTTCTTTCCATTCAAAAGATAATTCCTTTTTGAGAAGGTTTGAAAGTGGTTTTGCTACCTACAAAAATCCTTTTATAAACTTCCAATAGAAGTTGGCTAGGCTTAGGAAGGATTTAATTCCTTTGATCGCGGCTAGCCTTTTCCAGTCTCTTATGGTTTGTAACTTTTTATGGTTAGGCCTCACCCCTTCCTTTAATAAAATATGCCCTAGGAAATCCATTTCTTCTTGAGCAAACTCAAATTTCCCCCTATTGGCAAAGAGTTTATTTTGTCGAAACTTACTCAGAACATATTCCAAATGTTCCACATGCTCTTCTATAATCTTGGAATACACCAAGATGTCATCAATATAAATGATCATGAACACATCCAACTTTTCATAGAAGATGAATTCATCAAGGATATGAACATTGACGAGGCATTACATAACCCAAATTGATCATTAGGAACTCATATGAATCATACTTGGTTTTCATAGTTGTCTTTTCAACATCCTCGTTTGCAATGTCAATTTGATAATACCCTAATTTGAAATCAAATCGATTAAAGTACGTGGCCCCATTGAATTGATCCAATAGATCTTCAATGTGAAGTAAAGGTTTTTTTTTAATGGTTATTTTGTTCAAGGCACAATAATCGATGCACATATTCAACTTGCCATCCTTTTTATCAACAAACAAAACTAGGGCCCCATAAAGCAATTTATTTTGCTAAATATATGTTTGACTAAAGAGGTCATTCAATTATTTATTAAGTTCTTCTAATTCTTTTTGGTTTAACCTATAGGGTGCCTTAGACGATAGGGCTGACCCATGCAACACTTTTATCTTGTGGTCAATCTCTTTACAAGGTGGAAGGGCATTGGAGAGTTCATTCATTAAAACCTTTGAAAATTTATTGAATGAATCCAAAATATAAACATGAAGTTGCCTCACCCCTTGCGGCTTAGGTTCCTCTTGGGAGATTTTCAAAAATATCAAAATTAAAAGACTAAATAACTCAAACTCATTAGTCAAAGCAACCAAGTTAATTCCTACTTTCGCCAATGCAAAATTATATTCCACATTTAAATTCACTAATTTAAACCAACTTTGGCATGGACTTTCATTTTGCTTCCTCTGCGGAGGATGTCTACTTTGTAAGCATCCAAAAATGTGTTTAGTACAATTACATGAAAATTATCCAAGTCAAACAAGATGAAGTTATCCAAAAGTTGAAATCCCTTGCAAAATAGCCTAACACTCATTGTTACGTTAAAGAAAGGTTTAGCTATGCCTTGTGCCAAATGCACTGTTATGGGATTTGTCATTAATTTGGTCTTGATTCCTAATCGCTTCATTACTTGTAAAGTCATGATTGAATTGGTCACTCTTAAATCCAAATAACAACATATCAACTTGTTATTTATCTTACATTTCAATTTTAACAAATTGGTAGCTTCACTTTTGTGGGCCATGAAACCCCTTAAAAGAATCATTTTACCTTGGTAATGTAATCACATACCTAAAGTGGCTTGGGATAATCCTTTACCAAGTGCCCATGATTATCATAGTTGAAACATTTGACTTTAGTTAAGTTCCATTTAACCTTTCTTGTAGCCAATTCCTTGCCCCATGACTTTTCCATGTTGATGTGAAGCCCTAGCTTGCCATGGCCCCACTTATGCTTGTACTAACCTTTGTTCCCATTCCTTGGGCCGGCATGCTAATTATAGGTGATTTCATTTCCTGTTTCACCCTTGGAACGCAAAGGGCCTTTGTCCCCCATGCACTCCACCATCTTTATCAAGCCTCAATAAGTGTCTGTAATGTCCATCTTTTAATAGACAAATTTTCAAACCCAAGGTTTTAACCCATGTGCGAATATCAACTTTTTAACAAACTATTTTTTCAAAGGGACCATAGTCAACATTCAGCTAAAGTCTTCCACATAGTGGGCCAAAAAGCCCATTCCATATGTTTGGGTGAGCTCCAAGAGTTCCATCCCATCCTTGAACACCAAGTGGTGTAGCATGAACCTTTTGTTTAGCTACAACTTGAATTCCTCCCATGTCATGAGGACTTCAAGTAAGTTGGGTGTTTCCTATTGTTGACACATCCAATAGTCCCATGCATGTTCCTTAAAAAATGTTTGAGCAAATTGAATTCGCTCCTTGTCTAATTTGAGGTGTTGAATTTCAAGATACACCTCCATTTCATGCAACCATGGTTGCACTCTTTTCGTCTTCCTTTCCTTCTTTGCAAAGGAATTAGGCAACTTTGCTTTCATGGCAACCTTGGCAAAACCCCTATTTGGAATAATACCTATAACACCCAAACCTTACACATATCAGCCCATAATTTTTGTAGCTTCATTGTGTTGCAACATGGTTTCGTTATGTTGCACTATGAAGGTTCAGAAGGTGTCAAGGAGGGCCAAAAATTCCTTGGATGGCTTCTTCATCCCATTTTGGTTTACTTCCTCCTCTCAAGCCTCAAAAAACTTGTCCATTTTCAAGCATTCTAGGGCCTATTTGCTCCCTTTTTCCTTCATGGGTTCATTAAGCAGATTCAACAAAAAGTTGCTCTCATTATTAGACCCCGCAAAAGAATGCAAGTCCACATCATTGGTGGCTCCTTGCTTGGGTTAGGATTGTTTTCCTTTCGCTTGTGTTTCTTGGGAGTCATGGGAGGTTTTTTTGTCGGTGAACCTTTGCTTGCTTTAATTCTTCCCTTGCTTTAGGCAATAGGGGAAGAAGTCTTCTCTTGGGGCAAAGCTTTGCTTGGCCTAGCCCCATCCTTCCCCTTCTTTTTCTTACTCTTGTGGGAAGGAGTCATTGTGGCTTCCTTTTCCAACTCTTTTAAAATTTATGCTTCATCTTCAAACAAATCTCCCTCCACCATGACTTTGCTTATGGTGGCCAATTCTTCAAAGGCTACATCTTTTTACTTTCTTCTTTTTAATCTTGTACTTCCTCTTTGCTTTAAACTCCACTATTAGTGTTGTGTTTAATGCTAGTTGTTCCAAAGTCATTTGCCTATAAAAAATTACCTTAAAATGCCTTAGAGGTTTTTCCAAAGACCCAAAAAGCTTGCTCTAATACCAACTCTTGCACTTGGGTTTGCTTTAGGACCCTCACTTTTGATCTCATTCCTTGCTAAACACCTAAACTAACTACACATGGCAAACCACACACTAGTTGAGTTCTTACATTCAAACTCGTTTCATAACTTGATGTTGACCCCAACCTCTAGATGGATGGGACTCCACCCACTGCAAACTTCCCAAGTGATACAAGGCCTTGTTGCTCAAGATTACCATCTCTCATTTTTCGGCCTAATTGTAAACTTGTGTCTAGTTCAAAGATTTAACATGCAAAGGACATCTTCTCAAGCCCCTTTCCTCAAACTCTCACTCACTAGCGCCTATGCAACTCATGAATGCTACCAAACTAAGAGTCAAACCTAGTCTAACACTTACATTCACAACCCTATTTGCCATGAAGGCCACCTCACGGTGGTTCAAACTTGTGCTTCGACTAGACAAATTTTCCCAGTTGAAGGTCCACCTAAAAAGGTGTGTCATATAAACCCAAACAAGGGAGAGGGGAATGTATCTCGTATATTAATTGAGCAATGAAGTGTTGATCTAGAATTGGCACTATTATAGGGGCATTTAATAGACAATTGGCAAGCAATTTTGTTCAATAAGATTTCAATACACAACTCACATTATTAACATGGGTAGTTGATAGGTATTGTTAGTCAAGATTAAAATATGTTGATCCAAAAGTCAGTACCAATGTCGGGCAATTCTCATCTGCTAGTTGAAAATCAACATTAGTTTTCAATCCGGTTTTTAATGAGAATTGGCCAATGAGAACCAACAATGAAAATTGCCATGAAAACTAGACTGAAGGTTCTCATTGGAGGTGAGAACTACCTAATGAAAATTGCCCAAGCTCTCATCTGGTAATCAATCTAAAAATTGGACCAATTCTCACATTTTGAAAAGGGTCTGATTTTCAAAGTAAAAACTAAAAAGTAAATAATAAATAATAAATAAAAAGTAAAAAGCTCAAGTTTAAAAAAAACTAAAGTTACTATTTATAGAGGTGATTGTCATAATAAAAAAGGATTTAGTCAGGTTTGACTAGAAGATAGTTAGAAAGCTAAGTTTTTTAAAAATCTTGCTACTTTTTTAGCTACCTCTAGAAGCACATTGACAATTTAAAGGTGGTGAATAATGCCTTTTTCCCTACTTTTTTGGTGAATTTGTTGAAAAAAAAAAACTTTTGAGCTTGTCGCAGGTTATTTTCAAATTTCGCAACAATGCAAAATTTCGTGCAAAAAAAATTGCTGATTGTAAGAAGAGAAACACAAAAAAACCAAAAAAAAGTATGTATATACAAAAAAACCCATGATTTGTGAGAACCCTCGAAAATCGATGATTCAAAATTCTTTCAGAACTGCTGAACCTGAAAACTGCTTAACCAGATTTTTTTTTAATTTCTGAAAACCGAGGCAATTATCAAAATGGGAAAAAAAAGTCTTTAAAAGAACAGGGGCGGTTTCCAAAACCTGCCCCAAAAACCAAAACCAAAACCAATCATTCTCATGAAAAAGTGAGAACCACCAACACTGGTCAGTAAGTTTCCATTCACCAGCCAATACATAGAACCGAAGGTATTGACAAAAGTGATTCCCACCCAATGACAGGTTGACTTGGCCTACATTTTTTATGTTGAAAAAAGACCTACAGAGTATTGTATTTTTGGAGTACAGTAGAACCTCTATAAACTGATCCCCCCAAATTTTATAACCTCTCAAATTTTATCACTCTGGCCCGGTCCATCAATGGGACCGGGCAAAAAAATTATATTCTTATAACTTATCACTTTTCCTCTTTCCTGAAAATTTTATAATTTTATAATTCGTTTATTTCTCGATCAGTTATGGTGGAAATAGTTAGTGATAGGCCTCTGTTTAGGACTATTCTGGTGGAGATGGCATACTCTGTCATTCATCTTCACAATCAAGTCACCAAAGTTCCAGACAAGAAGGCTCCAAAACGTTCCGTGACTTTTCAAGGGGTCTCCGCGACCTTCTGCAGAGTGTAGCTTAGATTTGTACAGTGTATATCTAGTTTAGGGCAAAGTGTGAAGTGCACTGGAGGGACAATACTCCAGTTACAAGCAAGTTCAGAAAAAAAAGTGCTGGACTTCAAATTTTTTCACCCTTTTTCTCTGCCAAAGACGGGTTGCCTTGATGATGAAAAATGCAAAGAAAATGAGAAAAAAGAGCAGCCTGCAGCTTTTAAACCCTGCGCCTCACAGTTCCAAACTCTCCCATAACTTATAACCTCTCAAACTTTATCACTGGCTGCCGGTCCAGAGGTGATAAAATTATAGAGGTTCTACTGTATAACAATTTAAGTGTAGGACAAAGCAAGATGGAAAATATTATCATGAACCTAAAACATCATTGAATCACAAGGGGCAGCAGTAGGGTTTTTTTGCAAATTTGTGATGTGGCTGAAGTGGCAATCATCCATAAGATGATTTAGCCAGATTTGGCTACAGACTAGATATGAAAGTAGAAAAAACCAGAATCCTTCTATATTCTTGGCTACCTACTGGAACTTCATCATAAAAATCTGACGATTTGGAAAAAGAAAATTCGAAATTTGGCGAATTTGGGCCATTTTTTCCATGGAAAATCCTTTGTATAGGTTGAAATCATATTTTCAGGTCGAAACTTGGCAAAATTTCGCCAAAAAATAACACTGATTCACATGCCATCTTTTGCAGTAATAGGTGGATGGCCAAGATTTTACCACCACATACAAATGGAAAGGATTTAAGGTTCTTATGACCATTTTTAAAAGCAAATTTGGTGAGCTAACTAAAGTGGGAGGGATCTTATAGCTATAGTTAGGCATACTTTCCCATCCCCTCTTAATGAGTAGGTGTAAGAACCTGATATTCACAGATATTAGATGCACTCCCAATGCACTGCAAAACTTTAGAGTTGAGGTGCACCCCAAATGCACCAGTAAATTTGTCCGAAGTGCTTTCCTTGAAAGACATTACGAGGACTCACAATTGGATCTTGTGATTGTAAGAATTACAGAAAGGATATACCTCTGCAGACTTTTGACTCTATTGCACAACCATATACCTCTGCAGACAAGAAAATATGATTTAAAAATAATAATGGTTTGTAAATACTTCCTCCAATTATGTTTGTAAATGTCCACCCCAATACAACAAAGATTCCTACTTGGCGCTGATTCCTACTTGGACTGACAGTTGGATAAACATGAACATGAAATTTTCCTAACTCAATGTCATTCACAATCAATAAATTATGTTCAATGATGTCAAATTCCAAAGCATAGTTCATCAGGATATACAATCTTAGTCACATGTCCATATCCAGAAAATCATTTGCCGACAAGTGTTTTGCTGGTAAGTTTGTGGCAACGAGCAGGAAAGGTGGGGCATCTTCTATCTCGTCTGCTGGTCTAGGACTTCACATGGCAGAGTTGCAACCTTCAAAAACGAAGTCATTAAGAGTTGCAAAACATGGGACCAGGCAAACCTCCTGTCTAGTAAATGCCTTCATCACAAACCATCAAGAAAAGCCATTACCTTGTACATGTACTTTCACAGCCATTTCCTTACAGACACAAATTTGTGCAATCTCATTGATGGCAGCACCAGACCTTTTCCTCAGTTTATGAACCAAAACATATTAGCATGATAAAGGGCAGAGGGAATGCAGGATTCAGATGAAACACTTTGAAACTGGATTCACGCATACAGGGTATGTTGCCACAGCATCCACAGTTCACCTACTTGAAACAGATGCAATTGAAGCTAACAAGGTTTCATGCATCAGAACAGATACAATATTGCCAGACTGGCTTGCAACTGTAGCAAAGTTGAGACACACCAACACCACTAAACAACAAAAATTCAAGAACATGCTTAAAAGACTTTCAATGCTTCAGAATCTCACAAAGTTATCTACCAGTAAACAAAATTTGCAGCTTCTGTTCAGCCTTCAAAACTATAAAGGAGCAAAAGACAAAGATATCATAGAGCTGAAGTGC